>ERZ1108168.53-NODE-53-length-116538-cov-12.453980_pt1 | contig 116538 bp, 105 predicted proteins | sample MGYA00403704_ERZ1108168 | MGnify/ENA primary metagenome ERZ1108168 (study PRJEB35170, sample SAMEA104062421) | human gut metagenome | biome: human gut; feature: human-associated habitat; material: faeces | place: Denmark | collected 2012-06-12 ...
TGCACTCAGCGTGAATGCAGTTCTTAAGATCATAATAGGCTTTATAATGATCATGAACTAAGACATTCTCAAACAGTTCAAGGATCTTAAGCGGACCGTTCTCTACGTCTTTCCTCTTTTTTGTCATGAGGAAATACGCATAGCCTTTTGTACTCAATACATGGATCTAGGCAGGATTCCCGTTTATTTTATATCCTGTTTCATCCACATGGACTACCCATGATCTTAAAATCTCACCGAGGATCCAGCTTCCGCAAAGCCTCCTCTTTATGAATAAAAGTTTGAATTTCTTGAGGTAAGCCCAGCGCCTTTGCGCAATGTCCCTTCTGAACCCGCTTATTGGCTGCGATCAGATAATAACGCAGTTTTTTCCGGTCAAGCTGCTGCATATCCGCACCTGCTTCCTGAAGCGTACGGGCGATCAGCCTCAGCAGGTGAATATAGTTTTCATGGCTAAAGCATTCCGTCCAGGGCTCCCCTTGGCGCAGAACACCGATTTTAAACCAGTTGTAAACCGCCGCCAGACATCTACGCCGCTGCAGCTCCTGAGCTTGAAGGCGAATTCCATGATGGGGAATATTCTCAATCTGGATATTGTAGCTGCTGATGAATTCACGGGCTAGTTTTAACGGCGCGCGGATAATGCTGCGGGAATATCCCAATCGCTCCGCAATCGTATCAATCTGAATAAAACCTTCAGTTCCCAGAAGCATCTCGCAGATTTCAAATTGCAGCAGCATTTTGTCATGGAAATCACCGCGAAAATTATACTGTTCATAAAATCCGCACAAGCTCCGATACGTATCATTAAACAATGCGGCATCGACAATCGAAAAGGTAATCTGATCGCGGTCCGCCTGAATTTTCAAGCCATAGTTTGACTGCAGAACTTCAATCTTTTCCAGATCCTGCGCAAATTCGTACTGACTGAGTGAAAAGTGATGAATAAACTCAGCGGGCCTTACTCGTTTATTGGAAATCAGATATCCGATTTCCTGATAAATCCGCAATGAATATAAATTTGTCATCCTGCTCCCCCTTACAGCTTGAAATCGCATCCCCACTGTTCCAAAAATTCCACTGGGGATACTGACTTGCACCGCTTTCTTTTATCATACCAAAATTATTACAAAATGGACAATCAGGGACTGATCTAACTTTTGGTTTAAATTGGAAAAAGTGATTTTCAGAAAAAAAGCCGCACTTCCAAAAGACGAAAGACGGCATTAACTTCATTCAAACCTGAATTGGAATATACGATTAATAAAACTGCCGGAACTGACTCTCCCGCTGGGCAGCCTGTCTTAACGCCTTGACGATTTCCTCAAAGGAGCGGTCATCGACATGAAAATCGAAGCGCAGACGAACTCGCTCGCGCAGCGTTTCATTGTCCAGTCCGCCGCCTGCCTGAAGCTGAACGCCGATGTACTCGATCACTTCATTCATCTGCTTTTCGCTCGGCATCCACTGAGCCTGCTTCAGACAAAAATCCTTTTCCGTATCTTCGATTTCAAAACCCGCCTTGCAGCGCGAACAGGCAATTCCCCAATGCTTGCCCCAGCGCACAACCGGGACAAAAAACAGTGAAACCTGCTGGGCTTGTTCCATCAGGTAAAAATGACTTAATTTCCCGCAATGCGGACAAATCCGTACTCCCAGATAAGCTTTTTTACGATGCCCAGAACCGGCGCCGATCATGATGAACATAGCGTTCCTCCTCGTTTGCTGTTTTTTTATTTCTTACGGTGCTGCTTCTGCCACGCTTCGATCTGTTCCATGCGCTCCACAATCCGGCTTTCCCGTCCCTGCCGGGTCGGCACGTAGTATTTCCGATCCGCCAGCGCATCCGGAAGGCATTGCAAGGTTGTCAGTTTTTCTTCCGTATCGTGGGCATATTGATATCCTTCGCCATAATGCAGCTCCTTCATCAACGATGTCGGGGCATTGCGGATCGCCAGCGGCACCGGCTCCGCCAAATGCTCCAGCGCGTCCTTTTTGGCCGCTTCATACGCCATATACAAAGCATTGGACTTGGGGGAAAGCGCCATATACACCACGGCCTGCGTCAGATTGACGCTGCACTCCGGCATACCGTTAAAATGACAGGCCTGATAAGCCGCAACCGCGACCTCCATCGCCCGGCTGTCCGCCATTCCAATATCCTCGCTGGCAAACCGCACAACCCGGCGTGCTACATACAGCGGATCCTCGCCCGCTTCCAGCATCCGTGCCAGCCAGTAGATGGAAGCCTGGACATCGCTGTTGCGCATCGACTTGTGCAGCGCAGAGATCAAATTGTAATGTTCCTCGCCCTTTTTGTCATATAACAAGGATTTGCGGTTGATGCACTGTTCCAGATGTTCCTTTGTTACATGAATTTCCTCACCGTTCTTCTCGCCGTTGAGCACGACCATTTCCAGCGTATTCAGCGCCGTTCGGGCGTCGCCGTTGGCAAAGTTGGCGATCATCCACAACAGATCATCGTTGAGATCGACCTGATAATTGCCAAAACCCCGCGGATCCTTTAATGCCCGGCTCAGCAGTTCCATTAAGTCTTCGGTAGATAAAGCCTGCAGTACAAAGACCTTACAGCGTGAAAGCAGCGCCGCGTTGATCTCAAAGGATGGATTTTCCGTCGTCGCGCCGATCAGAATGATGCTGCCCTTTTCCACAAATGGCAGAAACGCATCCTGCTGAGCCTTGTTAAAGCGATGGATTTCATCAACGAACAGAATTGTCTTCTCGCCCATCTGGCGGTTCAGTTCCGCTTTATTCATGACCTCTTTGATTTCTTTGATCCCGCTGGTCACCGCGCTGAAATCCACGAAATGCGACTGCGTGCGTTCGGCGATGATGCGGGCCAAGGTTGTCTTGCCGACCCCCGGCGGGCCCCAGAAGATCATCGAGGACACCTGATCCTGTTCGATCAGCTGCCGCAGAATTTTCCCTTCGCCCAACAGATGTTTTTGTCCGGCCACTTCTTCCAGCATCTTCGGCCGCAGCCGGCTGGCCAGGGGACTGTTCAGATCGCGATCGTCAAACAAGGATTTCTGTTCCATGATCATCGCCTCCTGTGCTTATTATACAACATTTTTATCCATTTCATCGCTTCAGTTTGAATTTTATTCAACTTCACCTTTATTCCGCAACAATCTGATCTTTCCCCTGCCGTTTGCCTCGGTACATTCGTTCATCTGCCAGTTTGACCAGATTCTCAATATTCTTATCCAACAGACCGCAGGTTAAGCCAAACGTCATCGTAACGTGGATCGGATAGCCGTCATAGGAAAACGGATAGCCGCGGATTTTCTGAGCGATGACCTGAAGCTTTTGCTGAGCCTGCGTCAAATTGTCATCCGCGAACACAAGCAAAAATTCTTCCCCGCCCCAGCGGCAGACCCGCGTTTCTTCACTTTCCTGCATGAGCCGGGTGGCCGTAGCCAGCACATAATCCCCGCAGATATGCCCATACGTATCGTTGACCTGTTTAAAATCATCCAAGTCCCCTAAAGCAACACAGATCGCGCTTCCCTTGAGCGGGGCTAACTGATCGTTCAGCCCGTAACGGCTGAGCGCACCGGTTAAACCATCCACGGAAGCAGCTTCCTGCAGTTCTTCATTGCGGCGCTGCAGCCGCCCCTGAATCAAGGATGAGGAAACGTTGAAGATCGCTGAAGAAATCAAAATGATCAGAAAACTAGCCAAGGAATTGAACAGATAGATACTGTTGATCACCACAGCAGGAAGCTCCACGCTGGCCTCAATCCAGCTGCCGCCTAATTTCAAACTGAAAAACAAAACGATCTCCAATATCGAAAACAGATAAGGAACCGCACTGCGGCGGTATGGCCGGATATACACCAGAGAAGCCATGGCGATCAAATACATCGGCATTCCTGCTTCCCAGCCCAGCATTACTGTGCTTACTGTTACAAACACTCCGACTTCCAGATGAATCAATGTGACCGCCAGCCGATAGCGGCTATAACAGACCAGCAGCGACATGATCATATAAAAGACGGTGCTGAAAACATTATAATATACTAACGGCGTGACCTGCAGCCAGCCGCTCAGGGCAATATAAAGCATATGCACAAGCATGCCGAGAACGATAATCTGCTGATAGACGCGGCCGACGGTACTTGGATTATCTATATTTCCATTCACGGCTTATGCCCCCTTCCTGCCTCTCAGACTGAGCTTGAGCTGATAGGCCTTCAGCTGCAGCGATCCGCATTCTGCCCAACGGCAACGTTGTTTCATCCGATCTATCCCCATGACAGCGTTTGCCGCCTTTCTTTTATCTTTCCTTTATTATAACAGAAATCTTTCCTCCCGCATCAAAGCAAAGCCAATCCCGGATTTCAATTTTACTCGGATTCAGACATTCTTTGATGAATAAAAGAAAAGGCAGCCTGTATCTTGACTGCCTCACCGTCAAATTTTCAGTTTGCGCGCGTAATCAAAGACGCCACGGGATAACCGTGATCCTCCAATAACTTCCGCATCCTCTTCGGATCAACGCCGCGGGCCCGGATGACGACATCGGTCTGTTCTGCTTTTCGATAAACCGCCAGATTGGTAATCTGAGCTTTCTCACCGAAGAACAGCCCCGTTAGATCCGCCAGAATTCCCGGCTTATCTTCAACGGGAATCACATACCGGCTGCCTTCCTCATAATAGCCTAACAGATCGATAAAAGCTTCAAAGATATCATTCTGCGTGATAATTCCGACAACTTTGGAACCTTCCGTGACAACCAGACATCCGATATCATGCTGACGCATCAGCACCGCCGCTTCTTCCAGCAAGGCATCGGGATGAATCGTTACGACGTCCTTGATCATGACCGATTCCACGGTGCTCTTGGCCAGCAGATAATTAAGCTCGTACACCGAAAGACTGGTAGCCTTGCTCGGTGTGTTCTCGGCAATCGTGCCTTCGGTCACCAGTCCGACCAGATCTTGTCCGGCAACCACCGGAATTCGATGGAAATCCCGTTCCGCCATCAAATCCAGTGCCGCACTGATTGAGGTATCCTTACTGATGCAGTAAGGATTCGCGGTCATGCGATCTTTCACCAACATACTCTTATCCTCCTAAATAGGCTTTCTTAATGTCTTCACTGGCTGCCAGTTCCGCTCCGGTGCCGCTCAGCACAACGCTGCCGGTTTCCAGCACATAGGCCCGATCAGCAATTCCCAGCGCCATCTTCGCGTTTTGTTCAACGAGCAGCACAGTCGTTCCCTGGGCATTGATATCCTGAATAATTGAAAAGATTTCCTTGACCAAAAGCGGGGACAGTCCCATGCTCGGCTCATCCAGAAGCAGCAGCTTCGGTTTGGCCATCAAAGCCCGGCCCATCGCCAGCATCTGCTGCTCACCGCCGGACAACGTCCCGGCCAGCTGTTTCTTGCGCTCTGCCAGCCGCGGAAAGCGCTGATACACACTTTCCAGATCCCTTTCAATTCCGGCTTTATCCTTGCGCAGATACGCCCCCATCTGCAGGTTTTCGGCAACGCTCATATCGGGAAAAATTCTTCTTCCTTCCGGTACCTGCGTAATCCCGGCTTTTACGATATCCCGGGCGTTTTTCTTTGTCATCGGCTGACCCAGAAATTCAATCTCGCCGCCGCTTTTTTTCAGCAGACCGCTGATCGCATGCAGCAGCGTTGTTTTCCCAGCCCCATTGGCGCCGATCAGCGCGACGATTTCCTTTTCCCGCACTTCCAGGGATACGCCTTTTAAGGCTTGAATAACACCATAATGGACACTTAAATCGGTTATTTTCAGCATCTTAATCCTCCCCCAGATACGCTTCAATGACACGGCGGTTATTCTTGATCGCTTCCGGTGTTCCCTGCGCGATGCACTTCCCATAATCCAGAACGTAAATCCGCTCGCAGATTTTCATGACCAACGACATGTCATGTTCAATCAAAACCACAGTTAAATTGAATTGTTCCTTAATCTGATGGATCAGCTCGGTCAGTTCGGTAGTTTCCTGCGGATTCATGCCCGCTGCCGGTTCATCGAGGAATAAAATCTTCGGTTTGGCGGCCAAAGCGCGGGCAATTTCCAGTTTGCGCTGCTGCCCATACGGCAGATTCTTGGCCAGCACCTGCTTTTTCTCAGCCAGGCCGACCACTTCCAACAGTTCCATGGCTTCATTCAGAATGCGCTGTTCTTCGCGGTAATACGAAGGCAGCCGCAGAACCGCCGCCAGTGCGGAATACCGGACAGACTTATTCATCGCCAGTTTGGCATTATCCAGCACCGTCATATTCTTAAACAACCGAATATTCTGGAATGTCCGTGCTAGCCCCAAGCCAGTGATCACATACGGCTTCAATCCGCCGATGCTTTTCATCTGACTGTCTACGTTCAGTTCGATTTTGCCCTCGCTAGGCTCGTACACGCCAGTCAACAGATTAAACAGCGTCGTTTTTCCCGCACCGTTCGGTCCGATCAGTCCGATCAGTTCGCGTTCCTCAATTTCCAGATTGACATTGGAGACCGCGGCCAGACCGCCGAAATTTTTTGTCAGACTGCTTACCTTTAATACGGTCATTCCCGCACCTCCTTTCGCTGGCTGAACCGGTTAAACAGAGCGGAAAAGGTGAATTCCTTCGTTCCCAACAAGCCGCTTGGACGGAAAATCATAATTCCGACCAGCATTAAGCCATACAGGATCATCCGAATATCGGAGAACTGCTGCAAAACTGTGTTCAGCACGCCGATTACACCGGCAGCGATAAAGGAGCCCGTAAAGCTGCCCATGCCGCCAAAGACGACCAGGACAAGGATATCAATGGATTTATTAAACGTAAACATTTCCGGCTTAATGACATAGAATGCACCGGCATACAGCGCTCCGGCTATGCTGGCAATCATCGCCCCTAAGACAAACGCCATGATTTTATACTTAGTTGTATTGATGCCCATCGCTTCGGCGGCGATTTCATCTTCACGCACGGAGATGCAGGCTCGCCCCTGAGCTGACCGGCAGAAATTGATAATAATTACCGTACAAAGGACGACCGCCGCAAAAATGATTCGCCAGTCAACCAACTTCGGCAGAATCAAGCCGGCCGCGCCGTTGGTGATTTTCATATTCAGAATTACAATTCGGATAATCTCGCCGAAACCGAGCGTTGCGATGGCCAGATAATCCCCGCGCAGCCGCAGCGTTGGAATCGCCACGACGAGTGCGACCAGTCCACTGATTGCGATTCCGATCAGCATGCCGGTCAAAATCCCGCCTAAGCTTGCGGAGATTTGTTTCACGGCAACCCCGGCGCAGTAGGCCCCAATGATCATAAATCCAGCATGACCCAGCGAAAACTGACCCGTTACACCGATGATTAAATTCAGACTGATCGCCAAAATGATGTTGATGCCGATGGTCATCAGCACAGTCAGATAGACATTGTTGACCACGCCGGCACTGATTAACAGGGAGATCAAACCGTAGCTGCCCGCAATCAGAAGCAGCCAGCAGGCATTCTTTTTATTCAACAGATTCTTCATGCGCCTACACCTTTTCCTTTACATTTTTCCCCAGCAAGCCTGCCGGCTTAACCACCAGAATGATGATCAGAATGATGTAAACAACAGCGTCCTTATACAGCGAACTGCCATAGCCGCTGACCAGCGTTTCGACGATGCCGATGAAGAAGCCCCCGAACATCGCGCCGGGAATGATTCCAATCCCGCCGAAAACCGCAGCGATAAACGCCTTCACGCCCGGCAACATGCCCATCAGCGGATTGATCGAATTATAATACAGGCCAACTAAAACTCCGGCCGCGCCGGCTAATGCCGAGCCGATCGCAAACGTATAGGAAATCGTCATATCGACGTTGACGCCCATTAAGCGCGCCGCATCGGCATCGACCGAAACCGCCCGCATCGCTCGGCCGACCTTGGTCTTGCGGACAATATATTGAAGCAAAAGCATCAAGACAATCGTAATCACAAAAATCGCAATCTGCTGGGTTGTGATCATGACGCCGCCAAGCATGATTTTCTGATTTGCCAGCACCTGCGGAAAGGTTTTCACGCCGGTTCCCATGACTTTCTGGGTACTGGCTTCTAAGAAATAGCTGACGCCGATCGCCGTGATCAGCGCGGTGATCCGGGTTGCATTGCGCAGCGGCTTATACGCAATCCGCTCAATCACAACCCCGATCAAAGCACACAGGGCCATCGCTGTGATCAGCGCGGAAAAAAAGCCCATGCCTAACTGGGCAGTACAGATAAATCCGATATACGCCCCCAGCATATAAATATCCCCATGGGCAAAGTTGATCAGTTTGATGATGCCGTACACCATCGTGTATCCCAGCGCGATCAGGGCATAGATGCTCCCCAGCGACAATCCGTTGATCAGCTGCTGCAAAAACTGGGTCATATTGTTTCCTCCTCTTCTCAATGGGAAAAAATAGGAGAACGGCTTCCCCTATTTTTCTTTTGTTTTGCTTTGCGTGCGTTAGTCCAGCTTCGGAGTGACCGCAACCGCATCCGTCTGGACACCATCAACCAGATTGACGACCAGAACCGGTTTGATCGGCGTATGCGTCGCATCAAAGGTAAATGAACCGGTAACACCGTTGAAGCTGATCTTGGCCAAAGCCGCCTGTACCGCCGCGCCCTCTGACGAACCGGCTTCTTCAATCGCCTGAATCAAAACGTTAGTTGCATCGTAAGCCAAAGCCGCAAACATATTCGGTTCTTCATTGTATTCCGCTTTGTAAGCATCAATGAAGGCCTGCAGCTGTGCCGAAGCGCCAACCGTTGTGTACGCCGTTGTAAAGTAAACATCATTCAGATTCTCAGCACCGCCCAGTTCAACCAGCGTAACGGAATCAAAACCGTCAGAACCGACAACCGCCTGATCAATTCCCATATCCCGCGCCTGCTTGATGATCAGACCAGCCTCATTATAATAGCCAGGGATATACAGGACATCAAAATCCAAGCCTTTGATTTTGGTTAAGACAGAGGAGAAATCCGTATCCTTGCTGACATAATTTTCTTTTGCAACAATCGTGCCGCCCAGTTTGGTAAACTGCTTCTCGAAAGCTTCCGACAAGCCCTTGGCGTAATCGGTTGTGGAATCGCCGTAGATCACCGCTTTGGTCTTGCCCAACGTATCATAGGCATACTGCGCCATCGCCGCGCCTTGGTAGGAATCCTCAAAGCAAACGCGATAGACATAATCGTATGGAGCGCTGTCAATTTTATCCGGATCGGTCAGCGTGACATTGTTCTGTGTCGCGGATGGCGATAAGACAGGGATTTTCGCGTCGTTTAAAATTTGATATGTAGCCGCGCTTCTGCCGGATGTGGCCGGGCCGACTACGCCGGCTACTCCATCCGAAGCCAGCTGAGCTGCCAAAGTGACGGCTTCAGTAGGATCCGACTTGTTATCATATTTGACATAACCATATTTTTCACTGCCGGCAACGGCATTCGCCTGTTTAATCGCCAATAAGGAACCGTTCAATTCAGCTTTGCCGTAATCGGCGACTTCGCCCGTCAGTTCATAATGCAGACCGATCTTCACAGCCCCCGCTGCCTCTGATCCTGTGCTGCCCCCAGCATCCGGGGTTGTTGCTGAACCGTTTCCTGAACCGGAATTCCCGCATCCAGCCATGGAAACTGCCATCATCAGAGCAGCAGCGCCCATGAATACTTTCTTCATTGTTTTCATCATTTCATCTCCCATTTCTTTCTAGAACCTACTATACAAAAGGTAATAGTGGCTTTATTATAGCGCTGCCGTTTCATGATTACAACACATTTTTTCATTTTTACAAAATGTTTTCATGAAAATATTTTCAGATTTGTTAAATTTCTGAATCTTTTTCCATCTCTGTGTGCTTTTGTTTATAATGATGATAAGAGGTGAGCAAAGATGAAAAACGACATTTCTTTGATATTGAATGAATTCCATCGCCGCAGACAGTTTTTCACCCTTCAGGCTGAACTTGAAACAAGGCAGACCGACATCCTGGCTCTGGATTATGAAATGGATCATGCTTCCAGCCCATTTCAATCTAAGAAAAAGCAGTCGCTGATTCAAAAACGAGAGGTTCTGCAGGCGCAGCTGACCTCCCTGAAAGAGGAAATCTCGCGTTCCGTTTTCCCTTCTCTGCGATCTCTAGCCGATCAGTGGGATCGCCTAATGCATAAAGATCCTCTTTCCTCAGGTCAGAATATCGCTGAGATTCTGCATTTTGCCCTGGCTACTGAACGCTATTATGAAGCTTTAGAAGGATTGGATCAAGCACTTAACGAATGTTTTGTGGAACTGATCCGCGTTCCCAATCAAGCCGCCATTACCAACAAGGCTGTAAATCTGACTCCGATTCTTTCACTGCTCCCTGAGTTTTTGCAGCACGATCAACAATACCGCCGCGCCGTCCATCAATTGAATCAGAAAGCCTTGCTTCCCGCTCCGCTTCGTTTGTACCGCGTGGATTTTACCGGATTTCCGGAAATCGACAAACGCAGTGAACTGCGCTTTATCGGCAAACGATGCCAGAAATTAAAAAACAATCTCAGCGATATCCTCCGGCAGCTGGAAGATCAGGCAATTTGTTTGATTTCCGAAATAATCCAGGAATCCTGCGGTGACAAAAAAGCATAATCTTTTCACTTCATCCTGCTTTTGAAAAGTTTTTCCCGATCTTTTAATGAAAATGCCCAAAGTCCGTCAAAGGACTTGCTTCCTCAAGAAAATATAAGAGTCAACTACCCACCACTTAAGGGTAGTGAGTTTCCGCCTATTGCAAAAGTTAGGATTTTATTTATGAAAACCCTCTGCTCCGCCATTTTCATCGCGGTTGATTTTCGATAATCCATTTCATTCCCATGCTAAAATTTCAAAAAATTCCTCATTAAAATGCATTTCAACCGCTCCATAATTCCGCGAATCTGATACACTATATTACTAATAGGGGATGAGAATTTTATGAAACCAATTCAGCTTGTAATCTGTGATATCGACAATACGTTAGTTCCCAAGCATCACAATGTCAGCGCGCGAACCCATACCTGTATTAGTCAGCTTAAGAAAAAAGGCATTGGATTTGGCCTGGCCTCCGGCCGCTCCATTGACCAGCTCCATATCTTAGAAGAAATGTGGAATATTCAATGCGAAATCCTCATTGGCCTGAACGGTTCGGAAATCTACGATGGAATTGCCGGCACTACAGAAACTCTGTATTCCATGGAACCAGAATGGATCCGTCAGTGTCTGGAAATCATGGCGCCTTTTCCCTGCAATCCCACGCTGGGCAGAAACGGTGTCGCTTATGTCAGAAGTCTGGATCAGAATGTTTCTTCATCCGCAGCCTTTGTGAAAAACAAAGTTCTTCCGCATGTGGTCAAAGATGATTCTGAATTCTGGCAGCAGCCCGCAGCCAAGATTGGCTTTCGGGTGCGGGCGGAAGACATGGAAGCCATTGAAAAGCGGGTTGCGGAATATCCGATGTCGGGGTTTGTCGGCTTTAAAACGGAGAACACCATGTTTGAGTTCTGCAATGCTAAGGCTTCCAAAGGAGCGCTGCTGCTGAAATTCTGCCAGAATCATCACATCGATACTGAATCGGTCTGGGCTTTCGGCGATATGACCAACGATATCAGCATGCTTCAAGCGGCTGGCGTCGGCGTCTGTATGCTGAATGGTTCAGAAGACACCAAAGCTGCCGCGGATCTCATTACTGAAAAATCAGTGGAAGATGAGGGATGGGCTGATTTTGTGGAAAAGCATATTTTAGCCAAACTCGATTAAATTAAAAATTTTGCCGTTGATGAAACGGCTTTTTTTTATCCCTTTCGGTCAACGGCCCGACATGGAATTATTCTTAGGCTTGCCTGTTTTTTTTCATTCCCGCAAGAAAAAAGACGAGCAGGGTATGTGAGAACTTCCCCTTTCACTCGTCTTGTATTCATCGCTTCGCTTTTTGATCGTCTTAGTTCATCAATCAGTCGATCTTATACTCCTGCAAAAAGCTCTCATTGAACGGACTCTTTTCTACGGCCCGGTCAAAGACTTTGCGACCTTCAACATACGTGGCTACAACGTTATAATCCTCATCGATGACGACCAGATCCAGATCCTTGTCCACGGCCAGTTCACCTTTGTTTTTGAGGTTATATTTGCGGGCTGGATTCGCGCTGCTCATCCGCACGACTTCTTCCAGCGGCATATGCAGTTTCTCCACCAAATTGCCAATGCCATACAAAACCGGCATGCTGGAACCGGTCAGCCGGCCTGTCTGACTCAGCACAAATCCTTCCGGAGTCACTTCCAGCACTGCACGGTCGCTGTTTTCATTCTTTTTGCCGCCCTTGTAATGGCCGACCGGCGCGCCTAAGAAAGCTCCGTTATCCGAAACCAACATAATCCGGTCATGGTCTTTCATCTTCATGATCAGCTGAATCATCGGCAGACAGACATGCAGACCGTCGCAGATCAATTCGCAGTCCACCTCATCCCGCAGAATGCAGGCTCCCATTGTGCCGATATCCCGATGATGCAGTCCGGTCATGACATTGCCCAGATGAGTAGCCACCGTAATGCCATGATCGATGCCGCGATTCGCTTCCGCATAGTTCGCGTTGGTATGATAAGCGGCTACCGTAACACCTTGAGAAACAAAATAATCGATGGCCTCCAACGCACCCGGCACTTCCGGCGCGATATCCACCAGCACCAATTTTCCATGCGCCTCTTCGATCATCTTTTTCGCGTGGTCAAGATCCACAGGCGGATAACCGGTATTAATCCCTTTTTCTCCGACTCGAGCACCCCAAGGGCCTTCTGAATGAATGCCTGCGATTCGTGCCCCATCCAACGTTTCCTCTGCCAGTTTGGCTAAAATCGGAAACTGAGATACGATCGTCGTCGTTGGCAGAATCGCCGTTACGCCATGCGCCGCCTGAGCTTTCAGCAGCGGTTTCAGTTCTTCTTCATTCGCATCATCAAAGCGATAACCGGCAGCTCCATGATTATGGGTATCAATAATTCCCGGAATAATCCGCTGATTTCCATAATCAACGTCAGCTTTCAATCCCGCTTCCTTGCCGGCAACGGCTTTAATTCTGCCGTTTTCCTCAATCAGATAAGCAGGCCGGATTCCATCTGGAAGACAAACACGTTCAGAGTAAATAATCATTCCAATTTCTCCTTCTCTAATCAAATCATGGCCGCTGATCAAACGCTCTAACCAGCTCTGTCGTCAAGACCCTAATCCTTATCCAAAATCAAGAATTACCCAAGGTTTCTGACCGCCTTATCTGACCTCCTTTCTTTCTCCTTCAATAAACAGCCGCATGAAACATCTCTGAAATCCGAAGTCTTGTCCAGCAATTCCTTTCTGATAACCAACAATCTTAACGCAAGATTTTACGTCCTCCGCTAGCACAGCAATAAGTCAGACTCATTCAACTGACCAAGGAATTCACTGCAAGACTTCTCTATCTTCTGTTATAAACGAGCCGGCTGTACTTGTCCAGATATAAACATAAAATGATTTCATTTTCAAACGCAAATCCTGTCAAAATCTCCTGGATACAACAATTCCGAGAGTCTTATTTATTATAGATAAAGAGCAATCATAAAATTGAAACACACGGCGAAAGCCACGGGAGAAAGAAACCGGAAAGGCCTGCGGCCGATTATAAAATCAGCCGCCTTTTAATCCATCTGGAAGCTCACTCTAGCTTATCATTCACCGATAGTTATCCTGATCCTCCGCTTGCCCAAAATTGCCAACGTATTCTTGTCAAAATTCAGAAGTCTTGTTATAATATCTGAGTATGCGCGTGTGGCGAAATTGGTAGACGCACCAGACTTAGGATCTGGCGGTTCATCCATGGGGGTTCGAGTCCCTTCACGCGCACCATTTCAGTTCAAAGCTTCTCTGCTATAAAACAGCAGAGATTTTTTTATTATTTATTGACTAGATTAATCATTTGTATTGGCAATCCGCTGATTCTATGCTTACGTTTGTTCAATACTGTTTTAATAGTTTAAGATTATCCGAGTCTGGGCATTTCCATAGTGTTCCCTAAACAACCCCTAAACAACATTGACTTTAAGCGATCAGCCGATGCTGCATTGAAAGAAAAAGGTTTAAATTATACTGCTTGACAGGCACATGTCTTTATCCGTATCTTTATTTAATATATAAATTATTGCTTATCTTTTCATTCTTTTTTATATGATAACAGATGTAAATGAGCTGTTATTTCCGAATCAGGCCCTCAGCGCTGAATCCCGGCCGCTCACACAGCAGTTTGGAATGAATCAGACAATCACATAAATCCTGATAGACTTGTTCATCATACCATTCGATAAACCATTCGTTAAAGTACCAATCCAGGGCATGCTTATACTGACCGCCGATATATTCCGGATAAACCAGATCCATCTCTGCAATCATTTCCTGAACTTCCGCCTCCGAGGCAGGTTCATAACGGTCATAATGCAGCACATGCTTCATCGCCAGGCGTCCGCGGGTCTGTTGAGGATCCTTGTCGGTATAGCCCAGCACGACCTGAATCACAGGAAAGCAATATTCCTGCGGCATATTCAGCAGCTTCATGATTTCCTGCGGCTTATGCCGATGCGAAAAATTGGTCATCAGCGAATCCATGCCCAGTGATTTGGCCGCGATGACCGCCGTCTGGGCGGCCGCACAGACATCTGCAATCATGATAAAGAAATTATACAGCCGATGCCAGGGCTGATATTCATCATAGCCTAACGCTTCGGCACATTTTATAATCCGCGTCTGATCAATCGCATAGACAAGACAGGTCAGGGCCTGGCCGCCGGACTCCCCTTCCGTAAGCTGGCTTAGAATTTCGGGATCCGTTACGGCAATGACAGAATAATCGGTCAGATTGTCACTATTGGCCGCACGCAGGCTGTGCTCAACAATCGTTTCAATATCCTCACGGGAAACCGGCTTTTCGTTAAACTGCCAATGGATCGAGCGCAGGGACTGCAGTGTTTTGAGCGTTTCATTCATGTTGGCTTTCCTCCTCATAGTTTTGCAGAATCCGTTTTAACATCGCTTCAAATTGCTGAATCTCTAATTGGGTAAACCCGGCATAAAAGATTGCGTTGTTTTTTTCCGATACTTCATCATACGCATCCTGCAGCCGCCTCGCTTTGGGCGTCAGCTGAATTAGAATCCGGCGGCGGTTGTGCTGATCGGGAATCCGGACAACTAGACCCTGCGCCTCCATCCGATCCAGCATTCCCGTCAGCGTCGTATTGGCCAGCGAAGTCAGCCGGGCAATATCGGTAATCGATAACTCGCCTTGTTCCCACAGTACATACAAAATTCTGCCCTGCGGCCCGTTAAAGGCGTCGATGCCTTTTTCCTTTAATATTTTTTCAAAGGTACGGCCGCTGAGCTGACGAATCTGCGATATCAGAAATCCTCCGTATGTTTTCATGATTCATCTCCTTACCTCAAAGGGTATTCCTATATAGTAATGTTGTCAAGAAAGACATGATCTCTATTCTATATAAAGATCGGCGTTAAAACACAGCTGTTTTTTCAGGGATCGCGGACTTATGGTCAGTCCTTCGGTATCATCCAGGAAAATCGGGACAAGAAGCTGTCATTCAGCCGGCTTGGGATTTGTTTTTTAGCCCTGAGTGTGCTAGTATTTAGTTTAGAAATGAACATTTTAATTTGAAATTTTCAATCCCGAAATATCCTGAAGAAGAAAGAAGGCATGGGCGATGCGAACTGTCAGCTTTTTATACAAAGACGAAGTCTCTTTGAAAGCGCTGATTGAAGAACAAGCGCTGGACTGCACTGTGCCTTATCTGATCCGGATTTATACAGCGATTGCCAGCCGCAAAGAAGCCGCCCAGCTGGCCCGGACGCTGCAGGCTCAGTTTCCGCAGGCTCAGATCATCGGCTGCAGCGCCAGTGGAGTCATTTTCCAGGATCAGCAATATTCAGATCAAACTTTAGTCTTAATCGACGACTATGAAAAGGCGCATTTTCAGACGGCGTTTTTCACGTGGAAAAATAAATCAGCGGCTGAAATCGGACGTGAACTCGCGGCGTTCGCCAACCGCGCCGAAGCCCAACTCATGCATGTGCTTTGTTCTGATCATTATTACGATATTCATGCCTGTATTGAAGCGTTTAACCATTCCAATTCCACAACCAAGCTGGTCGGCGGAATTGCCGGCGACATCCTGCCGCTGAATGTCACTTCTTATGTTTTTAACGGCAGCGGCGTACTGGATCAGGCAATTGTCGCGGCGGCCATCGGCGGCAGCGCGCTGACGGTTTACAATGAGGTCAATATTTCGCATGAACCGGTCAGTGAAAAATATAGGCTGACCGGCTGCGATGGTTCTTATTGGGACAGCGTCGACGGAATTCCTGCTGAGGCCTGGCTGCGCGAACAGCTTGGCATTGAACAGGCCGCCGGTTACAGCAGCTGGCAGGAAATTGCCGAGAATGATGAAATCGTTCGCTTCCCGATGATCTTGGAAAATCATCACGGAGCCAGCCGGATGCTGAAATATGATGCGTCGGCGGGACGGATCAGCCAGTATTTCAGTCAGATTCCGGTCAACACCGAATTTCGGATCGGCTATACCAGTCCCACCGCCTGCATTCAGCGCTGTTATGAGATCTGCTCCACGATCAGCGATATCCCAATTGAAAACCTGTTTGTTTACGATTGTCTGTTCCGCCGTCTTTATCTGCACAATTGCGCGGAATGGGAGCTTAGTCCCTTCCGTGGTTACGGAGTCTGCGGCGCCTTCATCCTCGGTGAAATTTCCAATCTTAACGGCGTCAACGAATTTCTCAACGGGGCCTGCTGCCTAGTCGGCACCGCGGAAAATCAGGTTTATCTCCGGCCTGACAGCCGTGTCTTTGACGACCTGGGCGAAATTGCGGATGACACCCAGGATCTGCTGAATTATGTTCTGAAAAAACAGCGTGAGGCTGTGACGCGGAAAAACGAATATCTGATGGGAGAACTGCTGAAAAAGCAGCAGGGCTTTCAGGAAAAGCTGATGGTGGACGTTCATACCGGACTGGGTAATTACATTAAATATAAGGAAGAAAACAAGCTTCGCTCGTATGACAAGCTGGTCATGATTCAAATTGAAAACGCGGAAGCGATTCGCTCACAGCTCGGGCAGGATCAATATTTAGCCTTGCTGGGACAAGCTGCCGATCAGATTCAGACCTTTCTGCGCACCCTCGTACAGGATCAGGGACTGACCAGCTATCTGCTCAATGAAGAAACGCTGTTTGCCGCGGCCGGTCCGGCCATGAGTGAAGATCAGTTTCTGAGCCTTGTTCACGCGCTCTTTGATAAGTTTCAATTCATCAAAATTCACGATATCCAAAAAACGGTTCTCTGCCGTTTTGTCGTCGTGCTCCATCAGCAGGACATGGTGGAGCGGGCCTTGAATACCCTTCATGCCAACCGGCATCGTCAGACTTCCTTTCTGATCTGCGATCACGAAGCCGACGAACCGCTCAGCAGCATTGAAGAATTCAAAATCATCGACGTTCTGACCCGAGCTCTGGAAAATGACGGTGTCGTCCCCTACTTTCAGGGAATCTGGGATAATCAAACCCAGTCGATCAGCCATTATGAAGCCTTGATGCGGATCATCGATGTGGACGGCACGGTCTATGCGCCGGCGTTCTTTATGGATACAGCGAAAAAATATCATCTGTATTCCTATCTCAGCGAACGGATGTATGAACGGGTATTCTCCCTGTTTGCCGGGCGCGGTGAAAGTGTTTCACTGAACTTCTCCGCTTACGATATCAATTCTCAGAAAATGCAGCAGCTGATTTTCGAGCAGCTGGAAAAAGCCGCTCACCCGGAACACTTCATTCTGGAAATTCTGGAGGATGAACCTTTCCGCGATGTGGAAACACTCCGCCGCTTCATCCATAAAATCCGTCAATACGGCGTTCAGATCGCGATTGATGACTTCGGCTCCGGGTATTCCAATTTCCTGCAGCTGATGGAACTCAATCCGGATTATCTTAAAATAGACGGTGAGATCATCCGTCATCTGCATCAAAGCGAAACTCACCGCAAACTGCTGCGGGCGATCACCGTTCTGGGCCGTGAATTCAACATGAAGATCGTCGCTGAGTTTGTGGAAAACAAAGCCATCCAGAGTCACATTCTGGATTACGGCATTCAATATTCTCAGGGCTTCTATTTCTATAAACCTGCCGGCTTTGATCAGCTGGCTCTGTCCGGTATTGACGCTGCGGCGCAGCAAGGAGGATCCCGCGATGTTTCATTGTAAATTACAAGTTCTGATCATCAGTTCAAGTCCCGCATGGGAACGCGCGATGTCTCTGGCGCTGACGCCTCAGCGCTTTGAATTGGAATTAAAAACCACTCCTGAGCTCGCGGATCAGCCGCTGGCAAAGATCGACATGCTGGTTCTGGATGAACCGCCGCTGGAAGATCTGGCCGCGCTGCGTAAGCGCTGCGGCAGCCAAACCCTGCTGATCGTCTGCACCGGGGCTTCAGCGGATGCCCCCATCTGGACAACGCTGTGCCGGCTCTGTGATGATATCTGGCGCACACCGATGCCTCAGCCGTTAATCACACAGACCTTTCAGCGCTGGCTGGATTCGCTGAAAACCCAAAAAGAGCTGTGGCTGACAAACAATTATCTGGAATCAACAATCAACAGTATTCCGGATCTTGTCTGGTTTAAGGATATCCGCGGCGTCCATCTCAACGTCAACGACGCCTTCTGCCACGCTGTCGGCAAGACGAAAGAGGATGTCATCGGCCGAGGTCATTATTACATCTGGGATCTGAAGCAGGAAGAATATGAGAAAGGCGAGTATGTCTGTCTGGAAACGGAAGAAATGGTGCTGAAGGCCCGCAAAACCTGTCTGTTTGATGAAAAAGTCAAAAGCAAACATGGACTGCGCCAGTTCAAGACCTACAAAACGCCGATTTTGGATGAGGACGGAGAACCGATGGGAACCGTCGGTATCGCGCATGACGTCACAGATCTGGAAAATATGGGAACTGAGATGGCGATTCTTCTGCGCAGCATGCCCTTTTCCATTTTGGTTGTCAACAGTGATAATGTGATCATCAATGTCAATGAACGCTTTGAGGATTACTTCTCTGTTCATCCGGATGAAATCCTCGGTCAAAACTACAGTCAATGGCAGGCCCGGGTTTTTCCCGACCTGCACGGCGCAGAAACTTCAGAATTTCGGGAAGCGACAATCCAGGATGAAAAAGGCGAGCGGCTGCTGGAAATCCGCAAAGAGCCGATCTATGATATATTCATGAACCTGGCCGGACAGCTGTATATTTTCCGCGATATCACAACTCAGCGTCAGATGGAGCAGCAGATTCTCTTTAATTCCAATACCGATTTTCTCACCGGATTGTTCAACCGCCGGCATTTCTATGAGATTTTGGCTAAGGAACGAGGTGATCAGCGGGTCAGTCTGATTTATGTGGATCTGGATTATTTTAAGCTGCTCAATGATACCCAGGGACATCAGGCCGGCGACGAAGCGCTGATCCTGACCTCAGACTTATTGAAGCAATGTTTCCCGGACGCTGTATTGACACGGCTGGGAGGGGATGAGTTTCTGATTTTATATCTGGGGAATTGGGAATTGAACGATTTGAAGCACCGAGCTGAGATTTTCCTCAGGGAAATGAGCGAACAATGCCGCTCGCATTCAGAATTGCCGCATCTGACCGCCAGCATCGGTATTGCCCAAACCGATGATCCGCAGCTTTCCGTGGATCAATTAATGCAGCGCAGCGATCAGGCGCTGTATCAGGCAAAACAACAGGGCCGCGATCAAATCTGCATCTACGGGACTGAAAAATGACGACAATTCAGATTGTAAAAGCACTAATTCTCAAACGTTTCCGCTCAGACAGATAAGCTGAAGGATAGGTGTTCATTCCGGCTCCGGCCTGGTCCATCTTCTAAAAATGAAAAAACGATCCTTTGTCAGAAACACTGACGGAAGGATCGTTTTTCTTGATTGGATCTTCAATGAATCTTCTGCGCGCTGATCTCATCCAGATACAAAACAGCGTGCGGATGCGTGCGCAGAATGCTGGCAGGACAGGCGGTGGTCACCGGACCGTTGATCGTCTTGTCAATGGCGGCGATCTTGGTTTTTCCCGGCACCATACCAAACAGCTGCGGGATCCGCATCAAGACCGGAATGGTGAGCGTAAACGCCTGCTTCGGAACTTCATCCAGCGCCGCAAAACAGCCGTCGTTGACCTGCTGCTGACGGCAGACAGCATCCAGCTTGACCAGTTTGACGATTTTGGGATCCGCAAAATCCGCGACCGGCGGATCGTTGAACGCCAGATGCCCGTTCTCTCCAATTCCATAAATGCAGATATCCGGCTTCGCCGCTTCCAGCAGGGTTCCATAACGCAGGCATTCCTGCTGCGGATCAGCGGCTTGGCTGTCAAACAGATGAACCTGTTTCAAAGGCACGCGATCATACAGCGAGCGCTTGAGAAAAGCGCCGAAACTCTGCGGGGCAGCGGGATCGATGCCGACGTATTCATCCATATTGAACGCGGTAATTCTGCCCCAGTCAATCGCTTCCTGTCCCAAAGAAGCGAGAAACTCATTCTGCGAGGGGGCGGAGGCAAAAACAAGGCTGATCTCCGGCTTGATCTGCAATAAACTTCGTATCGCCGCGGCAACCTCCGAGGCGGCCTGACGGCCTAATTCCTGACGCGTTTCAAAAATCTTAACCGTAAGTTCTTCTTTCTTTATAATCCGCATGTTAATCCTCCCGCTTATCCAGAACAAGCCGCCCGTTTTTTATGATCAGAATCGGCCGCAGATCGTCGTTGAGCAATAGACAATCCGCATCATACCCCGGCTCAATTCTGCCTTTATTCGTTAATCCCATAATTTCAGCCGGTGTTTTAGTCGCCATTTTCACTGCGTCGCGCAAGGGAATATTGCAGCGCTGAACCGCAATCCGAACGACTTGGCTCATCGAACTGACGCTGCCCGCAAACGATTCAAAGTCCGGCATCCAGGCCACGCCGCCGCACACGATTACCTTATGATCACTGTCCTTGGCCCCTAATACGTATTCCCCTTCAGGCAGTCCGGCAGCCCGCATCGAATCCGTAATCAGGCAGACCTTATCCGCACCCTTGCAGCGATAAGCCAGTTCAGCCAGTTCCGGCGGCAGATGCATGCCGTCTGTGATCAGCTCTGCGGTCGTGTCTTCCATCAGGTAGGCCGACTCAACTAATCCGCCGTACCGCCGCCCCTGCCGGCGATGGACGCTGCTCATGCAGGAATACAGGTGCGTATAATGGCTGAATCCCCAGCGGTTGGCTTCCATTGCCTGCTGCGCATCGGCGTCGCTGTGCGCATAAGCAACCACAATCTGGTACCGTCGGCACTCACGAGCAAAGGCTTCCATCCCTTCCAGTTCGCTGGCTGCGCTCCAGCGGCCGATCAAACTGCCGTATTTCTTTAGAATTTCGCCATATTCCTCCGGATCCGGAGTGCGCAGATATTTTTCCGGCTGCGCGCCTTTCTGCGATGCCGCAAAATAAGGACCCTCAAGATGAACACACGGCATATCCGCACGGCCTTCCTGACATTTCTCAGTTTCGCTGTACACCTGCAGAAATTTCAGCGTGGCTTCGTGGCTGCCCGCCAGCGATGTCGGAATGATCGTCGTTGCTCCCTGCATCAAATGAGCCCGCGCGATGTTGTCAATCGCTTCCTCCGTGCAGTCCATAAAATCATAGCCCATCATTCCATGGGTGTGAATATCAATGAAACCGGGGCAGAGATAAGCGCCGTGAGCATCGATGATTTCACATTCCGTTGTTTCCTCATTGGGTGCGGCAAACTTTCCCTGATCTATGAACACCGTCTTTTCTTCCTCAATCCCGCGGTCACTGATTCCTCGTGCATGAATAATTTTAAGCATCCTGTCCCTCCTTGATCAAAAATAAACTGAAATGAACAAACCTGAAATGAGAATCATATTCTATGCTGGTTTACCCATGAACACAGCTTATCCCAAACTGAGCCGGGATCCGCTGCGCGTTCCAGTAAAAGCTAGGTTAATCCGCCATGGTTTCCGCCGCAAAGACAAACCACTTTCCCTCAATTTCGATCTCAATGGTGTCCTCGGATCCGGTCGTTTGATAACCATATCCGATTCCAAAATTGGACTGATTGTTTTGTTTCGGTTTTTCACTGCGGTCAACTTCTGATGTAATCGTTCCATCCATCGTTCCGCAGCGCAGCTCCGCTTCACTCTCACGACCTGTATCCAGATAAATTCGATCGTTAATCATCACCATCGGAATTAAGTCAACCTTCTTTACCGGGTCTTCAGATTCGGGTAGATTGGGTGGAGCCGCAGTGCAGCCTGTCAAGGCAAGCAGAACGATGACTACGATTCCGTACAAGGTCTTCCTTCTCATTTTTCTCCTCCTTCTTCATCAAGCTTGATCTTCTCATTTCAATAAGCGTCTTCTTTAACAAGATTATATCATAACGAAAGAGAAATCCTTCACGCTCATCATGAAAATTTCCTGTCATTTCCCCATTTTCCTAAATCAGTTTCGATTTCTCTTTTCAATTTGGAAAAATCAGGGGTGCAGAATTCTGTGAACGCGGGCCTGTTTGTCGGAATTTCCCAGGAAATAAAGCAGAAGACAGGCCGCCCTTTTTCTTTGCTTGAAATTCCCGGACAGGGGCGTATAATACTTTCGAGACTTAAGGGGGAACTTTTTACTGTGAAAAAATCTTATGCCGTGGATATGGTCAACGGTCCGCTGTTCAGCCGCATCCTCATCTACGCCTTTCCGCTGATTTTATCAGGGGTGCTGCAGCTTCTGTTTAATGCCGCAGATATCGTCGTCGTAGGAAAGTTTACCGGCAGCCATGCCTTGGCAGCCGTTGGCTCAACCAGCGCTCTGATCAATCTATTAGTCAATCTGTTTATCGGAATTTCAATCGGCACCAACGTCATGGTCGCCCGGTATTGCGGAGCCCGCGACTGGCAGAACTGTGAAGACACAGTTCATACATCCATTGCCATTTCAATCATCGGCGGAATTTTGATGATTTTTGTCGGGGTCCTGTTTGCCAAGCCGTTGTTGGAACTGATGGGCACTCCGGCCGACGTCATCACGCATTCCGTTTTGTATATGCGGATTTATTTCCTCGGCATGCCGGCGTTTATGATCTACAACTTCGGCGCAGCGATTCTGCGGGCGATCGGCGATACCAAACGGCCGCTGTATTTTTTGACCGTGGCCGGCGTGGTCAATGTGATTTTCAACTTGTTCTTTGTCATTGTCTTCAACATGGGCGTAGCCGGAGTCGCCGTCGCCACCGTCATTTCTCAGGTGATTTCAGCCGTGCTGATCTTGATGTGTCTGTTAAAAATGGATGGGATGTGTCAGCTGCATAAAAACAAGATCCGGCTGCATGCCGGCAAGGTGAAGGAAATGCTGCGGATTGGAATTCCGGCCGGACTGCAGGGAATTGTTTTCAGCATATCGAACGTCCTGATCCAGTCCTCCATCAATTCCTTCGGTTCCGTCGTCATGGCCGGCAACACGGCCGCCAGCAACATCGAAGGCTTTGTCTATACGGCGATGAACGCGATCTATCAAACCTCGCTCAGCTTCACCAGCCAAAACCTGGGCGCCGGCAATACCGCGCGGATCAAGAAAATCCTGTTTTACTGTCTGGGCATTGTCACAGTGATCGGTTTAGTTTTAGGTCAGGGCGCCTATCTGCTCGGCCGGCCGCTACTTTCGATCTATTCTTCGGATCCGGCGGTTGTGGATTTTGGTTTAGTCCGGCTTTCGATTGTCAGTGCTTCCTATTTTTTCTGCGGTCTGATGGACGTCTGCTGCGGAAGCATCCGCGGTCTGGGCTATTCCATCATGCCGATGCTGGTCTCTCTGACCGGGGCCTGTGCCTTCCGCGTCTTGTGGATCTTCACCTTTTTCCAGATCGAGCATACTTTGTTCAGTTTGTATATTTCCTATCCTATCTCCTGGATTCTGACCTTTGCGGTTCATCTTCTCTGTTTTATTTATGCTTACCGCAAGCTGATGAAAACCAAGCTGAATCTTCAGCCTGCAGAAGCCTGAGCGTAAAAACCACAGGAAATTTCGCATCGTGGTTCAGACGCATCGAAAACTTTCATAAGTTGTTCACATTCTTAGACTACACAAATTAAAAAATGTGTGGTCTTTTCTTTTATCAATGAAATTCTTTTTGTTTTTTTCCAAAAGAAGACTTTACTTGACACGATGTTCACGGTACATTATAGATGTCTGGTTTCCCTTAATTAGATGTTCTAACTTTGTAAACCAGAAGAATCAGAGTTGATAATAAGTGGGGGGCTTTTTGATGAAAACAATCATTACAACTGAGAGCTGTTCTGACATCCCGGTTTCCATGCTGGAAAAGTTTAATGTTCCGATGGTACCTTTCAGCGTCAATTTTCCCGATCGGACTGTGCTTGACGGTGAGCTTCCGATTCAGGAAATTTATGATTTCTACGATTCTACGCGGCAGATCCCAAAGACCTGCGCGATCAGTCCTTATCAATACAGTCAGTTTTTTAACCGGCTGCTGGAAGATCCGGAAGTGGAAATCGTCCATATCGGATATTCCTCAGCATGTTCCTGTTCGTTTCAAAACGCGACGATCAGTTTGCAGGACTGCGATGAAAAGCGCATCCATCTGATCGACTGTCTGAACGTTTCCGGCGGTTTCGGCTTACTGACGCTGAAAGCCGTGGAGCTGCATACCCGCAATCCGCAATGGAGCGCCGCAGAGCTGGCGGATGAAATCCGCAAGTGGGTGCCGCGGATTAAAACCTTGTTCATCCCGGAAAAGCTGGATTTTCTGGCGGCCGGCGGCCGTGTCAGCAATGCGGCGGCATTAGGAGCTTCTTTGTTAAGGATCAAGCCGCGGATTGACATTCTTAAGGGCGAGCTGATCAACACGAAAAAATATTACGGCACGATGAAAAAGGCGGCATCCCAGCTGGTCGAGGATTTCCTCAGCGAAGAACCGCTGGACCGCACTTTAGCGCTGATCATCTATGCCAAAGGCGCTGATCCGGATCTGCTGGAAAAACTGCGTCAGCGTGTGCTGAACGATGGTTTCCAGGAGGTCCTGGTGTTTGAATTGGGCGCGGTCATGACCGTGCATGGCGGCAAAGGGGCGATGGGGATTACCGGCTTCCGCAAAGAAGCGGCCTGATATCTTTCCGGTTGAGATCTTTTTCTGATTCTAGTACGCTTAAATAAGATTCTAAAAGGAAATCAGCGGATTATCCTTTGACTGGACGTTCCGTCCAGTTTTTTTGCGGTCTTTTTCCCTGTCTAACGTGGATTTTTTATCCTATCCGAACGGCTTTGAGCAAGCTTATCCGTTTCTGACCTTGTTTTAAGATTGATCATTTTCCGATCCTTCCCAAAACAATGAATTTGAACAGACGGATTAGCGAATTAGTCTTTTATTCCCCATGAAAAGCAGTATAATGGAAGTAACAAGCTCCATGTCCGACCCCTGGAGCCGGCCCAGTTTCCCGCGGAATGTCCGTGCAGGATTGAAGAAAGCTGTATCGTTATGAAAAACAATAAAAATGTCTACTCCACGCGTTTTTTACTCGTTCCTTTAAGCTTATCCCTGGTGCTCACCGGGGTTCTTTCATTATTTACGATCCGGAATTTACAAGGCAATGCCCGGGTGATCAATTATACCGGCATTGTCCGCGGGGCAACCCAGCGTCTGGTTAAGCAGGAGCTGAATCATCAGGCTGACGACGCGATGATCGGAAACCTTGATCTGTTGTTAAACGAACTGGAAACCGGCGAAGGGCCGGATGCGCTGATCCGGTTGGATGACGAACAATTTCAAAGCCAGATCCGGCGTCTGCAGGAGGCGTGGATCCAGCTGAAAGCCGCGATTGTTGATTACCGCGGCGGGGATTCCGCCGAGAATCTCTACCAGTTAAGCGAGATCTATTTCGATCTGGCCAACGATGCGGTAAGCTTTGCGGAAACCTATTCTGAAGCCAGCGTTCACCGCGCTCAGACTTCTTTGCTTTTCGTCAATGTCTTTTTTCTTCTGCTTACGCTGGCGCTGCTTTATTTCAGCCACATCCAGCACAAACGACAGAAGCTGCTGGAAGAGAAAGAAATTGAGACCCGCAGAAAACAGGCGGAACTGGATCAGCTGAACCATGAGCTGCAGGCGCCGATGAACGAGATCAGCGAGTTGATTTATATCTCCGATCCTGAAACCTATGAACTGTTATTCATCAACGAAAGCGGACGTCAGGCCTTCCATGTCGATTCGATCGAAGGCCGGAAATGCTATAACGTACTGCAGGGTCTGGATCATCCTTGTCCGTTCTGTACCAATGCTATTTTAAAGGAGAATGAAACGTACACCCAAGAGATGGATAATCCTCTGACGCATTGCCATTATCTGCTTAAAGACCGCCTGATTACCTGGAACGGACGGCGGGCGCGGCTGGAAATTGCTTTTGACACAACCCAAAGCGAAGCGGAAAAGCAGCGGCTGAAACGGATGCTGGATAATGAAAAACTGATTGTAGACTGCGTACGTGAGCTGTATGAGGATGAAATGCTGGAAACCGCCATCCCCGAAATGCTGCGGCGGTTAGGTGAGTTTATGGAAGCGGATCAGATTACGCTGTGCTCATTAAGCCCGGTTCATTTTACCGTCACTTCACGCTGGTCCGGCCATCCGCAGGATCCGGCCCGATTCTTTTCAGACGCCCGGATCAAGCCGCTGATCGGCCGCTGGCTGAAACAGCTGCAAAAGAATCAGTCTTATGTTGTGGAAAATATCGAGGAATTGAAAACTTCTTCCGCCGAGGAATATGCTTTGCTTCATTCCTTAGGCATTGAGCGGCTGATTCTGCTGTCGCTGGAAGTCCGCGGCGAAGTCACCGACTGCATCTGTATTCATAATCCTGCTCCGGACAAGCTGCAGAATTCCATCATCGTCCTGCAGACGCTGCGCTATTTCCTGCTTCTGGCGCGGCATCGCGCAGCCGATAAAATTAAACTGGCCCAGCTCAGCTATACCGACAGCCTGACCGGACTGTTCAACCGCAACCGCTATATTCAGGATCTGGATAAGAAGATGCAGAGTCCTGAAGCCGCCGGGGTTTTGTTTGTCGATCTCAACGGACTCAAGGAAATCAATGACCAGTTTGGTCACGACTGCGGAGATCAGGCGCTGATAAGCTGTGCTGATCATCTGCGCGCCTGCTTCGCGCCAGATTCGTGTTACCGTATCGGCGGCGATGAGTTCGTCGTCCTGACGCATGATCTGAACGAGGAAGCGTTTTTTGATCAAGTCCATCAGCTGCGGCTGCAAAATTCCGGCAGGCTGCATCTGGCATTGGGGACCGATTGGGCTTCGTGCGGATCACTGCTGCCTTCGGCGATCAAAGCCGCCGATGAAAAAATGTATAAGGATAAGAAAGCGTATTACTACCATGCGACCCAGCAAGGCCGTTACCGGCATCATACCGATGAGGTTTTGCCGTTGGCCAATCTGAACGTCCTGCGGCAAAAGATCAACGAAAGCCGCTTCCTCGTCTATTTTCAGCCAAAGATCGCGATTGAAACTGGACAGCTGGTCGGTGCGGAAGCGCTGGTACGGTACCAACTGGATCAGAATCTGATTCTCGCCCCGAACGCCTTCATCCCGCTGCTGGAAGAAACGCAGACGATCAGTCAGATTGACTTCTTCGTCTTTGAGTTTGTCTGTCTGCGGCTGCAGAAATGGATCCGTGAGGGACGCGGAATCACGCCGGTCTCCGTCAACTTTTCGCGGTATACCGTGCTGGAAAAGACCTTCTGCCGGCATTGTATTGAACTGAGCGATTATTATCACATCGACCGCGCGCTGCTGGAAATTGAAATCACAGAAAACGCGCTGGACGTGCAGGAAGAAGCCCTTCGGCATACGATTGATACCGTGCGGCAGGCCGGATTCAGCGTGTCCATTGACGACTTCGGCGTAGAATTTTCTAATCTCTCGTTATTTTCCGGAGCTGACTTTGACATTCTCAAGCTGGACCGCAGTTTGATTCAGGACATTGCCACCAATGCCAAAGCCCGCGCCTTGATTGAAGCGATGAGCGGCGTCTGTCAGAAAATGAAGATTAAGCTGGTGGCTGAAGGTGTTGAAACGGAGGAACAGCTGAATATCCTGGATCAGTGCCGCGTGGAAATTGCTCAGGGTTTCCTGTTCTCCAAGCCCATTCCGGTTTCCGACTATGAAGCAAAATATCTGCCCTTGCCCCCTCCGGCAGAATAATTCATATTTCCCTTTGCATCCGCTTCGTTCTGCAAGTCCGTTGTAAACGGGGCAAAGCGAAGCTTTTTTCATGACAAAAGCGCAGCTCTCACTGCGCTTTCATTGCTTTCCACGTTTAATTGCACCGCCGGCTTCCTCCTTCTCGGAGAAGTCCGCGGCTGAATTTTCCCCTTCAGGCGGAGGGTTTAATCCTTCTGTTTTTCAATCAGTTCCATTTCCCGTTCATGTTGCTCCTGCTTCATTTCCCAATGGATCAGGATCGATAACGCAACCCGCATCGCGATCACACCGCCGACCATCATCAGCTCGCTGACTTCCTCCAAGGCAATCGTTTTTAAGATCTCGGCGCCTAACAAAAAGGAAAGCCCCGTCGAGAATCCTTTTAACAGATCCAGGGCTACGTTGTCATCTTTTTTGAACAGGGAAATCGCCCCTTTGCATCCGGCGTAGATAATCATAATTAACGCCAGCAGTTCAAAAAACAAGACCGCGACTTCGCCGCCTTTTACAATAAGCTCTTTAAATTCTATCATCTTTCTCAACTCCGCCTTTTAGTTTAACATGATCAAAATCGAATGCCAAGCGAAAGCGCTTAGATTTAACCTTAATTTGAATGAAAATTAATGAAACAACCAGGAATCAAGCCTGATTTTCACATTTCATGTTGTATTTTTTCAATTTCTTGAATATAATTTTCATAGTTAAGTCGCAGAATTGTCATTTCTTCCTATCGATCCAAGCCCATCTCTTTCCATCATCAGAACGGATGTGAACAACATGCAGAGAAAAAGCAGGAAAACCAGCTCGCTGCTGATTCTTGGTACTTTGATATTTGCGGGCATCATTTTTATATTATTCAGCTATTATCAAAGCTGGCTGAACGTCAAATTTGAGCAGCAGGTCATGGAAAATTATACAGCTTACATTGAGAGCGAAGGCGCTCAGTTTTCAGGTGCCGTCGTTGATATTCAGGATACGTTGGAAACGCTGGCGGCGCTGATCCCCGCAAACAATCCGAATTGGGATGCAGACACGTTAAACCCCATGCTGGCTGATCTGACGATGCGGAACACGCATTTTGAAATTCATTCGCTGACACTGTCCGAAGCAGGACTGGATGAGGCTCAGCAGAACCAGCTGATACAAAGTGGAACGCTCATTACCGCAATTGAAAATCATCCTTCCGGCAAAGCTTATTTCCAGGTTCTTGCGCCTTTAATGCGCCAAAATCAGTTAGAAGCGGTACTGCAGGCACAGGTGGATATTACTCAGCTGCTGTCCAAAAGTCAGTCGGACCGGGTCAGCGCTCCCTTAAACAGCTGGATCATTCTTCCGGAGGGCTCGTTTATCTACACCACCTCTCCGAGCACCAGCGATTACTCCAACTTCTATGCCCTGTTGGAAGGGAATCACAATCCGGAAACCACGCAGATGCAGATCCGCAATTGCCTGCTGACGCAGACTTCCGGTACTTTCCGTGTTCAGACACGCAAAGCAGGCATGCTTTATGTTTCACTAACACCATTAGGTTTTAACAATTGGACACTGGTCAATTTTATCCACGCCAACGAAGCTTCTGAAAGCTCGCAGATGATTTTGCTTTTCACGATGCGGATTGGTTTATTTTTGATTTTGATCACCGCCGGCATCGCTTATCTGTTTTATGCCTTATTAAATCATCAACGCCGTCAAATTAACCTGGAACAGCGCCGTTATGCCTTTCTGTCACGCTTTTCCGACACCTTAATCTTTGAATATGATGTTCTCAAAGATACGCTGGAACTGACCAGCAATGCTGAGAAAATTCTGCCGATCAAAGCACGGTCCTTCACCCATGTGAAAAAGAACCATGGATTGTCGTTGTATATTCATGCAGAAGATTTTTATAAGCTGGAAGAAGCGTTTAAAACTGTGCATCGGTTTCAGGAATTCGGTACGGTACAGCTACGAATTAAGACCCGCGACGAGAGCTATCATTGGTTTACCTGTCAATTCCAAGCTGTCTATGAACGGTTCCACCGGGATCCGGTTATGATTATCGGCAAGCTGAACGACATACAGGAACAGAAATACCGCGAACGGCAGCTGATTGAAAAGTCCAATTACGACGGACTGACTTCTGTCCTGAACAAAAAGGCGGCGGAGCTGCAGATTTCCGAAGAGCTCGGCGAAGGCATGAGCGGCTGTCTGTTCATGATTGATCTGGACGATTTTAAGGTCATCAACGACGAGTTAGGTCACTTTATCGGCGATCAGGTTCTGACCGCCATCGGCGTTCTGTTAAGAACCTGTTTCCGCCAGAGCGATTTGATCGGGCGGATCGGCGGCGATGAATTTGTCGTCTTCCTGCGCTCCACCGACCAAGGTGTCATTCATCAGAAAGTCACTCAAATCATGCAGACCTTGCCGCAGCTGCTGCACCGTCAAAAGATCAACGCCGTCGTGACGCTCAGCATCGGCGCGGCGCTCAGCCGGCCATCCGACACCTATCCAGATTTGTTCAGCCGTGCGGATCAGGCGATGTATTATGCCAAGCAGTTGGGCAAAAATCAATTTTATCTCTACTCGGATTCCGAGGATGAAACAAGCTGACAAGCAGAAACCCACAAGAAAATCAATTTAAGAAAAACCAGCCACGGCTGGTTTTTCTTGTTTCTTTCGTAATGAACAGCATTCCTGCTTTCTTTAACTGTCCGTTTTATTCCCGCTCCCTCAGCAGCCGCTCGATTTCCTGACGCAGCTGCATAATCCATGCCTGACGCTGGGCCGGGGTAATCTGGGCCTGCGGACCATGCAGAACTTCCTTCGGCGTCCGCCATACCGGACCCGGAACCGGCGTGTCGTTGGCATGGCGGGGGAACAGATGCCAATGCATGTGCAGGCTTTTGCCAATCCCCAACAATTCATAGTTCATTTTCTCCGCGTGGAAAACCGCAGCTGCCGCTTCCGCGGTCAGAACCATTTCCTTCAGAAACTGAGCCTGAAACTGGGGATCCAGCTCAAACAGCTCGGTGGCATGCTGCTTGCACAGAAACAACGTATAGCCGCGTATGTACTGATCATCGCCCAAAACGACATATCCCGTAGAGAGTTCCGCGACAAAATTGGGATTTTCATGGCGCTGAATCTGCCGCAGCCGGGCGCACACATCGCATTGTTCATCAGACAGCCAGAGTTCGGAAAGAGCCTTGTTTATTTTATGCATATCCTGATCTCCTTTTGTTCAGGATACCGGTTATTTCCTTTTTATGCAAGAGGCTGCAGACTTTAGATTCGGCATAAATCCAGAGTTCTGACCATACGGTTTAAGGATGGCGGTATACGGTCGCGCCTTCCTTGATCGTTTCCAAGACCCGAATGGTTTTCAGCTGATCGACTGGACAGGTCAGAGGGCTGCGGTCAAGAATCACCAAATCCGCCAGTTTTCCCACTTCCAAAGAACCCTTGCGGTCTTCCTCATGATACTGCCAGGCGGCGTTGATTGTGATCGCCTTCAAAGCCTGTTCCACGGACAGACATTGATCCTGATTCAGCAGAACGCCATTGCGGGTGATGCGCTGACAGGCGCACTGCAGCGTTTCCAGCATGTCCGGAAGAATGACCGGCGTATCCTGATGGAAGGTAAAATTGACGCCTTCCTCCAAGGCCCAGCGGGCTGGGCTGATGTTTTCCGCCCGGGTCCGGCCGAAGTTCCTCAGGTGGATATCTCCCCAATACCAGCTGTGCGCTGTGAAAAAGGAAGCCGTCAGCTTCAGCGGCGCCATCGCTTTCAGCTGGTCTCGGCGTACCAGCTGGGCATGAATCATCACCGGCCGCCAGTCGTCAGGTCCGCATCCTTTCTGACTCTGTTTTGAAATGGCGTCAATATACTGCTGGGCAGCGGCATCCCCATTGCAGTGCGCCAGCAGCTGCCATCCGTTTTGCATGGCCTCGCCGACAAAGGCCTCAACCTGCGCATCAGTATACACCGGATATCCGCAATACTGCGGATCTTCTCCCAGATAAGGTTCGCTCATCCAGGCCGTTCGCCCCTGCGGGGAACCGTCAAGAAAAATCTTAACGCCGCCGATGCGCAGATGATTTTGATAACCGTGGGCATAGTCTGAATTTTCCGTTAATAAAAACAGATGATCTTTCATATCCACATAACTGACGACATCCACCTTGAACCGCCGCTGCTTGGCCATCGTGCTCAGCATCTTCCATTCAGCACTTTTGGTTATGCCGTCTTGAACCGTCGTAATGCCATAGGACAGATAGACATCCTGAGCCTGTTCCATCTGGCGCAGAATCTGTTGGGGATCCGGCGCGCCCATGACCCGGGCGCTCATCGTAAAGGCGGTTTCTTCAAGATAGCCGTCCGACTGGCGGCTGTTGGCTTCCCGTCCGATACGTCCGCCTTCCGGATCCGCGGTTTCTTCTGTGATGTTCATCGCTTCCAGTCCCGCGGTATTCACGACGCCCATGTGGCCTGAAGCATGCGAGATCATGATCGGATGCGAGGTACTGACCGCATCCAGTTCCTGCCGGCTCGGATGCCGCTTTTCCTGCATGAAATTGTGATCGTAGCCGAACCCGATGACCCAGGTTCCCTCTGGAACCTGCCGTTGTTGGATAAATATTCTGATTTTTTCCTGCAGCTGAGCAATCGAAACTACGTCGTCCAAATGGACGAGATTGATCGTCGCTGAATAGGAGCTGATATGACTGTGTGAATCAATAAATCCCGGCAGCAGCGTATGCCCGGCCAGATCCCTTTCTTCCATCTTTTCCTCACTGTGTTCCTTCTGCCAGGCCTCAGCCTGTTTTAAGCTTCCGACCAGAACAATCTGACCGCCTTTTTCGATCAATGCCTCCGCGGTGGGATTGCCTGCCATCGTGATAATCGTCCCGTTTTTATAGATCACTGCCATGCCTTATCCTTCTTTCTTTTCCTTTATTATACCCGACTGTAAAATTTCAACGATAGTCATTTTCAGTGTTTTGTCAATCGGAGGGGGATTTGCTTTCTTTCACTCCTGTTTTGTCTTATAATAGATAGGAATTCAGCGCAGGGGAAAGGAGGATGGCGATGCTTACAAATAAATTCAGCAGTGCTTCATCCTTGCTGACCGGTTTGTTTTTTATTTTTTTGGGCGCTCTGTTTTTTACCGAATACACCGGCTTATGGACACTGATCTATATCCTGTTTATGATTGGGTTTGTGTGGATCGGCGTCAATCAGATCCTGCGGACGCTGACCGACAAAAAGAAAGCACATCTGAATCTATCGACGATTCTGACCAGCCTGTTGTGCATCGGGCTGGCCATTTATACCTTTTTCAATCCCGGACTGTTTTTCCGATTCATTCATTATGTCATCGGGTGGTGGGCCTTGTTGAATTCCCTCATCCAGTTTATCAACTTTTACGTCTATCGCCGCGACTGCTTAAAGGGCACGTATTTTATCTTCCTGAAAGGTCTGGTCGATCTGATCTTCGCGGCCATGTTGATGCTGAAGCCGATCAACAAGCTTTGGATCGTCGCCTATATTGCCGGAGCTTATCTGATTTTTTACGGCGGCGTGATGGTTCTGGAAGCGGCTAAAGATCTGTTAAGCGTCGGCATGAGTCTTAAAATCCGCGAACATCTGCGAATTTCCATTCCGGTTTTGATCTCAGCGATCATTCCGCAGCGATTCTTCCTGTCGATCAACGCCCTGATCAAAACCAATAAGCTGAATCCGGACGCCCATGTGGCGCCGCAGGCCAGCACGGATCTGGAAGTGTTTATCTATTTGAAAGAATCCGGTCCGGAATCCTTAGGCCACGTCGATATCAGCTTCCAGGATAAAATTTATTCCTACGGCTGTCATGATCCGCATCACCGCGGCCTGTTCGGCACGCTGGGGGACGGCGTTCTGGTGGTATCGGATCGCGAAGCGTTTCTGAAACATGCGTTAAAATCCGAAGACAAAACCATTATCAGTTATGGCTTAACCTTGAATGAAGAACAAAAGAAACGTCTGCGGCAGCGGATTGATGCAATGATGGAGCGGGCTTATACTTGGCGTCCGGATGCTCAGCTGCTTGCGGAGGGCGAACCGATCGAAGGCGAAGCGAAGGATTACGCCTCGCGGGTTTGGAACGCAACGCGCGCGCATATGTACAAATTCGCCAACGGCAAGTTTAAAACTTATTTTGTCTTCAGCACCAACTGCGTGCTGCTGGCGGACGAGCTGCTGCATTGCAAAGAACTGGATCTGATCCCGATCGGCGGGATCGTGACTCCAGGCACCTATCTGGAATTCCTCAACGCCGAATATCTGCGGCCGTCAGGAATGGTCGTTGAACGCACAGTTTATAAACGGACCCACGGCAAGGGCGGTGAGCGCGGCGGCTCGTTTGGTTCCTCGCTGTCCTCCTAAATTATTCCAGCCATCGTTTTGCGGGGATCATCAGATAAAGATGATTCCTGCTTTTTTTATCCGCCGGCCGGCCGCGGGCGGATAAACAGATGGGAAACGCAGACAATTCCGCAGGTCTGCAGGAAGATCTTCATTTTCAGGATCCATGGCAAAAATGTTCCTTATTCGTTGTAATATAAGTCATATTTTAAATCAAATATGTCATTTACAGACGATTATAAGTATTTATTTCACCTTTGTAATGTTATAATTTATTTTAGAATATAATAATCGGCAGAAACTTCCTGCTTGACCGCAGGTTCTTCCCTGCTGATTGATACGCCCGCTTTCCCCCTTTTTGCGCAGCGCGGTTCGCTGCGGCTGAAACATGAGGCACACTCTATGAAACATAAAAAATTCTCTATGGCTTTCTTCTCGGGAATGATCCTGCTGCTGGCAGGAACCAGCAGTCTGATGATTGCCGCGATGGGGCAGATCAAAGAAAAAATGAACGTCAGCGCTAATACAACGCTGCTGAATTCAACACGGATGATTTCGGACAGTCTGCTGAACAATTTTTCCAGCGATCAGCAGCAGCTGGAAACCTGCGCGAACCTGTTCAGCCGGATTAACCTTGGGCAGCCGGAAACCCTCGTCCGGGCGCTGGCGGAATATGCGGACGCGACGACATTTTTCCGTTTTTATTTTATCGGGAATGACGGAACAGGCTGGGATTCCGCCGGGGATCCGCTGAAGGCCGCCGACTTGGACTTTGACGAAATTGCGCTCAGCCAGGGAAAAACCGGTTATTCCGACGCTTATATCGGGGCCAGCGGCCGCCTGCAGATTACATATCAGACGCCGGTCAAGATTGACGGCGTGCTAGCGGGGGCTTTATACGCTGATAAAACCATGGCGAATTATCACAGTCCGTCGCTGTTCACATTCAGCGGCGGGGCCGGCAGCGCGTTTGTCATTCAGGGTGATGACGGGGCCTGGATCATCGACAGCTCCGCCAGCAATACGGACGACTTGTACGCCTTTCTGACTAAACAGAACAACGATTCAGTCCATCTGGACACCTTGAAAAAGCTGATCGCGGAGTCCCGCTCAGGAACGATCCGGATCCAATATCATCAGCAGAGCAGCTTTCTCTGCTTCATCCCGCTTGACAGCAGCCATCATTGGTACTTAATCTCAATTCTGCCGCAGAATATCCTGCAGCAGGAATCCTCGGAAATCCTGCAGCTGGTTTCCTTCACCTTGATCGGTCTTTTAGTCGCGCTGGTCTTGATCATGATTCTTTTGTTAAGCCGGCAAGCCCTGAGCAGCCGGGAACAGGAGCGGAAGCGCCGGGAACAACTATTCCAGGTCATTTCGGAAAACGTCGATTTTGCCTTCCTGTTATATACCCCATCCAAGCATGAAGTCGAAATGGTATCGGAAAACGTTCAGTTTTTATTCAACATTGATCCTCAAGAAGTGGTCAGCCATCCGGAACGCTTATTCCAGCGCTGCGGCTTATCCCCTCAGGATGCGGCTGGACAGACATTCTTAAACGGTCGGCTGACCCAGCGGCTGCGCTTTGAATATCAAACCGGAACTGAGAATGAACTGCAGCGCTGGATAGAAATTTATTTCATTCCGGTTCACAGCGATCAATACCTTGCCGTGCTGCATGAAACCAGCGCGGAGCATCACATGCGTCAGGATCTGGCTGACGCGCTGCGGCAATCGCAGGAGAACAATCAGGCCCGCACTGCCTTTTTCTCCTCCATGTCGCACGATATCCGCACACCGATGAATGGGATTATCGGCATGACAACCATCGCCCAAGCGCATCTGAACGAACCCGAAAAAGTTGCGGACTGTCTGGATAAAATCAGTGTCGCTTCGCAGCATCTGCTGGATTTGATCAATGAAGTCCTTGACATGTCGCGGATCGAAAGCGGCAAGATCAGCTTAAAAAAAGAACCGGTTAATTTACCTCGGCTGATCGCGGATGTGCTGGTGTTGGTTAAACCGGATCTCACGAAAAAACAACAGACCCTGCATATCCGTTCGAGCGCCCTGATCTATGATACTGTGATCGGCGATATCCTGCACCTGCAGAAAATCTTATTGAACCTGTTGTCCAATGCTGTGAAATATACTCCGCCTGAGCATGATTTAACCATCGGCGTCCGGGAAGAAATCTGTTCCGAGAATAAAATCAACGTCATTTTTACCATGGAAGACACCGGAATCGGCATGACGCCGGAATTCCTGAGCCGGATTTTCACGCCGTTTGAGCGTGCGCAGGACAGCCGGATCAGCCAAATTTCCGGGACCGGCTTAGGCATGGCGATCACAAAAAACATCGTGGATATGATGTCCGGCACGATCCAGGTGGAAAGTCAGGTGGGCGTCGGCTCCAAGTTCACCGTGACCCTGCCGTTAACCCTCGCCGAAGCGCCTTGGATCAAGGAAACTTCACTGGCGGGCAGCGCTGTTCTGGTCGTGGACGACGATCCGGATACCTGCGAAGGACTCCGGGCTTTGCTGGAGCCGGAAAAAGTCCAGGTTACCTGTGCCTATACAGGCCAGCAGGGAATTGACGCCGCGCTGCTGGCTCATCAGGAAGGCCGTGATTATCTGGGAATCATTATGGATTGGAAAATGGACGGATTGAACGGCATCGAAGCCGCCCGCCGGATCCGGGCCCAGATTCCGTCCCGGATTCCAATCATTCTGCTTTCCGCTTACAACTGGGAAGACGCCGAGCAGGAAGCGCTGGCCGCCGGCATCAACGGCTTTTTGACAAAACCGATCTTCCGGAATGAATTAATCGAAAAACTCACCTGTGAGCTGATCCCGCCGGAAACAACATCCCCGGCGGAAACCCGTCATAAGACAAACCAATGGCCGGCGGAAGACTTTACAGGAATGCGCGTGCTTTTAGCGGAAGACAACGAATTAAACCGGGAAATTGCCTTTGAACTGTTAAACAGCTGCGGGATTCAAATAACCTGCGCCCAGGACGGACAGCAGGCGTTCGATCTGGTTTGCGAGCAGCCCGCCGGTACCTTCGATCTGATTCTGATGGACATCCACATGCCGGGAATGAACGGTTATCAGGCGACTGCCGCGATCCGCGGCCTCGCCGATCCGGATAAGGCCGGGCTTCCGATTATTGCGATGACCGCGGACGCCTTTGAAGAAGACATCCAGAAGTGCATTGCCGCCGGCATGAATGAACATATTGCCAAGCCGATTCAATATGCTTTGTTATTTGAAACACTCCGCCGTTACCAACCGGCTAAGCCAAGAAATGAGGAAACCACCCATGAACAAAACTAAACGTTGCAAAGGGATCGCAGCTCTGGCGGCCCTTTGCCTGATCGCCGGCTGTTCCGCCAAACCGGCCGGTCCGGAAGTCTACCTCGACGACCGAAATGAAGAGGTCGTGATCACGCTGTTCGCTCAGGGAGCGACCGTTTCCGAATTGATTCAGCAGTGCTTCAACGAGGAGATTAACCAGCAGCAGGAAAAGACACTGATTCTTTACAGCGACAGCGCAAACTTTTATGCGGATGAAGGCTTATCCTACCGAGAGCTTCTGTTAAAGCGAATGGAAAGCGGCGAAGCCGATGATTTATACATTATCCCTGCCGAAGATGTACTGGAATTTGACCGCGAAGGTTATATCTATGATCTGTCCGGCATGGATTTTGTCGGCAACCTGTCCGATGAGGCGCTCAAACAAAGCACCTATAACGGGAAAGTGTTTTCACTGCCGCTGACCTATACCGCCTTCGGTTTTCTGTGGAATGTCGATCTGCTTCATCAGTACGGGCTTGAAATACCTGAGAACCTGACAGAATTTTTGGATGTCTGCGAAACTCTGAAACAAAACGGCGTGCTGCCGTATGGCGCCAACATGGACTATGGACTCAGCCTTTTGGCGATGAGCACCGGACTTGCGCCGTTGTACCGCGACGCGGATAAGGATCAGAAATTAGCGCAGCTGGCCGCCGGAACGCTGCCCATCAGCGATTATATGCGGGAAGGTTTTACTTTCCTGAAACAGATGATTGACAACGGTTATCTCAATGTCGAACAAGCGTTGACCACCGAACCGAACCGGGATGAAGAAATAAGCCGGTTCCGCGAGGGGCAGTGTGCATTCATCAGCTCCATCTGCCGGGCCTCCGCCTTTTCCCACGATTACTCTTTTGAAGTTATCATGACCGGCATGCCCGTGCTGGAAGAAGGCACGATCTGCATAGTAGGAGCGGATCATCGGCTGGCGGTGAATCCCCATTCCGAACATCTGGAAGAAGCGCTGACGACCGTTGAAACCCTGGGTACCGCCAAAACGCTGAACGAGTTTGCCAAATTGCTGGGAAAGACCTCCTCTGCCCGCGGAAATGAAGCCTCAGCCTTGCCTCAGGCTGTGCCGCTGGTTTCCAGTCTGACAGCTGCGGATCAGATTCCTAACCAGGACTTTTCCCTCCACTTCAACACTTGGAACACCATCAAGGAACTATGCGTCCAATTAGCAAAGGGGGAAAGTATTGACGCGTTATGCGAGAAATATGACCAAATCCAGCTGGAGGAAATTAAAACCTATCAGGGCCGGTAAATAACCCCGGTGTCGGAAATATCAGCATAACGGACAGCACGGCAAAAACAGCAATAGCTTAAAAAAAAACCTGTCTATCCCGGATGCCTTGGCTGGCTTCTTCTCTATGCAGGTCTTTTTCTTTTTTAAAGTTTGCTCGGCTTCGCCTACCCTTTGGCTTTCGCCTTTAGTTCCAACTCTGCCCGTTCCTGTTCATATCGCGTCAGCATGGCTTCCACAGCCTCCCGCTGTGCTGTTGGAAAATAAATAAAACGGCTGACCTTTTTCACAGTAAATTCAACCTTGATCTCCTGAGTTTCTTCCGCGTCAATAACATCGGCCTGCGTAATTCTGTCCCAGGTATAGAGATTGCCAAGCAAGACAATCCCCCTGCCGCTGAATCCACTGCGCATCTGACTGTACAGCACCCCTAACAAGACGATCAGCACAGTCTGAACGATCGAGAATACCGAATGATCCTGAAACAGACGAATGATTCCGATAACGATAAAAAACACTGTAATGATCCACGTCGGTCCCAGCTTGCCTGCTACCTGAACCTGTCGGGAATGCAGAGCCATCCGTGTAAAATAGAATAACAAAATCAGATTGACGATGACAATCGCGATTTCCATAAAACTTCACCTCATGGTGAACATTATAGCATGATCCGCCGGCTTTAGAAAGAGCAGCAGTCCGGATTGACAAGCGCTGCAAATCAAGTTAGGATGAAACAAGATAGAGGAGGAATTTTCATGGAGCTGCATTTCTTTACCGGAAAGCAGGCGGGCTTCGAGCAGGCAGCCGCTATCCGTCAGGCTGTCTTTGTCGAAGAACAGGGATTTCATAACGAATTTGATGAAATCGACGAAACTTGTCTGCACTGCCTTATCACCGATGACGCTCAGCCGGTCGCAACCTGCCGGGCCTTTGAAAAACCGGGAGAATCCGGATGCTGGATCATCGGCCGGGTTGCCGTCAGCCTGAATTACCGCGGTCAGCACCAGGGCGAAGCCGTCATGAAGGCCATGCTGAGTGAGTTGGTGAAACGAGGCGTACAGGAAGCGGAGCTTTCTGCACAGTGCCGAGCTGCAGGATTTTATAAAAAACTAGGCTTTACCGCAACGGGTGAAACACACATGGATGAATACTGTCCGCATGTAACAATGGTTAAAAAGCTATAATGAAAGATTCCTGGCAAAAATGGAAACTGAAAGCTTGGCTAAGCATTTCCATACAAAGAGAATAGAAACAGATTGATCTGGCCGAAGAGAAAGAAATAAAAAAATTTTTGATTAGTTTCTTGGTATTAGCGTATTAGCCTGTTAACGGGCTGCGCAAAAACCTGTTGTGGATTCAGAAAAAGAAAATGTGGTTGAATTGAATCCTGAAAAAATAATAGCCAGACAATAACGGATAACTTTCTGTTTGCCGGACTGAATATGATTTCAGAGTGTCATAGGGATTTAGCAGAGTCCGTCATCCAAGTCAACGATAAAATGAATGGCTGGCTTCGCTGCTTTTCATACGGCAAAGAAATGATAGAGAGATTCATAAATTATAAGTATATTCGGAAGTTAGAATGGGGCTATAATTATGAATGAATTCTCATATACTGCTTCTATGGTACAGGAAATCAAAGAATTATTATCAAGCGCGCGGCAACGTGCTGCGGTACTAGTCAATACAGAATTGCTGTCTACTTACTGGAATATCGGGCGCATTATCGTAGAGTACAACAAAATAGTCAGGGGACGTGCTGCTTATGGAAAACAGACACTAAAAGAGTTATCTAAAGAGCTAGCGCGTCACATTGAACAATACACATTATTATGCGGATATTATTTTCTATCACAAAATCCTCCGTGCCTATGTTCTGATAGAATTAAAAACGGTTAAGCTCATGCCGGAAGCTGTTGGGCACCTTAATATGTATTTGAATTGCTATGCGGCAGAGATAAACGTTGAACATGACAATCCGCCTATCGGCATTATCTTGTGCGCAGACCAGGACAGCGTTGCCGCTGAATATGCGTTAGGTGGTCTTTCAAACAACATCTTTGCTTCCCGGTATGTTTAACAAAGAACAGCTTATCGCACAAGCGGAAGCAGTATTGCAGGAATGGCATAGCGACAAAAAGTAAAAAAATCAGGGTATCCTTTGCTTGGGAGTGAGAAACGCCGTTTGTCATCAAACATACCCTATCCGCAAAAGGCTATGTGATTGCCCTGGCGACAAGATCTATTTTATCCCTGTTGCTTTCGCTGAATTGTAGTACAAAATCCATACTTTATACCTTTTTTTCAAAGTGTCCTTCTTTCAATTTGGCAATTTATACGTACCGCTTTTTGACGCACACGCTTACTAAAAGGGTCTGATAAAGACATATGACAGGATTTAAACAGAAACGTCGAAAATTCTTAATACAAAAAGGTTCGCCGTTTCCTTATAAAAACTTATGAGAAGATATGAAGCGTTTTTCATGCTTTTAAGCTACAAAAAATAGACAAGAGACCGCAGGCCTCCTGTCTATTTTTTTCATAGCAGAATAACAATTCTCAATATCAAGCTAAAGTTAGCCATTGAACCCTCGGATGTTACCCGCGCAATTATTGATATTCGTTAAAATAAATTCCTAGAAAATTTTTAACAAGGGCTCTCTTTCCTACAGAAACAACGTTAACTTCGCTTTCTGCACCTCAATATGATAATCCAATCCTGATTTGCGGAATACTGATTGCACACGCCTTAACGTTCTGCCACCAAGGCGAGATTTTCTTCCAGCATCTGCCGGATCATCACTTCCCAAGCGGTGCCCTGCAGCTTTTCTTTGGCTTCTTCTAACAGCTTGCGGCAGTTTTCTTCATCCTGTTTAAAATAGTACAGCTTCGCCGCCCGATAAAGAAAAATTCCCTGATAAAACGGATTGGACATTTTTCCCGCCAGATCCAGCAGTTCATCCAGAATTTCCGTATTGTGATGAATATAGATTTCAACTAAAAACGTACATTCTTTAAGAATGCTTTCCACCTGCGGATTGTTGAACTTCGCCGCAATCTCCTTCAGCGTATCATACGCTTTTAATGCCTTATCAAACTGCTTCGTGTCGATATAGAAGGAAACTTCCTTCTGCGCCAATCCCAGCTTGTTGCCCGGATTCATCTTCACCGCATCCAGCTGTTCAAAGATTTCTTCAATTTTCGCCGTTTCATTCTGCATTAACAAAGCGTCGATCGCCATTAATGAACGTGTCTTCTTGGAAAAGAACATCTTTCCTTTCCAACCGTTGAGCACCTGGAGATATTTCTCCGGGTTGACCTCCTTATACAAGATCTCCGATAATTCGACCATCAGCTTCTGCATCATCCGATTTAACAGAAAATACAGAACCAGACCGACCGCCAGAATCAGAACAAACTGAATGATTTTATTCATGATTTTCCCTCGACTTTACTTTTATAACTATAGCATAAAATGCCGGTTTCTTACAGGCTGGCGCGGTAAATTTCCAGAATATCCTCACAGGTCAGCGGCTGGAATGAACGGCTGAAATCACTTTCGGCCGCTTTCTCTGCCATTTCTTCCAACCGGCTTTCATCAATTCCAACTTCGCGCAGCGTCATCGGCAGGCCCAGCGAAACAAAGAATTCATAAAGCCTCGCAATGCCTTCCTCCGCTGCCGCCCAGCAATCCAGCTGCGGATCGACGTTCCAGACATGCAGGGCAAACCGGGCAAAGACGTCAACCGTTTGTTCGTTGAGAACATGCTTCATCCAGCGCGGCGTTAAGATCGCTAATCCGACGCCATGGGTAATATCGTAATAAGCACTCAATACATGTTCCAGCGGATGACAAGTCCAGGCGCGGTTCTTCCCTAAAGAGTTCAGCCCGTTGATCGCCAGCGAAGCCGCCCACATCAGATTGGCACGCGCTTGATAATCGTTCGGTTTCTTCAAGGCGACCGGCGCCGATTCAATGCAGGTCTTTAACAACGCCTCGGAAATGCCGTCCTGCACGGAGGCATCGCGTACCTGATCAAAATAAGACTCCATAATATGCGACATGATATCGGCCGTTCCCGCCGCTGTCTGCAATGCCGGAACACTGTAAGTGTACGTCGGGTCCAAAATGCTGAACTTCGGAAACATGCCGTAGCTGCTGAAGCCTTTCTTGTCATGAGTTTCAGGATTGGAAATGACGGCGATGTTGTCCATTTCCGATCCGGTGGCGGCCATCGTCAGCACCGTAATGAGCGGCAGACAGGCTTTGACTTTCGTCCGATCCAGCACCAGTTCCCAAGGATCCCCATCATACTTAACCCCGGCGCAAATCGCTTTGGCGCAGTCCAGCGTGCTGCCTCCGCCAACAGCCAGCACACAGTCCAGCTGATGTTTACGGACAATTTGGATGCCTTGGCGCACGGATTCAATTTTCGGATTGGACTGAACGCCGGACAACTCCTGGCTTTCGATGCCGTTTTCCTTCAGCAAGCCTATAATCGTGTCATACAGTCCGCTCTTTTTTATGCTTCCTCCGCCATAGACCAACAAAACCCGCTTTCCGCATGTGCGGATCAATTCCGGCAGATGAGCAATCTGGCCTTCACCAAAATACACCTTAGTCGGAATATCATAAATAAAATTATTCACTTTCTTCACCTGTCCTTTTCTGTTTTCAGTGTACCACAAACCGTTTGTCAAAGCGACGGTTGTTTGCGCTTGACGGCAGCTGAACGACAAACAAAAAGCTGTTGGAATGAAACTGGCTTTCCAACAGCTGAATGCTGAACTGATTCAATCATAAAGAGTGAACTTCTGACTTACTCAATCGTAAGCGTAAAGACCGTTCCTGCTTCCCCTGCCAGGCCGAGTGTCCCGCCGGAAGGCAGTGTTATCGTCTTTTCTCCATCGGTTACACGATTATAGAGACAGATCATAGTCGCATCGTAGACAAAGACACCCTGAGAATCACTGCTGACCGTCAGCGTTTTTCCTTCCAGTGCCGGATCCAGTGTCAGCCACTGCGTATGGCCCTGATCATTCAGCGTTACATTCATTGTTCCGACTTCCGCTTTCACCGCGCTGTCCTGACTGACATATAGATCCCCAGCTCCTTGAAGATACTCAACACCATCCTGAGTGAAGAATGTATAGTCAAACTGATCTCGGCTGCCGCTGCCCGGAATCTGCACGATCGCCACGGCACGGTTTTCATCTACGATCTGATGGGCATTGACATACCCTTCGGCAAAGCTGCTCAGCGGTACTGGAGCAATAGGCAGAATCATCTCATAGATCTGGGAATGCAGATCTTCACTGATCAGTAAATAAGTCTTTGTACTGCGCGTCTGCCAGGCTGACTTCACTGCATCAGACAACGGATTTTCCTCCACCTTCATCGCATAATAGACCGTCGTGGCGGAATAGCCCAAGCCCGGAATTTCCGTAACGGCTTCGACTTTCAAATAGGTGTGGCCGCCGTTTTCTTCAAAGCTGAACAGCTGGTTTGTCATCGGGGAAGGCAGCAGAAACTGACCGTCACCGACATGCGTCAGCGGCGTCGGCGTGTCCGGCATCTGTTCGATCGTAAAATTCAATATTCCTTCTTCGGTAAAATCAATCCGATACAAGGACGTGGAATCCGCATACAGCCCAGCATAGGCCTGGACTTCTTCCGGGATGGCCGGTACCGTTTCCGGAGTCGTCGGCAGCTGATAATGCGGCAGTGCTTCGCTGATCACGCCTTTTTCCATCAAGGCCTGTTCCAGCAGTGTAGAAGCCATCATCTGATTGTAAGAGCTGAGTCCGCCTGAGCTTAATACAGCACAAGTCAGGCCCTGCTGAGGAAGAACGACAAAGGCTGTATGGGAATACATCGTATCGCCGCCTTTGCTCAGCGCCTGAATTCCAGCCTGGGCAAACGGTGACAGTTCAACGCTGTCCCAGCCTAATCCATAGCCAATACTGTTCGCCTGTTCGGTCGGCCAGATGCCTTTCTTTGCTTCATTGACAGACATCGCACTCAACGCCTCAGCACTTAACATCGACGAGGAAGGCATGAAAGCCAGTCCCCAGCGGCACAGATCTTCCGCCGTCGAATACATGCCGCCAGTTCCGATTACAGAAACAATGTCAGCCGGCAGCGCGCGCTGCGGCTGAGTCGCTGAATAGACCTTCGGCATGGCATTAAAATCGACATTCCCTACCGACGTCTGTGTGCGCGTCATCCCTAGTGGTTCTATAAACTGCGTGCGCAGATAGCTTGTGAAATCCTGGCCGCTGACCTTTTCAACCACCAGTTCAGCCAGCACAAAGCTGTCATTGGAATAGACTGAATACGCTCCCGGATCGGCCTGCAGGTGCAGCGTCTTCAGATTCTCCAAAAAAGTATCATGCGCGGTGGTGTCCGGCACAAACATAAAGCCTTCGCTGAAACTGGAACCCGGCAGACCTGAACTGTGATTCAGCAGCATCCGCACAGTAATCTCGGAGTACCGCTCATCCGCCATCGTGAATTCCGGAAGCAGCTCCGCGACCGGTTGATCCAGATCTAATTTTCCTTCATCCTGAAGCTTCATCACCGCCGCAGCGGTGAACATCTTGGACACGGAGCCAATGGCATACTGATCCTGAGCGCTCAGCGCCTGATCCGATTCTTTCGCAAAAACACCGGCTTGTCCGGATACAGTTACCTCACCGTTATCCATTAAGGCATATTGAACACTGGTTGCCCCCAACTGCGTAACCAACACGTTGGCCAGCTGTTCTGCCGTCTGTGTCAAATTTCCGGTTTCCACAGTTGGCTCCGAACTGGGTGAAACCGCAGGCTGCGCCGTGCAGCCAGCCATCACTAACAACAGTGCCAGCGAATATTTTCCTATTTTCATCTGTGATCCCCCTTTAATTCTTTCTATGGATACAATTAGAACACAGATTCCCATGAAAAACAAGCGCAGACCCGCCAACGGAGAAAATCCGGCCTTCACTGGATGATTTATTTACTTCAGATAAATACCAGATTCAATCTCTGAAGCTTTTAGTATAATCTGAATCAGATTAACAGCTTTCAATGAATATTTCTAATCTTAAGAGCACGAAGATTTGTTCCTTTTTGTATTATAGGGAATCTGTTTCAAAGTCACTATACCTAAATCCAATTTCGAAAATTTTTATTTTTCGTTGCATTATTGCAACGAAAATGCAACGAAACAGTTTTCGTTGCACTCATTTTAACTAATATGATAAAAGCTTGAAATAGAAAAAAAATTAAAAAGATAAGAAGAAAAACTAACTAAAATATGAGAATAAAATCATTTGAACCGAATAAGAAGTTTAAAGAGTTCTTCACTTGCGCAAATTATCGTTAAGCACTCTCCACTTCCATAAGCTGAAATACAAATCATAACGACTTAATTAATTAGCTTAAATCTTTTTTGGTTCTTTGAATTTAATACGTTGCATCGTTGCAGCAAAAAATGCAACGAAACGATTTTCGTTGCATCCGTTTTAGAACCAATATATAATAAGACTAAGATAGAAAGGGGATTAAGAATGGAAAGAGAATCAAAAACATTAGAATATAAGGAACAAATCACCAGAACCTTCCTAAAAACTGTATCTGCTTATGCTAATTATGGAAGTGGAAAAATAGTTTTTGGCATAAGCGATGACGGAATTATCCTTGGTTTGGACAATCCAGAACAGTTATGTTTAAATATCGAAAATATGATCAATGATAATCTCTCACCCATTCCTGATTATTCTCTTGAAATTTGCCGCAATCAGACTATCGTCCTTACCGTATTTGAAGGCTTGTATAAACCTTATCTTTATCGAAGCAAAGCTTATAAAAGAAATGATTCAGCCACGATTGAGGTCAATCGTTTAGATCTAAACCGCTTGGTTTTAGATGGAATGAATCAAACCTTTGAAGAACAAATCTCAAACGAGCAAAACCTTACATTCCAAACATTAGAAACTACGCTGGTTCAAGAATTAAAGATTGAAGGGTTGTCCAATGACATTCTCAAAACACTTCAGCTCATGACTCCAGACGGCCGCTATACCAATGCTGCGGCCTTAATTGCAGATCACAATCAGTTTAAAGGCGTAGATATCATCCGCTTCGGAACGACTATTTCTGAGCTGAGAGATAGAAAAACATTAGAGAATTGTTCCATTTTAACGCAGTTTTTTGAAGCTTTGAATATCTACCGACAATATTATCAAATTGAGAAAATTGAAGGTGCAGTGCGCAGAAAAATTGATTTGATTCCAGAAGAAGCTTTTCGTGAAGCCTTAGCCAATGCTTTAGTGCATCGTCTTTGGGATGTTGATTCCAACATTAAAATCAGTATGTTTGAGGATAAAATTGAAATATCTTCGCCGGGCTCCCTGCCTCCCGGTATTTCAAAAGAAGAATACCTCAACGGGCAAATTTCAACCCTGAGAAATCCGATCATAGGTAATCTGTTTTATCGATTAAACTATATCGAAAAATTTGGTACCGGAATAAAAAGAATCAATGAAGCTTATAGCCATAATTTAACAAAACCAAACTATCAAGTTTATGAAAATTCAATAACAGTAGGGCTTCCGACGCTCAATGAAGAATTAAATTTAAATGAAGATGAAAAGCAGATTTTAAATGTATTCGATGGGAAAAAAATATTAACACGAGCCCAAATTGACGAGCTAACGGGTTTCAACAAAGCCAAAACAGTAAGAATACTCAATCATTTAACAGAACAGTCTGTTATCAAGAAAACAGGAAAAGGTCGAGATATAAAGTATACCTTACTGCAGAAATGAAACGAGTCTTAGTTTTATTTGATACAAAAAAACTGAATAAGGAACACAAAATCAATGACCATGGATCATGTCTCTGATTTTCTGTTCCTTTTTCTTTACTAAAGTTCGCTGCAAAACGCTTATCTCTTTTTATAATGTCCCCTTTGCGTGTTTAATGATTTTTAATCAGCTCAAAGATCGCTGCCGGATGATCTAATTTCAAACATTCATGAAACGGCTGTGGTGTGCTTATACCCCATTGTGCCAAGACAAACTGAATTCCCGCCTGCTCGGCACATTGCTGATCGACAGGCTGATCGCCGATATAGAGCATTTCTTCCTTCCTGCATCCCGCCTTCTGCTGACATAAAAGCAGCGAATCGGGTGCGGGTTTAGGATGGGAAACCTGATCAGAAGTCACGACAAAATCAAACAAATCATAAGCTTCTTTCAGCTGTAGCTGAGCCTCTCTGATTGTTTTCTGGGTTCGTGAAGTATTGATTCCCAGCCGAATGCCCCTGGCTTTCAGTTGAAATAAGACCTGATTGATTTCCGGGAAAGCACGGAAATGATCGGTAACAGAAGAACCGTTCAGACAGAATTCAAAGAAAGAAGCTTGATGCTGCGGCAGGATATTCAGCATTCTGAAATTCACTTCATCAGGATTGCCATGACAGGGAACAAATTCCGCTCGATCTTTGCGCGGTCGGTTCGGATACAGGCGATGATAGCCGTCATAAAACAGGTCAATCATTGCCCGGCTGTCAACCAAAGTTCCGTCACAGTCCCAAATCATCGTCCGGATCATCGTGGACTCCCTTCCGGCTGAACGGTTACCTGATGGATCCAGTGTCCCTGATGAATTCGCCAGTTCCCGACGAAGGCTTTGATCACATCGTCGCAGCGCAGGATAAAGAAAACAAGGAATAGCGGAACTTTTGCCTGCTGGCAGCACCACCAGCCTAGCGGAATACAGAACACCCACAAGTAAAACACATCATTGAAGAAAACAAACCGGGCGTCGCCGCCTCCGCGCAGGATGCCCACATTGTTGACAAAGCCGATGCAGCGGAAAATTTCGATGAATCCGCCGACGATCATGATCTGAATCAGCACGGAAAATGTTTCCGGCGTAATGTTGTAGATCTTCGGCATCAGTGGAATGATCGCCAGAATAAACAGACAGGCGGCAGTCCCGCTGAGCGCGCCGATGTGCTGAAGCAGACGAATCGGTCTGTCCAGTTCATCCCGTTTTCCTTCCCCAATTAAATTTCCGACAACGACGGCGGCCGCCGCGGCAATGCCTTGGGATAGAGCACAGGAAATCTGAGCTACAACATTGAAAATCGCATACGCCGTGGCAAACGCAAAAACCATGTGTCCGGAGATCATGGTCAGCACAGAGCTGCCCAGCACCCAGGTCAGCTCATTAGCCACCACCGGCGCGCAGTTTTTGACAAACGAAGGCCACAGCGCCTTCTGCGGATGAAACAAGCTGCTTAAACGAAAACGAATCTTTTTCTCAAACCAAGCCAGATACACAACCAGAATCAGACATTCCAGAGTCCGTGCCAGAATATTCGCCAAGGCACTGCCCACGACCCCCAGAGCCGGAATTTCCCAAAAGCCAAATACCAATATCCGGTTAAACAATACGCTTGCGGCAATCGATACGAGCGAAGCTCCCATGGCGACATTGACATCCCCGACCGCACGCAGTGTATTGCCGATGACTGTCGTAATCCCAAAAAACAGATACGACAGACTGACAATGCGCAGATACTGCGTTCCGGTTTCGATCACCGCCGGATTGTTGGACAGCAGCGTCATGACCTGCTGCGGAAACACAGCGGCAATGCCAATCAGAATCACCGCCGTTCCCAGCATGATCCGAAACGTATAGCCGATGACAGACCGGATCGCTTCGCGATCCTGTTTACCCCAGTATTGAGCGATCAGCACATTGGCTCCGCCCGTCGTTCCAAACAAGGTCAGCTGGAAGATGAAGAACAGCTGACTGGCTTGAGAAACGGCCGTCAGCTGCGTTTCTCCCAACGCGCCGACCATCATCGTGTCGACCATGTTGATGCCGACGGAAATAATCGTCTGCAGCGCCACCGGTATCGCCATCAGCAGGATTGCTTTTAACAGAACGCGTTGCTGAGGGTTGAGAAAAAGCACGTTCCCGTGCTTCCTCTCCGTTTTATTCATCGTGGGTATTGAAATACTTCATTTCCGGAAGCGGATCCTGGGTTTTGATATCTTTCAGTTCAATGCCGTAGTCGACCGCCAGCCGATAAGCCAGAATTTCCACGACCGGTGCATATTCCAGGCAGGCGAAGTCTTTGGACGCCGGTGTAAAGCCGAGATCGTCCTCATCTATCGGATTCGCGCCGATCACATAGGCATGGCCGACATCATTTTTCATATATTGAGCAATCCCCATGGCCAATGAATTGTCCTTGCCGCCGTCATTCAGAACGATAACCGCGTGCCGCTGGGTAAAGCCCATGGTCGGACCATGCAGGCCGTCATCCATCTCATAACCCACGCACATGAAGCGCTTGGCAATTTCCAGAATTTTAAGCGCGCCTTCCAAGGCTACGCCATACAAACTGCCTGGGCCATACAGAACAAACGCATCGACATCCATCAGCGCTTCTTTATTGTGGTCAAACCAGGTCAGCGTGCGGTCGCAGATTTCCTTATGATCCTTCGTCACCGCCAGCGCATCCTCAATGTAGGCGGCAGCCGCTGCTTCACTGACGACGCCGCGAGCCTGTCCGAGCGCAACGCCCATCAACATTTCCGTTAAAATACTTGCGCAGTATCCGATTGTCCGCATGCCGTATTCTTCATAGCCGCAGCCCATATCGATATGCACGTCCGCAGCCTGAGCCAGCGGGGTCGTTGGCGCTTCTGTGATGGCAGCGGTCAGACACCCCATCGCCTTGACCTTCTTTAAGGCCTGCTGCGTCAGGGTTGAAGTCCCGGATTGGGAAACAAAGACATACAGCGCTTTAGGATTGTAAACCGTTTTGGCTAAAAATTCATTCGGAATCATCGTGCTGGTTGACAGGCAGCTTGCTTTTTCAACAAAGCGGTAAGCGGTAACTGAACACGTATTGCTTGTTCCGGAGCCGACAAACAGGATTTCATTCAGATCATCAAGACGATCCTTGACCGCTTCCAACAGCGGTGCAAACGTAACCTCGCGTTGTTCGACAATGCTTTCAATGACTGCCGGGACGCGGTAGATGCAGTCTAGTAAAGTAACCATTTCTTTTCCTCCTTCAAATGGCAGAATCCGATCAGGCAGAGAAAGCTCTGCCTGATCCTATTTCTACTTTCTTTTATTGTAGCGTTTTATTCGCTGAACCGATATCCTCGGTTTAGAAAATTCCAATCCAGGTGCCCAGAATCGCGAAGATCATTAGGCCGAAGATCAGTAATGTCGCGTTGACTTTCTTATTCAGCAGTTTGAAACAGAATAAGGTCAAAAGCAGCGGAAGCAGATTCGGGAAAATCGTATCCAGCATCGCTTGGATCGATTGTTCCGCTCCGCCCATCGTAAAGACAAAGCCGATATTGCAGGAAACCATGGTCGCCGTCATCGCACCGACTGTCATCAAACCGACGGTACTGGCTGCTTTGGTAATAAAGCTCATGATGCCGTTTTCCGCGGCGCTGCTCATAAATTTTGCGCCAAGACTGTAGCCGACATACGGACCCAAGAAACGAACGAAGGCTGAAGGAATGTTATACATCAGCAGGAAGACGATTGGACCGAGAATATTGCCGCCGGCGGCTAAACTTAAGCCTACACCCATCGAGATAACACGCCAGGTACTCTGGAAAATCGAATCGCCGATACCTGCAAACGGTCCCATTAGGGAAGACTTGACCGCAGAGATGGAAGATTTATCAAAGTTTGGATCTTCTGCTCCCTGTTTTTCCATGGAAGCCGCCAGGCCGGTGATGAAGCCGGAAACGCTCGGCGTCGTGTTGAACAGTTCCCAATGCCGCTTGTAGCCTTCAATCCGGTCTTCTTTGTCCGGATAATACTTGTTGATAACTGGAATCATCGTATACAAGAACGACAAGGCCTGCATTTTTTCCCAGCAGTATGGAGCGCTCATGGTATGGGACCGCAGAGCGATCTGGAAGCACATCTTATTTTCTTCTTCAGTTAAATTGAATTTTTCCTTAATCATTGAACAGTTCCTCCTCTTCTTCCGCAGATGATGGGGTTGGTTTGTGACTGCTTTCGACATACAGCACGATGACGTACAGAATGCCCAGAATTGCGATCGCCATTAACGGCAGACCCAGATAGGATGAAAGAATAAATCCGACAAAGAAGTAAACCGCAAGTTTTTTGGTCCACATCATCTTTAACAACAGCGCGAAGCCGACCGCTGCCAGCATTCCCGCCGCAACGCCCATGCCGTCTAAGAAAACTGCCGGCAAAACATCGATGAACTGCTGAACAGCGACAGAACCCAGAGCAACCGCACCGCCGCAAATCAAAGCTTTGAAGACATACATCGTAGCAGAAACCACCGGAACCATCCGTTGCAAGCCCTTGTAATCTCCCTTAGCCACCATCTTATCAATCATCGGCGACCACAGCGAACGCAAAGCTACCAACGGAACAAACAAGGTTTGACATAGAATAGAAGCTGGAATTGCCAGTGTAAAGGCGGTTTCTACGCCCTGACCTAAAATAATCGCATACGCCGTGCCGACAGCGGTTCCTGAGCAGGCATCCGGCGGCACCGTACCGCCGATGGCCATAACGCCCATGAACACCAATTCCAGACTGGCTCCGACCGTCACGCCGGTTGCAACGTCCCCTAATACAATCCCGATCGCCGTACCCACGATTAATGGGCGTGTTGTCATTGGGTAGGAGCACCAGGTTTCAATGAACTCCAGCGCGAAGACAGTTAACCCTACCAATACTGCTTGCATCATAAGTTTTTCCTCCTCATATAATCTTTTTCACGTCGGTCTTTGATTCACTTGGAACCATTTGAATTTCAACTTTGTCCACCAGAGAATTCAACTCCCGCAGCGCTGCAATGTCTTCCTCATTCATGTGGACATTCGCCGCCACCTGTCTGCTTCCCTCCTTTTTCTTCACTCCTCCGATGTTGATAATCTGAATCTGACTGCCGGTGGTCTTCGCCAGTTCCAAGGCGTCCTGGACCGTTCTGACAATCAGGAAAATCCGTGTTTTCTTCGTGCGCGGATCATTCAGCAGCACGGCCGCATCCTTCACCGTTTTGATCGCCAGCTTCACCCCGGCCGGTTTGGCCATTTTGAACGCCAGCTTGCTCATCTCGTTGGTCGCCGCTTCATCATTGGCGATCAAAATCGCATCGGGAGCGACTTGATTCACCCAGGTCACCGCGACCTGTCCATGAAGCATCCGATCATCGACTCGGCACAGCTCTACCATAAAATATCATCCTCCATTCCCTTCTCAATTTGCTCCACCGCCTGCTTGTGCGACAACACGGTAATCGTGTTTTTAGCCGACTGCACGGCGCTTTCCACCAATTCCATAGTTCCGATGTCCTGAACGTTCAGGTGACATTCCAGAATCATTGACAACGTCACGCCGCCGACCAGATACACATTTGGATACCGGCATAACTCCGTCAGCTGATTGTGAACGCTGCCGCCATGGATATCGCAGAAAATAATGAAGTCGCAGGCCGGTTCCGCTGCAACCTGCTGCTCAATCTGACGGGCAATTTCCGTCGGAGATTCATAATGATCCAATCCCAGAGCCTGAATCTCTTCACAATCCCCCATGATCATCCGGGCGGCGCTGAGCACCCCTTCGGCCATGGATCCATGAGAAGCCAGAATTATCTTTCTCACGGGCTGTCCTCCCTTCTCTTCTTACGCTCAAATATAAGCAATTAGTATGCCAATTCGTCTATTTTTTTAATAAACTGATCCTAAAATAGAAAAAAAGCCGAAATTCAAGAAATTTTTCTGAAATTTCAGCTCCAATTCTGACCTGACAGACCTTTCTATTCAAAGTAACCGGTTTCATCTTCGACACTATTTTCTTCTTTTTCGACACTGCCGAGGGTGATGTATTCATATAAATACCCGATTTCCGATAAGGGAATCGACACATTGTAAATCCGTTCCACCTCGGCAAAGCTTTTGCGGATCACCGCGATGAAATCCTGATGATCCCGCTGCAGCTGTTCCAGCTTGTCGTACGGCGCCACTGTCTTATTGATAATCAGCCGTTCGATCAGACAGCTGATATGCAGATACAGCCCAACCTTGACATTGCTTGTAATCCGCAGACCCAGCTGCGCTTCAATGGAGCGGATGATTGTTTCAACATTGCCCAGAATGATTTCCGGATTGAGAATCGTCAGATAATTCAGCAGATTTTCCATTGGAAAGTTGCGCAGCAGATTGTCGTTAAACTGCTGGATTTCTTCCTCATTCAGCAGGCCGTTGAGCAGCTCCGAGATCTTTTCAATGTTTTTCTGTTCGATCAGCTCTTCCAACGAGATAAATTCCACGCCTTTGATCTTCGGATCCATCGTGCCGACGACAAACAGAATATTGTATTTATCAAAGACCGGAGCTTGGGAACCCATCGTTTCTATGCTGTCATATTCATAGGACAGCACCGGAATATTCTGATTTGGCGGCAGACTTTTCTCCAGCAGTTTTTTGATCTTCTCCGCCGTTCCGAAGCCGCTTTGACAGATCGACAGAATCGCATTGGCTCGCTGACGGTTGCGCACGATCAGATAACGATGCTGATTGCGGTTGGCCGCTTCCTCCAGGATCGTTTCAATCCCTTCCCCTTCCATGATCATGCAGCCGATATCCAGAGCCAGCTTGGTTGTGACGTTATTGATGATTCCGATATCGATATTTTTAAGATTTTCCGTATATTTGTAGATTTCCTCCAGCGATCCCATATCCACCATCAGAAGAACTTCCCTGCACCCTTCCAGATGCTTCAGATAATTGGAAACCTTGCGGATGATGACATCCACGCCGCATTCAATCGGCATGTCGATCGCGTCAAAGATCTTGCGCCGCAGCAGCTGATTGGCAACCTCGGCAATACTGCTGGCAATATTGAACCCATGCGCGATGATCAGCACGGGAATCTGCGAGGTTTCCATCTCCCGGTTGAAATACATCATGTAGATCAGCAGATCCAGGTAGCCGATCCCTTCCAGTTTGATGTTTAGGCTGTCCTGAATCAGCCGGGCAACATTGCGGATCGCCGTCGCATTGATCGGGAACAGATGCTGAATGGCTTCAATACAGTCCTGGATTTCCTTATGATATTTCTTGTCCAGCGGCAGACAGGAAGCATTATGACTGGCAAAATCCAGAATGAAGCGCGTCATCGTCACCACCTCGGAATTGCTCAGTTTTTCCAGATTGTATTTCTGCGCTGTAATCCGATAGATATTTTCCACCAGACTGGCGGTCAGATCATCCTTCGGTGTTTTCCCTGCGGGATTGTTGAAAAACAGGTAATCCGTATATCCTTCTAACAGAATGTAGGCTTTTTCGATAAACTCCGGCATCGGCAGAGGATTTAAATATTGATCGATCAGCCCTTTATTGAACGTGTACAGCATCGTATCAAAATATTTCTGTTTCATCATCTGCCGGGTGTCGATCATCTTGCCGTCGTCATATTCCATCAATTCGCCGTTGGCGGTTCCGCTTTGCAGCAGGAAGCTGGGCAGATCATACAAATGCAGCTCAACCGGATCGGCAGCCGGATCGCGCAGATAGGCTTTGGCCACGCTGGCGCGGATGGTGTTGACCAGCTCTCCGACATTGCCGGGATAGGCATGATTGACCAGGGTCTGATAGGCCAGTTCGCTGAACACCACCTGGCGGGTGATCTTAGCACTTTCCTGCGTTACAATTTCATGCACAAGCTCGCGTTTTTCCTGCAGCGAGCGGTCGATCAGCGGCGGCACCTGAACTACAATCGGAATGCGTCTTAACAAGGTTTTCAACAGAACCTTCTGCGGATCTTCCGTCGTCGCGAAAATCAGCCGGACCTGCGCGGAATGCCAGGTTTCGTTATCGCCGACCATGTGATAGATGCCTTTGTCCATGAACAGAAAGATTTTTTCCTGACACTCCGGTTTGAGCGCATGGATTTCATCGAGAAACAGCACGCCCCCGTCCGCCAGCGCCAGCAAACCCGCCTTGTCCTTCTCGGCTCCGGTGTAGGAACCTTTCTTATAGCCGAACAGATTGGTCAGAAACAGTTCGGGATTGTTGGCATACTCAGCGCAGTTGACCGTCACGAAATTGCCCTTTTTACCGATAATCCCTTTTTCTACACTGTATTCATAGGTCAGCTGGGCGATGTAGCTTTTGCCGGTTCCGGTCTGTCCCTGCAAAAGAATCGGCAGACCGATGCCGGGATAGGTAATCGCCGCTTTGCATTGTTCTACGCATTGCTTCAGACTTTCCTGATGACCGACCAGCTTGCGGAAAGAAACGATTTTCTCTTTCCGAGCTGCGCCGTCCTTCATCAATTCCTCGACGGAATCATAAACCGATTTCAGATCTTCCGCCTTCATCCGTTCGCACAGTTCTGCTTTGCCCAAAAAATAAACAGGCCGTGTATTGATCTTAATCACCAATCCCTCGTTGTGCGCTTCATTGAGATATTGTGAAATAAGATTGCGGCTGAGTCCGAAGTGTTCCGCCAAGCTCTGAGCACTTAAATCAGACAGATCATTCCAGGCGAAATGGCGGGTCGCCTCTGCCAAGGCATCCAGAATTTTTTTCTTAGCCGGACTTTCCATCGTTTCCCCCTCCTTTATTTTTTCCTTTTTAATTCATGTGCAAAAAGATTACAATTTAAGAATAGGTTCGGAATTCAACTTTGTCAATCAAACGTGAATTAATTTTGTGAGCGCTGTCATGGATGACGGATTGTGCTACAATAAAACAAAAGGAGGCTGACCGCATGAACAATACGTTCTCATTGAAGCCGAAGGTTCAGACAAAAACCAAACTGAAACCGGCAATGTTTCAATCGCTGAATATCCTGCACATGAGCTCGGATGTGCTGTCCGCCTACCTGCATGAACAGATGCTGAGCAATCCGCTTCTGGAATGGAACGATACCCGCTCTATAAAAAGTGAGGATCTTTACACGAAAGCGGAACAGTTTGTCGCCGAAGATCTCTCTTTGAAGCAGCAGCTGCAGCATCAGGCAGCCGTGATCCTGGATCCGCAGGATCAGCCCATCGCGGATGTGCTGATTAGCTTGCTGGATGACGATGGCTATTTGCGGGAAGACACTGCCGAATTAAGAGGCATGCTGAAAATCGGCGAGGGGCGGCTGAATCGGATTTTGACACAGTTAAAAAGTCTGAAGCCCTCCGGACTCTTCGCCCATGATCTGCGGGAGTGTCTGCTTTATCAGCTTATGGAAAATCATCCGGAAAATGAACTGGCAATGCGCCTGACCGATCATTTGGAAGCTCTGGCCTGCGGCAGCGTGACCGCTTTATGCCGGACTTTGCACTGCAGCGAAGCACAGCTTCATGAAGCCTTGGCTTTGCTGCGCAGCTGCGATCCCAAGCCCGGCCGCAGTCAGGGAACACCGGCTGCACCGTTAGTCTGCGAAGTGCAGGTGGAAATAGAAGAAGAGCAGTTTAAGATTACGCTGACCCGCAGCTTCAGTGAACTAATCTTCAATCCCATGCCGCTGGATGATCCATCGGTCCAGGATTATTTAAAGCAAAAAACATTAGAAGCGAAAAATCTGCTTCTGGCGATTCAGAAACGCAATCAGACGCTGGTTTCCATTACTCAGGCGATTTGCCTGAATCAGAAAGCCTTCTTTATCAGCGGAGTGCCGTTAGTGCCGTTAACCCGACAGAAAATTGCGGACCAGCTGGGGCTGCATCCCTCTACTATTTCCCGTTCGCTTTCCGGCAAAGGGCTGCAGTTTCAGGGGCAGCTTTACCCCTTTTCCTTCTTCTTCCCAACACAGGTGCAGGAGGATCTCAGCCAAGATCAGGTGCTGCGGGAATTAAAAAAGCGGATTGATCAGGAGGATCCCGCCCATCCATTCAGCGATCAGCAGCTCAGCGATTGGTTAAAAGCCCAAGGTTGTCCGATCTCACGCCGAACGGTTGTCAAATACCGGCAGAAGCTGCGCATTCCGGATTCCCGGGTTCGCCTGCAATGGGCAAAAACCGCAGCGGCAAGGAAGAAAAAATATTAAGGACGCTGAATCCTGTCCTTGCTCTGCAAAACACAGCGCCAAAAAACACGATTCCTCGGAATCGTGCTTTTATATGGGTTCATTGGATTGTTATCGCTGACCGTTGTATTCTGCGAAGAATTCCTGCAGATACTCTTCCATGAAGGCCGTGCGGTGCCGCGCTAAACGCCTGCCGGTTTCGGTGTTCATCTTTTTCTCCAACAGCAGCAGCTTTTCGTAAAAGTGATTGATTACGGTACTGCGTTCCTTGCGATAGCTCAAGGCGTCCATCTGGGAGCGAGGGGGAAGTTTGGGGTCATACATCGCATTGCCGACATGACCGCCGTAATAAAAGGTACGGGCAATTCCAATTGCGCCGATCGCATCCAGCCGGTCGGCATCCTGTACGATCTGACCTTCTTTGGACAGCTTCTGGCTCCGACCTAAATTCTTGGAAAAGGATAAATGGTCAATAATCGCAAAGACCGGCTCTTTGACAGCAGGATCAATCGCTTCCAACGCTTCCGCAAGTCGATCATGTTCCCGCTTAGGATTCGCAGTCAGCTTATCATCAATCACATCATGGAGCAGCGCGGCAGCCACGATCAAATACAGATCGCAGGTTGCTTCATCCCTGGCAATCAAGACTGCATTGTTGACGACGCGGAGAACGTGATCCAGACTGTGTCCGCTTGTATCGCCGGCTAATCTGGATTGGGCAATCGCGTAAAATTTCTGACAATTTTCAATTTGTGTGGAATTCATTTTTTCCTCCTTCGGGCTGAACTCGCTTGTTTTTTATGATTCATTCAATAAAATCGAATGCAGATGAGCACGAATCTGCGGCATCCGATTTGTTTCAAAATCAGGATGATCCTTCAGCCATTTGCGGTTTAAGGGGGAAGGGTGCGGAAGTGTATAAACAGGTTTCCCCTGAAAACTCCGGGTGCTGAAAATTAATGTTTCCAGCGGGATTTGCGGAAATAACCACTGCGCGGCATAACTGCCGATTACGATGTATAACTGCGGCTGCACGAGTTCCAGTTCCTGTTTCAGATACAGTTCAGCACACCTTACAGGCGGACGCTCATCACCGCTGCCTTTCGCTTTTCCAGGATAACAGCGGGCAATCGAAGCAATGTAAAACAGCTGCGGATCATAGAACTGAGCGTCGCTGATCTGATACCATTCCTGTTTCAGTTTGCGGCCGCTGGCATCATTGAACGGCAGTCCAGTTTCCATAACACGTCGGGAAGGCGCTTGGCTGATCTGAAAAATTTTAGATCGGAGATCACCCTGAAAGATCGGATGCCATCCCTCTTCCTGCTGCCTTGGACAGATACAGCAGCTCAGCAGCTGAGCTTTCAATTGTTCAAATTTCGTGAAATTTTCCTGTTTTTTCATCTTCTTTACCTTATTCTAATTGATGTTCTTTTATTATGTTGCGCTGCAGTAACATTCTGTGTTCTTTCCTTTCCCCCATTCTTGGAAAGATAAGAAACGAATATCATGTTCTTTCCTGTTAATCAAGTAAATAGATTGCAATATAAAGCAGAAGATGGTTTAATTCAGACAAAGCCCCTGTGCCAGCTGGAAACAGATTCTCTTTAGCCGATGTTTGCCATTCTGACAATCAGGAAAGGAGCATAAAATGAAACACATCAATAAAATCCTCTGCCTTGCCGCGCTCTTTCTCGGGATCGTAACAGGTTGTTCACAGAAAGCCGCTTCCCAGCCGCAATCCAGTCTGAAACCCGCGGTCTGCAACCAAGAAGATATCGCGATTGCCAAACAGTTTGGTTACACTGCGGATCCGCAGATCTTTCAGTTTGCGGCCGATGCCTCGATTCAATCATTACATTATACAGTTTACAAGCTGAATCAGGGGCAGTGGGAAGTACAATGGGCCTCAGATCAGACTTTATCCGGAGCCCGCGGACGGATCGCGGTCTACTCCGACACTTTGCCTTCCGGGTATACCCTCATCATGCAGTGCGATAATATCTGCGTCAAAGATGAGCTGCGGGTTGACAACCCTGACTTTACATTGCCGGAAGAAGCCGTATTTTCTCACACTTCCTTAAACAAAGAAATCCCCTTGGAATCCGCACAGGAGATTCCTGTCCTCCTCCAGCAGATTTCGGCAGATAAACAACACAATTCTGTCGAACTGGATCAGTTTTTCAATCCGGACACGTTTTCGGATCAAGATGAAGTCTGGGCTTTAACTTTAATTTTTCAAACTTCAAAATCATCGCGTCAGCTGCCGGCTTAAAGAAGCTGGATATCCTTGTTTACAACACTAATAATACGGCCTGGGCCGGCATCGAAGCTTCCGGGCTGTTTTTACTCAGCTATGATTTAAGAAATGTTCGGCGATAAACCGACCGATTCCGTCATGATCATGATCGTCAGTAATATAATCCGCTGCACTTTTGGTTTTTTCACTGCCGTTGGCCATGACGACGCCGATTTTGGCATTTACCGTCATGTCATAATCATTGTCCGCATCGCCAAAGGTACAAAGTTCATCCATCGTCAAGCCATGCAATGTCATGAATTCCTTCAGCCCTTCCGTCTTGGATACCCGCGGATCCATATATTCAAATAAGATGCTCGCAGTGATCAACCCGGCAGATTTGGTTTTCGGCACCGTGAAAGTATGACTGCGGGCAATCACGGCGCCCATCATCGCCGGATCACAGACGATCATCACCTTCGGCCGCGGTTCATTCAAAAATTCATGATAATCAACAACGTGATAAGGAATGTGATCGGCTTCAGACAGCTTGCGGATATATTCATCATCCTTGGGCGAATATAGTTCTCCCTGCCAAGGAATCGCAAAATTCACGTCCAGATCCTGATAATGCTCAATGACCTGACGGATGACCTTTCCCTCCAGCGGATAACTGCTTTTTTCCACATTCAGCTGGAAATCCGCTATTTCCGCTCCGCCGGTTCCAACAATCGCATCGACCAGCCCATCGATTCCCCACCGGTTCAGCTGTTTTTTAACACTGTGCACATCCCGGCCGGTAGCCAGACCAAACAACATTCCCTGAGCCTTAACTTTTTTTATTTGTTCAATCGTATAGGGAGAAACCACTCCCTGGCTGTTCAGCAGTGTGCCGTCAACATCGCACATGATTGCTTTGATCATTCTTGAATCCCCCTCAAATTTTAAAGTCTTATTTATTATAACAAGAAAAGGACTGCCGTGCATTCGGATTGTATCCTTTTTCACCGCTGTCCCTTTGCCTGTTCCGTCATTTGATTTAAATTAAAAAAAATATTCGGGTATCGTTTTCTAATCAACAATGAAATCAGAAGATTGAAAATGACTGTAATACCGTCCGCTCTTAGCTGTAAACTTTAAAATCAGCTTGGCTTGGACTCCCGTTTCCTGATTTTCTTGCAAAGAGTCCGGCCGGTTGATGGCTGAGAATTCTTCTATCTGAAAGAATCCTTTCAGGCAGACCCCTCGGTAAAACCGCTGATCTATAAAATAAAGACTGGCTGGACGCTCTGTAAAATCAATCTCAAAGCAACCGGCAGCGGGATCAATCTCAAACCAGAATTCGCGAATGCCCTTTCGCCGCAGAGGCTGCGGCAAGACCTGGGTTTCCGGATATCCCGGTTCATCCATAAAACTGCCGAATCCATAGCGGACATTATCCACCAATTTTCCTATTGTCTGTTCAGGATTTCGAATCATTGTTTCCTTCTCCTTTCCGGCTGCGGGTTATTTCGATTCCGCCTTTATTCTTTGGGCTGAGGCCGCTTGCTTTCAGCCTTCGCAGTCAAAGCAAAACTCTGACTGATCCCTTCCTGAATGGTTTCGTCCTCTAACGTTCCATCGAGAACCACAGTGATCCAATGTTTTTTGTTCATGTGAAACGCCCTGTAGAAGCCAGGATGACCCAGTTGTTCGGCAATCTGTTCCGGCAGGGCTTTTAAAACCAGAATTTCAACCTGTCCCTGCTTTCGCGGATCCAGCTTTCGGTAATCAAGGCGCATCAGCACGCCGAACCACTTCAGCGTTTCCTGATGCCGCAGGGCTGCCGAAGCGGGCGAACCTTCCCAGAGATATTCTGGCCGCACCCCATAGTTTTGCTCGATCGACTGGATAATCCGACTAGCCTGCTCTGTCCGAAATTCATCGGCAGCAAAACAGGCAGAGGCAATTTCCTTCAGCTTCCGGCTAACCTCTTGGCGCAGCTTGGCAATAAAGTTTCCCTGCGCATGCACCGAATGAATCAGCGTATATTCTTCCCCTGTGACCTCGTCAATCACAGCATAAAAGAGCATACCGGAGGCGTCCACTTCGACCTGAAGCTGAAACTGTTCTTCCTTAAGCGGCAGTTTCAATGCGAAGCCGGCCTCTTTCGTTTGAAATCCATATGCAATTAAGCGCTCCGGCACCGGTTTTTTTAAGTGAAACAGCGCTTCTTCTTCAATCAATCGGATCCCCTCCTTCGCCCGTTTAGGCCGCCTTCCGCCTCTATCTGAACAACGGCAATTTCAGCTTGTCTACTTCAAGCCGTTTCTCTAACCATTCGGCTAACGGTTCACTCACCGAAGGTGCGGCCCTACGCCGTGAGGCGCAGATAGACAGAAGCCGAGAATACATCTTCTTTCTTTTCAAAACGGACATAACCGCGGTAAGCGGCAGCGATGTCCTGAATCGAAGCCACGCCGATTCCCATGCCTTCCCGTTTGGATGACAACGGTAGGGAGCCGGAAAAGTGAACGGGCTGGGTGCAGGAATTATCGGTTAAGATCAGTAACCCCTGGTGTCCCTGCGGCTGAATCCGCAGCTGGATCCAGCGGGTTTCTGCCGTATCTCTCAGACATGCTTCCACTGCATTTTCCAATAAATTTCCTAACAACACCGTGATTTCTGTTGCGGAAATCGGGCAATCCTGAGGATAATCCGCCCTGACCTCAAACCGAATTTTATGGTTACGGGCCTGGGCGGCATAATATCCGATGACAACATTCACAACTTCATTGCACGAAAACAGTTCCATCCTCTCTGGCGGCAGTTCATTCTGAACCAAATCCAGATATTCCTGTAAACCATGCTTATCATCCTTTTCTATGAAGGAATGCATCACAGTCAAGTGCTGCCGCAGATCATGGCGTGCCTTACGGGTTTCCGTCATCGTCGCCGCTAATGCATCATACTGCTTTTTCTGCATTTGAAGACTGCTCCCGGCGTATTTCAGCGCTTCTTCCATCTGCGCTCTTGCCCGCGAAGTCTGCAGGATTTTTAAAGCCGCGCCGGAAGCATAACAAGCGCCAAACAGCATCAAATAGCGGGAAACCAAAAACTGCCATGAAGCATAAGCATAGACATCCTGCGTGGTGCAGTAAAGCATGCCGAACAAGGCTGAAAACAACGGAATAATCCATAAAGAACGCCACATTTCAGGATCTTCCATTTTCAGTGCGTCGCCAATGGTGTGATAGAAAAAATGAATGAGAAACGGACACGTTATCAAATAGAGAACAGCGCGCGCCGCATTATAGATCAGATACGGATGCTCGTCAGAGAAGGTCCAGAAAAAACGAGATTCAATGTAATTGGCATTGCCCTGGACAAAAAACATCCACGCCAGAAATAAAAGATATGTAAACATCTGTTTGGGAAATGATTCCCGAATGAACAGAAAGCTCAGCGCCAAAAATACGAGCATGAAAGCATAACGTACAATTGTCGTCCATTGCGCCGCGGTTTCAAGACCAGCTTGGTTGATCGCATAAAAGACCGCACAATTCAGAGCTATCAAAAACAATTGAAGCAGCACAATCTGAGAAAAGGGAATCCGCAGTTTATCCTTAAACAGCCAGTATCGCGGCAAACTGTACGGCAGAAAATCCAAAACAGGGAAAAGCAGCACCATTCCCAGATCGACGCCTTTCATAACAAAACCTCCCGCCGGGCCTGGTCAAACAAATAAGCATGATATTGTTCTTCAATTTTCCTGCGCTCCCGCTTGGAAAACGGAATGCGATCCCCCGTGTCCATCACAAAGTCCAGCGTGTCCATCACTTCAACCCGCTGCATATTGACAAGACAGCCCTTATAACATATCAGAAACTGCGAATACGCTGACAGTTTATCCAGCAGTCGGGCAAAGGGCATGCGATAACGAAACAATCTCCCGCCGTCTGTATGGATTTGGCAATAATGGCCATTGACATCACACCACAGAATTTCGCGCAGCAGCAGTTTATCCTGTTCAAGGCAAAGGCATTGAGCCCTGCGGATCTTTTCCATTCCGATATTATCCAGCATCCGCTCAAAAGCCTCCTGCGTATAGGGCTTAACGAGATAGCCGGAGGCCCGGACTCCGTAGCTGTCAACCGCATGATCACGGCTGGTTGTGACAAAAACAAGGGGAACCACCGGATCTTGCCGGCGGATTTCCTGAGCGGTCGCCAGACCGGAAAGTTCGTTCATATACTGGTCCAGAAACAGAAGATCATAACGCTCTTTCCTGAAAATCTTTAAGAACGCTTCCCCGCTGGCATATTCATCCAGCTGCAGCGTTTCTGCCGGCATGCGGTGCTTCGCATACCGCCGCAGTGATTCGCAGATTTCTGACCGGCATCCCTGCTGATCATCCAGAATTGCACACTTCATACCGTTTCCCCCCCTGACTGTTTAGCCGCTAGGGCTCAATATCATTTTAACTTTAAATGGAAGGGGATACAATACGATTTACCGCCAAAAACTGCCGGATGCCGCCAACCGCTTGTCCATTGTTTCCATTTCGATTATGTTAGAGATAACAAAGCAAAGCGAGAAGGGAGTCTTGATGATGATCAGAATAATGATCTGCGATGATCAGCAGCAGGAACGAAAGCAGCTGATTAGAGATGTCCAGCAATGGTGCGAAAAGCGGACCCAGCCCGCGCTAATTGAATTCTGTGAAAACTGGCCAGATCTGGCAGAAAAAATCAAATCCTGCAAACCTGATATATTAATTATCGCTAACAACGGTGTAGCCGGACTGGATCTCGTTACCAACGCGCTGGCTTTAATGCATAAGATTCTCTGGTTTTCTGATTTGGATTTCAGCCTTCAGGCTTATCGATTATGCCTGTCTTATTTCTGCAAAAAGCCTCTGACTTCGGCTAAAGTCGAGTATGCCCTGGATCGGATCGCAGAACAGAGATAGCCGTCAGGATATCCTGCATGAGCACGAATAAAGCTTCGAATGAGGGTGCAAAAGCTCTCATTTTTTCAGGGCTGGCCTGATTTTATTCGTTCAGCAGCAGGCTGATTACCTCTGCCACGGAGGAAACGGTATGCGCAGCTCTTGCGGCTACACGCGCCTCTGCCAAGTCAATGCAATAGCTGTGTTGGGTAATTTCAAACATCGGAATGTCATTTTCTGAATCGCCGACAACAATCAGATGATCCTGGTCAAGCTTGAAGCGTTCGCATAATTCAAGAATGGAAATCCCTTTTGAGCTGTTCAGCGGTCCAATGTCGATCATATCCTGATCACTGGTTGTAATGATGCCAGGATAGTTCTGTTTTTGAATAAAGGCTCTGAATTCATCCCTTTGCGCCGGCGGTACAAAAATCTGAATCCGCTCCACCCCGGCGTCCGGATCCATTGTTTTCAAGTCTGCCTGAATTACAGAATCCCAGATTGAATCATACGCAGGAACACCGCGCGGATAACGATCGGTTCTTGACCAAATCCATTGATTATTCAAGCCGGTGGTCACGCTGATATTTAAATCCTGATCAATCACCTTGCGGCAGAGGTCGATGTAAACGCTGCACGGCAGCTGCTTAATAATCGTTTCCCCGGATTCCAAACGCACCGCCGCGCCATTGCCGCCGATGAAATTGATGTCGAAGCCGAGAGCTTCTGCAATCACAGGATAATGATGCAGCCCGCGGGCTGTCGCAACCGCAAATTTATTCCCCTGCTCAACCCAGCGTTTCACCGCCTTAAAATTATCTTCCCGCTGATGTGGATTGGCAGATTCTTTTCGCGGATACAACGTTCCGTCCAAATCTGAAATTAGCAGTCTGATCGGTTTGTCTGAAGCCTGAAATTCCCAGTCTTTCTTCATGACAGTTCTCCTCCCTTCAATATATCTATATAGATATATTCTATTTAGAATATACTATGAATTCGGATTAACGTCAATTCTCAGTTTCAGCACAGCTTAAAAATATGAAGGAATGTGAAGGCTTTTTCTTTTTCCTCTCCGCCGTCCGATTTTTGTTATACTTAATTTATGCAAAGAAACAAAGACAAGAGGTGGTTCGTTTTATGATCCGATCCGTTCTGTTTGATTTCGATGATACGCTGGGTGATTACAAAGGGGCGCAGGAAAAAGCCAAGAAAATCATCAGCGTCTTTCTGAATCAGAAAACAATAGATCCCGCTGCTTTTTGGGATGAATTTCATCAAAGAAATGAGAAGTTGTTTCAGCAGTATACCGCGGAAGAAATCAGTTTATCTGACTACCGCAGCGCCAGATTTCGCTTTAATGGCTTGAATGCCGAGGAACTTCAGCATATCAACACCTTGTATATGGACTGGACGAACGAAAATGTTCAGCTTTTTAACGACGCTGAACCTGTTCTGAAAATCCTTCTCAAAAACAAAAAGGAAATCGCCATTCTTACAAATGGTCCCAGCGATGGACAAAGGACTAAATTAAAATGTTTGAATTTGCTGAGTCAGGATTTCAAATTCTTCATTTCCTCAGAAATAGGCTTGGCTAAACCTTCCCTTTCTTATTTTCAATATGTACTGAATCATCTCAATCTTTCTCCCGATGAAGCCTTGATGATCGGAGATTCGATGGAGAATGATTATTTTGGCGCACAAAAAGCAGGAATTCATGCCCTGCTTTTGGATCGCAAGGCTCATTGTGCACGCAAGGATATTCCTGCAATTCATAGTTTATATGAAATCCTGGAATATCCAGGCTTGGAACTCAAAATTTAAGTATTCTGTTTTCCATTCATCAACAGGACTGATCAAGATTAAGGTGCAAAACTGGGTTTCAAGCCTTAAAAAACCCGGATTTATTCATTTTTAGCTTATGATAATCAGAGAAGTTTCTGTCCATTGATCCTGATCCTTCTTTTCCATTTTTCTCAGTTAAATTCTTTTAAAAATCCAATTTACAACCTGAGATATTTTGATTTCTTTGATAAACAAGAGGATCTGCGCCAACAGGACATATATACCAGTTCCCTAAAATTCGATTCTCCTGCATTTCAAAATCCTCATCCCATGTATAAACGAAATCGCTGACCCAGTCCCCTCGGAAATTGAAGATTGCGCCTTTTCCCTGATTTTTTGCCAAACCATATCCGGTATGGTTAAAATACAGGATATCATCATAAATGGGTTCCAGAATCATCTCACCCGTTTCCAACATAACTCCCTTTTTATCATCCTTTTCCACGACAAACGTTTTAAAAACTATTCCGTCCTCCGCCTCTAAATCATCATGTTCTGCGACGATTCGATCCGCATCCGCCTCAAACAGCGGCTCAAGCTCATGGTTGTAAAAAACCAGTTGATTCGCTTCGCTAATAAAAATGCCCAACTGCCCTTGAATCTTTACCGGATACACATCCGCTGCCCTCGCCAGCGGCAGTTCTATTGTTTTAGAGTCCGTGGCGCAAATCACTTTCTCCTCCGCTTTTATAATCGTTATCAATCCCCATTGTTCGATTTCAATATTTTCAGCAAGAATTTCTCCTTGGCTGTCCATCACTCCATAATGAACACTCTCTCTTAAAAACGGAAAATAATTCTTACTGCATTGCGTTCCATAACAAGATGTTGAGATCCAATCCAAAGACGGAAATCGTCGGATGATTTCCAGTTTTTCATTTAAAAGACAAGGTGCGCCTGAGCATATTCCTGTATAGCGATCAAAGCCATTATATCGGGATAAAGTTAAGTTCGGGGAAATGACATTCCCTTGATTATCCATTGTTCCCCCAATTCTCCGCATTTCATAATAGTCGCCTTCTTTAAACAATTCATCGCAGTTGTGTTCAAAGAGAACTTTCCCTTTTGAATCAATTACCTGACGTTGTCCGTCAACCTTGACATTGAATTCCGTTAATTCAGGTACACCATATAAATCGAGAACTTCATCGTATTTTAGAGGCAGAATAAAATTTCCGTCAGCCTCTAAAATTCCAGACTTTCTCTTTTGCGTTACAATCACTGACTTCTCATTATAGAATTGAATGTTATCATACGCAAAGTCCGCAGCTTCTGTTGTTTTATCCAGAATTGCATATTTACCGTTTTTCTCAGCAATCACAGTATAGATTGAGTAATCGAATGATACCTCCGACGCAGCGTTAAATAACAGATTTCCCTCTAAATCATAACCATCATACATATTTTTATTTTTAATCGATACAATGTACTCTCCCGATTGAAGCTGACTGTAGACCACATCAAAATATCCGTCTTCAGCAGCTTGTCTATAGCTTGCAGGCGTAATGGAATGTCCTGATAAGTTATACACATCTACATTGTATTCCTGATTTATTCGGTTAGCGGCTAGGAAAACAGGAGAAACAAGACCATCAGAAGGGGTTAAACTGGAAACGGCTTGAATAATATCGTAGAATTGCTCCATAAGTAATTTTCCATTTAAATCCATCAGAGTAAACTTTCCTTGTTTCTCAACTTTGAATAAATTTAAATTCAGATCAAAATTTATGGAATCCCATTTGTACAATTGATCATTCACTTCTGTTAAGTTCGTCGGTATCCACTCTGCATTATACAAGGTATATTGTTTATCCTTTGTTCCTAATACTCGTCCATCATTAAGAATAAGCACCTGATCATATTCGATGGGAATGACAAGCTTCCCTGTTGTGTCAATCACACCATATTTTCCATTCTCATAGGCTTTAGCATAACGTTTCTCATCTTTCAGGTTTATTGATTCTAATTGATCGTAAATTGAAACCAGTTCCTGCTTTTTTTCGGTCTGTTCATGAACGGCTGAGTACTCAGGCCACGAATCTAATGCATTGCAGCCGCTGATTAGAGTTAATGAGAGTAACAAAAACAATCCCTTCCTTAAATATAGCTTCATTCTGATCCTCCTTTTTTAAAAACCTCATACATTATTTCATCCTTACATCCTCTTCTGTCTTAGACAATGCGCCAAGCAAATCTAATAGCTCTGCGAACCAATGAGAAACAATCATTCTGATTCGCTTTTCTCTATTTTATCATGTTGGCAAATAGTCCTCTATGTCATCTTTATTATGATCTAAACCGTATTTAATGCAATCACATTTTCATTGAGATTATTATCCTCATTTACTTCTACTTTGTATAAGCCACGTTGAAATATAAATTTCCTATCTTTATTCAGTGAAATTGACACGGTCATTGCTCAATATATGACAATCTAAAAATAAAACTTTTAAATTTGGATGAGATCATACAATTAAGTCAGAAAAATAATTAAAAGTAAAACTGAACGCTTATACAAGACGGTTTATCACTGTTCTCTAAATTCAAAATCATTGTACGATGATTCTGGTATTGGATCCATCTTCTTAAAATCAAAGCCAAAAGGCTCCGAACAGACAAATGAAACTATCTTCATTTTTTACTAAGCTTGCTTTAAATGCAGCGTTATTTTTTAACAGAGTCAGGTATAATTTTATCCCATCTTTTATCCGACAAAATAAAAATTTGGATGCACTCCAACTTCTTTTCGAAGCCGCACATCCAAATCTATTTAATAAATGGTGTCCTCTTAGGGACTCGAACCCTAGACCCACTGATTAAGAGTCAGTTGCTCTACCAACTGAGCTAAGAAGACATATATATCAACAACAAGATTTTAGCAAAATCATCTTATCACACCTGAGGGTGAAATGCAATGTTTTGTTGAAAGCTTAACCAATTTACAGGGGCTTTCTCTTGCCGTGCTTTGATATTATATTCCAGCGTTCTATGAAATGCAAGCCTTTTTTCAAAAATTTTTATTGAGGGTGAAGTGTAAAAGTAAATTCCATTTTAAGGATCTTCCGCTAGGCTTTTAATTCTGAGCGCCATTCTTTAACTAAGTTTAAAATGCTTCACAGATCATAGCTTTGGTTATTTTACAGATTATCCTGCCCTCCTTTCCCTTCCTGCAAAACAAAAAAGCCCTTGCGGACTTTTCATTTTTAATGGTGACTCGTACGAGATTCGAACTCGTGAATGACGCCGTGAAAGGGCGCTGTGTTAAGCCGCTTCACCAACGAGCCAAAAAAAATGGCGCCTAAAACAGGGCTCGAACCTGTGACCTAACGGTTAACAGCCGTTTGCTCTACCGACTGAGCTATTTAGGCGTTTGCTTAATTATAATATCATAAGCGCCAAGAGCATGCAAGCACTTTTTTTCAAATTTCCGCTTTTTTTCATTTCCAGTTTTTAACAGTTTGATTCCTTCCTTGAAACAGAAAAGCCTGCCCCTGAAGGCAAGCTTTCAACTGTTTCAAAATTGCGTCAGGTTGACTACCCATTTCTCTTTCCGCACCAGAGAATAGGCGATTACCAATTTGAGGATATCCGTCATCTGACCGATTACATAAAGCACCAGGATATTGACGCCCGTGAAATAGGTGAAGCAGCAGACCAGCGGAATGTTAATCGTCCACATATATCCTGAATCCATGAATAAGGTAGATCGGGTATCTCCGCCTGCCCGCAGAATGAAATAGCACTGGGTGTTGCCCATATAGATCCAGAACATGACCGACATAATCCGCAGCACATTGACCGCAACCAGCTTCGCGGTGGGTGAAACTTGATAGAAATGGGGAACTACAAAGGAAGATCCGAACATCAGCACGGCAAACAACAGCGATAAGATCACACTGAAGCCCAGCAGCTGATATCCATGATCGCGAGCTTCATCGAGTTTATCCGCGCCCAATGGCTGCGACACCATTACCGTGGTTGCGGCCGCCATGCCGCCGAAGAGGACGAAGAAAATATCGCCGATCGTGTTGGCAATCGAATAGCCCGACATGACCTCCGGTCCGCGGGTAGCATAGAACTTAAACAACGTCGCCATCCCCAAAGACCACATGACTTCATTCAGCGCCAGCGGAGCCGCTTTGATCAAAATGCTGCGAACCAGCTGCCCGGATACATGAAACATCTGTGAGAGCTTCGACTTGAAGGCAAACGGCAGCTTCGCCAGTACCAGCAGCAGCACGGCTGCTTCCACCAAACGCGCGATCAGCGTGGCAATCGCCGCCCCTTCTACACCTAACCGCGGAAAACCAAAATTACCAAAGATCAGGCAATAGTTTAAAAAAGTATTGATTAAAACCGCACCGGCACTGATGACCAGCGGAATCTTAGTTTCCCCTACAGCCCGCATCGCGCTGGAAATACCAAGCGACAACGCCATGGGCAAAAACGTAAACGACGCAATCCGCATATAGGCTGCCCCCAGCTGAACGATTGCCGGATCGCTAGTAAAGAAGCGGACGATCCCCTCCGGCACAAGAAAGCCCAGCAGAAAGAACGGAATCATAATCGCATAAGCGCTCAAGATGGAAAATCGGAACGATTGTTTCATTCGTTCATGATCCTGCGCCCCGAAAAACTGAGCGATAAAAATGGCCGCCGCCGCTAAAACTCCGTTAGTTCCATAGGTCGCTATAATATAGAAACGATTGACGGCCGCAACGCCTCCCAACGCAGCGTCGCCCAACTGTCCCACCATCAGATTATCAACAAGATTAACTGAACTGGTAATCAGCTGCTGCATCATCAACGGCACAGCGACCGCCAGCGCCAGCTTGTAAAACTGCCGTGTACCGATAAATTTCGATAATTTCTTTCTCATTCCCCGATCCTCCCTCTTTTAAATCAATGGTATCAGTTTAACATACTTTCTCAAGAAGTTCATCCTTCCTTCTGCAGACCCACAGAAAAAAACGCAGCGGATCCAGATGAATCATGGAAAGCTGCGCTTTTTACAGAGTTCAATACGTTCATTTTATCTGAAAACATCATTTTTAATGGACATCAAAGATCAGCCTGGGGTTTCCAGATCCTTTAGGAACTGATCGCAGGCCTGATCAAAGCTGAAATAGACCGGGATGGTATTCGCTTTTAAACCGCCGATCACAAAGGCGTTGTAGCCGATTGGACAGTCTAACCCTGCCGCCTGATTCCGGCCGATCCGGCTGTCGGAATAAACCGGGTATAAATGAATCGGCTTGCCGCTCAGTTTTTTCTCCAACAGAATCCCCAGCGCCATATGACTGCCGGTATCCTCATTGGCCAGATCGAAAAACACATGCGTTGCTTCGCACTGATAATGATAGTCTGCCTCAAAAATTGCTTCCGGTGTAGAAGCGCCGCCTTCATTGAGCGGCAGATCGATCGGACTGATCAGCTGATACTCAAGTTGGCGGGCTGTGAGTTCACGGCGCAGCCGTTCCCCTTCCAAGCGCCGTTGGCGCTGATCGGCCTCAGTAAACAAGGGGCCGACGAGATAGACGGTAATCATTCCTGAACCTCACCCAAGGCCCAGTCGATATAGCTCTGCATTTCCGCAATGGTTTTCAGATGAGCTTCGCCCTTGCCGCGGTCATGGCTGCCCAGCGCCAGAACCCGCAGCAGCACCGGATGTTCGCTCTGGTTGTTCTCCTGCAGTTTCGCTGCCATTTTCTTGCCGTGATACGGCGGAACGTTATTATCGCATTCGCCGGTCTGAATGTAAGTCGCCGGATAAGCAATCGGCTGAATGTTGTGATAAGGCGAATAGGAAAGCATGAGCGGGAACAGATTCGGATCCATCGGATCGCCGTATTCCGTGATATACATCGGACCGCGGTCATCATTGCGGAAACGGATCATATCGGTATGCGGCACCGAGGCGATCACGCAGCCCCACAGATCCGGACGCATCGTCAGAAGCGCGCACATCAGCAGACCGCCGTTTGAGCCGCCGCAGATCGCGGTTTTGGCAGGACAGGTCCAGCCTTCCTGCTGGATACGCTCAGCGGTGGCGATGAAATCGGTAAAGCAGTTTTTCTTGTTCGCCAGACTTCCGCCTTCATGCCAGCGCGTACCGTATTCACTGCCCCCGCGCAGGTTGATGCTCACATAAATTCGTCCCTGGCTGACCCAGTCCACAATGTCCAGATCGACAAACGGATTATTGTAGGAAGGCAGAATCGCATTGTTATACCCGCCGTAGCCATACATCAAGGTCGGCGTTTTGCCGGTTTTCTGCAGTCCCTTCGGCATGACGACAAAGGCTGGAATGCGCTCGCCGTCGGCCGCTTCCGTGAAAATCTGCCGGACCTCAATCGCATCGGCGCTCTGCGGATTCGGCTGATACAGCACCTCCAGCTGATCGCCGGTCAGCTTCAGCAGCATCGGCGAATGCACAAAAGATTCAAATTCCAAAATCAGGGATTCTGTTTTACGGATTACGCGGGCATTCTGCATCGCCAGCGTGCAGGCGCCCCATGGGCTTGGCAGCGGCAGATCAGAACAGAAGGCTCCCGACTTATCGACCACTCGAACTAAGGAAGCGGCGTTGTTGAGGTAAAACAGCACCAGCTGATCGCCATGACGGATGGCATCTTCCAACTTCATTGCGCATTCCGCGACAAATGTCCGTCCTTCCGTCAGCGTCTGTCCTTGCTTCACGGCGATCAAACGGCCCATCGGCGCTTCGGACTGAGTTAAGAAGATCAATTCATCCCCCAGTGTATCGACATAGGTAAACGCTCCTTTTAAATCCTGGCTGACAGAAACAAACTCGCCGTCGTCCTGCTGCACAAAGATGACCGTATCGGCATAGTTTTCCATCACTTCCGCAATCACGGTTTCCCCATCCGCGGAGCTGGCCAAACGCACCAGCACGGCGTTTTCATGATAATCAAAACACGTCTGGATTTCATCCTTGTCACAGTCATAGCAGCGAACATGGTTGACATTCAGACCTTTTTCCGGATCGGCATCCGCGTCGGAATACAAAATCCGCCGGCCTGTTTTATCCCATAACGAATAGAAAATTCCGTCCAGTTTGCGAATCAGTTTATTCGCTTTCTGATCCACGACCAGCACGCAGGGACGCCCCGCGCCGTCTTCCAGTCCGGTATAATAAATCAGATTGGGATCCGCAAATGACGGATTCGCCGTAAATACGGTGATCGTATCCGGAATCAGGCTGAGATCAACCTCGCGGATTTCCTTAAAATTTTGATCCAGAACGACCAGCGTCCGCGTTCCGTCCTTGTTGGCACGGGTTGCCCAATAACCTTCATCGGTTTCTGTCAGCGCCGAATAGCTGGCATAAAACGGCCGGGCCTGCAGCTGTTCTTTTTTCTCGGCATAGCCGGGCAGGGTTGAGAAAAACTGATCGGTCAGGGTATTTTCTTCAGCCACCCATTTCAACACTTCCGGATCCTTCGGCTGTTCCAGACCGATATACTCATCCTTCATCGTGACGCCGAATCGTGTTTCAGACCAGTTTGATTTTTTCCATTGCGGATAATTCATGAATCTTCCTCCTTCAAATTCGATTGTCTTCATTGTACCACAACAAGGAGCGAAATAGGACGATCATCCCCGCACTGGCAGAATGTCATCGTTTCTTAAGAAACGTGTCATAGACCTTCACAAAGCGTCATCAGGAAGTAAAGAACTTAAGATTTTTTCCTTTTATACTGAAAGTGACAAACAAGTCACCCAAATCCCCATGGGAGAGTCATTTTACTGTGCCATAATAAGGGAAACTTCAAGGAGAGTGAAAGTATGAGCCGACGCCGTGTGACCGAATTTCTGCCCTTTCTGCTGCCGCTGCGCAGAAAGCAGAAGATTTGGTGTTTTTATCAGAAAATGAAGCATGACGGTCATCATTATGCCCGTCATCAGGCCGAGAACCGGCTGCCGTATCTTCAATATGAATGTACTCAGGGTTTAATCAACCCTGACAGCGGGTACGATATCCAATATCAATACAACAAAACGCACAACCTGAAAGTGGTATCGCGCCGAATGCAGCAGCTGATCATTGAACCGGGGGAAGTGTTTTCCTTCTGGCAGCTGGCCCGCGGTGCGGATCATGATGATCCCTATCTTCCAGGCTTGGGCCTGCATGACGGCAAGATCGTGCCGGTGCATGGCGGAGGCCTGTGCTTTATGAGCGAGCTGCTGTACTGGATGGTTCTGCATACGCCGCTGACGGTGATTGAAAAGCATCCGCACCTTGTCATTTCCCTGCCTGCCAATCCCAATGCCGAAATGCCGGCGGGGATTGACGCCACGATTCAGGAGGGATGGAGTGATCTGAAATTCCGCAACGACACCGACATGCCGTTTCAGCTGATTTTGGATTTTGATGAAGCTTCCGTTCACGCTCAGTTTCGGTGCGGGCAGCCGCCGCAGTATCGTTATGAAGTTTCAGGTTCAGAGCTGGTCTACTCGCGCAAAAAGGGAAAGATCTTCCGCACCCAGCAAATCAGCCGCACGCTTTATGATGCTGAAAGCGGCGAGGTTGTCCGGCAGGAAGCGTGCTACACCAGCCGCAGCCGGATCGATTATCCGCTGAGTCCGGACACGGAAATCATCGAGGAGGATGAAGGATGACAAAAAAAATAAAAGTCGCGGTCTTATTCGGCGGCTGCAGTGATGAATACAGCGTTTCTCTGCATTCGGCGGCCGGCGTCCTGCGGGCCCTGGATCCGCAGCGCTATGAAATGATTCAGATTGGAATTGATCGGCAGGGAGATTGGTTTTTAACTTCGGCTTCACCCGCAGAAATCGAAGCGGATCAATGGCATCAGCCTGAAAACCAGCGTCTGCAGCTGACTTTGGCGCGCAGCCGCTTTGAGTTAAAAACAGCATCGAACCAACCGATTGACGTCGATGTCTTTTTCCCGGTACTGCACGGCCGCAACGGTGAAGACGGCAGCCTGCAGGGGATGTTTGAGCTCTTTCACATTCCGTTTGTCGGCTGCGGCCTGGATGCTTCTTTGCTCGGCATGGACAAAGCGCTCAGCCATCAGTTAGCTCAGCAGCACGGGATCGAAGTCAGTCCGTTTCAGGTCTTCAACAGCGCGGAATTGGATCAGAAACGGAGTCAGATTCAGCGTCTGAAGCTGCCCTGCTTCGTCAAGCCGGCGCGCGGCGGATCGTCGATCGGCATCACCAAAATCACCACCTGGAAAGAACTGGACAGCGCCTGTGCCGCAGCCGCAAAGCATGACTCACGGATTTTGATCGAGGAAGCCGTTGTGGGCGAAGAAATCGGCTGTTCCGTGCTGGAAACGGCAGAGGGGCTGGTTTTGGGGGCTGTTGACCGCATTCATCTCAACAGTGACTTCTTCGATTATGAAGAAAAATACGTCGATACGCATGCTGAGGTCGAATGTCCCGCGCCGCTGCCGGATTTTATCTCAGAACAAATGCGCCGCATGGCGCTCAAGCTCTGGGAGATTCACCATTGTCATGGTTTGGTGCGGGTCGATTGTTTCCTCACCGGTGATCAGCGCATCGTCTTCAATGAGATCAACACGCTGCCGGGGATGACCGCGACCAGCCGCTATCCGCGGATGATGGGACAAGCCGGGATCACCTTTGAAATGATTTTGGACACGCTTATCGACGAGGCTTTGCGGAGGTCTGCGACATGGACTGCGTAAGGTTGGTTAACCGTGAACATCAGCTTCCGCACGAGGAGTCGCTGTGGACTAAAGAGTTGGTTTGGATCGATCATCAGACTCAGCTGCAGCCGGTCTGTGCCCGCGCGTTAAACGCCTGGATCAGTGCCTGCGGCGGCGAGCAGGAAGTGACCTTCGTCAGCGGCTGGCGCAGTTATGCCCAACAACACATAATCATGAAGGAAACAGAAGCTGAACGGGGCTGGGATTATGCCCATCAGTTTGTCGCCGAAGTCCGCGCCAGCGAGCACCATACGGGATTGGCCATTGATCTGGGGATCGCCGGAAAGGATCAGGATCTGATCTGTCCGGACTTCTCTGGCCCGCTGGCTGAGAAGATGCACGCCTGCGCCGCCCGGTTTGGCTTTATCCTGCGTTATCCCAAACAGAAAACGAAAATAACCGGCATCAGCGAAGAACCGTGGCACTATCGTTATGTCGGGCCTCTGCATGCGCAGATCATGAACGAAAAGGATTGGGTACTGGAGGAATACGCCGAATTCCTTCGGACTTGTTCCCCTTCACATCCTTATCTTTATTTTGACGGACAGCAGCACTGGGCTTTGTGGACGCAGTCTGTTTCATCAACCGTCGATGACGGAGCCGCCGGTTCGCTGCTAGATGAAACGACGCGGCTGATCGTTCAGGCGCTGGATCCCGCCCCTGTGGCTATCGGCAAGGATCGAGCCTGGGTAGAACTTGACAGCGCCGCTTTGCGGCATAACCTCATCACGCTGGAAAAAGCTATGACAGACAAACAGAAAATCATGGCCGTGCTGAAGGCCAATGCGTATGGTCATGGTCTGGCACCGATCGCTCAGTTTCTAAGCCGCCAGGGTGTAGACCATTTCGCAGTGGCGACAATGGAGGAAGCCAAGGTGATCCGCGATCTCAATCCGTATGCTGAAATTCTGATCCTGGGGTATGTTCCCGCCTGCCGCGCGCAGGAAGTATCTGAGCTGAAACTATCACTGACTTTGACCAGCTACCAGCAGGCCTGCCAGCTCAGTCAAACGGGTTATCCGATCACAGCCCATCTTCCGGTCGATACCGGCATGCATCGTTTGGGTGAAGCTGCGCAGGATCTGGATGCTCTGGCACGGTATTATCAGCTGCCCAACATCAAGATTACCGGGACGTATTCCCATCTGTATGAGGCCGACAACCTCAGCCCTGAGGCTCAAGTTCACACTCAGGCTCAGATCGAGCGGTTCTTTGCCGCCATCGACGGCCTGAAACACCGGGGCATTGATCCGGGGCGCGTCCATCTGCAGGGCAGCTACGGCTTCCTCAATTATCCTGAACTGCGCTGCGATCTGGTCCGCTGCGGCATCGCCTTGTTTGGCTGCATTGCCGATCATCGCTCCCAAACCAAGCTGGACTTACGGCCGGTGGCTTCTGTCCACACCCGCATCGCGGCGCTGCGTTCCTTGAAAAAAGGGGAAGGCGCAGGATACAATCATGTCTGGTCTGCCCCTCAGGATACCACAGCAGCGATTCTTTCGATCGGTTACTCCGACGGGCTGCTTCGCAGTTCATCCTTTTTGGGCGTTGAAGTCCTGATTCACGGACAGCGTTGTCCACTGGTCGGGGCGATGTGCATGGATCAGTGCTTCGTCGATATTGGTTCACTGCCCGCAGTGATCGGCGAGGAAGTCATCGTGATCGGAACGCAGGGAACCCAGTCGATTTCAGCATTGGAAATTGCGGACAGAACTGGAACGATTGTCCCGGAAACCTTGAGTTTACTGCGCGGTCGGATGCCGCGGATCTTCATTTAAGTTGGCATTCACCCATTTCCAGTTCACCGCTCACTCCGGCCTTCCAGCCTCAACCTTATGAACAGAAGCTTGATTTTAATGTAGAAAAGGCACGGAAGCCTATGTTGGACGTCAGTGATATCATAAAAAAACGTTGATCTGCCTCGGATCTGAATCCTCAGACCTGTAAGGCGGTCAGCGTTTTTTGTTTATCTGGTTAATTAGTTTATTCTTGATCAGAAATAATTTCCTGTCTGATCCCTCGGTAAAAGATCCGCTGCGGATAAAGTGTTCAGTCTGCCAGCACATCAATCTGCCGCAGCTTTACTCTGCGGTAAGCGCCAATACTGAAAAGCATACACAGCCCTTCGGAGATGACAAAAGCCAGCCACAGCACATTCAGCCCACCCCATTGAGAAAGCAGCCAGGCCAGCGGCAACACCAAGATCAGCTGGCGGCCCAGAGAAACCCACAGAGAAAGCATTCCGTCATCCAGCGCCTGAAAAATCGAACAGAGCACAATCGAAACCCCGGCAAAAACAAAGGACAGGGAAATTGTTTTTAATGCCGGAATGCCGATCGCCAGCATTTCTTCGGAAGCATTAAACATGCCTAACAGCCATTTCGGTGCCAGCTGAAACAGCACTGTTCCCAAGGCCATGATCAGGACCGCAGCGATCAAAGAATATCGGGCTGCCTGATTGATCCGCTGTTTTTTCTGCGCCCCAAAATTGTAACCCACAATCGCGATCAGCGCGCTGTTCATGCCCAGGACCGGCATGAAGATAAACTGCTGCAGCTTGGCATAAACGCTGTAAACCGAAATCGCCAGCTCTGAATAAGGCAGCAGAATCATATTCATTCCCAGCGTCATCACCGAAGCAACCGACTGCATGATGATCGCCGGAAAGCCCACCGAATAAATCTGACGGCAGATATCCCAGGAAAACGAAAATCCTTTCACTCCCAGATGAATAAACGGAATCTGTTTATGAATAATCCACGCACCCAGAACCATCGCCAGGATCTGTCCGCTTACCGTCGCGATCGCTGCCCCCAGAATTCCCATCGCGGGAAAGCCGAAGAAGCCGAAGATTAAGATCGGATCGAGGATGATGTTGACCAGAGCCCCGATTCCCTGCATAACCATGTTGTAGACCGCATTTCCGGTTGCCTGCATAATTCTTTCCATGACGATCTGCACAAACACGCCGAAGCAGAATACCGTTACGATTCCAATATACAAGGCCGCTTGGGAAGCGATGTCGGCAGACGTCGTAAACAGATTCGCAAAGGCTCTGGCCGCACTCAGACCAAAGACCGCAAACACCGCCGCGCTGATCAAGGCTAACAGAATCCCATGCTGCGCCGCTTTATTGACTTCCTCCATTCTGCCCTCTCCCAAACGCCGGGAAAGCAGGGAATTGACCCCGACCGCTGTGCCCACGGAAACCGCGATGATCAGCATCTGGATCGGAAAGGCCAGCGACACGGCCGCCAGCGCTTCTTGTGAATAGCGTGCGACAAACATACTGTCGACAATGTTGTAGCAAGCCTGGATCAACATTGAAAGCATGATCGGCAGCGACATCGTCGCCAACAGTTTCTTCATCGGCATCGTCCCCATTTTATTTTCCATTCCTAAGTCCTCCTTCAAAATAAAAAACCACTCTGTGTTTTTTAGAGTGGTTTTGCCTCACTGATTTTTTGATTCCTTTTTCTTCAAGATGACGCTACAATCCGCGCTTCATCCTGATCCTGAGTTAGTTTACGCTTTTGCCGCCGGCTTGTCAAGGAAAAACCCCAAGCGCTTCCCTATCCCAGCTCTGTTTCCTTGGGTACGGTTGTATTTGATCCCTCAGCGCGACTGCCATTCCTGTTGGCGCGCAAGCCAAAACTTTCGGTCTTCATCACTGATTCTGCGCAGCACCCGGCATGGATTGCCGGCTGCGATGACGCCGTCAGGCAGATCATGGGTCACGACCGATCCGGCTCCGATCACTACCTCATTGCCAATCGTAACTCCCGGATTCACGATCACATTGCCGCCGATCCAGACAGAATTGCCGATTGTGATCGGCTTGCCGTATTCCAGTCCGGTATCCCGCACTTCACGGCTGAGCGGATGAGCTGCGGTATACAGACAAACCCGCGGTCCCAGCATGACATGATTGCCGATGGTAATCGAGCAGACATCCAGAAACAGACAGTCATAATTAGCGAAGAAATGATCGCCGATTTCGATCTGGCTGCCGTAATCGCAGCGAAAGGGCGGCATAATTACCCCATCTTCACCAAAACTCCCCAAGAGCTCCTGGATCAGCGCTTCCCGCTCCTCAGCCTGGTCTTCTCCTGTTGCATTGTAGCGCTGCGTTAAACGCAGGGCACGCCGATGCGCCGCCACAAGTTCAGGATCCTGAGCGGTATATAACATCTCCGCCAACATTTTTTCTTGTTCACTCATCATCCTCTGATCTCTCTTTCTTTTCACTTCCGGTAAGCTTATTGTAACGAAATCCACAGTGCAAAAAAAGCACCAAGATTATCTTATTTCCCACAGTTTTCCAGCCTTTTTGTTTTGCAGGAGCATGCCTGCATATTGGCGCAGAAAGAAGGAAGAAATCAATTTAGAAACGGGTGTCGGAGAAATCATCGCCGTCTTTGAGCATGACATGGGATTCCGCGTTGATCTTCTGCATGGCCAGAATCAGCCGCTGCATAAACGGTTCCCGCTCCTCATCCGCAAAGGCCTCGGCCATCAACGCAGCAAAATGCATGATGATCGCATCCGCTTCCCGGCAAACCTTCCGGCCATAAGCGGTCGTCTTTAAATGTAGACTGCGGCGGTCCTTCTGTTCGATCTCCCGTTCAACAAAATCATTGTTCACAAAATAGGTGACAATCTTTGTGATATTGGATTTTGACATGCGAAAAACTTCCGCCAATTCACCTGGTTTTACACCTTCATGTTTCCGTATATATTCAAGAACCTTTAAATAATGAGGATTAATCCAGTTTGCGATCTGCTGATCAATCGACTGCGTATAAGTTGTGCATAACGCTGAAAGCAGCACATAAAATTGTCTGTCTTTGGCTTCCATTCACTGACCCCTTTCTTTTTTCTCATTGTACCGCACATCGGAAAAAAGGAAAATCCCAATCCTTCCATATCTGTATGAATTTCCTTATTCCTATCCGCTGAATTTTACTTTTATCACTTCGATTTAAAACAGCAAAGCTTAGCTTGTAAGGGAAGCTTCATAAATTAAACTGCGGAGAGAAGTGATTTATTGATATAATGAAATTAGTTAAAAATGATACTTGCTGTTCGCAGGAAATTCAGAAGAAAGGAAACCCATGAAAAACCGTTTGTCCAAGACCATGAAACATCTCTTCCTTGCCGCTTTGCTTTTTGGATTGCTTCCTCCCTCCGCGATTCAGGCAGAAAGAACGTCAACAGCGTTCCGTCCGCAGGATCAGGAAAAAGCGCAGGCGGAGCAAACCCTAACCATGGGAGCTTATTTTGATAATCCTTATCAGCACACACTGCAGTCTGATTATAAAGCGGCGCGGCGTACAAGCCGGGACCAATGGACGGACACCGTCTGGCAAAATGATGTGCTGGACGCGAAAATCACCGTCTGGGCGGGTAGGCAACCGCTCGGGCAGCTGGAAATTCAAGCCAGTGATTTTGTCAATGGAACGCATCGCATCGCGGCAGAAAACGCGGATATCCGCTGGCTGCATGAAACGATGGCCAACATCGGCAGCGCGGATCCCGAGGCTCCGGTCATCGCTTATCCGGACGTCATTCATCAAGGCGGAGCCACACAGCTCGATGCGAAACAGCTGAAATCCGCCTGGATCACACTGACGATTCCCAAAGATGCATTTCCAGGAACCTATACCGGTTCCTTTCAAGTCCGTGCTGCGGGAAGCAAAACCATTACGCTGACATTGACCTTTGAGGTATTGGATCTGACTGCCCCGGATAGCCGGGAGGGAGAAACGCAGATTGAGCTTTGGCAGCATCCTTACACCACAGCCCGATATTATCAAACAGCGCCTTTCAGCGATGAACATAAAAAGGTTCTGCTTCCGCAGCTGCAGGAATACGCGCAGATGGGCGGCCGGGGCGTGATTGCCACCATCGTTGAAGAAGCCTGGAATCATCAGTCCTACGATAGTGATCCGTCGATGATTCGCTGGACACGTACTGCCGAGGGTGTGTACAGTTTTGATTATACCGATTTTGATCAGTGGATCGAGCTGGCAATTCAGGCCGGCGTGCTGGATCCAGCAGCCAACCGCGGACAGATCAAAGCTTACAGCATCGCACCCTGGGGCAATATCGTAACGGTGTATGATGAACTTAGCGATACGGATCTGCGTTTAACGTTGGTTCCGGGCAGCGAAGAATGGACGGCAGCCTGGACGGCGTTTCTGGAGGATTTCATGCGGCACACAATTGAAAAGGGCTGGTTTGATATCACCTATATTTCCATGGATGAGCGGGAAATGGAGGTGCTGCAGCCCTGCGTGGATTTAATTGAAAGGTTGCGCAGCGACACCGGAAAAAGTTTTAAAATCTCATCGGCGATGAATTATTCCAGCGGTGATGATTATTCGTTCCTAGATCGAATTGACGATATTTCCGTCAGCCTGATTCACGTTCAGGATAAGTCAAAAGCCATGCAGAAGCTTGCGCAGCATCGCCGTGAGCAGGGTTTATTGACGACAATTTACACCTGTACCGGTCAATATCCCAGTGCCTATACGATTTCAGATATGGCGGATACCGCCTGGACAATGTGGTATTCAATGAAGCAGGGCGTCGATGGATTTCTGCGCTGGTCCTGGGATGGCTGGGTGGAGGATCCGCTGACTGATGTTTCGTATCGAACCTTTGAGCCGGGGGATCCATGGCTGATCTACCCTGCTGAGCGAGATACTGCGGACGAAGTTTTCTACGAATCACCGCGCTACAAAATATTGAAGCAGGGAATTCGCGATATCAACAAAGCTAAGTGGCTCCAGAGCCTATCCAGTGAAACCAGCACCGCCATCACTCAGCTGGTCCAGTCGCTCAAGCGTCCAAAGATGAAGATTAATCAATACGGCAGTGCGACACATGCCCGAAACTCTGACCGACAACTTGTTCAAAATGAAGTTCGGCGCATGCGAAACGGCCTTGATGAAATCGCACGAGCCTATATTCAATCGCGCAGCATTCCGATCACCGGCGTTGAAAATCCGTCGCAAAGTCTGTCGCTGCGCAGCGGCAAGAGCCGGCAGATTCAGATCGAGCCGATTCCCTACAACGCCAATCCGCTCACCTGGATCTACCGCAGCAGTAATGAAGTCTTGGTTACGGTTGATGAAGCCGGCATCATCACCGCCATTCAAACCGGCACAGCAGTCATTACCGCCTATGCACAAGAAAACCCGCAAGTTCAGGTCATGATCGAAGTCACGGTTCCCGATCCGGCAAAGGCTCCTGGCAAAAAAGCGGAACGGCCGGTAAACACACGGCATAAAGTCTGGAAACGATAGAAAACGGACTGAGCAGCGAAACTGCTGATCAATTTAAAAAGCGATGACAGTTAAACTTTTTCTGTCATCGCTTTATTATTTTCTCTAATGTTCTATGTTGAGCCGATCAATTCTAACCATTAAATCATCTGCATTGATGCGTAAAACACATTCCACAAAATAACTTACGAATTTTTGATCGGTAGCAAAGTCAGTAACCACATAATACAGTTTATCCTTCTTATTATACGTTGCATAGCTAACCCCTAATTTAAGATTTCCCTCCTCTATTTCAAAGTTAGGATTCTTCATCAGATAATTTTCCCCGTGGTCTTCCCACCTCGTAAAATCTTCCGGCACGCTGAGCTTAAATCGAACATGATGAGTTTTGTCTATTCTAATGCGATGGTTGATCTGAATCCAGTTTTCAACATCATTCTTTTCTGATTCAACATGAAGTCTTTCCGCACAAAACTCATTTTTATTCCTTTCCGCTGTGTTTAAATAGTTTGCACCAAAGTAAAACGCGAGAGCTGCGAAAGCAAAAATCCCTGCAACAATTAAAAACCTTTTTTTCACAGAATATCGCCTCTATTCATTCAGTTTTCAAACCTTAGTCATTCAACTGTTCTTGTTATGCGTAAAATCATGATTAGCGTGCTTAAAGTCAATCCATTCAAAATGGATATCGCTTAACTATATAAAGTTTTTTTAGCCTTACCTAGAGTCTATGACTCAGCATTCTTCTTCCCCCTCAAATTACAGAATATCTTGAATATTGTCAACACTTCAATTTTCAAAGACAGAATTTCAAGTTTTTAAATATAGGGTTATATAGGTTTAGCGACAGGCAGCATCAGAACACTCTGCGGTTCTTTAAGACAGGATTAGACTTCCCAGTCAAAGGAAACATAAAAAAGAACCACTATTATGCGGTTCGGATAATCATATCATGCCTTTAAGATATTATTAGGATATCAGGAATTTTAAAATTTCTCTGATAATATATTGATTATTTCCTAAAATAAAAGATATAATTATCATGAAATAGATAAGATTTTCATAGTAGGTGTTGGATTTACTTGATGTTAGAAAAATATTAATACAATATTGAACCATCTTAATATCATCAGAATTAAATTATTCTTATACCAGATATGTATCTTAGTCGCAATAATAGAACTGGATAATTTACATAATCAAACATACAAAATACTATACAGTAATATACAAAGAAATATAGAAATTTCATCGTCTAAGATTTAGATATAAATTATTTAACATATACTCCAAGGAGGGAAAATAATGAGCAATTTTGAGCAACAAACTAAAGACCTAAGCAAAAAGAATTTTTTCGACTCATGGTTAAGTATTATAGCAAACACAGGACTTTTAGTTTCTGGCATTACATTTTTCGCTTATTTTCTAGCCTATTGTTCTATTTTTGCTTTACTAGATTATTACAATATTCCTTTAATTTATTCCGATATCAATATTTCAGATATTGGCTCTACATTTATTTATGCTATTACTCTTGTTTTTATCATAATTACAATTTATTATTGCTTTCGTCACTGTATTAGCAACATATTATCCTTCTTCATCAAAATTACAAAAATTATTTTTTCGAAAAAATTAACAACTATAGCATTCACTTTTTTGTATTATCTAATTGTTAAATATCTAGCATGCCAAAGCATGTATCCAACTTATTATGAAATAGTTTGTATGACAGTATATTTATTGACTTATATCACTACAATCATCCATTACTCCTTAACTGATTACGTAAAATGGGAATTTACTTATTATTCCATATTTAGTATGTTTATAGTTTTTATGACAGATTATGAAGGATGGTCATTTTCCATTTTAATTTTACATATGTTAATTTCATTATCTATACTAACTTTTATTTTTATAAATAGAAAAAATAATACATTTCAAACTAAACGTGTGTTGTACTCTACTATTTTTCTAATGATTTCTTTTGTTATACAAACAGGATTCTTGACTATTCCTATTTTTAGAAATATCATAAAATTTGATTCTACATATGAAGTTTTCCAATACTCAGCGTTAAATAATAACGAGAAAGATTACATTGATATGGTAATCATAACTCAATATAAAGGTAGTTATTTGACAATGTCCTATGAAACTATTAATAATGTAATAGTAATAGATAATAACTCTTATTTTATAATTCCACTTGGGATCCAAAATATACGACATCTAAATATTAGCTCTACAATAAAAGCCAAATAAATCAGTCAAATTATATCAAACAGATTATCCTTTCTTATATCTTAATATTTTATTTCTCCGGAGCCGCTACAAAATATAGTCTTTAACTTCTCTAATACTTTAATTTACAGCACATATACATTTATTGATTAGCATCAAAACTAGAATAAAATAGAAATATCTTTCATTTCCTGTAATTGGCAATAATTAAACATGTTCTGTTGTTCTAATCGGCAGCTCAACATTAATGATGAAAACAAACATGTATAAGCTTCATTTAACGCTATATAAAGATCCTTGCCTACTTCAATTTCCAAATAATCATGAAACCAATTATCATTTTTCAAAATTTGAATATTATTATTCAATAATTTCTCAAAGTCATTCCAGTTTCCGTGCATAAATTTTCTATATTCACTTAAGTCCTTGGCTTTTAATGAAAATAAAATAATTGAAAAAACTTGTATATAATGCAAAAAAAGATCATCTTTACCTGAATACCTTCTATAAAGCAAGGCTTGGAATTCTTTATAATTTTCAACAAATTGATCACACTCTCTTAATGTAAAATCAAAATAGTTTATACACGCATTTATGACTTCATTTATAATATCTATTCTATTTACAACTACAGAGTATTTTTTTGATAGATACTTTTTTATTTCTTCATTTGTGCTTTTTAAAGTGAAAATATTGTTGAAAAATCTTTGAAGATATAGAACACCATCAAATGCTTCTCCATAGAATTTTTTGATAGTGTATGCAAGCTGTTCAGTATTAGTGGAAAAAACAAAAACAACTTTATCATTATCATAAAAGTGTTTTACAGACTCTAGTAACCTCACTGCAAAACTTGGCTTACATCGATCTAATTCATCAATTAAAATAATTAATTTATTATATCTTTCTTCTAAAATACAATTAATCAATTCGTTGAACTGCTTTTTTATGTTATCAGCAGATGTAATAGAGTCAAATATATTTTCTTCAGTTAATTTAAAGTCATTTTTTTCAAGCACCCCAGAGGTTGCAATTTTTAATAATAATCCAGATAGAGTTACAAGTTTCTTCCTTATTGTTATTTCAGTCTGGATGTCTTGCTTAAAAGTTTTGGCTAATTGAAAAATAAGAGAAATCACAGGCGCATCTAACATATCATTTTCCCAAGCATTATAATAAAATACTGATGTTCCTTTAATACTATCTAGGATTTCATCTGGTGACTCGGGAAAATATTTACAATATTCTTCAATATTTTTTATCAGATACTCCATTTGCTTAACAAAAATCGTTTTACCGCTTCCCCAGTATCCGTCTAAACAAAATATTTTATTACTATTACTTAAAGATACACGTTCAATAATTGTGTTTAACTTAGAATTTCTATCTAAATAATCTTTATCTAGATATTCTTTAATCATGCTTAGTTCGCTCATAAATGTCTCCTCTTTATAAACACAATTACTTCAAGTGCCAATTAATTTCTCGGCCCTAAAAATTTATCGCCATTTAAATGAATCATGTGATCTGGATTCTCTGAAATCCAAACCTCAGTATCCCATGCAATTTGATTAGCAAATTTCTTATATGTAGTAAATGTTCTAAAAGCCGTAACAAATATTAAACCGCAATCACTTTTCTCACAAAGTTTTTTAAGTTCAAGCATCCTATTTAATGTCATAGGGCCAACTGAAGTTACAGCTTCTATTAGATAAAGCCAATTTTTATCTTCTCTATAAATTAAAATATCTGGTAATTTATCTTCATTTAATATTTCAATTTTCAATTGCTTTAATTTATCATCATCACGATATAAGTATTTTTCTTCAGTATCACCAATGTATAGAACTTTTCCATGATGTGCAAAGCGAGCTGCAAATTCATCAAGAATCTCTTTTTGCAATCTATTATGTACACCAGCAGAAATAGAAGCTTTTTCGCCATTTATAGTTATTTCCATTTTTTTAACTTGTTTACGCTGAGCCATTATATTCATAATATCTTCGTGTTGATCTAAAAAGATTTCCAATTCTTCCTTCCATAGACTTGTTTTATATACTCTAAGCAATTCTAAAATTTCTGCAGTTAGCCTATAAGAAGTTAAAGGGCTATTCGTAACTTTTTGATTTTTTTCTACTATCGCATAATCAATAAATGGTTTAATTGCTTGCTTTCGAATTGTTTCCCTGGAGTTTTCTGCATACTTAAAATCGTAGTTAGTCTCAATAAATTTAATAATATCGTGGATACGCATATGATTATCTGTTGCTTTATTCCACAAAGTTTTTTCTTTTATACCAGATAAAGCAAGAAGTACTCTACAACACATATCATTTTGTTGAGCCTTAGGTAATTTAATAGCCTCTAATATTTCTCTCGCTTCTTCAATCTTCACGAAATAGAACCTCCTCTATTAATCTATCACAAGTTACTGTTGATAAATCGTGTGCTAATATGAGCGCATCTCCTAAATTTATGATGTCCTTGATAGCAGGCAATGGCATCGAATTGATTTCATTTGAATTGACTTGAGTGTTTCCGTTTTGAATTCTGTAATAATGATCCCACAAACTTGAATTGAAAATAGCATAAAATCCATAAACTTCTTGTTGTGTTAAGAAGCCTTCATTCTTGCATAAGTAATTAACATGATTTTCCATAGTTATTGTATCACAATCAATCGTATCTTTACCTAAGTAAATTGCTGGCTGTAATCTTTTATGATCATCTTTAGTTGTAAACCGTTTTATGAGTAAATAGTTATTATTTGCTATTCCTACATTACCTTCAACATCTTTAAAGTATTGTTTTTCATTATTAACCGGAAACTTAATTCTTCCCTCTCTAAAATGATAAGCCCATAATAACGGTATTGTATTGGCTTGTTTCTTTTTCTTAATTTGATTTTTACTTCTAAACTCAACAACTCTACCTGTTTTAAGTTTATAACCCAAGGTTAATAAGGTATTACTAAAAGAATTTAATCTATTTAACAGTTGAACATCTTCGTTATTCATAGGTAAGAACATATATCGGCCATTGAAATTTTGAATACAACTATTGTAGTTTATCCTTAAAATATTTGATTCTTCAAAAGTTTTTGAATTATTACTTGATGAGATACTAATTATATCAGTAGCTCTAGATTTTATTTTCTTACCATGAAGAATAATCGTTTCCTGTAAAATTTTATCATTGCTAAATAAATCATTCCTCGAAATAAAAAGATGCACATTCCGTACGGTAAAATGAGTAAAAAGGAATTCCCTTAATTTGTAGAAATATAACCCGGTTGTCCATGATCTAGGAATGATAAAACACAATTCTCCTTCTTCCTTCGTTACATTTACAGACATTGCTAAAAATAACGCATATAAATTAGGTTGTCCATAAACAATAGAAGACATTACACAGGCTTCCTGAGAGTTTTTCTGTATTTTCTTATATGGAGGATTACAAATGACAATATCAAATTCAGCGATATTTTTATTCCATTTATCTTCGTTTTTTATTATGAAATTATCTTCAATTAATTGGAAATTCAATTTTGTTTTTTTCGAATTACAATAGGAAACCATAAGATTAATGTTTTCCTTAAGTAAATTTATAACTTTCGAATCATTCTCATAAAATGTAATGTAAATAGACTTAATTTTTTCATTTGCACAAATTCTTTCCAACAAAGCTGCTGTAAGTATTCCAGTTCCCGTTCCAGGGTCTAAGATATGAATCTTATCTACTGAATTTAAGTTTGAAAAAAGAGATGCCATATAACGAGCTGTTTCTTTTTCGGTAAAAAATTGTGCAATTTCTTTTCTGTTTTCTTTAGGGACTAGTGAAATATATTTTTCTGTATTTTCAAAAATAATATCTAATAGCATTTCGGAACACCTCGTTCTGAGAAAAGTATATCAAAAATATCATATCACCGCTAGGCAATATTACTACAAGCTGTTTTGAAAAAATTATTTCATGGCAATTTCTATATTGATCGCATTTCCTGTTTTAAATACAATTTGAGCATATTCTGAATTTAGAACAAGAACTTTATTTACAATTTTTCTGATAAGTTCATCATCGTATTCGTCTATTTGATAATCAATTTCAACCAGCAATTCATTAAGTTGCTGGTTTCTTCTTATTTGACATTCCAACTTAGCTTTTTCAAGACGAAGCTGATCAAATTCCATCATATTGCATTCAATTTCTTTCTGCATGCCATCTATTTGCATTTGATAATCTGAATAACTATTTGAAGATTCATTGGATTCCATTAGATGTTCTACAATCTTATTTTTCGCAGATTGTAGGTCTAAGCTTTTTCTTGCTAACTCCCTGAGTTTGTTTTCGATTTCATTTTTTTCAACAGACAAATGATTTAACAAGCTGTTCTGATTTCCCACATTATCAGACGTTTGGATTAAATTATTAATCACTTTAACAAGAGTTTCATGTAAATCTGATTCATTAATTGTAGGTGAGTTTTTACAGATTTTTGTTCCTGACCTTTTTCTTTCACCGCATCGCCAAACATGTCTGATTTTACCCCGAGCAGTCCAAGTACATCTTCTATATAATGCACCACATTCTCCACATACTAGAATGTTCGATAATGCATATTGTGAGCTATAAACATTATTACGTTCAGCTTTTTTATTGTTCTGTGATCCATTTTCATTACTTAAGATTTTCCGCAATTCGATTTCCTCTTGAATCATATCAAAGACTTCTTGCGGCAAAATAACTGGGTGCGAACCTTCTATATAATATTGATTAGATTCTCCATTATTTTTGACTCGCTTTTTCGTTAAATAATCTGGGCAATAAGTCTTGCCCATTAATGCATTCCCTGTGTACTTTTCATTTGTCAGCATTCTTTCGATGCTTCCAATACTCCAGTTTGTTGTTCCTCTTTTAGTAAGTCTTCCTTCCGCAATAAATTGCTCCTTGATATGATAAAACGTTTTTCCTTCAAGAAATAAAATTGCAGCCATTCTCACTGTGCTTGCCTCTTCTGGAACAATCACATTATTTCCTTCAGAGTCTTTTGTATATCCGAGCAAATTGCCGAGCCATACTGTCCCTTGTTCAAAGCGACGATGAATGCCCCATTTTACATTGCGAGAAAGATTATGAATATCTTCTTGTGCCAATGCTGAATATAGAGTAAGCATAAGCTCACCCTTATCATCCATTGAATGCATATTATTTTCTTCAAAGAAAACATCGATTCCTTTTTCCTTTAATATTCGTGTATATTTTAAGCTATCCAATGTGTTTCTCGCAAAACGTGTCACAGCCTTCGTAATAATCAAATCAAACTTACCCGCTAGCCCATCATTGATCATTTCCATAAAATTATTTCGCCATGAAGCTTGAGCACCACTTGCTCCGTCATCTGCATAGATTTTAGTAAGTTCCCAATTTTTATTTTCATTAATATAATCCGTGTAATACCTTACCTGAGATTCAAAGCTATTCTGTTGTTCTTCAAGTACAGTACTAACACGAGCATAGGCGCATACTCTTAATTTTTCTGTTTTAAAGTTTTGAAATTTATCTTGCGCCTTCTCTATTGTTGCGGGCAAGACGCTAACTTTCACTGGAGTACTCTTAAATTCCAATTCTATCTTTCCTTTCTATTAGCGTAATTCCAGATCAAAATACTGTTTATTCTTTAATTCATAAACCACTTTTTCTTTATCCGTCAAATAAATTCGATTCACGATTCTTCTCATGAATTCAATATCAAAATCATCATCTGCTTTTAGATCAATTAATTTTTGAATCATACGAGTCATGATTTCTTCATCATTGATCGTTAACAATTTATATTGCTCTGATGCCTTCTTCTGTAGCATTCGAATAAGATCTTCGTTGCTATAATGTGAGGTTCTCATCTTCTTTTTGATTTCTACATCTAACTTGTTCACTTCAAAAGATGTAACTTCTTCCGGCTTATCTATAGCCGAATTTAATAAACTCGGATTAATTCTCAATGCCCTTATGAGCTGAGAAAATGTCTTGATCATTTCTTCTTCCGACGCTTTGACTCCACACGGGCAATAAAAAGTAATGACTTTATCCAAATTTAGTTTAACTTTAATTGGTTTTCCACATTCACCGCAATGTATATAAGCTTGCAGTTCTGGTTTCTTTTCTAATCTCACCCTAGAAGAGTTGCCATTTTTCTGATTTGCAATTAATAATAATTGCTGTACCTTTTCTGCAACTGCTTCATTCAGGATCTTAGGATAGATTTCAGTACCACAATAATCTTTATTACCTGCTATCTTTCTTACAGCTGCCCTACACCACTTTTTATTTCCTCCCGGACTCTCATAAGGGGAGTGCGTTAGAATATCAGTTAGTGCTGTAAGACTGACGCCTTCAAGCAGTCGTTGATGAATAAGGATAACAGCCTTACTCTTTTTTTCATCTACGCTCACTGAGCCATCTTTAAATTGATATCCATATAATAATCCTGTGCTCATTTGTGTTTTCTCACATAATGGGTTCTGTGAATTGCAGGTTATTCATCATTTGAAAATCTAAGTGATCTTCATAAACAACCACTTTCTTTAAAAGGGCAAGTATCATTGCTTCTTCATAGTCAATCATAATACCTGAGTATCTCTCCAGTACTTCGATCAGCTGCTGCGTCATCTTGATATCGAATTGTTCCATAGACTTCTCAGTTATAATTTTCCTCTGCTCCTGAATTTTTGCTCGTTCCTGATTTAGAATGGCCATTTTCTCATAATAAAATGTTGAATCTATTTTCTGCTGTGCCTTCAGCGCAGTTAGCTCATGAGTTTGCTTAAAAATTCGAGCATTTTCTTCTGCATATAGACACATTTGTTCGTCATCAAGTACTGTAAGGTTTAGTGAATTTAAAGCATCCAAATAAGGGACTAGAATATGCTGATAATTTGTTTTAAGTTTATTGAAAAGCGTGATAAATGCTTGTTGTATTACTTCTTCCTTCAGGTATTTCTGTGAACAACTATTTTTATTCATTTCATGAATTTCACAGCACCATTTTACTGACTCATAAGGTTTGCCGCGATGAACGATTTTATGATGCATGATTTTTCCACAATTTCCACATTGAACTTTTCCAGTAAGTGCATATCGTTTTCTTTCAATATGCTCACAATTAAAAAGAGTATGCTTGATATCGAAAACTTGTTTTATCTTCTCATAGTCTTCCTTATTAAATATAGGCTCGTGTGTATCCTGCAAATAATATTTTTCTTTTTGTCCCCTATTCTTTTTCTGTTTAAATGGAAATTCATCATTATACCTTTTCTGCAGCAAAACATTTCCACAATTCACTTCACTCTGAATTATTGCGGAAACAATTGCTGGATGCCATTTTTTCGCTCTTTTGGGCGGCGGCACTCCTTCTGAATCTAAACATTTTGCAATTGAATTTATCCCAATTCCTGATAATAAATCCTTCAAGATTCGCTTCTTAACATTAGATTCATATTCATTAACGATCAAGTTTTTATTTTGATCTCGGTCATAACCATAGGGTGGAACTCTAAAGTGATAAATACCAAGTTTAGCCTGCATCTGAAACGCTTTTCTTGACGTTTCAGCTTTAAGCATTGATTCGCTCTGTGCATAGTAACCAATAATCGTCAAAAGAAGCTCTCCTTGAATCACCGCTGTGTCCAAGCCTTCACTGACAAAAAGAATACTGACATTTAAATGAGTCAGCTCTCTGAGGGATTCCAAAAGTTCCGTGGTATTTCTGGCAAATCTAGATACGGATTTACATAGAATACGATCAAACTTATGTTGTCTTGCATCATAAAGCATGCGATTAAAATCATCGCGTTTATCCTTTGAAGTTCCGGTTATTCCTTCATCAAGATAGATTTCTGTAAGAATCGTATCAGGATAATACTTTGTTGCTTGTTTCAAAAACGACACTTGATTATCTAAGCTATTTTCCTGATCTTTTGAATTTGAACTAACACGTCCATATCCTACTATCCTTAATTTTGCAGGTTGATTTACCTTTGCTTTTAAAATTGTAACTTTAGCCATGATTTATCATATCTTCCACTATTTTAAAAGTGCTTCAACCTGATTATTTTTCATCGCTGATATTGCAAGGAGTTCTAAATAATCGCTTTCCTCGATCTCATGATTTTTCAACAATTTACTTAAATGCTGCTTCTCTATATAATAACGGATACTCTGAATAATCATTAACTCGTTCATTTTTTGACCTCATACAAATTGCTGTTGGAACATAATGTTTACCCTCATATTAAGTAAGCCTTCATTCGCAGATAAAACGCAGCATCCTGCTCTATCTAAACTGTTCACAATCTTTTTCAAATTAACTGCATTGTTACTTAATGACAATGATTCATCAACTAATACAATGTCAATTTTATTCTGCCTGCTTAGATCTTTGATTCTCTCTATTGCTTCTCGGTTACTTGGCGATTGATTGGTGATTTCACTAGAAATTCCAATGACTTCGTAAGATAACATATCAGCATATTGTTTCAAATGTTCTAGTTTATTATCCAGTCGGGAAACTGGCGTGAACTCGCTAATTCGCGAGTAGATCCACGCTCTCATGTTTCTGGCTTTCCTTTCTATGGACTCTGTTTTCAATAACTTCAACGTTATGCTTATTACAGAAGTTCACAAATTCTTCCTGTTCATAAGAATCCCGCGAAATCCGTTTAACTGAATCCAATAACACCGCATCAATTTTCCCGGCAATAACATGCTGTTTAAAATAATCCCAATTTACTGCATTACCAAATCCGTAGGTTAACCCGATCATCGCATACTCTGACTTGATGGATGTACCCACTAAGTTCTCCAACTGTTTAATTAGCTGTAAGCTATTCGCTTTTCTCAGAACTCTAACAAAAATCCATACTTTCTTCATTCCACTTCTTCCTCTCTTTCATCCACAATGACTGTTTTTCTGATTTTTATTTCTGATGGTCTACCATTTAAATATTGATATCGGTTAATCACTTGAACATCCAGTAGCCCTGCTTCTTTATTAACACCATAAATCTGAATTTCGTACTGACCGTTTTGATCTATGTTCTCCGCAAAGAGCTTTATAAAATCCGCTTTCACTTCATCTTCTGAACTTATATCAGATAAATTGATGAACTTAATTTCTTGGAGTGCTTGATAACAAGAAAGGCGCAGTGCTTGATCGATTGCATTGCGCCTTATTTGATCGGATACGATACTGCTGTTAATCAAAGTGCTTAGCAAAAGCACTAAGCCTAATACGAAGGTAACGACAAACACTTTCATGAAGTCACCTTAAATGTAAATTCTTTTACCACAATCCGATCTCCCTTGCCGGAAACCAAAGCAATGCATAACAGGTGAATATGATCATCTTGATATGAACTTAAATCCAGCTCACCGTTAAAACTTGGAGTCGGATTTGTCAACATCGATACATTCTCAAAATATCCACTTTCAAGCAGTGTTTGAATATCTTCATTTTCTGAACGTTCTAAATTTTCAGCAATTAACTGATCATCAACGAACACTTGAATTTGTGCATTCTCATCCGTAGAAACTGCCCAACCCTGAATCTGTAAAGCTGAACTCAATTCCATATTGTCTGTCAAGCCTTCTACATAGAGTTCACCGTGATCATTGATATCTTCAACAATTACGGTCCTTTGTGCATAATCCATAAGACCCTTTTGATTTTCAACATAATAATCTAAATAATAAATTCCTTCTTGATGCACATTGACGTTTTCCACACCATAGACTCGAACCTGGTTCGTAATCTCATTGCCTAAACCATCATCTGCATAGACATCCTCCAAAGGCTCAATTTCTGAACCTTTAGGTACTATCAGAGCAGTCATGACTAGAGCTGGTTTAGGGTCAGATCGAATTAAATTAATTTCTGGCTGTTCTTTTGTTGTTTGAATTGCACCGCTGCTTTGATATATCAGTAGTAAGTTAGACATGATCGTAAAGATTAGAATGCCAATAACAACAAGCAAAAGCACTGTCCCGTGTTCTTCTATAAAGGTTTTCATTTTGCTCCTTTTTTCTCTTTATATCAGCTGATTTAAAAAAATTTCAACGATCATCCCAATATTAGTGATCCATCCCGACGCCATCAACAAGCACAGAACTCCTGCACTCACCGCAATCATCGCTGTTCCAAATTCACTGATGATGTCCTTCATGACTGCACCAATTCTAGAATCATGCTAAAAATTGAAATAATTGCTGAACCATAGACTAATGTAATAAGGACATCACCGTATTCCTCAATAAACGCCTTCATCTTATTCACCTCCCATAACTCGTCAGCTTTCCTGTTTTAATCACACCAAGAAACGGCACCGCCACTTTGTAATCTGTTTCGATTTTAATCATCCGTCTTTCAGCGTAAATATCTAAAACTTGCACTTTTGTCGGATAATACGAATGCTCCATCACTTTATTAATAACGGCTTGCGTATAATTGCTGCTTTCCAATTCCGCCACTGCCGTTTGATGAGCTTGCTGCGCCTCACTGATTTGCAAATTAACAGAAATAAACGAATAAGAAACCAATACGCAGACCGTCAACAAAATCATCGTAATAAAGCTGCTTACAATATTTTTCATAAGCTAACCCAACCTTGTCATTGTTAAAAAATCCGCAAGAATCAAAAAAAGATCAACCACCAGCTTGCCTGACGACAGCACCATTGGCACGGTTCCCAGCATTCCCAGCATTGTGATTTGATCTTGGTTTTTGAGATCATCCGCTTTTCCGGACAACCGCATATTCTGCTCGATAATCTTGTTGATCTGATCATTTGCTTCACTGGTTCCTAGATTATTCAGAGAGGCAATCATTTTCACACTTCGTTTAATTTCAGGTAGATCGAAGTCTGAAAGGAATTGCTGATAAGGTTGTAAGCTATCCGGATGATTCTCAATTTGTTTCGCCAATTGTTCAAGAGGTTTCTTTAATACTAGCGGTGCGTCTGACACTGTGTTACGAATGGATACGTAAACGTTATTGGTTTGGAGTTCCAAGCCTAACGCTCTCAGCCAATCCGGATATTCTTTTTCAATCAATTCCTGCATTCTCTTTTTTCGCTTTTTATACTTGGTACTTTCCGTTTGAAAATAAACAAAAACGAAAATTAACAGAACAATACCAAACGACGTCTTCCTAATATAAAACAAATAAAGAGAAGGAACACAGAGAATAAAAGAAATGATTCGTGCCTTCTTCTTCACCACTTCCGGATTCTTTTCAGTAAGATACCGCAATATTTTTTCAGTTTCTTTTCTATCATTCTTCGATTCAAGACTCAACCAATCCACCGAAATTCGAGATTCAGAAATAGTGTAAAATATAAGGAAAAGAATCAACAAGGAAGCAGTGACGATCTGATAAATAGGAGCTACAAAAATTCCTGATGTCACAGCTTGAGCCATATAAACTGAACCCCAACAGATCAAAAGCGACATGACAAGGCAAGCATAAAGCTTTAACCTCAGTTGCTTCCGATCCTGCTGATAGCGATAGGTTCTTTGTGTCCATTCATGAATATCTTCTAATAAAACATTTAGAGTGTCCTGATATTTTCCACCAATCTGTTCAATATTTATTAGAAAACTGTGGAGATGCTTAAGTCGCTGACATGCGTAATGTTCATTTAACACCTTTAGTGCTTTATCCAACGGCTGGGCATCTTCAATCGCTTCTATGGCTTGTCTTATGTCCCGTTGCATGTTGTCTTCATGCAAGGTCGGTAAGACTTCTTTCAATGCATCATAAATCTTAGGCTTGCGTTTAAACGAGAAAATGATACCTTCCATATAAAGAATAAGATCTGAGTATCGCTGCTGCTCATATAAGTATTTGTACTGGCTGCGTACAAGAAAAGGTAAACAAACCAGGGCAGTAATGCAAACAGCCAAGATTGCTCTGCCATCCAGCATAAAGAAATAACCCGCAGCAATAATCAAACCAACCAAGATAAGCAACAGCAAAAAGAAATTTTTGAGAGAGTAATGATAGCCGTATCCCGTTATTTCTGTTTTGAGGTTTTTTAAGCTAAACGCTTTTATCCATCGTTTCATCTCAACACCTCGATTAATGGATGAAATCGTTTAGGATAGCTATCCATAAAAGGTAAAAGCTGACGGTTCATCATAATCGGAATGGAGAGATTTCTTTCTTCTTCTCGATCAAAGAGAACGACTTCCGTGATGTACCGTGTGATACCATTCATTCCAATCTGATTTTTAACCAGAACACCTATATCAATAAAACTATAAATATCATTCGTTATTCTCTCAACCGATTCCCCAGAAGGAAACATGTTCCGTAGTCGATCAGGAATTTTTAACGCTGAATCTGTATGGATGGTTGTAATGCACCGTGTCCCAGTGCTTAATGACTCCAAAAGATATTTGACTTCTGTCGACCGTGCTTCAGATAGTAACAACCAATAAGGCTTTTGTCTTAGACTCGCTTTGATTGCATCCGCATAGCTCATTTGCGGTGTCACCTTAATCTCTACACAGTCTTTATCTGGATGAAGATCCCGATAATGAATTTCAAGCGTATCTTCAATTGTAATGACACGCTGATTTCCCGGAATATAATTTGTCAGAAATTTGAGCAGCTCTGTTTTCCCAGCCCCCGGCAAGCCGGCAATAACCAGATTCATTCCCAATTCCACAGCAGCTTTTAAAAAGGCTAGAACCTTCTTCTCTGTGTAATGACTAGTAATAATTTGATTTTCTCTCATCCGCATGATTGCAGGTGTTTTTCTGATAGAAATTGTTCGTCCTGACTTCGCTATTGATTCGTGTAAAATACTAATCCGCAATTCAGGAAGTTCTGCTTCCAGCAAGGGTGAGTATGCGTTAATCGTCTGTGACGTCATATTACCTACATAAGCACTGAGTCTTGTCACAAAATCCGTTTCTAACTTTTCTGGCGCTTTATACCGCCCTTTTGTTAAATCATCAATCCACAAGTCTTTACCGTTCCAATTGATATCCGTAACATTGGAATCTTTAAGATAAGGAATTAAATCCCCAAAAATATCGATATCCATCAACATCCTCCTTTGATGTAATTTTTTTGATGAGCCACTTTTTTAAGTGGCTCAGTCGCTTAAACAACAGGAATGTTGCCAGTGAGTCCAGCCTGAGAAAAGAGCTGCTGCAGCGCTGCATTGAGTGCGTTTTCGACCATGCCGCCAATTGGCGTACACATCGCAACCAGAATAATGACTGCTGTTACTGCAACAATGGTTAAGCCGTAGTCTTCAATAATTGATCTCACGTTTTATATCCTCCTTTGTGTGATCGCTGCTTTTTATACCGGAAGCATAACCGGGTAATTAAAAACACAGCTCATATCTAAGCTGTGGAATTACCTTTTGTTGTTGCCAAATTCTTCATAAAACTTTTGATAAGCATGGGGATTAAACCCAAGCTCTTTATTTTGTTGTTTTATCCTATCGAAATCGACTTCATCAAAAACATAAATTTCGAGTGGCTGCTCTCGATGAATCGACTCTGTTAGCTGTTGCTTTAATCCGTCGGATCGCCATTTTGAATCAGCCTGTAATGTATCGAGATAAACGCCTGAAATAAATCGGATTTGCTCCTCTTGGGTTTGAATTAAACCATTTTGATCGATCACATGAACAAGTACTGTTTTCTGTGAAATCAGTCCATTATCATCAGTGACTTCATAATGAATTTCTGTTATGCCAACCTCTGAAGTATCCAAATCTTCAAAGTTAACAATATGGATTCGATTCGTAATATCCAGCCCATCAAAATCTTTCGCAGACACATCATTCATCATTTCTTCTTTCGTCACTTCGGTTCCTACAAAGAACCACCGGTCATGAGCTTTAATCTCTGGCGCTTTGACTGAAGCAACAAATTTCTTGATTTCTTCTGATTCATTGCCGGCATGATCTTTGATCCAAACTTTAATAAGATAGGACTGCCTAGGCTCAAGTTGGAATAAGGCTGACGGTTCTGTTAAATCCCCGGATTCATAGAACCAGCTTTCTCCACCATCGGAGCTGATCGCATAATTCCAGAGTTGAACGCCAGAGTGTTCATCCTGCGGTTCAATATAAGCAGAGTCATATTTCGTTGCGGTTGTTTTTGCGGAGATCTCTGCGTAAGGTATGACCTTATCAATCTTATAAACATCTGAAACTGAAATATCCTCATTGCCGGCATGATCGTTAGTCTTTGTCTTGATTCGATAAATTCCTGTATCGGATAATTCTATGACTTTGCCGCCGGTATAGTATTGATAGCGGAAGACCTGTCGGTCAGTCACTTTTTCCATTTCATTCTTCGCAGTTTGCTTTTGATCTGTCCAATCTAAACATGACCAGATTTTATAAGAATATAAAGTCTGTTTCTCTGTTGCAACAAGGGATTGATGGGTGTTGGTTTGGGGTGGAGTGATTTCAGGCATCTGCGAAAAATCGGTATAGTTGTCTTGATAATGATAGCTAAGATCCATCACATCAATGTATCCATAATAATTCTTGCTACCCTTAGTCGTATAGTACAGGCTGATCGCAGTTACCTCTGTCAAAGAACCTTGCCAAACTCCACCACCGCCCCCTTGAGTAAAACGAGTTAAGTATTGCCAAGTATTGTTACTCCTTGTTTTGTAATACAGTGTGATATCGCCGCGAGTCATGTTTCCCCAGTCTGATCCGGATTGATAAGCGGAGATCGTTGCATTATCCAAGGTTACAGGTCTGTCAAAGTTAAAGTCCGCCATCCAGATTGTTCCGGATTTTCCGGCAAGCTGTCCTCGGTCTGAGGAATCTGTGAGTTGTGACGAAGCATTATATTTACTTCGTGTTCCATAAACCGTTCTTTGGTTCTCAATAATGGTGGTAATGATGTATTGGTGTTCAATTCCACTTAAAGGTGCTTTTGTTTCAATGTGAAGTTCTTCAGAAAAATCAGTAAGGTGAATTATTCGGGTTGCTGATCCTATTCCAGAAACAACCCCTGAAATGATTAAATCAGGATTCTCTGATACCGCTGATAACTCAACTTGCTTTGTACCAAAAGGAAGTTCTAGTGTGTAATGCTCATCATCAATTCTTTTTAGTTCTCCAACGGAAGACTGAATTCCACTCAGTGTTGTACTCTCCTGCTTTTGTCTGCGATCTTCCAAGGGTGCTTCTGTGTTTTCCATCGTAGACCAAGGTGACCAGTTCGCAGTGCATTTTTGCCATTCGATTTTCTTCTCTGTATTTAATAACGTATGATTATCTAAACCTAAAGCTTCAAAAGTCTGTGTTGTCCAGTCTGTCCAGTACTCTTGGTAATTACCATACCGATCATCATAGTTTTCAGACCAGGCTCCATAAGTTTTTCCGTCATCTAAAGAGAGAGCATATTGCCATTGTTTAATCCCAGAAACACTATAGTCATCATCAGGATCTAAATCCTGTGGGCTTAAATTGACAAAAACACTTTGATTTGTCCAATCTTTCATTTTTGGATTCAATCTCATTTCAGGCTTTACTTTATCAATATTCGTGACGGGGATTTCTTTTTCTGTTTTGTTTCCGGCTTTATCCACGCCAATGACTTTCAACGTTTGATTCTTAGATATGACAATTTCATCTGACAATTCATTTCCGTGTTCATCTTCAAAAGAGGCGATGCCGGATTGCCGATCAGCTACGTCGAACTTCACAGTAACATCTTGATTTGTCCAGCCCTCTGGCTCAATCACTGCATTGATTTCTGGCGGAGTATAGTCAATTTTCACCATTGTGTTTGAAATCAAGGATTCATTGCCAGCAAGATCCGAAGCATAGATTTCGATTTGATATTCCCCGTCTTTGAGTAAATGCCCATCTTTCAAGTTCCCTACATTCACTGACCAACAATGATTTCCATCTGCCTTCAGTTTATGTATTGTTGCGTCATCATCACCATTGGCTGCACTGTAAACCTTAGCCCAACCCTCACTAACCCTGCTGCATTGAACTTCGTTGATTTCTCCCTGATAAACAATGTAGGGTTGATCGTAAAGGTCTTGCAGCTGCAGATAGATTTCTGTTTCTCCATTGATCCATTGCCCATTTCTTATTTCCTTACCTGTCTGATCAGTTAGAATAATTGGGTTCTTATTCGTTGATACCGGCGGCGTTTTATCGATCATGAATTGACCAACTCTTTGCGTATTTTGATTGCCAGCTTTATCCGTCAGTTCTGCTTCAATCAGGTAGATTCCTTCGTTTTTGAATGTGTGATTTATAAACGAAGTAGTTAACGTTTTACTGTGCTCCATCCAGCTTTCGCCTTGATCCGTTGACACTTTGTATGACCAGTGATCGATCTGACTGTGATTATCTACAGCCTGCAGGGTTAAATAAATGTCCTGATTTGTCCAGACTCCCTGCGGCTGATCCGCTATGAGATATGGTTTTTCCAGATCGATATGAAACAATTCGGAACTCACTGTTTCCGAGAGACCATTAACCCCGGTAATCTCTGCATCCACCTGCCAAACGCCATGTTCATTAAACTCATAGGTAAACGCTTGATTGCCTTCGATTGTTTCCAACGATTTATTCGAATCTGGCTCTAAAATATTGATTAAAGTGTATTCTGTCTGATAGACAACTTGGTCTGCGTTATTATAAACGTTGTTATAAGTATTAAGTTGGACATCCCACGCATTGGTTCTTTCATTCAGGGTATGGCCAGCATATTTATAACATGGCGCTTTATCTTGCCCGGTGGCATGCTTGCACCATCCGCCAGCATCATTACTCACAACTCGCTCTACCACGCCTGATGAATTCTGCGTGTAGATTGGATTTTCTTCGTTGGGATCGAATGACCAATGCACCGGATAGGCAAAATAAGTGACACCTGTATGTTCCTTAGAGTCTTTAAAGATGTACTCGTTATCCGATGTCGTATTCGATAAGACAGAATAATAATACTGGTACGCATCTTGGGTGTAATGGATTTTCCATTCCGTTATCGTATCCGCTAAACCATGAATGGCGGTATTACCTAATCCTGATGGTGCTGAGTTATCCACAAGACAACCAGGCTTGCTTCCGACCGTGACGTTATCCTCCCGGCAGATGTCTTTTAAGACCAATCCCTCTGTTTCTATTGGGGCATAGATTGAAGTGTTTTTAACCGAGGGACTAAACGTTGTAGCAGCACCATTTGTCCACAATGTTCCATTCGGACTAAACTCGCCGCTATCCAGACAAGTTTCTGTTCTAGTATATCCAAAGCCTGTATTATAGTCGACGTATTCTCCTGTCCATCGATAGGCTTTATAACTTAGAATTTGAAGATAGTTCAGCTGATACTCCGCATCCTCTGAATTATCAGCAAACACAATAAGTAACTGCTTCACTCTCTTATTTATCGAGATATTTTCTAATCCGTTATTGATCCACATATAAGCTGGCTTTGCATCTTCAGGCAAATAATATCCAGACTCTCGCTTTTCTAAAGAGGTATTGACATAGAGTTGCTTTTCAATGGATTTCCCCGTATTCTTATTCTCAGCCTCTAAGGATAATTCCAAGTCACCAATCTCAATTTCTTCCGAGAAAGAAATAGCGATGACTCTTGGATTTTGATATGCTCCTGAAACACCACGAACTATTTCTGAGGTTATATTTGGATCGGTATAAACCTTGCTATCTTGAAGCTCTGGATATACCCATGTTCCTAATCCATTGATCTGAACTTGAACATCATGACTGTTGATAAAATATGTGTCTTGATTGTTAAATTCCACATCGATCAAATCTGTATATTCTATCCAATCCCATAACTGCCATCTTTCTTCTATAACGCAAGCAGCATGTACTTGAGTAATGAAAAAGATGATAACAGTTAGCCCTATCAGACTCTGTATTTTGAATTTGCTTTTCATTTTCTATCCTTTCTATGAGTACACTGAATACCACATCAAAGCCGCCAAATTTCTTCAGCGGCTTGTTCTGATATTCAGTTTTCCACAATCCATTTTTTCAGTTTTTCTGTCTGATGATATATTTCGGTTCCCTCATACATGCGGGCGGAAGCTGAACTGCTATCTGGATAAAGACAGCATCATTGGAATTCCACCAACCCCCAATCAGGGAGCCGCCTGTTTCGGTTGCGGCAGATTGACTGCTCGACCAGCTGCAGGCGAAGTATCATGATCGTGTATTATGGTCTTGGCATCACTAAGTCCCCTTAGCTTAACCTGCATATTGTTGATCGCTCTCCATCGTAGATCTAGGGTCATGGCGCAATATCAGGTTGGCTCGCATAATACAGCAACGTATTCAGCTTCCGGCTATTCAATTGTCAAAGATCGTAGGAGTTTACTTCCTCCTCACCCTACACCACAGAAACAATTCACTTTTTGAGCAAACTATTTTTCAGATTTTTTTAATTTTTCTCTGAGAATCCTCAAAATCTTGTTTTTTCTATAATTCACGGTTCTTTGTGGAAGACCTAATTTTTCAGCAATCGCCCGTTCTGAATATTCTAACAAGCTATAGGTCATGATCTTCTTGTCTTGATTCGGCAACTTCTCAATTTCCTGCATCACTTCCACCAGCTGATCATGAATGGAAATATCTTGAACTGGATCTTGTTCAAAGCCTAAGATGTCATAGAAGTCATGTCCGTCAGCATTCACTTGATCCAAGCTATAAACTTTATATTTTTCCAACCGCTTACGTTCATCTAGTTCTTTTTGGTAGCTGTTGAAACAAACGGTATAAACCTCTCGTGGCACTTCGATATACTGGTTGTTGATCCGAATGAAATAATGTTTAATTTGATCTTCCGGGGATTGTACTGTCCAAAAGCTGTTCTTGTTGTAATCTTGCATTCTTGCTTTCCTCCATTTTTCTGTTTTGTTTGAAACTGAAAAATGGAGGGGATCGACAACTGCTAAAGCACATTAAAAAAGCTCCCAAGAATCTTTGGGAGCAAAAAACACAAGATTTTAACTATGAAAAAGACTACCCTATTCTTCTTTTTTTGTAGTAGCCTATTCCTCTCTATTTTTAAATGGTAATACTTACTTTTTTATATGTAAGTCGAATTAAGTCGAAAAGATATATATTTTCATTAAAGCAATCACTTACAAACTGAAAAAGACCCTTGAGTAGGGTCCTTTAGTAAAGGAATATATACATTATCTCGGGATTTAGAGCAGAAATCATTTAATGAAGGTTTCTATCAAATCTGAAACGAACTGAAATAAGTTAGCCTTGATATCAACAAAGTACCCACAGAATTAACTTTAGGCTTAAGTGAGTGAAGGCATTTAAATTGTGCCTTGCCTCAAGAGTAAGTCTAGGATGAGATCAGTTCCCGCTTCATCGCTACACTGTTGAAATTAGTTTTGGCTCGCACACCGAATCTTTAAACACCTCAAATTATGTGATACCCAAGATAGTATCTACACCATTTTTTTCAGAATTAACTATTTAAACAAGTTTAAGCTAAATTATTATAATACTGTGCATGTCCGTATCGGGTAGGAAGCTAAGAAAGCTATTTCTTCCTTAGCTTAACTCCTCCCACACCACCGGAGATGCCGTTCGGCGTCCGGCGGTTCAAAGTACCAACATAGTTTGTTGAAATGCATGGACTTTTCTGTAATGGTCTGCTAAGCTAAGCAGACCTTTTTGCTTGAGTAATTCATTGGTAACCCATCTTCCCAGCCATTCCGCTGTCCTTCGATATCCTTTTCGGGTGTTGGCATACAACCAGCACCAGTGCCTTGGCATTCCAAGATAGTAAAGATGATTCGCTCGTTTCTTCACTGTTTTCCATTGTTTCCAATAACACATCCGAATGTGGAGCCGGATTTTACTGTCTATCCTAACCATTATCCCTTTCATGTCTGCTATCCGATAGTAATTTATCCAGCCTCTTGTGACTTCATTGATCTTTTTCATTCGGTATTCCATGGAGACTCCCCAGTTCCTCTTTAACAGAGGTTTCAGCTTGTACTCTAATTTCTTTACCGATTTGATATGGGGTTTAGGCTTCCATTTTCCTTCTTTCTGATAGAAACTAAACCCCAGATATTTGATGTCTTTAGGCTTCGCTACTTTCGTCTTGGTCGCATTCACTTCGACTCGCAGGTGTTCTCTCAACCATTTTGTCACTGAATTCATGACTCGATTCGCTGCCATTTCACTCTTTACGCAGATGATACAATCATCCGCATATCGTATAAAATGGAGTTCTCTCGACTCCAATTCTTTATCAAACTCATTGAGATAGATATTGGCTAATAGCGGACTGATCGGCGAGCCTTGCGCGGTTCCGATTTTGGTTTCCTCATAGCTTCCTTCTATCAGTACTCCGCCCTGTAGGAATCGACGCACCAAGGATTCCGTATCTGGATCTTTGATTACTTTATGAACCAAGATCATTAATATATCTTGGTTTACATTGTCGAAGAATTTTGAAAGATCCAAATCTACTATCCAGTCGTATCCGTCATTCATGAATTCCAACGCCTTGATTACCGCTTGTTCCGCTTTTCTTCCAGGCCGAAACCCGTAGCTGGATTCTGAGAATTCCTTCTCAAAAATAGGGGTTAATACTTGGCATACTGCCTGTTCTATCCACCTGTCCTTGACTGCCGGTACTCCCAGGTTTCTTTTACTTCCATCATCCTTCGGAATTTCTACCCTTCTGACCGGTAAGGGTCTGTATCTTCTCCGTCTTATTGCTTCACACAGTTCTTCACCATGCTTCTCAATATATTCTGGAAGATCACTGGTTTTCATGCGGTCTACTCCTGAACTCCCCTTGTTACTCATCACTTTTCGTTTTGCTTCCTCCAAATTTTCTTTTGAAAGAATCTTTTCCATCATTTCTGTTGCCATGTCTGCTTTTTCCTTTCCGTCGTTGGCTATTTCCCAACCCTCACAACCCTTGAGGTCGACCACAGATTGTTCTGAGGAAATAGCTTACATCCATGATTCTCAAAGCTGGTTCTTTGTTCTGCCCTTCGCTCCATTCCCATTACGGAACTTCTTCACTACTACGGCATCGGCTGACTCCTCAGCGTTCGTTGTTACTACGTTTCCACTGCGTGACGTTCTTCACCTCGTTTTCACGCCGCTGAGACCTCCCCGAAGAAGGTGTGATAACTTTCCTCTCGTGTAGCCTTCGAATTTACTGCTTCGTCATGTTCGGCAACTTGGACTTCTCTTTGTTTTGCAAGGTCGTCCAGACTTACAGCCTCCTATTCGATTTCTGTTCGTAAGCCCGAGATTTTGCCCGTTGGTTTCCCAACATCCAGCTTCCTTCAGCCCTTACCTCGCGATAATTGCCTTGCCTTCGGCTAGCGCTTTAATACTTGTTGCCACAACCGCGCAACGGACTTCCACCGTCTAGTTATCACCCATGTCGGGTGTACAAAAAAAGAAACGCCTTAAATAGCGTTTCTTTTTTGTGTTTATTAATTCTCAACGAATTTTATTAATGACTCTGGACTTATTTCATAATCTCCATTTATATAATCCTGATAATAATCTGGCTGTCCTTCTGTTTTTCGGATACCACAATTAAGCCCACATTGATAACATCTACATACATAAATCGTACCGTATTCATCATTTTCATATTTGATAATTGCTTTATCAGGATCTTCTCCTAGATCAAACAAATTTTCCTCGGTGCCATATATATAAGAAACTATAATTAGAGAACAATTTTCAGGATCATCACAACCTTGCTCTTTCGATTTAATGCTAAACGTTATACTTCCAGAAGGTGGTAGTTTATCGAAACTTTCAATTTCTAAGTCCACTTGTTCAGGAAGCGTATCCGCTACAAGAATATCGAAGAATCCACCTACATTAACTTTTTTAGTTGGATTCAATAGTTCATTTGAGTCAGATGTTGGAGAAATACTTGGCTCCACACTTGCAGTTATTTCTGGATCGAGACTCATTGAAGGAGTTTCCACAGGTTTTTGATTACTAGAACAACCTGAAATGCCAATAACTAATAAAATAGAAATAAGTATTTTCTTCATATTTAGTTATACAACAATGTAATATCTCTGATATACCACTGTGCCATATATCCTTCAATTGTTTCAGGACGTCCTCTCTGTGGGTTAAAAATATAATGGAACTTGCCACCATCCGAATATTTTTCGAATCCATAGCAAACTACATAATGTTTCTGATTAGAATTATTAACATTTTGCAATCCTACAATTACAGGTTTACCAGTTTTGAGTGCTCCTTCAATATCCTGATATCCACCAGCTTCAGTATAATTACCATGTTTTGTATTATTCCAATGTTCAAACGTCAAACCTAACGCGTTTTGATTGGCAGTCTTATTCCACGTCATGTTACAGTTCGCTTCGATAGCACCATATTGTTTTAGCAAATAAAACATTTGTTCTGGATTCTTATAAACACCATATTTTGATGCTACCATTGAATATGACGTAATTGTGCATCCAACTTGAGCAATAGAACTTCCACCAGAACAAATAGAATTTGTCCAATCATCTTGCCAATATTGCTGAATACCATAATTTGCCCATGCCTGATCAGTTACAGCAGCTCTTCTCATAGGCAGATTGGATGGACGTTGTCCTGAGTTTTTAACTACTTGAAATGTAGGGTCTTCTGCAATAGCACCGTAGTCAAAATACCTAGTTTCTGGATCTTGTTCAACTCCAGATCCATCTGTAGGGCCATCTTGTGCCAATATTGGAGTTGTATTTAGCATACACAATCCACATAACAAACAAACTAACAACTTGAATGATTTCTTCATATAATTTCCCTTCTTTTTAATTTCTTTTGGTTTATTGCTTGATGTTAGTTACTTGTTTATCTGATTTATAAATCTCTTAATCATAGAGACATCAGATGTGAAAAATAGAATTATCATCTATTTAGACAATAATTTGTAAATTCAGAAATTTACTAAACTATTTTTCGTTTTCAAAATCTCATTTTTAAATCATCCACTGTTTATATAACCTATAAAAGTCATCCGCATAGAATTCACCTGCTTTCTAATATCAGAATATCTTATTAGAAAAAAACATCAACTATTCACTGTAAATTTACAGCATATAGTTGACATTCATGAAATTATGAATCTACCAATTCCTGTCCAAACTTTGTTATTATTTGATTATTACTAGTAATAAATCCTAATTCCAGTATTTCCTTAAGGATAAATTTTCTATCTTGATTATTAAAACTCGAATCATACTGCTTTTCTTCTAATAATAGTTCTAATATTTTAATGCTGGAGTTTAAATCATTATTTATTCTATATTCTAAATAATCATACAATTGTGACATCATTTTTTCAGAACTTAACAATTTTGATCTACCTTCTTCAATCCAATATGAAGATGACTTAAATTCATTTAGTTTATAAAAAGAATAAGCATTATGCCAATATATACCATTATCAGGATTTCCATGTTTTAATGATAAATTCACAAAGTAATTTACTTTCTCATATTGTTTAGTCACCAAGTAAATATACGATAAATTATAGGCATTAATCATTATAACTTTATGTAAATTAAGCCGTTCAGCTATACTTATGCATTCTTGACATGATTTAATAGCATCTTCATATGCTTTAGAGTAAATATATGCCACTGAAATATTCGTACAAGCATATAAACTTCGAACATAATTTAATTTCAAATCAAAAATTCCTTTAGCTTTAATAAAGTATGTAATAGATAATGCAATTTTGTCATTAAGTGTATATACAATACCCAAAGAATCGTATATTAAAGAATGATATCTATCATCCTGAGTTAAATTTTCAGCGTCTTTCAATAACAATTCAGCTTCTTTTAAATTGTTCCTATCTATTAAAAACTGTGATTTATATATGTTGAAAAGCACTAATTCTTCAGCAGTCAAATTTTCTATATTTTTGTCAAGGATCGTAATCAATTCGCTTCTCATTTTAGAATTTTTATTATAGACTGTATAATAAATCAATTTGATCAAACAAAAATCGATATAAAATAAATTATTTGATATTAAATCTTCAACTTTTATAAGATCCTGGAATATTTTATTAGCCTTTTCATTGTCTTGATTGTATACATAGTCAAAGAAGATATTAAACATTTGCTTAATACCTTCTGATTTATTTATTTGTTCTATTAATGTTTCATCAATTTCCAATCCCTTATATATTAAATTTAATATATCATTAGGTGGGGAAATTTTTCCTTTTTCTATATCAGCTAACATAGTGTGAGAAATATAGCAGTCAGCTGCTAATGCTCTAAGAGATAAATTCTGATTCTCACGCTCTTTTTTTATAAAATTGCCTATTCTTTTTGCTATAAATTTATCCATAAACATTAATCTTTACAAAACATGCATCCCATCCGAAGCCGCGGATCACATTCCGGATGACCATCTCTTTCACATTTATGTGTACATCCAGTCCCTGTCTTTTCATCGTATCCACATTTATTATCATGAACATGTGGACAGTTTGATTCAGCACTTACTGATGTAATTCCTCCCATTAGTATCGCAATTACATTCATGATTACAAATATTTTTTTCATTAAAACATCCTCCTCTTATAATTGAATTATACCTTAACATACTTAAGAAGTATACTAACTTGTGTAAACGAACACCAGCATATTCCATATCGGCAATATTGGGTGTATAATTATAAATTAAAAGTAAAATCAGTAATAATTATAGTTATCATAAATTATAATAATTTCTGTTTTGTATTGCCTTTTCTTTCATAAAGTTCAAGCAATAAGATATAGAAAAAACAATTGCGTCTATATCGACCGCCATTAACGCGCCATTACCTATTACAGCCTATAGCGGCAACCAAGCTAATTTATTATGAAAGGCGTCCTTTCTCCTATCAATACATACAACATTAAGTTAGTTAATTTCCAAAGAGAATACATAAACTGCAATTTAGTAATTTTGCAATATGATCTAAGTCATTAAGATCTGTAAAGTGATACTGTCCTTTTTCTATTGTTTCCAACTCTTCTTCATTAAAATAAGATCTAGCAGACATTTCTTTTAAAGTAATATTTTTTTCTTTCCGCATTTTTTGCATATTTGATCCAATTTGGCACAAGAATTCATCTGTTGATTCATTTGTTTTTAGTTTAGATTCTAAATCTGTTCTCATAATTTCAAGGACAGAAATCAATTCAGACAAATGATTTCTATAACTATGTTCATGTTCTAGCATCCAATTATATTTGCGCTGAAGAAAATCTAATTTCACTTGCAAAAAGGATATGGTAGAAACTATTAGAAAGACATCTCCAACTTCTTCTAACACTTCCGAGTATCTAATACATTTTCGTTTCTGCTTCATACTTCTCCTCTAAAATTCATATTACTGTTCAGATATTTTCCCAACATCTTCAATCAAATCTATAATCGGTTTATTTTCCTTTAAACTATTTAACATAGCAATAAAATATATAATAGGATCATTGATTTGATCTTCATTTAGGGTTTCAACTAATTCAAAAAATTCTCCGTCATTTTTGCATATCTCTTCTATTATTTCTTGCAACTTATCATTTATAATTTGTAATTTATAAAAATTCGCTATAAATATAGTAGCATTAGGTTTAATATGTTTAAAATATGTACGAAAAATATCGTACTGTGAATTTGCATTATTCCAAACTTCATTTATCTTTTTAGTCAGATCTAATTTTACTTCAGCTACAGATGTATCATTGCTTTCTGCGATCTGTTCGAATAGCTCTTGAATTTTCATATTTCATTATCTCCTTGTTTTAATGATCAAAATAAGATTACTAATTCATTTTTTATTTCATACCCATTAATAAAATTATCACCATAGACCTCGTGTATTATAAGACATGCAATATCAATAGAAGTTAATATAGGCTCAGGATATTCACTTTCAAAATAGAAATTCTTCTTTTGAATAATTTCTCTATCAATTACCTTAATTACTGACATTAAGTCAGATTTAAGTGGATAGTTTTTATTTAGATCTTGAACTTCTTCTATAACTAATTGAGTTTCACCGCTAACCATATAAGCAATTATTTTTTCCACTTTTCCATTGATATCAGAAAGAATCTTAATTTTATTTAGGTGTCTTTCATCAACAAAGAATTTATAATCAGCCATTGTCTTTTCTTTCATCAAACACTTTAGCAGCTATATTCAAAAGAGTTTCATAGTTCTTTATTCCATTTAATGACTGTCTATCGCTTTTCGTTTCTTTAACTATAGAATTGAGAATTTCTATAACTAATCCTAAATTCCCAACCTCTATAATTTCAAACATCTGTTTTATTTGATCCTCTATCTTATTTCTTCTAAATTCTCCAAATTCATCAATACGTATAATCTTCATATTTCCTCCAATACTTTAAAGTAGTTTCATAAACATCTATTTAGCAATATACAGTGTTTTTCAAACATCTAAAAGGTTAAAAAAATTTATTACAATCTAACTATGGAAAAGAGTTGGAACATACGAATGGATTACATTACTTTTACAAGAAACCGAATTACGGATCTCAGAATCAAAAAGGGAGTAAGTGAATATCAAATGAGTTATGATCTAGGACATAACCGCACCTATATTCATGGAATAGCTAGTGGTAAATCTTTACCTTCTTTCAAAGAGTTCTTAGCTATTTGTGATTACTTCAATATTACTCCTAATCAATTTTTTGACTGTAATGATAACAATCCATCTCTAACTAAAGAAATCTTAACCGAACTAAAATCATTAAGTGATTCAGATCAAGCTTTACTTTTAGATGTTATCAAGCGCTTTCCCAACATTAATAATAGATCATAATGAATTTATTAACATAGAATATTTAAATGCATTTTTATATTGATGCTGTCGTTGATATAGCTCAACAAATTGACCATATATAAATTCTTTGGCATCATAATCACCCTCTTTACTTATGTAAGTTTCTATTTTCTTTAATGTTGCTTCAATTTTCTGATCGTCAGTAGAGCATAAATACTTTATCAAAGTTAAACAATCATTGATATACCGATCTAATGCACCACAATCTTGAGAAAAATTAATAAATTCCATTAGTTTTTTATAACTTTTCTTATTGTATAAAGACCAAGCTTTATTAAAATAGAATGCAGGTATTTGATCAGAATCTGCTTTTAATTGATTTAATAGCTTTAAGGAATGGTCAAAATCACCTTGTTTTATTGCATTAAGACTAGCATTATTATATATTATATTTCTTTCTAATTTCGATAAGTTCATACTCTTTGTATGATCAATTAATCTCTCATAGATCAATTCTGCTTGCTTATATCTCCCATTAGTAGTATAAGTTAATGCCATTTGTGATAAAACTTGAATAGCCCTTCTCATGTTTCCTATATTCATGAATAACTTATACGCCTGATCATTAAAAGAAAAACTCTTAAGCTCATCATTCAATCGATTTTCTATCTGGCCTAATTGATAATAAATCATTGGCAATAAGGTTAACTGAACACCTTTATCTAGTAAACTAATGAAAGTATCTTTTGCCATCTTTAAATCAAGCTTATTCTTATAATTCACCCCAAGATAATAGGCATACAAATTATATTGATCAGATTGAAATTTATTAGTATGATGCTCCAAAAGTCTGATAAGTGAGTCACATTCTTTTCCAACAGTTACTAAATAACCTAATTTCATAATTAAGAAATCAGCCACTAAAATAGAATTTAACAATTCTTCCTCATTTTTGATTAAAGCATTATAAATGTTATTCCTTTTTTCTACATCATAATCTAATATAGCCTTATGTACATTATTAATCTTTAATCTATGATTTTCCAACCAAGTTTGATCTTCATTATATTCAATCTCTAATATTTTGAATAAATTAGATAAGATTTGTTCATTGGGCTTAGCTGTACCGTGTTCTATCATGCTTAAGTATGATAGTGATATATTCGCAAGTTTAGCAACATACTCTGCCTTATATCCTAAGTCTTGTCTTTTTCTTTTAATAATTAAAGCTATGATTAAATATCTATCCATAAAATGTTTACTCCTTTATAAAATAGAGAAATAATATGCTGTTTAGTCATTGAAAATTCCAACTTATTTAAAGATTTGATTACATTGAGCAAAAATATGCGGTAACTTATAATCTAATTAGACAGGCGCTTGTTAATAGTCAGGAGGAAACATGAAAAAATATTTATCAATCATTCTGTTACTTACATTATTAACAGGTTCTATTGCTTTAGATTACCCTATTATAATGTACGGTCACGGAAGCTATATGCCTAATTAGCATTCATTCTAGAGGCCTCTCTGAATTTATTATAGATAAATCACAATCTAAGTACTTGATTAGTTTTAATAAGGAACGGAATTCAATACTTTCATTTGTATAAAATATCTTTTTGATTTGTTTTTTTGTAAGTCCAGATTGACGTGCGAGTGTTTCGTATGTTTTATGACTTTCAATAAAACTTTTTTTTATTTTATCTCGAATTATGTGTTCTTGTTGTATATCTATCTTCAAATTATTCTTATTTTCCGAATGCATTATCTGACCTCCTGTTTTATTATACCACCATTTAGTTCCGTTCGGAACTATTGACAAAAACGAATTACAAGACTTTATAACTTTATTTTAGTTTATATAATTCAAGTAAAGGCATCGAACAAAGGAGCATAATATGGAACTTAATGAATTAGTACGTTCTAGGATTAATTATATATGTGCTGCATACGATTTGACTCTTAACGCCTTATGCGTAAAATGTGATATCCCAGTTTCCACCTTGCGTCACTATATGGATGGATACCGTAAAGAGATTAAATTAAGAACTATACTCCGAATTTGTAGAGGTTTAGGACTTACTCCTAATGAATTTTTTGGACCTGAACTCATAGATAATCTAGAAAATATTAAGGATCTTTGAAGAGTTTTATATTTAGACAAATCTGTAAAATAATAACTGTTTATTATATTTCTGTTCATGGGATAAGCAAACAAGATCACATTGTCCTTAAGGAATTTTATATACCCTGTTAAACTAAATAGGCAGTTTTATCCCTTTTTGATAACAACACAATTTTAAATTATTAATGTATAAAGATTGCTGCTTTTGCCACCATTGTCACGAAAACGGTTTTCTTTTTTTATGCAGCCATTGGACTGTAATTCCTTAATTGCTTTACAAACTGTAGGATAAGATAGATTTAAGTCTTTAGCAATCGTCTTAATAGATCGAAAACAAGTTCTGGTCTTCCTATCGCAATATTTTTCCAAATAGAGATAAACTGCTATTGCTTTATGAGATAGTCCCAGCGCATAAATAGAGTTGATATAATCCATTATTCATCCTCCAGTTCATGGCTAATTAGTTGGAACAAAAAACGAAAGGAAAAGCACAATCCAGACGGTATCAGCGGCAGGCTACAAGAATAAATTGTGATTTCACAAGATTGGTGCTATAATAAGAGAAAAGTTCCTGCCGGGGCAGCCGCCCCGGTGGTATGGATAGAAAGGCAGGAAAACAATATGCACATCAGCTATAAGCCACTCTGGCACACACTGTTAGAGCGTGATATGAGAAAAGAGGATTTAAGGCTTGCCGCTGGTATGACAACAAATATGATTGCCAACATGAGCAAAGAGGGAAAGCACATCAGCATGGATACATTAGCCCGTATCTGCGAAACGCTGAATTGTGAGATTACCGATGTGATTGAGT
>ERZ1108168.64-NODE-64-length-103738-cov-10.781459_pt1 | contig 103738 bp, 101 predicted proteins | sample MGYA00403704_ERZ1108168 | MGnify/ENA primary metagenome ERZ1108168 (study PRJEB35170, sample SAMEA104062421) | human gut metagenome | biome: human gut; feature: human-associated habitat; material: faeces | place: Denmark | collected 2012-06-12 ...
TAGCGACGATGAACCAGTTTTTGGGCGGCTATGACGATTTAGTCAGGCTGATCCGCAGCTATATGATTAAATAAGGAGAAAAAACATGGCTAATCCCTTTTTAACTCCGGCCAAAATTATCAGCGGTTCTGCAGCGCTGGAAGATGCCGGATCATCCCTCGCCACGCTGGGTAAAAAAGCACTGATCGTCACCGATCGGATGATGGTTCAGCTTGGCAATCTGGACAAAGTTCTGAACATTTTAAAGCAACATCACATCGCTTATTCGATTTATGCTGAAATCAACAGTGAACCGTGCGATACGATGATCACCGCAGGTTTAAAACAATATCAGACAGAACAGTGCGATTTCTTCATCGCATTGGGTGGCGGATCCCCGATTGATTCGATGAAGGCGATCGCGATGATGAGCGTCGAACCGGATCGTCCGCTCAACACCTATATGGGCCACCCGGTCGAAGTCCCGCTGCCGAAAAAGGTCGCGATTCCGACAACCGCCGGCACCGGCTCTGAAGCAACGCAGTTTACGATCATCACCGACACAGAGAACGACGTCAAGATGCTCTTAAAAGGCGGCAGCCTGATTCCCGATCTGGCGATCATTGATCCGCAGTTTACCATGACCGCTCCTAAGGGCGTTACCAGTGCGACTGGCATTGACGCGCTGTGCCATGCCATTGAAGCTTACACTTCCCGACAGGCTCAGCCGTTATCGGATACCTTTGCCCTCAGTGCCGTCAAGCGCATCTTCAACAATTTAGTGGAAGCTTACGAACATGGCGATAACGAGGAAGCTCGGATTCAGATGTCATTGGCAGCCTTGGAAGCAGGGATCGCTTTCAACAATTCTTCGGTTACGATCGTCCACGGCATGAGCCGTCCGATCGGCGCGCTGTTTCATATCGCCCATGGGTTAAGCAATGCGGTGCTTTTGGAGGTCTGCATGAACTATGTCAAAGACGGCGCTCTTGACCGATTCGCGGATCTGGCTCGGTATTGCGGCATGACGCAGACGGAAGATGACCAACAGGCCGCTGATCTGTTTATCGAAAATCTGACTGCTCTGCTGGCAAAACTCAATGTCCCGACACTGGCGCAGCTGAACGTTGATCGTGATCAATTCTTCAGCGCCTTAGAAAAAATGGCGCATGACGCCGCAGTATCCGGTTCCCCGGCCAATACCCGCAAACCGATTACTGAAGCGGCGATGATCGAACTGTATCGTCAGCTTTGGTAAATTGCAATTTCCCGCGCATCCCCCGGATTTCCGCTTGGTTCCGGGGTTTTCCGTTTCTTATTAAAAATACGTTAAAGAAAGGATGATGAAACCTATGCGAATGACTCATTTCAACAATGCTAACGTGGACGTCAGCCAGTTAGCGGTCGGAACCTGGGGCCTAGACAGTCTGCGCTGGAATGGCGCAATGAGCGAGACCGAAGCGATTGAAGCCATCCATGCGATGGTAAAAGGCGGCGTCAACCTGATCGACACCGCTCCCAATTACGGCAATCACAGCTCAGAACAGATTGTCGGCCGAGCGATTCAGGGCTTAGATCGGTCAAAAATCTTCATTTCCACCAAGTTCGGCACCCACAACGATCTGTTTACCGGCGGTGTCTTCCGCGACGCGCGCTTCGGCACTGTCATGGAAGAAATGGCCAGCTCCCTGCGCAATCTTCAAACTGATTATGTCGACTTCTATTTCCTGCATTGGCCGGATACACATACGCCGATTGCGGAAACGATGTGCGCTCTGAACTTTCTAAAGCAACAAGGCAAAATTCGATTTATTGGTTTATCCAACTGTGATCAGGCTTTATTGGAAGAAGCGATGAAATACGGTCAGGTTGATGTTATTCAGCCGCCGTTCTCAATGATCGATCAGCGGTATAAGTCCTTGATGAGCTGGTGTCACAAACACGGGATTGATACGATGACCTACGGTTCTTTAAGCGGCGGCATTCTGACCGGACAATTCCGCGAAATTCCTGACTGGCCTGCCAACGACGTGCGGTTATCCTTTTATAAAGGATTTCGTCCGGATGTCTTTCCGCGGGTTATGGAACTAATGAGAACGCTGGATGAAATCGCTGCAGCTCACAATGCGCCTGTCAGCCAAGTCGCCATCAACTGGTCAACGCAGAAAACGTATGTATCCACTGCCTTAGTCGGAGTCCGCAGCGTTCGGCATGTCGCAGAGAACATCGAGACCTTTGCCTGGAAGCTCAGTGACAACGAAATGCAGAAAATCGACGCCAAGCTTGAGGCACTTCAGCTGGATCAGCTTTGATTTCTTCGTCATTGCAGAAAACGATTGTAAACACCACGTATAAATCATTGTTGTTTTGCGCAGAAAAACTCAAAAGAGTTGCTTAAATAACGTTGCTGAGTTATACTAAAAAGGGAAAGCCGGGGTCAATCTCTTTCTATCGGGCATTCGTATTCAACGCCCTTGCAGCGTTTCTTCTTAAAAGTTCCTATCTTTTAAGATTCTTCCCATACCCTGCCCTTTAGAAAAGAAGGCTCTGCGGCTTTCCTCATAAAACAAAAAAATTTGATCTAGGATCTTTACCACCTAAATTCTCCTACCCTGCATTTCAATGTATACTTGAACTGACAAACTTATATTATCAGCATAAGGTTATTAAAAGATTTTTGTTAAAGTTATAATAATTTATTCCTTATATTATAGAGCTATGAATAATTATATCATTGTATTGTGATCGATGATGACATATCTATTAATGATCGGCAGCCTAAATTGGTATTAATTCAAACTTATTCCCTTGTCCTTGCCCAACCAGTTCTGTTTTTAGACACATAGGGTGTCACTTTACGCCTTCCCTCAGCACTATCTGTTTTTCAAAAAATTATACTTACTGATCAAAAAACATTTACAAAGATGATAATTTAATCATAACCAACTCAACAAGTGATGAATGAACAAAAAAGGATATACACAACGGTAAATAAATAATGAAATCGATCTATTCTGCACAATTTTAAACATCTTTTTGCAGTTGGATCGATTTTTTCGTATTTGACTTACTTCAACTAGGCTATAAAGTATATCTTTCCTAATTGCTATGCTACAAAAATCGCATTCCCCATTTATATAATGATTCTCTATGACTATCGTTATGATTCACTTGTATTTTTATACTTATCAAGATAATTATCTAATGCATTTAAAATTTCTTTCCGCGATATGCCATATATCTTTGCTAATTGATCCAACTCAGGTAATCCTATTTCACCGGATGTTTCCGCTTGGCGTATCTTTTCTATATTCCAGTGTGTTTTTGCGGATAACTCTTCAATCGAAATTCCTTGATTTTCTCTCAACTGTTTTAAAAAATTAACTATGATCCATTCGACTTCAGATAACATTGATCTTTCATTCATTCTATTACCTCCGCAAAAGCGTTCGCTACTTTCAAATTCATTGTAACATTTCTGAGCTTATAATTAAATCATGAATTTGAAAGAGAGGAACTAACTTTGATTCTGAATGATGCGATTAGAGATAAGATCAGGAGATTATGCGAATCAAATAAAATCAGTGAATATGAACTAGCTAAGCGAAGCGGAGTAAAACGCAACTCTATTTCTAATTTTATGAATATCAAAAGCCGTTATTTGAAATTAGCAACTTTGATCAAAATTATAAGTGTTTTTGACCTTAGTCTTTCCAGTTTCTTTTCAGATCCTATTTTTCAGGACATCCGAGGTATTTAAATGAACAGTAACGCGGCCGTAAAGAAAAGAATTAATGAGCTTTGTAAAGAACGAAAAATTAGTTACTCTTACTTAAGTAAGAAAGCTGGACTCAATGAAACAACGCTTCCAATATTTATGTCAGGCAATGATGAACAAGCCTTATCGATTCCAAGTATATTTAAAATATGTCGCTTTCTTGATATTACACTCGAGATATTTTTTGATAAAGAGTATTTTGAGAATGTCGATGAATTCTCATTTTCAGAAAAAGAGTAGCGAAGGGATAAAATTGTTCTCATGATTATAAAAATAAAACGAAACTCCGCATTGGAATTTCGTTTTATTTTTAAAGATTCTAATTTAAATCAATGCTTGTTTGCGTTTACTGATGATCAGCTGCGATGCTATTGGCTGCGGTCCGGCCGGAAACGAAGATCTCAACGATCGCGTTGCCGCCCAGACGATTGCCGCCGTGGATACCGCCGGTAACTTCGCCTGCCGCATATAAGCCTTCAATAATGCTGCCATCCGCATTCAGGACATGCCGGTCTGTATCAATCGTCAAACCGCCCATCGTGTGATGCGTTGACGGAGCCATGATTCTGATTCGCAGCATAACGCCATCCAAGGTATACGTGTCAGCCTTGTAGTTGCCCTTTTCATCCTTTTCCGCCGAACCGATAATATCGCTGGCCTGGCTCTTAGCGACATCCGCAGGCTGTTCGCCGGCCATGATCGCTTTGTCGTAAGCTTCGATATTCGCATAAATCGTCGCCGGATCGGCCTTCATGCCGAACTGATCCAGAATCGTTTTCAGTTCATCCTGACTGGAAGCGAAGTAAACCCGGTTTTCAACGTCCTCCTTGCCGGAAACGTTGTTGGCATAATCATCATACGGATAAGGCCGTCCAACCATCACATCGGCATTGGAGATTTCTAAGAAAACACCCTGGGAACCCTGAAGTTCAATCCCATTTTCAAATTCACCTAACGACAGAACATCGCGTTCTGCGGATTCGTTGACGAAGCGATTGCCGGTTGTCGGATTGATATAAACCGCATAAGTTCCTGCACCAAAGGCCAGGTTGCCGTTGTCAATCCAGGAAATCGGCATCATCTGTGTCCAGCCTTCGCCTGTCGTTGCCGCACCGACTTCTTCGCCCATCGTGATGCCGTCGCCGACTAAGGATGAACGATTGGTTGTCTTGGTATTGGAAGTAATGAACTGCTTGTTCCAATATTCATTGGTGTCGATGACTTTCTGAATGTTTGCCGCATAACCGCCGGTCGCCAGAACCACGCCCTTGTTGGCATGCGCAATCACTTTGGTGCCGTCATACATCGTTGCCTGAACACCGGTAACCTTGCCGTCTTCAAGGATCAGATTTTCCGCCTTGGTGCGCGTCATAATCTGATTCTCACCGGCCGTTGCCGAAGTTTTCAAAACCGTATTCTTGGTCGTTGCGAAATATGTTCCCCACTGTGCGGGTTCCTCAGCTTTTCCATCGCCGTCCAGATCACCGCCGCCGAAGCCGTTTTCACGATACCACAGCGCCCCGATCAACGTCGGCTGGCTGGCATCATCAAATAATGCACCCTGATCTTCCAGCCATTCTTTTAAGCCCTGGCCGTCATTGATAAACTGGCTGACCAGATCATAATCACCGTAAATCCACTTTGTCATATCTGAATTCGCCCGCAGACCGCCGTAGTAAGTCTGGAAAATATGCAGGTTGACCGTTGAGAACAACGTGATTTCATGTTCCTGAACACCTTTGTCCAGCTGCGGCTGCGCCCAGTCCAGATAAGCCTGAATTTCTTTTTTCAGCGCCTTTAATGTCGGAAGATATTCCTGATGCACGCCATGCTTGCTCAGCTCTTCAATATCCCCGGCGATATATTCATGATCTTTGTAATAAGCTTCATCGAACGGTTCTTCCGACCAGTTCAGAATCGTCTTTAACGTATCAATGCAGCCTTGAGTTGACATGACTTTATCATAAGTCTGTCCATTGTAATCCCAGACGGCAGTCTTGGCATCCGGATTCTTGGCATCCCAAACCAGATACGGCATAACGGACTGGAACGCACCGCCGGAAACCAGCGTATTGCCGCCGATTTCAGCATTTTCTTCCAGCACGAGCACAGTTTCGCCATTCTGCGCTGCCTGGGCTGCGGTTCCCATTCCCGCGCCGCCTGCGCCGATGACAACGACATCATAGGTCAGATCAATATCGGCCTGAGCCGGATGGTCCACGGTATTCTTCTTGAATGCGTTCATGTTTGTCGCTTCCGCCTGAGTAGCAGCGTCATTTAAAGCGTCTTTGATCGCACGGCTGGTGAACGTCGCACCGGAAACCGAATCTATGCCTGAACCGTTGGCGGCAATCGCATCCGCAAACAGGATATCAAAGGCCGGTGTGCCAACGTGCGCAGTTTCACCGGAGGTCTTGATCTGGATATCCGTGATCGCTTTGTCGCTGAATGTGACATCCAGTTCAACCGGTCCATTGTAGCCTTCGGCGGTGCCGGTATACGTTCCCGCTTTATAAGTCAGCTCGCCGCCAACCTCAGCGCCTTCGCCCTTGGCTGCGGCAATGGCTGCCGCGGCCGCTTCCTTAACGCCGCCGGAAGTTAACGTGGCCCCCGAGACCCCATCAATTTCCGCACTCTGTGCCGTCAGAATCTGATCTTTCAGCGTTTCCAGCTGAGCTCCGCCGATGGCCGGCGTTTCATTCTCCCCGGCAACGACAACCTCGGTGATCTTGTCTTTGTCAGTTGTGATCGTAACAGAAACGGTGCCGCCGAAGCCCTGACCTTCGCCGGTGTAACTGCCTGGAGTGTAGGTGCCTGCCTGATTGGATGTGTTCGAGCACGCACTCGTCATCATCAACAATCCCGCAAGCAGCAGTGGTAGTAATTTTTTCATACTTTCCCTCCTTTTCGGTTTCACCATTATAAACCTGTTAGCTGCTTACAGGTCAATCACTTTGTGAAAGTTTTATTGCTTTCATTGACCTTTTTTGCAGGATTTCTCCAAGCTCTGACTGCTTGATCCATGAAAGATCCTCGTTTTCTGGTCAGAATCCTCTGTTTTTGTGCATAAATGGACAATATTACAAAGAATACAGAAGATAATCCATTCAAACTGCTTCATGCGTTCTATAAAATAAGAATCAGGAGGAAGGAAAAATGAAAAAAATTGTTAAACTGATGCTTTCTGTCATGATGATTGCTTCGATGGCTGCCTGCAGCTCGGCACCGAAGAATGATCAGGGCGGGGAAGGCAAATTCAAAGCCGGTACCTACACGGGCACAGCCCAGGGAAATAATGGGGATGTGACTGTCGAAGTCACCTTGAGTGCTGATAAGATTGAAAAGGTTGAGGTCACAGAACACAAAGAATCCGCAGGGATTTCCGATGCGGCTATCGCCAACATTCCAGCAACGATTGTTGAATCCCAATCACTGAATGTCGATACAGTTTCTGGGGCAACGCATACTTCGGACGCCATTCTGGATGCGGTCAAAGCGGCATTAACAGAAGCTGGGGCCGATATTGAAGCCCTGATGAGCGGTGAAGGTGCAGCCAAAACGACCGTCACTTTGGAAGATAAGACCTATGACGTCGTCGTATTAGGCGCTGGCGGAGCAGGTCTGTCGGCAGCGATTGAAGCGCAGGCTGCGGGAGCCAATGTCGTTGTCATCGAGAAAATGCCGTATGTCGGCGGCAACACGATTTTGTCCTATGCCGAACTGGCCTGCCCGAACAACTGGCTGCAGGAAGAACAGGGCATCGAAGACAGCCCGGAACTGATGGCCAAGGAAATGTGGGAAGGCGGCGGAAAGGTCGCTAAAAAGGAAATGGTCGATATCGTCGTCAACAACGCGACGGCAGCCGCGGAATGGCTGCGTGACGAAATCGGCGTCAAGTATCAGGATTATCTAGTACAGGAAGGCGGCCACAGCGTACCGCGTGCCGTTGAACCAATTGAATTAGGCCCAGGCATGATCAATCCGTTAAAGGACTATGCTGAAAGCCACGGCGTCGAAATTATGCTGAACACCAAAGCAGAAGAGTTGATCCAGGATGAAACCGGCAAGGTTGTCGGTGTTCAAGTTTCTCAGGGTGATCAGACCGCTACGATCTCCGCGAACAACAGCGTTGTTCTGGCGACCGGCGGATTCGGCGCCAACGTTGAAATGCGCGAACACTACAACACCCGTTGGGAAACCTTAGACGCTTCTGTCAAAACAACCAATTCTCCGGCGATTGTCGGCGACGGTATCGTCATGGCGGAAAAGATCGGAGCCCATCTGATCAATATGGAACATATTCAGCTGTACCCGTTCAACAATCCGATCACCGGCGTTTTCTATGGTATTGAAGCACCGAGCTGGTCAAGTGAAGGTCTGATCTACGTCAACAAAGACGGCAAGCGTTTTGTCAACGAAGTCGCGATGCGTGATGTCCGTGCCGAAGGCATTCTGGCTCAGGGCGGTCTGGTCTATGCAATCTACAACCAGGAAGTCGCGGATCGGTTGAACCTGGAAGAAAAGTTCGCGGATGAATATGCCCGCTGCTTGGAAGATGGTGTCTTCTTCAAGGCTGATACACTGGAAGAAGTCGCTGACCATTACGGCATCAATGCCGAGAACCTTGTTGAAACGATGGCGAAGTACAATGAAGGCATCGAAAACAACAACGATGAATTCGGACGGACAACCAGCATGGTTACGATGAAGGAAGGCCCTTGGTTCATTCTGGAAGGCGTCGTTTCCGTTCACCACACCATGGGCGGCGTTGAAATCAATGAAAATGCCGAAGTTCTGGATGTCGAAGGCAACGTTATGCCGGGTCTGTTTGCGGCAGGTGAAGTCACCGGCAGCATCCATGGCAACAACCGTGTCGGCACCTGCGCGATCGCCGATATCACCGTCTTCGGACGGATCGCCGGCCGCAATGCCGCCGCTGCGAAATAAGCAGCTTTCCCTTTAGGAATCTCAGTCAACGGACTGAGGTTCTTTTTTACACCGTGGGTTTACATTTGTAGACTTTAGTGTTAAACTTTCTTTATTGAGGTGATCTCTATGCATTCCCGCTTATTTCGCTTTCTGCTTTTCCCCTTCTGCCTGCTGATGCTTCTTTCCGGCTGTCAAAAAAACTTAGATACCTATGACTACGATTGGGAAAACGAGCTGGTCATTGTCGGCAATCCCATTCCCAGCTTAATCGCGGCGATTGAAGCGCATGATCAAGGAATGGATGACATTTTAGTCGTAGTTCCGTTCCTTAAGGATCAATTCTATCCCTTTCACAACGAATGGCTGCCTCAATCGCCTGAAGTTCTGCCGCCGGAATATGATCGCTATGCCGCCTGGGAAGCAACCGATCAGCGTAACGATCCGACTCTGCATCATTACGAGCTGGAAGAAATCATGGACTTTTATACGGATTATTACACCTCGCGTTATCATTACAAATACAGTTATATCTCAGACAGTCTATTTTCAACCACAGTCGAACATTCAGGAGCTGATGTCGACTGGCTGAGAGATCGCTGCGGTGTTCCTTTTGCTTCACCCGTGGAAAATTTGCTTCCTGACTATAAACTGATGATGATGCCGGAGGATGAAAACGAGAATGGACGTCCAGTTCTGCTCTCTTCGCTGCTTCAAACCGTAAGTGAGCTTGGAATTCAAATCATGAACAACGCATCGCTGACCAACATTATCCTCGATCAAGACAACACCAAAGTCGAAGGTGTGGAAGTCACGCAATTCTTTACTGAAAACAAAAACGACCGCAGTTTAAGCTATTCTCCGAAAATTAAAACACAGGCTTTAATTGTTGCCCCCGATCATTTTTCTAAAGAAGATTTTGATTTTCACCTTAGCGGCAACACTTCAAGGCTAAAGTTAGATAACTGGGAAGGTGCGGCGTCCTTGCAGGAAGATTATGATTACTTCACCTTGCCCAATATTATCCTGATTAATTCTGATGGCCGGCGTTTTTTGAATGAGAAAGATCCCGAATTAAAATTTCATGATCTGATTTTCTTCATTTCCCAACAAGAACCGATCTATGCCCTCAGTGATCTTCGTCATGTTGAAGCCGCAAAAATTTCTCTAAATACGTATTACGCCTGTTTAGATGATCTTGATTCCGTAGCCTTAATCATCAACCAGGATTATCCTCAAGTCGTTAAAAAGACCATCCTTGAATATAACGAATACGCTAAACTGGGCAAAGATTTAGAATATGATCGTGCAGCAGAAACGATGAGCGAGCTGGTTCCTCCCTATACTGTTATTCAATACCGGACGATGGATTGGAATATCTTTACAACGTTAACCTCTGCCTATTGGCCTATTGACGAACATGGGCAGGTGATTTACCGCTACAGTCCTTCAAACAAGATTGACGGGCTCTATGCCATATATGGTCAGTATACCGCGATTCCAGGCTGGGAGCTGACATCAGAGCTGGTCTGGGCCAGGATTGCCGCCCAAAGTGCCGCCAATCAGTGATTAGCTTAAAATTCAGATAACTTGCGATCTTCTAAGAAACCGTTTACAATAAAGACAAACAGAGAAAATGGAGGTTCTTCTTATGACAAATGAAGTCCGTTTAGCCGATTTGATTATCGACTGCCCCGATGCCCAAAAGCTAAGTCAGTTCTATCATGAACTCTTGGGATGGAAAACCGCAGAATTGTTTGGCAATCCCGCTGTTGTCAGTGAAAACGGCGTGATGCTGGTGTTTGTGCAGGAGGCGGATTATGTCCCGCCGGTCTGGCCGGAAGTTGAAGGTAAACCGCAGAAGCAGGTACATTTCGATTTCCTCGTTCAGGATTTAAATGCGGTGATCAATCAAGCAGAAAGTCTGGGCGCAAAGAAGGCGGATACCCAGTTTGGCGGCAGCCAGTTTGTCACGATGATTGATCCGGCCGGGCACCCGTTCTGCCTGGTTCAGGCTTAATTTCCTTTTCTATGATAAGGGTATCTCTCTGAGTGGAGATATCCTTTTTTATGTGATCTGCTGAACCGTCGTTTTGCGGTAAGATAAAAGCGCAAGAAACAGAAGAAACAAGTCAGCGCAAGGCCACGCCGCATAAAAAACAGCGAAAACTTAAAAAATTACCGGAATAAACTGCCTGCTTGACAAGCGTGGACATTCGTTAAACATGATAAAATGGTAAAAAAGAATGGAGTAATCAAAGATGAAATCTCTTAATCGTCAAAATTATCCGCGGCCGCAGCGGCCAATTCGCATTCTGCAGTTCGGCGAGGGAAATTTCCTGCGCGCCTTTGTCGATGATTTCATATCTCAGTTAAATGAAAAAACCGACTTTAACGGCAGCGTCTGTGTCGTGCAGCCGCGGCCGCACGGACGAGTTCAGGATTTAATGCAGCAGGATGGCTTATATACGCTGCTGCTGGAAGGAAAAAAGCAAGGGCAGCCAATCCGTGATGTGCGGATGATCGATGTGATCGAACAGGGCATTGATCCCTACACTGACTACGCCGCTTTATTGCAGCGGGCCGCGGATCCGCAGTGTCGGATCCTTATATCCAACACGACAGAAGCCGGAATCGCCTATGTTGACGAACCGGTAACGCTGAAAACCTGCCCGCAGAGCTTTCCGGGCAAGATTCTCGCCGTACTGAAGCAGCGTTATCAAACCTTCCATGGGCAACGGGATCAGGGCTTTGAGATTCTCTGCTGTGAACTGATTGAAAACAACGGTGATACCTTAAAAGACATTGTTTGCCGCAAAGCCCGTGAACAGGGTGAGCCGCAGGCGTTTCTGGATTGGATTGAAGCAGCCAATCATTTCTACAATACGCTGGTTGACCGCATCGTTCCCGGTTATCCCAAAGAGCTGGCTGCCGCCTTGGAAGCAGAACTGGGCTATCATGACGCCTATCTGGTGAAAGGCGAAATTTATCACAGCTGGGTCATTCAGGGTGATCCTTCTTTAACCTCCGTTCTGCCGCTGGACAAGCTGAACGAGAACATTATTTTTACCCGTGATCTCACGCCGTACCGCGACCGCAAGGTAGCGATCCTCAACGGATCACATACGTGCATGGTGCCCTTAGGCTTGCTGGCAGGGCTGGAAACGGTCAAGGAAACAGTCGAAGATCCGCAGATCCGTGCCTTCCTTGAAGCTTTCTTAAAAGAAGAAGTCTGGCCGTCGCTGAATTTCAGTGAGACGGAGCTGGCAGCCTTTACTGCCGACGTCTTTGAGCGCTTTGAAAACCCAGACATCCGGCATGAACTCATGAGTATTTCCCTGAATTCCATTGCCAAGTTCAAGACGCGGGATCTGCCGGCGATGCAGCATTATGTTAAAACACACAAGACCTTGCCGCCGCACGGCTGTTTCGCCTTAGCCGCGCTGATCGTTTTAATGAGCCGGCGCCAAGCTGACGGCACGCCGCTGGTCAGCGAAAGCAATGAAGTGCTGGCCTGTTGGCAGGCTTGGGATGAGCACCAACCGGAAGACACAGTGCAGGCGCTGCTGAATCTGCCGTTATGGAAAACCGAATTTTCCGCCCTGGAAAATATTGCTGAACGTTTAACCGCGATCATCCGCTCCATTACCACGCTCGGTCTGCGCGAAGCGATGACCAAGGAGGTTCATGCATGAAAAAAACACTGCACATTCAGCCCAACGATAATGTAATCGTCGCCCTGGAGCCGCTCTATGCCGGGGAAACCGCTGCCGGCATCACACTGCTTGAAGATATCCCTTCCGGCCATAAGTTTGCCTGTCTATCCATTGCTGCCGGTCAGCCCGTCATCAAATATGGTCAGCCGATCGGACACGCGACGGTTTCCATTCAACCTGGACAATGGGTTCACAGTCACAATTTGAAAACCTCCCTGTCCGGAACGCTGGATTACCAATACAATCCGGTTTCCAATCCGATCGAGGCCCGGCCCGGCAGCCGTCCGGTCATGGCCTATCGCCGTGAGAACGGCACGATCGGCATCCGCAATGAATTATGGGTCATCGTGACAGTTGGCTGCATCGGCGATACTGCCCGCAATATCGTCAACACCTTCCGGCAGCGTCATCCGCTGGACGACATCGACGGCATCTTCACCTTTAATCATCCGTTCGGCTGTTCCCAGATGGGACAGGACCATCAGAATACCGTGAAGATCCTGCAGGATATCGTCACCCATCCCAATGCCGGCGGTGTGCTTGTGCTGGGGCTGGGCTGTGAGAACAATCAGCTGAAACCCTTCTATGACAGCCTGGAACAGATCAATCCGCAGCGCGTGCGCTGTCTGAATTGCCAAGACGTGGAAAATGAGGTTCAGAGCGCGGTTGAGCTGCTCGAACAGATTTACCAGGCCATGCGTCATGACCGGCGCGAAGTCTGCGATCTCAGCGAATTCTCCTTCGGCTTAAAATGCGGCGGATCGGATGGCTATTCCGGCATTACCGCGAATCCTCTGCTGGGGCGCTTCTCGGATAACCTTGTTCGCTATGGCGCCAACATTGTGCTCAGTGAAGTCCCGGAGATGTTCGGGGCTGAACAGCTGTTGATGAACCGGGCTGCAGACAGGGCAACGTTTGATAAGCTGGTGGCGATGATCAACCGCTTTAAGGACTACTTCCTGTCCAATCATCAGGTCGTTTATGAAAATCCATCGCCGGGCAACAAAGCCGGCGGCATTACCACGCTGGAGGAAAAGAGTCTGGGCTGCATCCAGAAAGCCGGCACGTCGCAGATCAACGATGTGCTTGATTACGGAGAGAGGATTCAGAAAAAAGGCGTCAGCCTCGTGTATGGGCCAGGCAATGACCTCGTATCCACAACCACGCTGGGCGCCTGCGGCTGTCAGGTTGTCTTGTTTACAACCGGCCGGGGAACCCCGTTCGGCGGCTTTATTCCAACTTACAAAATCGCGACCCATTCTGAACTGGCGGCTCGAAAATCGCATTGGATTGACTTCAACGCCGGCATTCTGACCGAAGGTGTCACACTGGATGAAGCGGCAGAGCAGTTGGTAGAAGATCTGATCGCCGTGCTGGAAGGGAAGAAAACCCGCAACGAAATCAGCGATCTGCGCAGCATCGCGATCTTCAAGCAGGGGGTTATCTGTTAGATGGACGTCATTCTGTATGGATTGATTACCGTTGTGCTGTCGCTGACCTTATTTCAGGCCTTTCGGCTGCGCAAACATTATCGGGGTACATTGTATCCAGCACTGTTCGCCAATTATCTGGAATACTTCTGGCGCTATCAGTTCCGTCAGGATTTATCCTTCAGCAGCTGGCTGAAACAGGAGCTGGGGTTTCATCGGTTATTGTATAATTCTGTAGTAGATCAAAATGGCCATGTGGAACAGACTTATGTCACCCTGCTTTGTACACGCGGGGTGTTCGTGATCCGTGATGTGCGCAGCGAGGGACAGATCAGCGGCAAGCAAAACGACAAACACTGGATTGTCCGCCGTCAGGCTCAGGATGAAACCAAAAACTATCGGATTGCCAATCCTGCCGCCGGCCTGCACCAATACAGCCGCTATCAAAGTCAGGCGTTGGGCGGGGTAACCTGCAAGGAAATCTTAGCCTTTCCCGATCCAGCCGATCTCACGCAGGCTAAAAGCGACGTTTGCCTGCTGCATTATAATGAGGTTGTCCGCTGGATCAAGCAGCAGCCGGAAAGCTTCAGCGAGCCGCAGATCCTGACAGCATTTGAAAAAGTGTCAAAGAAATAACATGCAGCAATCCTTTCAACGGCTTGCTTATTTGTCAGAGCTGTTTCTCATCGCTGTGAATAGGGCGCTAAGCACACCGCTGCAGGTGTTGTCCGTTTCAGTATAAAGGAGGAAAATGAAGATGGCATTTCTGTTATTGGCGCTGGGTCTGGCACTCGTCATCGCCTCTAAAATTGTATATAACAAGCGCTGTATCGCCGGTCAGGGGATTCCCTACAATCAAAAGGAAAAGCTTCTGCTTTATGGCGGTTATGGGCTGTTGGGCATTGCCTTTGTGCTGGCCGTATTCAATTTAGCTTAGGTTCACGTTTCACCAGGGGCGTCTCTGTGGTTTCATGCGGACGTCCTTTTTCTTATTCAATTAGACAAACTCGCTCAGCTGTATTTGCGGTTTTGGCTTAACTCTGCTATACTTGCAATCAAGTTTAGGAGGATGATTATGGCATCAGATCCCGGCGGCAACGCCATCGCCATGCAGCTGTTGCTGCTGGTACTTCTTACGTTAGTCAACGCTTTCTTTGCAGGCGCTGAAATGGCTATCGTTTCCGTGAATAAAAACAAAATTAAAATGCTGGCTGAGAAAGGAAACAAGAAAGCCCGGCTGATTGAAGGTCTGTTTGATGACTCGACGAAATTTCTGTCAACCATTCAGGTCGCGATCACCTTTGCCGGCTTCTTCTCCAGTGCCTCTGCCGCAACCGGTATCTCTCAGGTGCTGGGGGCGTGGATGGCGCAGTACGGCATTCCGTACAGCTCTACAATCGCGGTCGTTTTCGTCACGATTATTCTTTCGTACTGTACGCTGGTTTTCGGTGAATTGGTTCCCAAGCGCATCGCGCTGCAGAAAGCCGAACAATTCAGTTTGATGTGCGTGCAGCCGATCTTGATTATTTCCCGCGTCCTTTCTCCGTTTATAAAGCTGCTTTCCTTATCGACCAACGGCTTTTTACGCCTGTTCGGCATGCAGACTGAAAATCTCGAAGAAGAAGTCAGTGAAGAGGAAATTCGCTCGCTGGTCCACAGCGGCCGCGCCAGCGGTGTCTTTGATGAGTCGCAGACGGAGATGATCGATTCGGTCTTTACCTTTGATGATAAAACTGCCCGCGATGTTATGGTGCCGCGGCAGGAAGTCGTCATGCTGGATATGGATGAGCCAATCCGGCCGCAGTTAAAAGAGCTGCTGAGTACCCGTCTGAGCCGGTTTCCGGTCTATCGTGAAAACAGTGATAACATTATCGGCATTTTGAATATAAAAGACTTGATGATTGCCATTTCGGAAGGAAAAACCGAACAGCTGGAACTGGAGTCGCTGCTGCAGAAGCCTTATTTTGTCCCTGACAGCAAGCCGACGGCTGAACTGTTTCGAGAAATGCAGAAAACCCAGTACCGCATGGCGATTCTGATTGATGAATTCGGCGGATTCAGCGGGATTACCACAACAGAGGATCTCGTGGAAGAAATTGTCGGTGATCTGTATGACGAATATGATCAGGAAGAACCGGAGCTGATTCAGTTAAGCGCCAATGAATATCAGATTGACGGACTGATGAATCTCGATGAGTTGAATGAAGAACTCGGCTTAAATCTGGAAACTGAATATTACGATACGATTTCGGGTTATTTAATCGAACAGCTGGGCCAGATTCCGCAGCCGAACGAACATCCGGAAATTCAGATTGGTTCCCTGCGCTTTACCGTTTTGTCCATGGCCGGCAAGCGCATCGCCAAGATCCGCCTGATGCTGGATTCCAGCTCTGATTCAGAGAGGACAGAATCCAATTAATTTTAAAAAGTTCGTCTGAACACAACAGCGAACTTTTTTATTTCAGCTCTGGCTCACTCGCTAAGGGATAGTTCAAAAAAGCGCATACTTAATCAATTAAACGATTCTGATTGCCTTTTTAAAACCGGCGTCCTTAATCCATGCGCCCAGTGAAAAATACTCATTCATCCGATCCTGCATCACCATAAACCAATGGAAATGAAGGTCAAATTAACACCCTGCAACGCAAAGTTGACAATGTGCATTTCAAGAGTGATAGATAAGAACATCGCTATTTGATAAAATTTGATTATTAAATAGCTGGGAGGAAATGAAAATGACATTTGGAGAGAAACTATTTAAATTAAGAAAAGAAAAAGGATTTTCACAAGAAGCCTTAGCGGAGAAGCTCAATACGACCAGACAGGCAATTAGTAAGTGGGAAAATAATCAAGGCTATCCAGAAACAGAAAAATTACTTATGCTTAGTAATATATTTGAATTGTCTGCAGACGATTTACTTAAAGAAAACACTGGGTCTCTCTCTTCCAATGAAAATGGATATTATGTGAGTAAAGAATGTGCAGAGGGTTTCTTGAGTTTTCACAAAAAAAACAACGAAGCGTACGACTGCGGGTGTTGCAATCATGGTGTTCGGCGGCGTTCCCTATTATCTTTTTATTGATCATCGCTTGGTATCTGTAACGCTTGCCAGTATGTTTCTTGTTGCTGGATTTGCATTTCTATTGAATATATCGTTGATGGAAAATCCGTATAAGAAACTAAAAAGTGAACGTCTGCTTTTTGACCCGGCTTACTTTTCGAGTTTAGCAAAGACGTATGAAACCTATAAAAGAAAGTATATCGCCCTTATTCTTTTAGCTATATGTCTGATACTCCTAGCTGTTATCCTGGAATTTGCGAATATCGCTAACTTCCCTTTGGTTGAAATTCAATGTATCTTAGTTGCAAGTTCGGTTTACTTATTTATATATGGAATTGGAATTATCGATGCTTATGATGTATTGTTGCGAAACGAAGAACGTATGGAATCCCTTTATTGGAAATTCATTAAAAAGCTAAAGAAATAAGTGATTTCCCTATGCTGCGCACAGTGGCAGGGAGTTCGCGTTCAATATCCCTTATGGACATCCGTATTAACGAACTGCTTTAAGCAGCGAACAGCGCACGGTCATTTTATCGGAAGGAAAGGTTCCCGGAATAAAACAAACGGTCATACCAGCCTTTCTTTTTTCACTTGTTAGGAATTCTGTTTTCTTTTCTTACGAAATTCTTCATAAGTTTTTCCGATTGTTTTTCAATAAATCTGATATACTGTATCTACAAAAGCAATTAAGATGCACAGGAGGACAGCCCTTATGAACGATCGTGAAGATTTTGATCCGATTCTTATGTTTTTTATCACCTTCTTTTTCGGAGGTTTTGGTGTTCATCATTTTCTACGCCGGCACTATGGCTTAGGCGTGCTTTATTTCTTTACGTTTGGTTTGATGGGGATCGGCTGGTTCATTGATACGATTCGCGCCTTTATCGCGATGTTTAAAACGTCGGATGAACCGCGCCGTGACGGGCGGCGCTGCCGCCAGTGCGGGCGCCGGATCGAACCGAGCCGCAATTCCACATTATGCGCGCATTGTGAAGAAAAAATGGAACAGGAATATCTGCAGATTTCCAAACATTTCACACGCGTGATCGATGAAGTTGAAAAAGGCCAGCCGCATTTAGAGGGTTATCTGCGCCGCTTTGATATTTTGAATAAAGATGTCGAACAGATGTGGGATCTGGCTCAGGACATTGATGTTGAACCGCCGTTTCATCAGCGTGATCTGCGGCAGGCCATGGATCGTAAATTCGTAGAAGCGGTGAGTATGCGGATTTCGATGGCACTGGAGAAATCTCAGATCACAATGGATGCTGCAAAGTTAAGACAGGAATTAATGGGATTGACTGAAGAATTGATCGACTGCAAATACCATTTTCCTAAATATGCTGAACTGATTACCCCGATGATCGAAAAGACTAAAGAAACGTTGAATAAAATTTAGATTCGGCAAAGAAGGCGGCGATTTGCCGTCTTTTTTTCTGCGTATTTAATGAAGAAATCCCGGCTGGAAAGCCATGGGTTTCATAGTTTTTATTTCTTTGCCATGGCTCAGAAAATTCAGAAATTTTCTAAAACCTTTGACAAGCACTGAGGTATCCGCTATAATATAAAAGCACTTGGAGAATTGGCCGAGTGGTTTAAGGCACCATCTTGGAAAGGTGGCGAAGTGGCAACGCTTCCGTGAGTTCGAATCTCATGTTCTCCGCCATGTGTAAATAAAGGCTTAATCAAGCCTTTTTTCTTTGTTTTTACTGATATTTTTTAATAATTCTTCAGAATTATCAGTCAGCTTTTGTGTTATGCTAAGAACAGTTTTCAAAGGAGGCGCCCTCATGGATTTAACCATTATGCATTGGATTACTCAGGCTTTTCAATCGCCGGTGATGACCGCTGTCATGCGATTTATTACCGGTTGGGGAAATCTGGGCGCCCTGTGGATTGGTTTTGCATGTTATTTCTATTTTATTAAAAAGGATCGGCGGACAGCGGTATTTTTGCTTTTAGCCGTTGTGCTGACCTGGACGTTGAATGATTTACTGATCAAACAGCTTGTCGACCGGCCGCGGCCGTTTATGACGCATACGGAGCTGCCGGCGCTGATCACACAGCCGACATCCAGTTCCTTTCCTTCCGGTCATACAGCAACCTCTTTTGCGGCGATGATGATTTTATTTGCCTGCGGCGGTCATTATCGCTGGCTGGGCTTAGGCAGTGCCGTACTGATCGCTTTTTCCCGCATCTATCTGCATGTTCACTATCCATCGGACGTTCTGGCAGGCTGCCTTGTCGGAATTTGCGTCGGAGCCTTATGCGTACGGCTGATGAAGCAGTACCGTTTAACCCCGGCGCGTGACACCTCTGAAAAGTGATAATTTCTACTTGATTTCAGCTTGGGGATCGGATATAATAAATAAGCACATGAATTCCCCAGGTGGCGAAATTGGTAGACGCAAACGACTCAAAATCGTTCGGTAGTGATACCATGCCGGTTCGAGTCCGGCCCCGGGGACCATTGATAACTCAATCAGACGTTTGTCTGATTTTTTTTATGTTGATTCATGATCCTGTTTAACTCAAAGATGCAAATTTCAATGAGACCTTACTCAAATCGTTTCTCTTTTGTCTGGCTGAAGTGAGTTTTTTTCACTGCAAATAAAAAAGTCCCGCAGGACTTCTAGCGGGCGGAACGTTGTTTCAGCCGGGTCAGAATCAATTCAAAGACCAGCGCGGTCAGAAAGACACAGAACAATGAAAATCCCAAACCGCTGTAATCGCCGACCCGAGAATAACCGTTGATGACCGATCCAATTGTGCCTGCGACTCCAACTGCCGGACCGATGACCACAGCAACCGCAAAGTTAATTTCACTGCGCATGGCAATCCACGAGATTATGCGGGTTGCAGCACTGGGAATCACCGCACTGCTGATCACCTGAAAGGACGTACAGCCGGTCGAGCGCAGCGCTTCAATCGTCCCTGGATCGACTTCCTCAAAGGATTCACCATAGCTTTTAACAAAGAATGCCCAGCTGTGAAAAACCATGCCGACAATCGCCGTGGTGGATGTCAGGCCATAACCGGAAATAAACAATAACACCCAGATAATCGTCGGAACCGCCCGGACAAAGCTGGCCAGCGCTTTAATAAGATTGGAAAGCCACGGCCAGGATAGATTGTGTGCGGCCATCAAACCAAACGGCAGGCCAATCAAGGCTCCCAGCACGGTAGTGATAAAACCAAGGATTACCGTATTGATTAACAATGCCAGGATGGACAGCTGATCTGCAAACGCAATCTTATCAAAGCGGAAAAACTCAGTGGCAATCTTTGCCGCGACTGCCGGTGAAAATTGATCCCATTTATAATTAGCAGCAAAGCCAAGAAAGAAAATCAAGGAAAACAGAAATGTGACTCCTACGGCCAGCACCAGCCAGGAAGAAACGTCTTTTTGACTCAGCTGGTAGCGGCCGCTCCGCGTTTTCTTCAGCGGCACTGCAGGCGCCTGAATGTTGGAAGCTAACGTACTCATTGCAGAATCCTCCTCCGTATTTGAGCTGAAATCTGATCAAAAATCAAGACTGCCGCGACAACCAGGACAATCGCAACCAGCAGCGACTGAAATTGGCGGAAATGCCGGTAATTGCCGATCAGATATCCAATTCCTCCCCCTGCCAGCATGCCGATAATCGTTGAGGACCGAATGTTGTTTTCTGCGGCGTACAAACTCCAGGAAATCAGGGCCGGCAGCGTTTCCGGAACCACGGCATTGAAAATAATCTGCCAGTAGGAAGCCCCGGTGGCTTCCAAGGCTTCGATACAATCCATACTCGCTTCATCCATCGCATCCGCATACACCCGGGCCAGAAAACCAAATGAAATAATGCTCATGACCAGATAAGCAAGAAATTCGCCATACCAGAAACACATCAATAGGACAATCGCCCATACCCCTTCCGGGATATTGCGGGTGAGTGACGCCAGCATCCTGATTATTAGGGTTAGGGTCTTATTCTTTGACGTTCGTGCTGAAATCGCCAAAGCCGCAAAGAAAGCCAGAATCATCCCCGTTGCGGCGGCTGCCAGGGCAATCAGAACCGTAACGCCCATTTCCTGAATCATCCGCCCTAATTCACTGAAATCCGGCGGTAGATAGAGCTGGATAAAACGCGTAATCGCGGCTGGAAAGTGAGTGATCATCAAGATCCAGTCAAACTGAATGCGCTGAGATCCCGCCACCGTCAGCAAGAACCCGACGATGAGAAAAGCCGCAGTACGGATGCGTTTTTCCCGAAAGTAACTCATGCCTGACCTCCATGGCTGAGCAAATCCTCTAATCCTTTACCATAAATCTTTTCAATGACCGCATCATCCAAGTCCTGAGGTCTGCCAAAGAACACCACTTCCCCCTGATGCATACCGATAATCCGGTCTGAGTAATGCAGCGCAACATCCACCTGATGCAGATTGACCAGACACGGAATGTTCATCGAGGTTGCAATATCCCTGAGATATTCCATGATCACTTTTGAGGACTGCGGATCCAGTGAAGCGATCGGTTCATCGCACAGGATCATCTTCGGATGCTGAAGCAGAGCGCGGGCAATCCCGACCCGCTGTTTCTGCCCGCCGGAAAGCTTAGAGCACTTCTCATACAGGCGATCCTGCAGACCCAGCATCTGCAGCAGCCGCTGAGCCTCCTCAACATCCTCGCGGCGGTACAGCCCGAGCGTGCTTTGCAAGGTGGAATAGCTGCCCAGCCGGCCATGCATGACATTTTCCAACACGGACAGGCGATAGACCAGATTGTAATTCTGAAAGATCATGCCGATATTCTTCCGAACCTCTTTCAGCTGCTTTTTGTCAGCTGCCGTTACATCCTGATCCAAAAACAGAATCTGTCCTTCGCTGGCTTCAATCATGCGGTTTATGCAGCGAAGCAAAGTCGATTTTCCCGCTCCGCTGGGTCCAATGATCGAAATCAGTTCACCCTGACGGACATCGAAGCTGACGTCATACAGGGCCTGAACGCGATTATCATACACTTTGGATACATGCTTCAGCGATAAAATTTCAGTCATGCAGCGTTCTCCTTTCGCGATTAACCCTCATCCTTATACATTTCAAACAGGAAGTCATAGAAATCTGCCGGCTGCTGGACAAAGCGGTTCAGCGCCGGATTGTCGGTTTCATAGAAGAAGCCGTTTTCCGCATCAAAGAAGTTCTCAACCGCATTTTCCGGTGTCAGATTCACGAAGTGATCGATCAAGGCTTTCTGCTGATCAGCGTTAATATAATCTGAGTTCACCCACAATGGGCCATTGGGAACATCGACCGTATCAATGATATACAGCTGATCCAGGTACTCATCCCCATACTGGCAGCAGAACGCACCGGCATAAACCTTATCCGTAACGATCAGCTGAACACTGCCCGGATGATTGCCGCCGAACTGGACTTCCGAGAACAGTCCGCCTTCCTTCTCTGTTTTTTCAAAAATCTGGGCTTTCTCCGTCACTTTTTTCAAGCCGTCAGGTCCGAATACCATATACAGTGAGGTTGTCGGAACTAAGCGGCCGGATGTGGAAGTGGCACTGACAAAGGAGAAGCTCTTGCCTAAGAGCTGCTCAAACATTTCATCACGGCTCTTGCCTTCAAAATCTGCTTTATTTTTGATATCGGTTGCGATGTAGGCTTTGTAGACCGCATGATCCAGATCACCTTTGCCATCTCCATCGGCATCTTCGCCATAGGTAAACAGCGGAATCACTGCATCATCTGCCATATGCGCGGCGGCAAAGGTCGCGCCTGACTCCCAGGCAATCTGAGCCGTACCGGTCAGAATCGCTTCCGATACTGCGGAATAATCATCGCAGACGATGCCTTCGACTTTGACGTTTTCTCCTAATGCATTCTGGATTTCAGCGACCAGCATTTCATTGGTTTTCGACAGACCTGTCGATTGTTCGTTCGGCAAAAAAGCAACTGTGATTTTTTCCGGTGCCGATCCGCCGTTCCCTGTCGATGGAGCTGCCGAACAGCCGGCTGTCCCCAGCAGACAAGCTGCCAAGACTATCGTTGTGAATTTTTTCATTCTTGTCCTCCTCGTGTCTTCTTCGCTTCTTCAATGAAGACAGGCCTATTTTATCAAGGGATCAAGGAGTCAGGATTGAGTCACCGTTTCTTCTCGGTTAAGCTTTTTAAACAAATGTTAATGGATATTAACAGAGCCGGAATAATAAAACCTTGCCTATTGCTTCCCATTGGAGCTTAAACCAACGGCATTCAAACGGATCAGCGGAATTCTCAGTTAAGCTAAAATTGAAAAAGGCTAAAAATCGCTGATTCTGCCTGACTCTTGCCATTCATTTCAATAAGAACAGGCTGAAGAAGCCATCACAGCCTGTCATCCTCCGTTCTTATCGTAAACTGATTGCTGCCTTTTGATTCACCTTATCAAACGGATGCGATGTCAGACTTCGTTTTACATTTCCGTTGCTTCTCGTTTTCTTCATTCTTATCGGCATGATCCCCACAAACAAAGCCGCTTTCGCGGCTGATTCTCTATTCTTGATCTGCTGATCCACCGTTAAATCCGGTTGACCGTCAAAAATTTATTTACAATCTGGGTATATAAGTTCCGGCTGCCGGCCGCTAAAAAAGGAACTGAGGTGCTGTACAGCGCCTGCCGGTCATGAAACGGCAAACCCCAGACCCCGCCGGTTTCATTGATCAGAATTGCCGCTGCAGCATAATCCCACGTCTTCAAATGGGCGGAAAGATAGACGTCCAGCTCCCCGGCCGCAAGCCGGCAGAGGCACAGGGAGGCACAGCCGCTGCTGCGGTGTCCGCGGATATGCGACGCCAGTTTATCCAGCTGAATCCCATACTTGCTTTTTAACAGCGCTATGCTTTTCAGGCTGACATCGGCTACACATCTGGACAGCGGCTTATCCTGCGGCAGCTTTGCCAATCGTTCCCCGTTTTTCCATGCTCCGCCGCCGGTAATGCCCAGATACAGATCATCCGCTTCAACATCGTAAACCAAACCAAAAACCGGACGTTCTTCCTCATAATAAGCAATGGAAATCGTATAATCCCGTTTCCAGGTAACAAAATTAGTCGTTCCGTCAATCGGATCAATAATCCACGTCTGCGTTTTCGGCTTATAGCTTACCCATTTTTCTTCCGTCAGAAAGCTTTGGCCTTTAAAACGCTTGCGGATCGCAGAAACCAGCAGTTTTTCCGTCTGCTTGTCCGCATCGCTGACCAGATCGCCGACATCATGATTTTTTAAATGGATCTTCAATTCATTCCGTGAACGGCTGCGCAGCTGGGCGCCGGCTTCGCGAATCAAAGCCTGAGCAAAGATCAGTTTTTCTTCCGTCGACATAATCGATCCCCTTTCCAGCTGATGGTTCCGATCGGCGGCTCATTGCCGTAACGGCCATGATTGTCGCTGCCGGCGGTTTCAATCAACCCTAAGGCCTTGGCTATTTCATGCAGCTGCATCACCTGGCAGAAAGAATGGGAACTATGCCCCGTTTCAATTCCATCCAGGCCTAAATCCTTCCATTTCCAGATCTGTTCGATGCAGCCAGAAAGACCGGGATGTGCCAAAACTGCGAGTCCATGATCGGCGTGGATGGCTTCCATCGCCTCCTGCACCGATGGAAAGAGGATCGCCCGTTCGCAAATTCCACCATTTTTAAAAGTCTTTCTGTAGAAATCACCGTTAAGACTTTCGGCAATGCCTTTTTCTGTCAGAACATCCATAATATGCTGCTTATAAATCCACATGCTGTGACCCAGCCGTTCGATCACTTCCTCAACCGTGATCGGATATCCTGCCCGGCGCAGCTGTTCAATCTGCCATATTGAACGTTCCTGCTGCTGAAGCAGCGTCTTATGGCAAAGCCGGCGCAGGTGAACAGCCTCCGGATCAAAATCATAGCCCAAAACATGGATGGGACGTCCCTGTTCGTCCTGCGCGCTGACTTCAACGCCCAATACGATTTCCAGATCCGGACTCAGCTTTGCCGCCTGCAGCGCCCCCTCTACGCAGTCATGATCGGTCAGGGCGATCGCTTCCAGATTTCGCTGACGTGCCTGATTCAAAATTTGTTTTAAAGTCTGGTCTGAATCTGAGTAATCCGAATGAATGTGGTAATCCCAGCTCATGCATCCATCGCTCCCGACTGCATGTTATAACGGCGGTCGCAAAGATTCTCCATGAACTCCAGGTCATGAAAAATCCCCAGCATTGTCGTCCCTTCCTGCTTCAGCTGTTCAATCAGATCGCGCACCTTGCGTTTGGAATGTTGATCCAAAGAAGCTGTCGGTTCATCCAGAAGCAATAACCGCGGATGCTTGACCATCGCCGAAGCGATATTTAAGCGCAGCTTTTCACCGCCTGAAAAGGTGTTGGGATAGGTATCCCATAAGCTTTCATCGAGTTCAAAATGACGCAGGATCGCTTCGGCTTCACGCCGCGCTTCCTCGGCTTTACCGCCCATTTCCAGCACCGCATTTTCAACGATCTGACGCGCTGTCGTGCGCGGCATCAGCTGTAAGAATTGTGAAACGTAGCCAATTTCATAACGCCGCAGATAAAGGATTTGCCGTTCTGACGCCTGACACAGATCGATCCAGCCGTATTTCTCGCTGGCATACCAGATTTCGCCGGTCTGCGGCAGATTCGTGCGGTAGATGCCTTTGAGAATCGTTGATTTCCCGCTGCCGCTCTTTCCGGTAATGCCGATAAACTCGCCTTTGTTCAACGTCAGACTGACATGTTGGCAGGCATGGATCGTCTTGCCGCTGTTGTAAATCGTAAATTGCTTTGACAGATCACGGATCTGTAGACAAATCTGTTCATTGTGTTTCATACGTATCTCCTCGCCTTGTGGCTGAATCTGTTCTTCTGTCCGTTGAGGCCTTGCCGATTAAATTCGATAGTGGGTTTCACTGACGACAACGCCGTCGACCAGCACATGCGTGATCGCCGGGAAATGGTTCGGCAGTTCCTGAACAATCAACAGATCCGCTTTTTTCCCGACTTCAATGGAACCCACCCGATCCTCAATGCCGACCGCTTTCGCCGGATTCAGCGTGGCCATCCGCACCATTTCCGGGAGTGTCTGGCCCTGATGTTCCATCATGAAGATCGCATGCAGAATGCTGGCCGGATAGTAATCCGAACACAGGATATCCGCAATTCCGGCTTCAATGGCCTCACTGGCCGTGAGATTGCCGGCATGCGAGCCGCCCAACAGAATATTCGGAGCGCCGACTACCGTCGCCATGTTGCGCCGATGGGCTTCAGCACAGACCTCCATCGTAATCGGAAATTCTGAAATCGTCGCGTGGAAATCCTGAACCACATCCAGCTTTTCAATCGTATCGTCATCATGGGAAGCAATCGCAATCCCCTTTTCAAAGGCTTTGTCAGCGGCGGCCTGAATCTTGTCGAGCGTCAGTGTTTCATGGTGCATGCGGCGGCGGAGTTCTTCCTCCACCTGCGCTTCACTCAGACCTTCGTCCGCAATGTAGGACAATTTATAAATTTCCAGGTTGCGGTACTGGCCCTGACCTGGTGTGTGATCCATAAAGGAAAGCAGATGCACATAGCCTTTATCAATAAAATCCAGTACGTCTTCATAAGCATCGATATTATCCAGCTCAAACCGCAGATGAAAACGATGGTGAATTAGATGCAGCTGATTGTGACTGCGGTCGATCAGCTCCATCAGCCGGCGGACATTTTCCGGACGGCGCATCGCCTTTTTGCCGGTGTTTTTTAATAACGAAATGGAATGAAACATCGTCGTGATGCCATGTGCCATCAGTTCTTTTTCATATTCGTATAAGGCCAGCTCAAAGTCGATCACACTGGTTACACGCGGGGCGATCATCTGTTCGACGTAATCGGAATGAATATCGACAAAGCCGGGAATCAGCCAGCCGCCGTAGCCGTTAATCTGTTCGTCAATTTCCCCTTCGACAGGAGAACCTTCCGGCTGAATTCTGAGGATCTGATCTTCGTGGATCACAACCTGGCAGCCGTCGAGAATTTCTTCGGGCGTCACAATGCGGACGTTCGTAATCAGTTTCATTCAACTTTCCTCCTAAAGCAGTGAATACACTAACTGCTGAGTGTAGGGATGCTGCGGATCTTCCATGATCTGATCGGTCAGCCCCTGCTCGATGATCCGGCCTTCGAACATGACGATCGTGCGGTCTGCCAGCATCCGAATGACAGCCAGATCATGCGAAACGACAATCATCGAAACACCGCTTTCCCGCTGGATTTGTTTAATCAGATCGAGAACATTCGCCTGAACGGACAGATCCAATCCCGTTGTCACTTCATCCAGAAGCAGCACCGGCGGGTTGTTGGACAGGGCTTTGGCAATCTGGACACGCTGCTGCATGCCGCCGGAGAACGTCTTCGGTTCATCCTTGCGGCGATGGGCGGGAATGTTAACGCGATCCAGCAGCGTCACGCCGCGGTTTTCCATCAGAGCCACATTGCGGCAGCCGGCGGCGATCAGTTTCTCCGCAATATTGCCGATCGAGGAGAAATTCATTTTGAGACCGAGATACGGATTCTGATAAACCATGCCCAGCACGGTGTTGCGGATAAACCGCTGCTGCTGAGAAGATTCAGTAAACAGATTGGTGCGGCCGTCCTTATACGTTCGGATCGTTGCCGAACCGCTGCTGACCTCCTGGTCAAAATACAAACAACGCATCATCGTGGATTTCCCGCTGCCTGATTCCCCGACCACACCGAGAATTTCACCGTCGTACAGATCAAAGTTCAGATCGCGGCAGGCATAGACCGTACCGCAGTGCGGACAATAATTGCCGACTAACGCGTCGGTTCTGCCATCCTTACAATGGATGCAGCCCGTACCGAACTGCTTGTAAAGATGACGCACGCTCATGAGCGGTGTTTCCATGACTTCCATTAGTTTTCCTCCCTGCGGTTGCGGCGGTTCAGACAGTAGCTTGTATCATTGCATTGATAGCGAACGGTGCCGTCTGCATCCAGAATTTCATCCAGATAGACATGTTCTGCCCCGCACAAGCTGCACTTCTTCCCCTCAAAGCTTTCCGCTTCAAAAGGAACGTCCTCAAAGTCGAGCGAAACAACTGAGGTGTACGGCGGTACGGCATAGATCTTTTTCTCCCGGCCGGCTCCCAAAAGAATGAGAGCTTCGCTGTGATCCATTTTCGGATTGTCAAACTTGGGAATCGGCGAAGGCGCCATGACATACCGTCCGGCTGTGCGAACCGGGTGATCGGCGCTGGTGGCCATCCGCCCGTATTTCATGATCTGTTCAAAAAGCATCAGCCAGGCTCCGCTGTATTCCGCCTCCGCATGCAGCTTTTTTGTCAGTCTTTCACTTGGCTCCACAGACCGCAGCGGCTCCGGTGTCGGAACCTGAAGAACCAGGATTTGTCCGGCACTTAACGGCACTTCCGGAATTCGATGGCGCGACTGGATCAGCGTGGCCTGCTCGGTATCCTGGGTAATCTGAACCCCGGTCGTGGAGGTGATCAGATTTTTAATGGAAATCGCATTCACGCTTTCATCACTGCCCTGATCAATGACTTTCAGATGATCTTCCGGCAGGATGCAGGACAGCGTCAGCTGCAGTCCGCCGGTGCCCCAGCCGCGGGCAATCGGCATTTCCCGGGAAGCAAAAGGAACCTGATATCCCGGAATCGCGACAGCCTTCAAGGTAGCCCGGCGAATCTCACGCTTGCTGCCTTCGTCAAAAAAGGCAAAGTTGATATGTTCGTTCATGCTTTTTCCTCCCTGACTTTCCGGGCGCTGTTCAGTTTGGCCTGGAATGTAACGTAATGCGGCAGCTTTAAATGAGAAATGAAACCGGTCGCCTCGATGCTGTCGACATGATAAAGGACGAATTCCTCATCCGAAGTCGCAAAGCTGCTCTCCGGATGCATTAAGCATTGATCCAGAATGCTCATTGCGATCGCTTTGGTTTCGTTCTGACCGGCCGCGATGCCGTAGCCAATTTCAAAACGGATCTGCTTCCTGCCATCCTCGCTCCGACGGGTAACCGGAATTAAACTTTCCACTTCCGTCACTTTGATCTCGCCGATCACATACTCGTTTTCTTCATCGTCCCCATTGGCCGGGTCCGCTATCGTGATCGGCAGCCGGCCGACACGCAGCTCGCACACTGTCGGATGGGCTACGCCGTATCCGCGCAGCGAAGCATAGCCCAAGGCTGTCACGGCCTGGGTCATGCCGCGGGTCAGAATCTGCAGCCGCATTGAACGCGGGCAAGGAAAAGTCAGTGTTTCCTTGGTCGCATCCTTGGGTTCGCTGTCATCCGGCTCGATCGGGTCAATGAATCCCTGTGAGCGCAGATAATCCGTCACTTTCGGCATCTGCATCGATTCCGGTGCGGTGATCGTGTCCGTGTCCGCTTCTTTGAACTGCTGAAGAATTTTTTGAATTTGTTCATCGGATTCCTCCAACAGATCAAAATCCAGAAGCCGATGGGTATAATCATAAGAAGTTCCCAAAATCTGACCGCCGGGAATATCTTTAAATGCCGCTGAGATCCGGCGTTCAATCTGCATGTCTGCACTCTCAACCGTCGTTGAATAATAACGGCGCGGCAGCGTGGAACGGTATGCCCGCAGAAGAAATACGGCTTCCTCCATTGAGCCTTCCGCCTGCTTGATCGCCAAAGCGGCCAACGATGGACAATAAATTGAGCCTTCACTCATCACCTGATCCACTAACAGGCGCATTGAGTTCTCAATTGTTTTGACAGAGGCGGCCTTACCGGAGCGCAGCCGTTCCTGCTTTAAACGGAGAATACTTTGTTCAATGGCGATCTTCCCGCCCTTTACGGCTACATAGGCCATGTTTCTGCCTCCTTGCTTATTTGAGTCGTCCGCGGCAGACAGAGAATTTGCCCTTGGGGATCAACAAATATGAGATCCACCCCTAACGGAAATTCAGCATTCTTTTCTGCCCGGGCTTCAATCCAGCCAGCTCGGGTTTCAATCTGACAGCGGGTAACATCCCGGATTCCCGGCCCTTTCAGCACCAGCTCCCCGCCGCTTTTCAAAGCGCTGCATTCCACGATCAGCGTCGCACCCAGCTGCGGATCTTCCAGCGTTCCGCCGCTGACCTGCTCCATCACCGAGGGCAGAGCTGCGGCTACCGATTTCGTAAGCAGCACATACGCCGCCTTTTCCATCGGACGGATCGGACAGTAAGTCAGCTGGCTGATTTTTCTTTCGAGAGCTTCATCCGCACTGAAAGCACAGAAGGTCGTATCCGCATCCAGCAAAAGCTGAATCAGACATTGGGCTGCAGGCAAACACCCTAGATCCAGACGGATCATCGCTGCCTCTTCCGACAGCAACTGGATTGTTCCCGGCCGCGCCATCGCATCCAGTACCTTGCGGTAAACGCGGTGAAGACTGTAAACCTGATCTTTATTCATTGACTTCTCCTCATTCCTTGTCCATGGTTTCAAAGCTGACGCGGGTCTTTAAGATCTGCTTGTTCTCCTGAATTCTTTGTTTTTGCTGCAGCTGTCCCTGTTCGCGGATCATTGCGGTGAGCTGTTCGCAGCATTTCAAAGAAGCATTGTAGGCGGCGTCAATCACAGCCAGACAAAGACTTTTTTCCAGCTGATTTTCCTGCAGAATTCCGATTCCCAGAACTCCTTCCACCTCTGCCTTGCACTCGCTGACCACCATTTCCGTCAAATAGAACAGACTGCTTTGAGCACTCTCCCGCATTTTGACCATAACCAGGGACAGCTGCGGATCCTCAACGATCCGAATCGGATGTTCGCTTTCAATTTTCTGTTTCAGCAGAATCAGAAAATCCAGCGGACAATGAATCAGAATTTGTGTGCGTTCTTTTCGTTTCATTCTCCAAGTCCTTTCCTCAGATAACATCGCCATTGTATCCCATTTCGCAAACACCTTTGTAAACCGCCCGTTAAGAGTTGTTTAAGTTTAAATCAACGCTTCCCGCTGACAAACGGGAGTGTGAAAAATGAAAGCGCTTGGCTTGGGGCTAAGCCGATTGATGAAAGTAGATAACAGCCGGCCTTTGCGGATTCTTTGCCATTTTGTTTCTTTTTCTTAACATTTTATGAATTCTGATTTTCGGCTTCTGTTTCCTGTTAAAATTAAACTAGAAAGGCAGATGATCACGATGAATTTCATAGAAAAAGGCACTGCGGGCATACTCTGTTTGACGCTGCTTGGAGCCTGTTCCTTTAGAACCGCCTCCGATGATCTTAAGGGTTCCAAGCCATTGGATGAGGATCCTTGTCTTTATACGGATGCTTACGCACAGCTGGATCCGCAGACGATTGAGCTTCAGGAAAGACAGGTTGAACTCATGCCGGAAGCGTTCACTGCTGAAACCCTGGCCGCGCAGAGCACCGATATCGTACTGGCTTCTGTATGTTCGATTACCGGAGGCAGTAATTTCAATGAAGCAGCGCAAAGCTACGTTTCGCCTTTTACGCAGGGACAGCTGAAAATTATCAGAAATCTGAAAGGCAGCCTGGAGGAACGGCAAGTTATCGCTTATGCCCGTCCTGGCGGGATCGTCAGTCACGTGGACTGGCTTTTGGCCAACCCTACATCAAATCACGTTAAAACAGATCAGCCTGAACCTGCTTATATTTATGAAAAGATCGCAGAGGACATCGACGTGGAAGTTGGAAAAGTTTATCTTCTCTATCTGTCCCGTTCCGATGAAACTGCACTGGATCCTGATGCTTATACCATCCTGGGCTATCAGGGAGGGATGCGCGAAATTCAAAGCCAAGGTCAGGCTGAAATTTCAGCGGAAACACCGCTTTCTCAAATTGAAGTGTACTCCAATGTGGATCAGCGCTGGGAACGGCTGGATTCCTATTTTCCTGACTGATTTCCGATAACTCTGATTTCGCTAATAAAAGAAGAAGCCTAACGGCGATGAACATTAACAATCCGGTTTATCCGAGAATCAGCCTTTCCTGCTCACCCAACGATTTTACTTACGAAAATCCCTTAAAAATGGTAAAATAGAAGTAACCATTGACCTTTTGAAAGGGGAGTGAGTCTCATGTTTCAAGTTCAAGATTATGTCCGGTATGGCGCACGAGGTATTTTTCAGGTTGAAGAAATAATCAAAAAAGAACTGCGGCCACGGCATAAGGAAATCTGTTACGTACTCAATTCTGTTTATGGAATTAATACGAAGATCGTGACCCCAGCTTCTAATCCAATGCTGCGGCCTGTTATGAAGCGGGAAGAGATCGAGCAGATGATCGAAGAAATGCCGCGTTTGGAGTCTGAGTGGATTGATGATAAACGCACTCGGGAAGAGGTCTACCGCAAGATTTTGGCTGAAGGCGACGGCCGGAAGCTGGCACAGCTGATCAAATCCATCTATACGCAGAAACAGGATAAACTGCGGGACCGAAAATCCATTTCCCGCAGCGATGCTGAAATTTTAGAACAGGCAGAAGAGCTGCTTCATGAAGAAATTTCCCTGTCTTTTCAAATAAAAAAAGAAGAGGTCGCTGACTACCTCCTCTGCCGATTAAAAGATCAATAAATCAGCTCACGGAAAAATTGCGTCTGACGCAGGATTTTCCGTTTTTTTACGCCCGGAAGACGGATTTTTTTCTTTCTTCATCCTCTTCTTCAAATGCATAATCATTCAGCTCTGGGAAATCCAGAAACTCGGTCAGCGTCATATTAAAACCCAAAGCGATGTGATGCAGCGTGCTGATGCGAGGATCTTTTGTGTTGCCCCGGATGATGTTATCCAGCGTCGATTGGCGCAGAGAGGACATTTTCGCTAAGCGGTGAATAGTGACTCCACCTCGTTGGCGGCACAAAGTTTTGATTCGATTTACAAGCATCTGCGAATATTCCATAGACAATTCCCCTCTCCTTGTTGATTTACTTGAAAAAGACTCGATTTCTATCATATCAAGTAAACGGTTCAATTATACCCGTATTCGGTTAATTCACCACTTTCCCTGCTCAAAAAACAAAAAGGATTCTGAAAATATTTTCAATTCAGCCGACTTTGTTCTCCTGACGTAAAAAGATTAGCCTGCCATTCCAAAGATGAACATGCAAGATTTTTCCATCAAGTTCCCAAACAAGCTGCAATCTGCTGAATCTCATTGCGAAAAAACACTTGATTTGTCCTTCATCCTCTCTTTAGCATTCTCACTAAAAAGGATCCGGTTAATTTAAGCTCTGCCGTTTATCTGCTTTCTTACCGTGCGTGCAGTCAGTTTGAAAAAAAACCGGTGCATTTTGCATCAACACATCGGCTTCTTCATTTGACCACACAGGTCATATTCAGTTGTAGGAGATTGCGGGCAATCCGCAAATCGGCAAAGCAATATAAAGTAAATTTATTTCTTTAATATAGGCACCCACATTCTAAATCCGTCGGGAACACCCCCCTGCTCAAACCATCTTTCAGAAAAAATGTGTTCTTCGAAGAAAATACCTTTGCCACAGTCAAACTCATACTGATCTGTTTTATTCATAAATTCAACAAAGGACTCCGATGCTTTCATCATGCTAAGGGCTATATCCAAGTCTCCATTTTCATCGTATTGATTCAATACAACATCATTAACCAAAAACAGACCTTCTGGAGCCTCTTCAACTTGAAGTCCATGAAATACCTCTTTTTCACATTCATCTCCTATCAAAAACATCATAGCTATATAAGGATGCGTTTCCAGTTCAGAAGCATTTTGATGTGGTGCTCCATTGGGATGATGGCCGATTGGCGCGAATCCCACATAGCGTCTGCCTGTTCTGTCACTCATGTTCTCAATGCACCATTCAGACATAAGTCCCCATGCTGCACTCTCGGGATTTTCACAGTCTACCCTAAACGCAATGACTTTCTCCTTGTGATGTTCTTCAATTTTGACGATAGGTGTTTTGTTCATAATTAATTCTCCTCCTCTAAGGCTAACTTTAATAGAAAGCTTGGGAAAACAAAAATCAGAACCATTTTGCCGTATTTCGCTGGGCTTCTTTCCAGTCAGCTTTTTTACTGAACGGCTAAATGCAGCCGCCGAATCGTAGCAATATTTCGCCGCTATATCAATAATTCTTTCATCAGTATTACAGAGGTCAAAAACTGCACCGTCCATTCTTCTTTGTCTAACATATTCAGAAAAAGTCATATCTGCGACAAGAAGAAAAAAGCGCTGAAAACTGCTCCTTGACATTCCTGCACATTGCGATGCCTGATCAAAATCAATCGCTTCCAAAATATGTTCTTCCACATATTCAATTGCATTTGTTAATCCTTGAAAATAGTTCACTCTTATCACCTGGAATTGATTATACCATGCCAGTCTGCTTATTTCTTTGCAGGAAAAAGCAAATCTTGCATATTCTTGCCTAATGTCTAAATCATCGATTCTATTTTCCATAACGAACTCCCTTTTTCGTTGAAAGGGAAGCCAGCTTACAAATATATTATACCTCTGCCCCAGATTCAATAACGATGCTGCAATTTCCCATGTACGTAAAAACGCCGCCCATGGTTTCCAAGGGCGGCGTTTCGTCGTAGGTTGGCGACAGTATTTTTGAATAAGTTTCTTAGAACTTACAACCCGGGTCAAAGTTCATCTTTTTCTGATTATTGAAGGTATTGAAGATAGGATGTGCCGTTTTCCGGAGCACTGACGCCAAAGAAATCGCAGCACGTAGCTCCGTTGTCAGACATTGTGCGCCGTGTACCGATCCGGACGCCGGATAAGCCCTTGCGATAGATCAAAAGCGGGACACACTCACGTGTATGCCGGCTGCTGCCGATATTCGGATCATTGCCATGATCCGCCTGAACGATCAGAATATCCTCCTCGGTTAACAACGGCAGGATCCGCGCCAGTCCCGCATCCGCCTGTTTCAGGATCCGCACATATTCGGCACTGTCCTGCGAATGTCCGGCAAGATCTGTTTCCTGAACATTGGTGCAGATAAAGCCCGTATCCATCTTCTGCAGTGCTTCATAGGTCAGCCGCAGACATTCTTCGGTCGGAACACAGGATATACTCGTTCCCAAGTCATTGGCGACAATGTCCGCAACCTTGCCGATCAGCATGCAGGGAATTTGCGCCTGGGTCAGAATCGTCGGAACCTGCACCGCTTTATTGACGCCATAACCCAGATGACGGCATTGATAACCTTGTTCATAGGATTTGGATTTGGCTGAAGCGATGCCGATAAACCGCCCCTGCTTAATTTCTTCAGCCTGATAGAGATCCTGCATCGTATTGCCGGTTCCGCCGAAGACGATCACCCGGCCGACTGTGACCACCTCGCGCACTCGCTCGGCAATTTCAACCTCGGATTCAAAAGAGATGAAATCCAAAGGGGCTGTCACGTTGTAGCACATGCCCAAATCGGCTTCCAGGTTATCCGCAATCGTGACGAATTCATCGCAGACGACATACCGCAAGTTCTGCCGCTGAATGATCTTGACCTGATGTCCATGATCTTTCAGATGTCGAGCGACAAGATCCACCTTTTGCTGGAAGGGGTGCACCTCCGGTTGTCGGGGCAGCGTCCCCATGATTTCCTGATGTCCCATAAATGTATCCGCGCCGAAGTGCATCAGTTCACTCTTCCCAAAATTGGCTTGGTGATTGAATTTCATCTGGGCGCTTTCCGCTCCATAGGCATTCATCAGACCCAGTTTTTCCAAGGTGGGCAGCTTCAGCTCAGGATGATCGTGCAGGAGGCTGCGAAGTGTATTAGCCTTTTCATCGCCTGGCCGCACGGCTTTGGCATCTGCCATCGCGCCGATACCGAAGCCATCCAGCACGATAATAATAAATCGTTTACTCATGGCTGGATTCCTGCGTCTTCAGGCAGTTTGGGCATCCTGAATGCTCTCCGCCAGAATTCTTAAAACTGTTTCTGCCCCGGCCCGATTCGGATTGATGCGGATCATCGTATCAGCATAGGTCGGATCTGAGCGAAGGAAGGTTCCGGACACCCGGTAGAACATCGGCGCTAATTCATATTTGGATTCGGCGCCGACAGGATTAGGCAGGGCGCCATGTTTTTCAGCAGCCGCCAACACCTTTTTCGCAATCGGTTCCCTCAGCTCGATCAGCAAGACTTTAGACTGGGCGTTGGCCAAGTAGGCATTTTTAATACCTGCGATTTCCCCTGCTTGAATCCGGCTCAGCGCTTCTTTGGCCGCCTGATCTGCCAAGGCAAGCATGACCGGCGCTAGGGTGAGCCCGCGCAGAACCTCCAGCGCTTCCCATCCCTGCGTTTGACTGCCGCCGGAATAGTGCATCTTCCGAATCCGTTCAATATATTTTTGCTTTCCGACCACGCAGCCGATGCCTTCCGGCCCCTGCAGCTTAAAGGTGGAAAAGCAGGAAAGATCCGCACCGCATTCACAGCCGATCCGATCGACTTTCATTACGCCGTAATTATCATCGATCAGCACCGGAATGTCCGCCATTTGTTTGATTACGGTGATGACTTCTGCCAGATCATACCGGTCGTCGATCTTCTGACGGCTGTGCTGAACCAGCGCGCCGCAGATATCCGGATTTTCCTTCAATGTCCTCACGATCGCTTCCTGGTCATTGAAATTCGCCTCCACCGCAATCAGACCAAACATTTCAAAGCTGGTCTGCGTTGTCGAATAGGCCGGTGCCTGATGAATCAGAATTTTGGCCTGTGGTTTCACCATCGCGCTCAGACCATAGCGAATCGCACCGGTTCCGCTGCCGCGGACTAAAATGCAGTCTTCTGCACCGAAGAAGGCGGCGATCGCCTGTTCGGCCTTCTGTGTCGTCAGCGGTTGATTGCCGGGCTGGCGGACGCCCAGATCTCCGCGCGTCAGACTCTCGGATCCGCTGAAATACCGGGTGATGCAGTCGACCAGCCGGAATTGTTTCTGCATGGCCTGCTGCAAGGTAATATTTTCTAATGGATAAACGTTCATACACTTCCTCCTATATTTCGTAACCGTCGATAAAATAATTGTTGAGATCCAGGAAATAGCGTTCGATTAGGGCATCATGAACTTCCTCAAGCTGTTCACCCGCATGCAATAACCGTGCGATCTTCTCCGGCTTGCTTTCACACATCAACAAGGTCGCTGTTCCTAATGCTGCCTGCGGCAGCGACAGGGCTGTCGCATCCGCTAAATTGCAGACCCGGACATAGCCTTTTCCGGCAGCCTGCTGGATGCGCTGCGTCGATTCGTCGAAATGGCCGAACAGCGAGTCGCCAAACCCATTGCGGTCTATTGGTCCTTCGCTGATCATCAAGACATCGCACTGTGCCAGGACTTCTTTCAAATAGACTGTCAGTTCTGCGCGCGGAGCCATCGGATCCTTGATGTCAATGATCTGTGTTTTTAAAGGCGGATAATCCCGATCCGCCAGAATCAGCCCGGTTTCTTCAGCCGGTTCAATGCCGATTGAAGCACGAATGGCCTGATACAGAATCTTTTTATCCCGCGCCATGAAGCCGATTGAATTGGATGCCGTCATGTTGTCCGTGTTCGGCTTGAGCGATTGGGGACGATCAGCTTCGATCAGCTTGCTGATAAAGCTCAGGATATTGACGCTGATCGCCGGCGCCAGGACGCTTCCGCCGCCGTCATTGCCGATCCCCAAATCGTTGATCCCGGCGAACACGTTGATCGCGGTTCCGGATGAGGAGCCGGACATCCACCGACCGCTGATCGGGTTGATCAGCTGCGTGTCAACTGCCCGGCCCGCCAGCTGGGATTTTTTATCAATCGTATGCAGTGTAAACCCGGCCGGTTCCAGCTTGTGCATCAAGCTGTTGGGAATCGATTTCACATTTTTAATCCCCACTAACCGCTTGGCAGGATCGGCTTCTAGCACCCGAACCACGGAACCATAAGGATTAAGCAGCGCCGTTTTATGCTGCAGCTTATAATTTTCTTTCATGGTTACTCCCAATTCACCTTGATTTCTTTGCCCATCGCATCGTAAAGACCGCTGATTCTTGGTGTCCCCTGATGGAGTCCTTCAACGATCGCAACCTGCGAGCGGGTCGTAAAAATCTGGGCCCTAAAACACATCAGCGCGGTTTCGGAAACTGTACAGCGGCCGTCAATTTCAAAATGATAGTCAATCGAATCATCATCCGGAGCCGCAATCGGAAGCAGCCTGGCCTGCGCTGGATCAGAACCGACTAAAACATGCGCCATGTGCCCCCGCCGATAATGACCGCCGCCGTAGCAATACGCTTTATCCTTATAGTTGTGTGAGATTTCAGAAACATAGACATATCCGATATTCTCTGGCTGCGGTTCAGCTTTGTGCAGCGGTGTCGTTCCCGTTAAGCCATGTCCGGGTTCGCCGTTATTGCCGCCTAACTGACGGATGAGCGGAATCGAAGCGCAGCAGGTGGCACTGGGAATGTTGATCAGAAGCGGCTGCGAGCTTTCCGCCTGAATTCGCTGCAGTGCCCGAAGCAGGCCGTTGACGTTGCTTGTCGCTTGAATTTGTTTGGCTTCCTCATTGTAAAGCAGCGCCGGGAAAACGGTAATTCCGCCTAAGCAGACATGCTTCAGCGTTTTCAAATAATGCAGGATTTCCGGCAGTTCGTCACTGAAGAAACCGGCAACCTGACCCGAATACAAGCTGGCATCCGCATCCGTGATCCGCAGCATCAGCGGCTGAATCACGTTCAGCTCAGCGGCAGCCTGATTGATCTCCGCGATCTTTTCCAGACTGTACACCGTCATGACGTCCGGCCGAGCGGCGACGATTTTTTTCATTGCCGCTTTGGGCGTCTGAACTAAATGTCCGACGTTGCCTAAATGGACGCCATGCTCGATCATCAGCAGCGCTTCCTTGTAGTCCACGGCGACACAGCCGTCAAACCCCAAAGCTTCCAGGCGTTTCGCGACGACGGGGTTGCGGCCGAGCTGCTTGAGCATGAAGAATAATTTCACCTCATTTTGCCAGGCCGTTTCGAGCATCTTTCTGCCGTTTTCAACAATTGTGTCGAGATCCAGCAGATACGTATCGGGAAGGATCAATCCCTGTTGGTGAGCGTGAAAGGCGAACTCGATCAGTTTTGAATTATTTTGCAGACAGGACTTCAAAAACATAGTTTACCTCCACTCGTTATCCAGAATTCGCGCCGGATTGTCCACAAGACACCGTCTTATCTGTTCCTCTTTCGCCCCAATTTGTTTTAACAGCGGAACAATCTCTTTCATCACGCTCAAGTAGCCGGCTTTGCCGTGGCTTGTAAAATACGTTCGGCGGGAAATATCATTGCTGAAAAGCAGATGGTCGCCATACCCCGCTTCGATGATTTTTAACGCATTGCGGGCACGCGTTTCATCCGGCATGTAGGCTTTCTTACCGCATGTGTCAAACGCGATATTCACGCCGTATTCCAACAGAAGGGCATGATATGCGCTATCGTCGATCAGATCCTGATGACCGATGATGATCTTATCCGGATCGACGCCCTCCGCAAGCAGCGTTTCAATGGTTTCCACTGCGGTAAAGCGGCTGGTATGCGTTGACACCGCGGCGCCGGTAAGCCGGCTGGCGATGCCCGCCGCCTGTAAAATCTTTTTTTCTTCCCCTTCGAACCGATCGGGGGACGAAGCGATTTCGGCGATAATCCCGGCCTTGATTCCAGTATCGTCAATCCCTTCCGTTAGTTCCCTGATGTACACCTGCGCAATCTGCTCTGGCGAGGCTTCCTTGAGCCATTCCGGATGGTATTGGGTTAAATAGAATCCGGTCGCGGCAATGATGGTCAAGCCCGTGTCCTGACTGATCTGCTTCAGCTTGCGGATATCCCGTCCCAGATCAATCGTGCTGACCTCCACCGCGGCCTGGACGCCCAGCGCCATCATCTGTTGAATTTCCGGCTCGACTTCTTCCACAGTTTCAATCTTACTGATGCCGTCATGCCGGACGCGATCCAAATCAACAATAAAGTGTTCATGGCACATCGTAATGCCAAGTTCTTCTTTTTCGATATCGTTTGTTACCGAACGGATCATTGCATAACCTCCTTAAATGAAAGAGGCATCCGAAGATGCCCCTAAATCAATACCCGCTATTCAGGTTTTCCTTCAGATTTATCAAGCAGTGCCTGCACCAAGGCTGGAACAACTTGTTCAGTATGCGTTTTCACATACCCAAACGCCTTATGATTGCCTGAATAAATGAGGTGACGAATCTGTTTTTCATTTGGACAATTGCCTTGCTTGGAAACCGTCAGACAGTTTCCATACCCCAATACCATAATCGCTGTCGCAATTGAACCGCCGCCTCCGGTCATACAGCTTCCTAAGTAAAAATCCACATCGCCGCTTTTGACTTTGCGGGCCGCGATCATATCCGGGTCTAATGCGGTTTCGACAAGACCCGGGAATTTTTTCTCAATAATCTGTTTTGTCTGTAAAGCGGTTAATCCGCAGCATTCAATTTTTAACATAAGCAATTCTCCTTTTTTATTTCCTTACAACGCGACAAATCCCAAAAAGATCATGATGTTGAACAGAATTCCAACAGCGACAGCCGCTAACGGACCCACAGCTGACTTCGGAATGCGCTGGCCGGTTACATCGTTGAGCACGAAGAAGCCGCCGACGATCATCAGGCCGACCGCGCCCCAGGTTGCATTGGCTGCCAAGAATGAACCAGCAACTAACGCTAAACCGATACAGGAAACCATGGCATCACGAATATAATCACCGCATTTGGACAGCTCCGGAAACTTCGAGAGTCCTTTGCCCAAAAGTCCCAGCAGCTGAATTTCTGCAAATTCGGCAACGAAGCCGAAGATCGGCGCCAGCCACCAGGTCGGTGCCAGACACCCCACCAGCATGACGGTCGTCAGACCGACGGCCTGATAAACACCGGTGGCCAGAGCGGTCGATACGATCAGCGGAATAAACGCGATAATAACGCCGATCATCGCCAATTCAAACGTGCCCATATTGCCTGCCAGAACGGCCGAGGATAAAACGTAAGGCTGATAAGCCTGAGCTAAGACATGGATGCCTAAAGCATTCAGCGCACCCTGGATGCACAGATAAACCCAGTTGCTCTTAATCCGGTTGGCATTCTTCGTAAACAGGTTCTCAGTTTCTGAATCGTTTTCCACGCTTTCAGAATTCTTGCTTCCCTGGATTGAATAGACCAACAGGCAGATCATGCCGGCCAGCATTGCAAAGGTATACGGATACAGACTGACGGAAATCGAACCCAGATTGACAGCGCCGACAACCGTGCAGAAAATGTAGACGACCGCTTCGATTACACCCGTTGTAATTCCCTTTTTAGCCCCGAACTGGCTCGCGATCGCAACCGCAGGGAACATGCAGAATACCGGCAGCGCCGGGGAGCTGATCTGCGTTAAATCATTCAGGAAGTTATACGGCAGAGCGGTGAAGGCAGAATTGATGAAGCTGGTGCCGAAGGCGCACAATGCCCCATAAGCGCCGCCGATGATTAATGCCACCCATTTGTTCGGCGACCAGGCGCCTAAGCAGTCCGTCGCGATCAGCGTCAGATGACAGGCGATCAGACCCGTGCCCAACCACTGGCTGAACCCGGCTAAGACCCAGCCGAAACCCATGCCGGTAACGACTACGGCAAACTCAGCACGCGTCATCCGGCCTTCCATCAATTCCGGAAAGACGGGTCGGGCGCCGTCGTTGAAGTTGGAAATACATTTATGCGAGAGCAAGCTTGCCCAGGCACAGATCGCAATCAATACGATCGCACGAAACGGCAGTGAAAATTCAAAATTAGTAATGATTCCTTCCATGTTTACCTCCTCTTACTAATAAGATTCCCCTTAATCCAACTGCGGCTGTTCCTCATTCAGCCGGGCAATCAGATTATTTATGTGAAGCAGCGCGTAATCTTGTTCGGTTTCATTCAAGCGATTGCGCGCCGCTGCCATAACATCCTGTAACATTTCTTTTGATTTTGGATAACTGTCCAGTTCTTCCAGCTCGGCCTTAACTTCCGGCGGCAGCGGCTCAACTTCTTCCCCGCTTACTGCACGGCCAAAGGCGGCGCAAAGATGCGCGATAAACGTATCAGCGTTTTCTTCCTGCAGGATTATGTGATACTTCGTGTCAAACATTGCGATAATCGCCTGGATATCCGCAACATCTTCCGGCTGAATCATGCCGCCTTCCAAATACAAATTCAATCTTTCCGTAAAATCCATCTTTCTCACTTTCCTTTCTGTTTGTTTCTTACAGGGGAATTCTTGTCTTTTTCGACTGGCATATACTTTAAGCAGAACAGCTTATCCGTCAGCCACAGACAAAGCTGATCGGAAAACTGTGTGATGACAATCGCAAGCGAACAGGTAATGATCAATGCGATATAACTAGTTACACTTCCCAGTTGACTGCAGCCGTACATCAGTAAGCTGACGATGATGGCGACAAACAGCATCCGGACATATTTTAATTTTCGCTGAGTCGGTAAATCCAGCATCATCACCCCATGGCAATGCGTACATTCCCAAGCTTTCCGCAGTTTCATCGATGCGACGGAATGAGTTTTTCCGCATCGGTAGCATTTGATTTCTTTCATCTCTCTCACCCAATATACAATATTCTGTATTTACAATTTCAGTATATCCCCAGCAAGTGAGAAAGTCAACAAGCAAAATACATTTTCTTGTATTTTGAATTTAATCTGGATTGTTTACCTTCATGGAAGGTTAAGCCTGGTTTTTCCTTTCCCTGCGATTTGAATAACCCGCTATGTTTCTTTCGATTTTAAAGCCAAGAAAAAAACGCCGTTCAGCGTTTTCGGATCAACTATCATTAAAATCAACTCAATTGGCTTAATAACTCGGCGTGATTTTTTCTTCCAAAACCAAACGCTGGATATTCAGTACCGTTTCCACATCGACCAGTTCCTTGATCAAAGAGGAAATTTCATTTTCCTTGGCTACGACCAGCACGGCTTCCGTGTTGTCCAGATTTCCGCTCTGAATCGGCTGGGTATGAATTTTGACATGCTTATCGTTGGCTTCGTCTATATTCATGACGGTCGCGTCAATATCACCGGAAATGATGCGCTCAATGATTCGCGAATATTCAATCTCGATGAACTCGACCTTTTTCCCCCGGCATACTGACTGTGTCAGTTCTTTCTGGTCAATCGAGGTTGAGTCGGTTCCCACCTTCATACCATCCTGAATTTCATTGACATTCGGATTGTGGAACATGATCACGTGGCTGCTCAAATAAGAACCCGGGCCAAATCCGAGGACAATTTCAATTTTATCCGGATATTTTTCACAGAAATAATTGGCGGCATAGCGGGAAACAACCGCAAAATCATAGCGTTTCTGCAGGACCATGCTGATGCGGTTGACGGACCCACGCATGTAGGCCAGGTTGATCGGCAGGTCATAATTGTTCTCCATCGACGCGATCAAGCCGGAGGCCAGCCCTTCGTAGCGCTTGCTGTAAGGAAGCGGCATCGTCCCCAGCAACATCCGCACGCCGGCAAATTTCAGCAGCATCCGCATGTTCTTTTTTACAATGTAGGAGCCAAGATGCCCCTTCGATTCAATTCGTACAGCTTCGTGATTAATCAACGTTTTGATTGCATTTTGAACCGTTCCCCGGGCTAATCCCAGCGATTCCACAAACTCGCTGACTGTTGGAATGCGTTCTCCAACCGAATATTTCAGCAGCTCGCGGGATACCTTGACGGTGGCAATCGCATTTTTTCCCATTAAATCTTCATAGTACATCATCGTTTATCTCCGTTTATTCAGTCCTCGAATGAAATGAATTCTGTCTTCTTTTCTTGTTATTTTATCATCAAAATGACTAAATTCAAAGCCGGGCAACTTCCCAGCCTGAAATTTCCCTCTGCACTGCTTTCTCGCCGCAGCGCTGCCAGCTTAAAATCCGTTGGCAGAATTAAGATCCTAAGTATTCATCGATCTGAATCGCCAGCAGAAAATTCTGGGAATCCTGTGGGTTCTCACTGAAAAAGCCGCTGATCTGACGGGCTTTCTGAAGTCGATATGCCAGTGAATTCCGATGCAGATGAAGTCGTGCCGCGGTTTGCGATGGACTGCACTGACATTGCAGATAGAGCTTAAGCGTTTCCAGAAAATCGGTCTGATGCAGCTGATCAAAATCTTTCAGCCGCTGAATCCCAGGATGAATAAAATCCGGCAGGGTCAGCGAGCTGGGGCTGGAAAGCGAATGCAGCAGCGTTTTAAAATAAAGATCTCTGAAAAGGTATAACCCGTTCGTCTTACTGATTACGCTCAGCCCGCCCTGAAGCATCGCGACGATAACCGGACAATGAATCAGACTGTCCAGCGGATCGCTGAGAATCATCAAAGTTCCGGATTTGACAGCCAGCTTGTCTAGCGCTTGATGATTTTTTGTTTCCCAGCTAGCAGGATCAATGAGAAAATAGAGATCATTTTGGTGCTGAAAGGATTCAATGACATCAACACAGCGCACTATTTCTTCATGATAATATTTCAGCGTACAGGTTTTGCTTTTGGGGATCTGACTTAGCAGCAGACAAAAGCGGCGGTTCTGCAGCTGCGGGAACGGCTGAAGGCGAAGCTGCAGAAGCTCAGGATGCAGAAACCGGCGGTACAGGATATCCTGAATCAGCAATTCAAACTGCGTATCTGCTTTTTCCGCGGCATTGTTCGCCTTAAACAATTCAATCTGCAACAGCAGCGCCAGCTGATCCAGGATCCGGACATCATTCTGCGTAAACGGACGGTTCAGCTGGAGAACTTCAATTCCGCCTAGCAAATGCGGCAGGGAACCAATCGAACAGCTGATCAGTTTCAGCGGGCCGGCATCATAATCAATAATCTGGGCGCAGCGGATATGATGTTCGCTGAAATGCATAATCGTTGCTTCGACATGATAGAGATACTCCGGATGCGGTTTTCCATGAATTAAGAAATGATCGAAGATCGCGTTGCCGCTGGGCGTTTGCGGACAGGAGTAAATCAGCGAAAACGTTTTATCTAGAATATGGATCGGATTCTGGATATATTGGTAAGCTGTTTTCACGAGCGCTTCAATGCCTCCGCCCTTTCCGGCCGCCTGCTGCAATGCAGAAATTGCTTGTGCATAGGCTTCGGCGTCGGTCAAAAGCATGGATAGGACCTGATATAAATCCTGAGCGCTGCCGGAATGATAAACGGCGGCATTGCATCCTGCGCTTCCCCGATCCTTCATCAGAAAGAAGCTGTCGGAAAAAGCTGACGGATCCAGCACGAAGGATTCCGCCTGGATATACAATGTCTGCGGTGTCAGCACCGCGGGCTTCGCAAAGATCAGCTGACAGCGGAGGATCGGCATATTGCCTGAATTTTGCGGAATTGAAATTGAAAAATCATTTCTAATCTTTTCGAGCAAAGCTTTAACCTGCATCCTTACGCCCCCTTTTTTCTTTATTTTATCATAACCTGGACGTCCTTATCTGGATTTTCGGCATTTTGCACAAAATCCTGTGTGAATAATCTAGCAATCAGATGATGAAGTGTAAGCCCTTTGATTGTTAAAATACTAACATAAGAGGAGGAAAGAATTATGGTCAAAATTTCACGGCGCGACTTCCTGAAGGGAAGCGGCGCCACGGCTTTATCACTCATGGCCGCGGGGTTAGTCGGCTGTTCGACAGAAAACGAAAAAACCCCGGAGGTCACTACACCGGCCCCTTCTGTCGAAAATGACAAGATTGCCGCAGCGTATCTCAACATCCAGCGCGAGGACTACCGGACGCATACCAAAGAATTGAAAACGCTGTTTTCACCGCTGACTGTTGGTTCGCTGCAGCTCAGCCACCGCATGGTGAAATCTGCCGCTGGTTCGGCAACTTACCTGGCCGGACTGACGGATGAACTGCTTCAATATTATGTCAACTTCGCTAAGGGCGGCGTGGAGATGATCTATGTTGAAGGCATCACAGCACTGGAAATTCCGGCTGATGGCAGCGGCTACAGTGCTGAAACCCTGGCTTTCGGCAAAAAGCTGGTCGAAGAATGTGCGAAATACGGAGCCAGCCTGGGCTATCAGTGGGCTCAGTTTGGTGCTGGGGAAAACGAGATGACTGCAGAACAGATTCAGGCGATTGAAGACCGCGGTGCTCAAATCGCCAAAGGCATGCAGGAGCTGGGCTTTAAAGCGTTTGAAATCAATGCCGCCGGCTTCAACATGGGCGAGCATTTCCTGTCCCGCTTTTACAATACCCGTACTGATGAATATGGCTGCACCACACTGGAAAACCGCGCCCGTTTCGTCACCGAATGCATCACCAAGATCAAGCAGGCCTGCGGTGATGATTTCAACGTTCAGATTCTGATCGATGCGATTGAAGAAAACGACAACGTCGCCAACAACCCGACGCTGATGACGCTGGACAACGCCGTAACAACACCGCGGACAAAAGTCACGACCGTTGAGGAAGGCATTGCCTTCGCCAAGTTGTTTGAAGCGGCCGGTGCTGATTCGATGCATCTGCGTTTAGGTCCATTAGGCCATCATGTTGCGCAGTTTGGCAGCGATCTGTACTTTATCTTAAATGGAATTGAAGGCGCCTCCGGCTTCGGTACGCAGTTTGATTTCAAGAAACATTGGCAGGGACAGCTGATCGGCGATACAAGCGGCGCCGGCATGCTTCTGGATGTCGCGGCGCGTTATAAAGCTGCCATCAGCATTCCATGCGGCGTTGTTACTTACATGGATCCGGCACATGCCCCAGATTTCTTTGAACAGGCGCTGGAAGACGGCAAGGCTGATTTCTTCTTGATGACCCGGCCGTTAACCGTAGATACGGAGTATGTCAACAAGCTAAAAGAAAACCGGCTTGATGAAATTGCGCCGTGTACGCGCTGTCTGCACTGCCATATCGGAAGCAATGAAGCCAATGCTATGGCGGGATACTGCCGCGTCAATGCGATGACGCAGCGGGTCATGCGCGAAGGCGGCCCGGCAACCTACGAACTGCCGCCGATCGAAAAAGCTAAAAATGTCATGGTCATCGGCGGCGGTCCGGCCGGCATGGAAGCTGCCCGCATCGCGGCAGCCCGCGGTCACCATGTCACCCTCTATGAAAAGAAAGGCACACTGGGCGGATTATTGGATTTTGCCCACACCGTGAAAGGCCCGCACGAAAACCTGCAGGATTTCAAGAACTACCTGATCCGGCAGCTGGAAATCACCGGAGTTAAGGTGGAAACCGGGGTTGAAATTGATGCTGCTAAGATTCAGTCTGAGGCTCCGGATGCACTCATCCTGGCTACCGGCGGTCTGCGTGATACCCTGACAGTCAACGGCGACGGCAGTGCGCCGGTTGTGGACATCGAGTCCGCCATGTTTACTGAAATGGGCGAAAACGTCATTGTTTACGGTTCCAATGCCCAGGCCTTCGATATGGCACTGTGGTTAACCGTACATAAAAAGCATGTTACGATGGTCACCCCGAACGCGGCGGAAGAGCTGGATATGCAGCAATCTCAGCATGCGATGCGGATGATGACGACGGCCTTGTATGCCCTGGGCTTCAGCGCCTGGCCAAAGGCTTCGATTCAGTCTGTGAATCAGAACAAAGCTGTCATTCTGACAGAAACCGGCGTGGAAATGGAAATTGCCTGCGACGCAATTGTCAACGGAGCGGACATGCTGCCAAACACCAGCCTGCTCGAGGGGATCGCAGTCTCAGAAACCTATGCAATCGGCGACTGCGCTCATCCGTACAACATTGCCAAGGCGATTCATGCGGGCAATGATGCCGGCCGGACAGTTTAAGCTGTTCCCGAACAGAAACGGATCCGAATTTCAGCGTGTAAGCCTCATTTTGGCTTAAGCTTCAACGTTCGAAACGCATCCAAAATCAGTCCAACCATAGAAAAAAACAGGAAGTCAACCCAATCCGCGTTCTTCATCGCTGAAGCGGGGGACGCTTCCTGTTTTTCTTTTTCCTTCTTTTCATCGAACTGTCTGAACTGAAATCAAAGCCGGATCATATCACGGCAGCCATCACTTCGAAATCGAGTGTTTTCAGCTTTGCGCCGTTGACAATCAAGGTAATGGAATGCCGTCCTGGAACATGCTTTCTCACGCTCGTATCGGCAAAGGAATGCTTTCTGGCATATGTCCGTTTTTCCTTTTCCTTTATCGTGAGCTCAGAGATCTTGAAGATTTTGCGGCTGCGTTTTCCCGATGCCCTAACATAATCAATGGCATACTCCAAGCGCACTTTCACCGCTTTATGAGCTTCGATCTGAAAGCTGAAATTCAGGTCTTCTCCCAGCTGAATGGATGCGGATGAAAGTCGAAAATCCGCAACCTTCACACTTTCCTGATCCGCTAAGCCAAACAGCGCCAGGGCCTGGGCATTGCCTGTTTTCAACAAGGTCCGGCAGCCATGTTTGACGATCCAGTTAGTGATTTCATTTTCCCCGTACCATCGGTAAGCCGTTTGAAGGACCAACTCGGGATGTGTTTTGGATAGATCGTTCAGGTTGTTCGCCACGCTTTTCTGCACATAGGGAGCGGGATCGGCTTTCAAGAGCTCCAAGATCTTCAGCACCGGAAGCGGATCCTGACGGAAACAGTTTAAGACCTGACCCCAAGGCAGCAGCGGCCGGCAGCCTTCGCTGGCAAGCCGGCGGACATGTTCACTCGGATGCTGCGTCCAGCGTTCCATCTGCCGCATCATTCGCGGCTCATCGTTCAGAATAAAGGCTCTGACCGCAAACTCCCCGGTGGCGATCGGCGTCATTTGTTCCAGCGCCGCCATCGAAATATCCCAATCCGCTTCCTTCTGACCAAAGACCTCAACAAAATCAGGAAGACATAACAAGGACAATCCGTTGACGGTAGGCGGATATCCGGCGGCAACCTGACTAAGAATTGAAACCGCCCGACGATAATCCTGCGGCAGAGATTGCCCCAGGGTAAGCGCAATCTTGCGGATGCGGGCTTTAAGTGGCAGTGTTTCCCAAGGCTCGCGCAGCCCATCGCTGACAAACGCACGCACCGCAAACGAGGGATCGATTTGGTTGATTCGCGTGGCTAATTCGTACAGCGATTGTTCGTTTATTTTGTTCTTCATCAATTCCGGCATGGAGTTCTCCTTATACTTCGCCTATTTCTGGCAGCTGAAATAATCCTGGCTTGAACATCCAAAGAAATACGGCGCTTCCCTTTGTCCTTCCACTATGTGCTTATTCAATCGTGCATACGGCGCGGATCTGTCCGGCCTGAGCGCACATGACCTGCAGCTCAACCGTTGTTGGCACTGGGGCCCGGATAATCCATTCCAACTGCTTACGCATCGCTGCAGTTTGGCCATAGACGCTGGAAAAGGACAGCTCGATCTGATCCAAAGCATAGCCCTCCAGCGCTTCAATTTCACTTTGCGCCTGTCCCTGGATAATCTCTGCCCCGCTCAACTCTACCCGGATTGGTTCCGCCAGTTTCATCTGCCTACGCTGAGAGCTGATATAGGTCGGCAGATACCCATGATTGACGATTTCAGCGCTCAGCTTCACAAAATCATGGCCTAATGGCTGCGCCTGGAAGCGACGAATGGCGAGTCTTGGCAGCAGACGAACCTGACGCAGCGCAAACCGCGTCGCTTTCTCGCATTCCTGTTTCAGATAAGCCGGCGGACAGTTCTGAATGGTAAACTTGTAATCCAGACCGCCGATTTCTACTTGACCAAACTGCGGATGATCCCACGCCGTCCAGGGCTTCCAGGCCTGCGGACAATGCGCGTCGATCCACTTTAAAGTCAGTTTCTGCTGGCGTAAGCGCTCCGCTTCGCCAAGATCTGGATCCAGCTGTTCTTCCACCGAGATTCCAGCTCGGCTTTGACAATCCCACAGCTCCGCTGTCACCGCAAAAATACCACGGTTCAGATAAGCCCAGTCGTCACCGGCCCCGGCGGCATAGTCTTCTTCCGTACAATGAAAGCCATCGTACAGATTCAGCAGCGGATATCCCATTTCTTCTTTCGCCAGCGCGCCGATCGCATGAACAATCTTACGGTCCAGCGGCTCCTGCTGCGCTTCTGAAAACGGTCCCGGCGGATTGAGAATCATGCCGCCGCTGGTATGATGGGTGATCATCACGCCGACATTGGGATGCGCGATCAGAAAATCAGCCACAGCCCGGGTTTCCGGGTTATCCAGCGGATAATTACCCGCGCCGGGCTGTTCCGGTTTCCACCAACATGGATAATTACGGTTAAAGTCCAATCCCCACAACGCTGGTGCGGCTTTCAGCACAGAATCCGTTTTTCCCTGAAGCATCCCTTCCGGCATAACGGTATAAAACACGCCCTCGATTTCATCCGGACGGCGCCGGCGCAATAGCCGCGGTTCTTCCTCATCCGCCGCCCAGGCTCCGTCTTCATCCGCAATCCGCATCCAGCGGATCACGCCATCCCCATCCAGATCCTGCCGGACAACCCCTTCCGGAGCTTTACCCGAAGGTCGGTTGACCGAGCGCAGTGCAGCCGGGGTTTTCAGATAGACTTCTGCCCCATCCGGCGAAATCCGCGGAATAAAGGTAAAGGTATAGGTCTGCAACAGCCTTGCGATCTGCGGATCATCATGCATCGTCAGAAGAACATCCAGCTGATGCAGTGCCGCCATCGAACCGGTCACTTCCCCGGCATGCGTATTGCCGTCAATGTGCTGCGCCGGTTTCTCATCAAAATTCCCGGTGCCAAGATCCGTGACTTCCACAGCCCACAGTTCGCGCCCTTCCGGCGTCTGGCCTAAGCTCTTCAAGTGCATATACTTCGGATACTGTTCTTTAAAGTAAAGCAAACGTTCAGTCAGCTCAGCATAATCTGCGTAATGATCGTAAGTAAATGTTGTTCTCATTCCGTCATCTCCATTCTCATGAAATCAGTGTATCACTGTTCGATTCCCTCGGCAAAACAAATGTGTTTTAAAAAAAACATAAAATAAAAAACCGGCTGAAACCGGTTTGATTAAAGTTTAATCGTTAATACGTTCAAAACACCGTACAAAATCAGCGTGATCACCATTGCCCAGGACAGAAAGAACTGCTGGATCAAAACCCAGGGATTCGCCTCCCGGCGGATGATGATCCGCTGATGCCGATTGCGAATCAGCGCGGCTAACGCCAACGCGTAGATAAGGATGCAGCTTAAGCCGATAATCCAGGAATACTGAACCGGCACGCACTGCAAAGCCACCGTCTGCAGGTTGATCGCAATGTGGATGATCAGCGCCGGCAGGATCGAATTGAAGCGCATTGTGACGACCGCCAGAAAAACGCCCAGGAAAAAGGAAGGCAGAATACTGATCAGATTGCCGTGCATCAGCGAAAATAACAGTGAGCTGGCAAAAATGGCAAAATAATTGCCCATGCGGCCAAAGCTGCGCAGACACACACCGCGGAAAATAAATTCCTCGCATAACGGAAAGATCAGAACAGCCTGAACAACACTTAAGATGACTGCCGGCAGCTTACCCTGCACAATCATTTCCGAAGAAGCGAATTGAATATTTGACCAGCTGAGCACCAAAGCCAAAATCCCGACGATGAAGGTTAAAAGCAGATTCAGTGCCAGACCGATCAGAATCAGTTCGAGAATTTCCCGCCATTCACCCTGGCAGGCGCCGAAAAACCGTCCGGTTTTGATCTTTTTCAGCGCGGCATACACCTGAAACGGAAGAAGCATGACGACTAAGGTCACAACGATCCGGATCCCCATTTCCGCAGCCTGCCGGTCCACGGTCTGATAATACGGTTCCAGAATTGGAGTCAGCCACTGATATCCGAAGATCACCCCGGCCGCTAAGGCAAAAACGACCAGAAACGTTAAGCCGATACCATTGAATTCCCGACACAGCTGACGCGGCGTTACCGTCTGAACAACACGCTCGCTCATTGTTCTCCCTCCTCTAAAATCTTTTGAAACTCGACTGTATAGCCGTCGGGATCCTGAATGAAAAAGGAATACACCGCAAACTGCGGATGCCGCTGCGGCGCACGAACCCCTTCAGTTCCTTTGAATGTTTCATAAAGCCGATCCACTTCGGCGCAGTTTTCACAGTTAAAGGAAATGCACGAATAAGCCGGAAGCTCAAAATGATCCGTTTCGACAAATCCCAGATATCCGTATCCGCTGTCGTAGATATGACAGCCGTTTTGGATATGCCAAAGCTTTAACCCTAATTGCTGAATATAAAAAGCATCTGTCGCGGCCAGGCTGCGGCATTGATAAAAGACGACCATGGATTGCATAGTAATTCGCTCCTGTTCTCTGATGCAGAACTGTCTTAAAGGCTTTTTTATTATCGCATATTTTTTTCAGAATGAAAATAGCGACCCTTGCTGCTTTTCCTGCTGTTTTCGTAATTTAAGTCCTGGTTCTTTCGGTTTTACAATCTTTACCTGAATTCACCGGGTTGATTTCCAGCTTTGATTTTCCCCGGCATCTGGCTTATACTAAGGCTATTCATGGACATTGAAGGAGGAATCCGATGCAGAAAGAAAAATGGGAAGCTCAGCTTCACGAGGCTCAGACGCAGCGCGATCAGTTTCACCGTAAAAATTCACAGATCGCCGTGCTTCGCTTCGCTTTGTTTATCCTTAGCGTGTGGTCTTTTTTTCAGCTGGTGGACGGCCGGTACGGATACGGGCCGATCTTCGCCGCCGGTCTGGCAGGCTTTTGTTTGGCGCTGTCAGCCCATCAGAAAAACCATCGGCAGCTTTTGGAAAAGGAAGCCCGGATCCGTGTATTGACACGCTGCTTAATGCGTTTTAACGGCCAGTGGCAGCAGGAACCGGACACCGGGGAGGAATATTTATCCCCGGATCAGCCGGCAATGGCCGATCTTGACGTCTTTGGACCGCGTTCCTTGTATCAGTTCTGCTGCATGGCAATCCTGCCGCAGGGCCGTCAGGCGTTGGCTGCTTATTTTCAGGACACAGTTTCGGCGGATCAAATCCGGCAGCGTCAGAAAACGGTTGAAGCTTTGATTCAGGCTCCGGACTTTATGCTTGAGGATTGGACATGTACGCATGCCCTATCCCCACAAACCGCCGCGGCCCTCGCTTACGCCAAACTTGTTGAGCTGGTTCAGCCGGTCAGCCTGCCGATTCCCGCCTGGTTTATCCGTTGGATGCCGGCGGTGACGCTGACCTTGTTGGGATTAAGCCTTCTGCGCTGGATCTCGCCGCTGTGCTTTATCCTCATCTTCTTTGTTCAGTCCGCGCTGGCCTTGTTTTCCTTGGGCTATGTGCACCAGCGCCTGCAGGCCGTGGCCAAAGTGAGACAAGGACTGCAGAATTCTCTGACCCGCTGTCAGAAGCTGGATGCTTCACCCCTTTCCAGTCCGCTGATCGATTCGCTGAAAGTCCAGCTCCGCCAGCCCAACGGCTTATTGAAAGGCGTCAAACAGCTGGACCATCTGCTCAGCCGGTTGTCCTTGCAGGCCAATCCGTTTCTCTATCTGCCGGCCCAGCTTTTCCTTTTATGGGATCTGCAGTGCGTCCAGACATGGAATCATTGGCAGGCTCAGGCTGGGCAGACCTGGATTGTCATCATGAACCAGCTGGGTGAGTTGGAAGCGTTGGAAGCGTTGGCGATGATGGCACTGACCCATCCGGAAACCTGTCTGCCGCAGTTTCATGAGACCCCAGCCCCAGTGCTGACCTTTACTCATCTGACCCATCCGCTGCTCAATCCCGATCAGGCGGTAGGCAATGATTTTACGCTGGATCATTCGCTGACGCTGGTCACCGGTTCCAACATGTCCGGCAAGACAACGTTTATGCGCACGGTCGGTCTGAATCAGATCCTGGCTGCAGCCGGCGGACCCGTCTGCGCCCAAAGCATGACGACCTGCGGTTTTACGGTACTCACCTCAATGCGGATTCGTGATGATGTCAATGAAGGAATTTCAACGTTCTACGGCGAGCTGCTGCGGATCCGTAAGATCATGGATGCAATCCGGCAGGAAACACCGATGCTGGTGCTGATTGACGAAATCTTTAAGGGTACCAATTCCCTCGATCGGATTGACGGCAGCGCTCAGGTGTTGAAGCATCTGAATCATCCGTGGGTGCGGGCGATGATCACGACGCATGATTTTGAACTTTGCGAGCTAAAGGAACAGGCTGGACTGTCGCTGGTCAACGTTCATTTTGAAGAACATTACCAGGATCAGAAGATTTTCTTTGATTACAAGCTGAAACCGGGCCGCTGTACCCAGCGCAATGCGAAGTATTTAATGAAAATGATCGGAATCACGGATTGATTTTCAGGGTATTTAGGATACAATAAATTCATATAGATTGGGGGACATACAATGATCGCTATCACACACGGCAAACTGCTGACCGTCACCAATGGAACGATTGAAGACGGAACGCTGCTTATCGACAACGGCAAGATCACAGCGATTGGAACCGACATTTCCATTCCCGAAGGAGCTGAGGTCATCAACGCTTCCGGGAAATGGGTGACGCCGGGACTGATCGACGCTCACACGCACATCTCCACGTTCAATGAACCGCATTGGATGCCGCATATCGGCGACGGCAATGAAATCACAGCACCGGTCACGGCACAGATCCGCGGCATTGACGCGCTGAATCCATTTGACATGGCAATTAGTGTAGCTCGTTCAGCGGGGTTTACGACCTGCTACACCGGCCCGGGCAGTGCCAATGTTATCGGCGGCACGGGTTTAAGCTTCAAGCTGAAAAACGCCGCAACCGTTCAGGAAATCGCGATTGAAGGCTCAGAAATGATGAAGATGGCGCTGGGGGAAAATCCGAAGCGCTGTTATGGTTCGGAAAAGAAAATGCCGATGACCCGCATGGGTACCGGCGCGGTTCTGCGCAAAGCGTTATTCGAGGCGAAGCAGTACAGCGACGATCTGGCAAAAGGCAAGGATATCAAGCGCGACTTTGATCTGGAAGCCCTCGTTCCGGTTGTCCGCGGTGAAATGCGCTGCCGGATTCACTGCCATCGGGCTGACGATATCGTCACGGCGATCCGCATCGCTGAGGAATTCCAGCTGGATTACACGATTGAACACTGCACTGAAGGCTATAAGATCCTGGACTTTTTGAAAGCCAAAAAAGCCAAGGTTGTCATCGGTCCGCTGCTGATGGGTCCGCAGAAATTTGAGATCTGGGGCTGCCGTCAGGATACGCCGGCGGTCTTTGAAAAGGCCGGCATCCAAGACTTCTGTCTGATGGCCGATGATTCTTCCGCAACCAAATGGCTGCCGGTGCACGTCGGCATCGCGATGCGTCAGGGCCTCAGCTTTGAACAGGCGCTGAAATGCGTAACGATCAATCCGGCGCGCTTATTGCAGCTGGAAGATCGGGTCGGTTCCTTGGAAGTCGGCAAAGACGCGGATATCGCGATCTTTAACGGCATGCCATTCTCCAACCTGACCTTATGCGAGCAGGTCATCATTGACGGTAAGCGGGAATTCACCCGTCAGCAGGGGGATTTATGATTGCAATCGTACATGGAAAATTATTCACTGTCACGCAGGGTGTCATCGAAGACGGCACGATCCTGATTGACGGAAGCCGGATCACAGCGATCGGCAAAGATATTGAAATTCCTTCTCAGGCTCAGATTCTTGACGCCTGCGGCAAATGGGTCACTCCGGGCTTGATCGACGCCCACAGCCACCTGTCCGGCTTAAATGAACCGGCCTGGATGCCTTCGACCATGGATGCCAATGAAATTACCAATCCGATAACCGCCCAGGTGCGGATGCTGGATGCCTTCAATCCATTTGATGAAGCGATTCCCAAGGTCAGAAACGCCGGGTTTACAACCTGCTGTACACTGCCGGGCAGCGCTAATGTTATCGGCGGCGTCGGCTTCTCGTTTAAGCTGAAAAAGGCCGCGACGGTTCAGGACATGATGATTCCGGGAACGGAGGTCATGAAAATGGCGCTGGGGGAAAATCCAAAGCGCTGTTATGGGCCGGATAAAAAAATGCCGATGACCCGCATGGGTACCGGCGCTGTTTTACGCGAAACCTTATTTCAGGCCAAGGTGTATTCCGATAAGCTGAAGAAAGCGGAAACCGATCCGTCAGTTCAGGTTGAACCGGATTTCCGCCTGGATCCGCTGGTTCCGGTTGTCCGCGGAGAACGCCGCTGCCGGATTCACTGCCATCAGGCTGACGATATCGTCACCGCGATCCGAATCGCTGAAGAATTCAATCTGTGCTATGCGATTGAGCATTGCACAGAAGGCTATAAAATTAAAGAATTCTTGAAAGAAAAGAACATCACGGCGGTGGTCGGGCCGTTGAAAATGGGACCGATGAAATTTGAAATCTGGGGCTGCCGTCAGGATACCCCGGCGGTTTTTGAAGAAGCCGGAATCAATTTCTGTCTGACCGCGGACGGCGCTTCGGATACAGTCTGGCTGCCGACGGATATCGGAATTGCGATGCGCTATGGATTAAGCTTTGAAACCGCACTGGAATCGGTCACCCTTCGCCCGGCCCGGCTCTTAGGCCTTGAAGACCGCATCGGTTCACTGGAAGTCGGAAAAGACGCGGATATCGCCATTTTTGACGGCATGCCGTTTGAAAATCTGACATCGTGTCTGGCAACGATCATCGAGGGTAAGATCGAGCACTGCGCGCTCTGACTGTTAAACTTCTGTCAATGAAATCAAGCTGCACCACGCTGGGATTTTCCCTGTGATGCAGCTCTTTTTTTGCCTTCTATCTTAATTATTTTATGGTCATTGAAGACGATCTAATGCGATTGTAAAGGTCTGGACGCCGGCCGCGCCGACAGCAATTTCATATTTTTCAAACTCGATGATCAAATTCCCGTTATGATCAAGATGAAACAGACGCTCAGGACCGATTAAAGAGATCCAATCCAGGTCGTCGTTGTATACAGCCTGTTCTGCCTCCGGCTTGGCTTGAATTTGGCGTTGTATTTCCTGGGCAATCCGCTGTTGGTAATCGTTCCGGCCAAGTCTACTAATGTCAAGGTACGGCCGGTTCCGGCTTCCACATTGTAACAATCAACCGTCTAACTGGACTGGGCCCGGACATAGGTGGAAAGAATCGCAAACGACAGATATTGATCGTTATTGCAGTATAACTGATAATCAATTGAAATCCGGGCCGGAATATAATCCGCTTCGTCTCCCCTAGTTTGAATAAAGGCCTGATATTCCTCCTTGGCCCGCTGCTTGGCGGAGGCTTCATGAGCTTGAATCTGTTCGGCGATCATCGTGTTCAGCGCTTCAGCCTGGTCATTGTTTTCCAGCTGCGGGATCTTGATATCCGCAATATAACTAATTTCTTCCGTCTGCGAATCAGAAGCTAGGAAAAGCCGGGCAATGCGACTGACGATCGGCAGATCCATCACGGTTTTCGCAAACACCGCATTGGTCTGAAAGAAAAACAGAAACGTGCAGCAGGCTGCCGCCGCACTGATTGCCGTCAGGCGGTTTTGACGCTGGCATGCTTTTCGCCGCGTCAGTCCTGTTTGAATACTGTTTTGAACGATATTGTGCAGATCTTCCGGAATCTTAACTTCTTGATCAGACATGACTTTCACTCTCCCATTGCATTTTTAACAACTCCATTCCCTTGTAGTATCGTGATTTCACTGTCCCCTTGCGCATCCCCAGAATTCTGGAAATTTCCTGAAACTCAAATCCCTGATAAAATCTCAGATAGATAATATCCCGATACTGCGGCTTCAGACTTTCCAGACAATGATTCACTGCGAGTTTTAAATTTTGATCACCGGCATCGGTATCGGGAATCCAGGTCATATCGAATTCTTCACGACGCGGAAATTTCTTCAGTACCGTTTTGCATTCATTGACCAGAATTCGATAAAACCAGGTTTTCATATACTTTTCATTACGCAGCTGACTGTAATGCACCATGGCTTTTATAATCGCTTCCTGCAGTGCGTCTTTTGCCAGTTCCGGATTGGCGGTATAGTGAAAAGCAACACGATAACAATATTCCTGATTGTCTTCAAGATATGGCTTAACTTCTCTATCCCTTCCATGCTTTTTCTCCTTTCCCTTATTAGACAATCATCCGAGTGCTTTAGCCCAAAAGTTTTTCATTCTTAAAAATAAGCCGCAGGTTCTTTTAAGAATGGAACTCCGTTTGAATTCAGGACTTTTTCACTTGTTTTATAACGGAGTCGGAAATCTGTCAATTTCTCTTCGATTTGTTCATCGCTGTTTATTTTACCATTTTCATAATGACCCAGACAGTCAACTTCTCCTCAGATTGGCTGTTTTTCATCGGATAAGAATGAACATCGTTAACCTACGCAACCGGCTAAGGGGAAAGTTTAAGACATGCTAAAAAGAAACAGTAAGATTATGCCGTCACTGCATCATTTCACCGTTTCTCTTTTTACCTATTACGATTCACTTAAATTCGAATAAGAACCCAGCAAAGATCCCATAAAATCCCTTTTTCACTTCCTACTTTTATTCAGGGGCAGGCGATTTTCTGCTTGTTTCAGCAGCCTTAACATAACTAGAACGCAGAGCATCAGCCCAAACATTCCGATCAAACCGGTAGGATTGGGGCCCAGCAGCGTATTTTCCAGACTGACGGAAAGGAAGACCGGGACTTCTCCGATCAAATTAACAACGCCGTGAATGACCGCGGCATACAAACAATTCCCACTGATGAGGGTGACATAGCAGCAAAGGATCCCCAACGTCATGCACACCAGCATCATCATGACCATATTGCTAAACGGCGCCAGCGGATTATTCAGGCTGTAATTAAAACCGAAATAGATTAAAGGCAGATGCGCTGCACCCCAAAGAAAACTGTTGAGAAGCACAGCTTTGCGAATACCGTAACGCTGGATCTGCTTTGGCAGAAGATAACCGCGCCAGCCCAGCTCCTCGCCCAGTTCCAGCAGCTGCAGCGGAAAGCAGACCGCGGCCAAAGCCACCGTGACCAGCCAAAATGCCGAAAGGGAACGAATCGGGGCTTCGCCTTCGATTCCCAACAGGGGGCCATATCGGAAGATTCCGCTGTAAGTCTGCGGAAAAAGGGCAAAATAAACAACCGCGCCGATCACAATCAGAATTCCCGGAATAACAGCACAGAACAATCACAATCCAGGCCGTTTCCAGAGCTTCAAAGACAACGGCCACGGACTTTGATCCTGCGTGATCTTCCGTGTCACTAAGGCCGCCAGAACCGGAAACGCGGTAAACCCTTTCTGCAGTCCTTCATAAATCAATATTCGTGCCTCCCCCTGCCTCAGCCAAGCTGCAAAGCCCAGCCCAAAGCAAACACCTAAAACGCAAAGCAGGTACAGAACATCCGGTCTAAGAAACCACTTCGTCTTCTTCGTCCCGGTCTTCATTGGGTTCGCCTCGTTTCCCGTTCCTGCAGCAAGCGCAGCTCTGCCGTCAGCTCGTTTGCGGCCCGCCTGGCAATCAGATAGTCAATCCCCTGCACGATGGCACAGATGACTGCCGCACTCAGCATAATCACCGCCGCCATGGACCTTTCCAGAGAAGGCTCAAAAGCATAGGAAACAAGCACAACGACAACCTCAATCAATCCAAACTGAATGACTTTCCGCCCTGCCATCGCCCTTACGCTCAGCTCATGTTTCGAATAAGTTACAAACGAAACAAGAACACAGAAAAAGGCGTAGACAAAGGGAACAAATAAAATCATCGGGCCAAGTTTAACCGTGGGCTGTAAGAGCCAGCCAAGAAGACCGATCACCAGCGTAATTCCTGCCTGTATCAACAGGAAATCAAGCAGCCGAGCTTTTAGAAATTCTTTAAATTCCATGTCAGTTCCTCCTTAATCTGCCGCTTTACCTGCCGAACATAGCGGCGGGAAATAATGACCTCTTCGCCATTTTTCATCCGCGCGCAGTAACGGCCATTGATCGCCGGACGAATCGATTCCACCTTCATCAGCGAGATCAGAAACGCTTTGGAACACCGGACAAATTTCTCACTGCGCAGCTGTTCTTCCAGTTTATACAACCGTGTCCGCAGTTCAAAGACGCTGGTTTCGGTATACGCAAAGGTCTTTTCATCCACGGCCTCAATATACAAAATCTCATCGTAGTAAACTGGACGCTGCGTGCTTCCGGTCATGCCGATCAGTGATTTTTCCTTGGATAAGCAGTAATTTCTGATATCTTCAAATTCCGGCGTAAATGCAACGCATTCCAGTACCACCTGTTCTTCCTGACGTGAAGTCACGTTTCGAATCACAACACGCATAGAACCTCCCCTTTCATTCTTCTCTATTCTTTCATAGTCTGCCTGGCTTTTCTACACGCGAAACGACAAGATGCATAAAAACTGGATGAGGTGCATTTTTGTGCTTTTCATCAACCGCGGTTCAAGGATGGAGTAAACCAAAAGATTCGGATTCTTTCTTGTTCCGTTCTCTGCAGTGAAAATAAAACATTGGAATATCCTAATACTGCTTGACACATTATACTATGTAATATATAGTATAATGCGTAAGGGGGTAATTATGGATAGTCAACTGAAAAAAGGCTTATTGGAAATCTGTGTACTGGCCGCCCTGGCCAAGCAGGATTCTTATGGTTATCAAATCATCAAAGACGTATCCCAGGTGATCGAGATCTCAGAATCAACGTTGTACCCAATTCTGAAGCGGCTGGAAACCAGTCATGATCTGGAGACCTATTCTGTTGAACATAACAGCCGGCTGCGTAAATATTATCGGCTGACTGACAGCGGCCGCCGGCATATCACTGATTTTCTGGATGACTGGAAAGCGGTGGTGGCCGTGATCGATTTTATTAAAGGAGAAGTTCACTATGACTGAAAAAGAATATCTTGACGCGTTAAACAAAGCGCTGAAATGGCTGCCTAAATCAGAAAAAGACCTCTGTTTCGATTACGCCCGAGAAATGATTGAGGATCGGATTGAAAATGGGCTGTCTGAAAGTGAAGCTGTGGCGCAGCTTGAAACACCGCAGCAGCTGGCCAAAGCGTTTCTTGAGGACCGCGGCAGTCTGAAATTTAAGTTTTCTCTGCCGTTAAACAATGTCAGTACGCTCATTCTGTTAATCTTGGGCTTTCCGTTATGGGGAACTTTGCTTCTTGCGGGTTTAATGATTTTGTTAGCTGGATTCTTGATTGCCGGATGTGTTCCGTTTATCTGCGTCGTCATGACGGTCAGCCTGTTGTTTGTCGCGTTGGTCAGCATCAGCGCCAGTCCGCTGGTCATGGCCAGCGTCTCGCTTGGCGTCGGAATCCTTCAGTGCGGAATCGGCGTCATCGCCTTAGGCGGTCTGCTTTTAACAGCCCTGGGTGCTTCCGTTACTATTCCGCTGTTTAAGACTTTGGTCATCAACACCACGCAGTTTCTGCGGTCTCTATTTTTTCAGGAGGTAAAGAAATGGTAATACGTAATTTCAGAAAAAAAGCCTTGGCCCTCGGGCTAACTTTGGTTTTAAGTGGCTCCCTGCTGGTCGGCGCTGGACTGGCTGCGGGCGGATCTCAAGCATTAAACGCCGGTTCTTCCAAGCCCTGGTATCAAACGATCTGGATTGAAGACGGACAGGTTGTGATCAGTCTTGACTGCTTTGGCGGTTCCTTGTTTCACATCAGCTTTTAATTCATAAAGGAGTATTCGTCATGAATTTAACCCATTCTTCCGGTACAAAAAAACAGCTCGGTCTTTTTGCCGGACTGACTCTGATCTTTCTGATTTTCTTTACAATTTTATACGCCGCTCAGCGGGATGACCGGCTGCTTTCTTTGTTGATGCTGACCCCGGCGCTCAGTGTTCTGATCGTTAACCGGCTGACCCACGATCATCGCTCTTTGTTTTTGAAGCCGCAGCTGAAGCGCAATGCTTTCGCTTACGGCCTCAGCTGGTTTCTGCCGCCCATTTTGGCCTTTCTTGGCGCAGGTCTTTCCTTTCTTTTCTTTCCCGCTCATTTTCAGCCGCTGGCATCCAGCTTTGCGGTCAAAAATGGTATTACTGACCTGTCTGCACTGGGATTGCAGCTGATTCCGATGGTTCTGCTTGCGATGCTTGTCAATCCCTTCGGCGGTCTGCTTCCAGCTTTGGGGGAAGAATTAGCCTGGCGGGGCTGGCTGCTTCCCCGCCTGCGTGAATTTCTGGGAGTGAAAAGAGCGGTTCTTGCGACGAGTTTGATCTGGGGATTGTGGCATGCCCCTATCATCCTGTTAGGTTATAATTACGGACCCGACCATCCGCTACTCGGCGTGCTGATGCAGTTGTGGTTATGCTTGATACAGGGTGTGATTCTGGCATGGCTGCAGCTGAAAAGCCAATCTGTGTGGACCTGTGCCTTATGGCATGCTTCCCTCAACGGCATTGATCTCTACACTGCCTCTGCGCTGCTGACTGCCGGAACTCTCAGCCCTCTGATCGGGCCGGATCTGACCGGACTGATCGGTGGATTGGGCTTTGCCGCAGCCGCTGTCTTCTGTTGGAAACAACTGAGATTGACGCCGGATTGCCCTGCCATTTCAATTCCTTCCCGCTTTGAACGATGAAAGCAATGCATAAACAGCGTTTTGTATGAATTAACCCAAAAATCCCGCCTGTTTTCAGACGGGACAGCTTAACATAACACATCATTTTTATCTAATGCTGAGAAAATCTCTGCCCTCTGTTTTATTCGGGGGCATTTTTATTTTATCGGCATCGTTCGTTTCTTCCACTTCAGCCAGTCTTTATCCAGCACAGTACAACGCGGCCGGGTCATGATGGTTTCACAGGGAAAAATCCGGCATTCTCCGCATGCCGTTAATCCCTGACGAAGTACGCAGTCCCGGGTAAAACAATCCCCTGTTTGATGGGCTTTCAGACATCCCGGGCAGATTCCTTGAATCAAGGTTGGACAGCTGCCGCAGTAATAGCCGCATTTACCTAATAATTGTTCATCCATTATTTTCTCCCTCTTTCAATTTAGCTGTTTATAGCCGCTTGCAGTAGAAGTCATGGTATTAATCTTGTGGTTCTATCGGTTTGAACTGTAAACGATATTGAATCGGCGTCTTCCCGCAATACTTTTTAAAAATTTCCGTAAAGTAGCGCACGCTGTTGAAACCGACCTCACGGCTGATTTGGTTTATCGTCATTGTTGTTTTTTCCAAATCTCTGCGGGCTTTTTCTATTCGCAGGCCCGAGATAAAATCGGGTAAAGAACGGCCGGTCTGACGATTGAATTCACTGCTGAGATGGCTGACATTCGTATTGGTGTATTCCGCGACCAATTTTAACGAAATATCCTTCATATAATTCTCATGGATAAATCCCAGCGCTAACAGGACTTCCGCTGTATACCAAGGGCTGCACTCTCTGTCTTGATAAAGCCGACGAATTTGATTCTCTAAATGATTTTGATATTCACTCAGCGAGAAAAAATCCTGTGGTGTAAAATCAAGGTCCAGCTGCACACCGTATACCTTAACAAACAAGCTCAGGATAGCCATGACAAAGGTATGCGCGGCCATGCAGCAGTTCATGTCCAGCGAATTGCGAACCAAATAATCGAAGACATAATTCACCTGTTCTAAAACAGCTGACAGATTACCGGTACATAGCTCGTTGCGCAGCCGCCGGCAGTTCTCATAGATTGCAAGAATTCCCGGATCAATTCGTTGTTTCAATACTTCTTCTGTGATCACCAAGCAGTCTAATTCAAAAAAATGCAGATCATTCAGCTGACGAGCTTTTAAATAAGCCCAATGCATGCCTTCATACCCCTGGTATGCTCCCGTCAGCGAAGTGGCAACAAAGCGCTGATTTTCCGTTGAATAAGGAGGACGCTGCAGAAAATAGCGATGAATTTCTTCTCCAATCTGTACTGCACTTTTCTGACAATCCACATCTTTACTAAACAGCACAGCCAGCTGTTTGGAATTATCAACTTTAATCAGAAAACAATTTCCCCGGCAATGATTTTTATCCAGCAGTTTTTCAATTTCCCTATAAATCGCGTGTGTGGCTTCAACTTGCTGCTGAAAGATCTTAGAATCAACGATCAGATTATATTTCTTGTCAATCCCAGTAATACAGAAATAATATTCCTTTAAATCAAACCGCAGCGGAATTTGATTGTTTTTAACAAAACTTTCAATCAACAATTCTTTATCATCCCACAAGCAATAATTGATCAGCATATTATTGCGGACAAAATCCGTCGATGCTTTTTCCAATAATTTTTTCTCTTCCATGATTTAATCGTACCATGAATTTCCAAAATGCAGAAGGGACAACTGTAATTTTTGCAAAAGCAAAGTTTTTCGCAGATCATGATCATTTTTTATCATGATAAAATGTTGACATCAAGGGAGGAAAATGAAATGAAAAAGCTGTTAGCACTTGCAACGGCAGCCTTTTGCGTTATTAGCTTAGGCGCCTGTGCGACCAACAACGGTGGTACATCAACACCAAATACCAGCGGCGGGTATACGTTTGCGGATACGATTCAATGGGACGCAGAATATGACGTCGTCGTCGCCGGCTTCGGTGCGTCCGGAGCCGTCACTGCCAAGACGGCTGCTGAGAATGGAGCATCAGTCCTGATTGTCGAAAAATGCAGTGAAGGGGAAGCTGGGGGCAACTCGAAGGTAGCCGGTCAGCTGTTTGCCTATGGCAACGGCAATGTTGAAGAAACAAAGAAGTATTATCAGGCTTTGGCGGGGGATACGGAAGTTCCGGAAACCATGCTGGACACCATCGTCAACGGGGTTGCCCATATGGCAGAAACCTTAGTTAATGACTTCGGTTTAAACAAAGAGGATTTTGTTGATTGGACAGGCTATCCAGTCATCGGCGTTATGTCTCCGGAATATCCTGAATTTGAAGGTTCAGATTCTGTCGGATTATGGACAACCCACATGGGAACGAGTGATTCTCACTTATATCAGATTCTGAAAGAACAAGTTATCAAAAACTCCGATAAAATTGACGTCTGGTTTGAAACACCCGCAACCGAACTGATTCAGGATCCAATGTCGGGTGCAGTCATCGGAATTAAAGCAACACGCGGCAATCAAGTAAGCAATATCCGTGCACTCAACGGTGTTGTCTTATGTACTGGTGGTTTTGAGGACAACCAGGAAATGGTTCAAGACTATATTGGTCTGACTGACTACGCTCCAATCGGCGGCTTATACAACACCGGTGATGGAATCAAGATGGCGCAGGCTGTCGGTGCTGATCTGTGGCATATGCATGTCTATGAAGGCGGCTTCGGTTTGGGCGGCGTTTCCTTCTATGTTGAAGAGGGTCAGCGCGCGTCTCAGATTCAGGTTTTAAGTCAGGGACCGCTGAACACTGGAGCCTTGGTTCTGTTAGGCATGGATGGAGATCGGTTCGTCAACGAATCTGTGCCTGTCCGTCATGGTCATATGTATATGAATGGTACCTGGCATAATCCAATTTACCCGGATAAAATGTGGACTGTTTATGATCAGACACAGGCCGATCTGATTAGCGAAGCCCAAGCGATTCCTGAAGCTTTCCGTTCCCAGGTTGTTGAAGCCTCTTCCTTGGAAGAACTGGCTGAAAAGACAGGCATGAAGCTGGATCAGCTCAAGGCTACCATAACGAACTTTAACGATTATGCAAAACAGGGTACAGATGAACAATATCATCGTGAAGCAGAAACGATGCGTCCATTTGATAGAACAAAGTATTATGCATTCCCAGTTAAAGCCGAAATCCTAAATACACAGGGTGGTCCAAAGCGGAATGAGAACGCTGAAATCCTGCATGTCAACGGTAATCCAATTCCGCATTTGTACTCTGCAGGTGAAATGGGGGGTATTACTTCTGAGCATTATCAGGGTGGAACAAATCTGGCTGAATGCATTATCTTCGGACAGATTGCCGGTAAAAACGCGGCTGCGGCGAAGGAAGCCTTGCCAGAATACACGCTGGCCCCTCAAGTAGAATCTACCCCGACAAAATTAGGTGAAGTCACTGATTTGAATAAAGAAACCAACTATGAAACCGCGGCGAATGAATATATCGGTGAAGGTACCGGTATGGGAGGCAAGCTTGTTGTTAAAGTGACAATGGATGGCGATAAGATCGCAAATGTTGAGATTCTTGAACATTCTGAATCTGAAACCATTTCTGATCCAGCAATTGAACAGCTGCCAAAAGCCATTATGGAAGCAAATGGAACCGAAGTCGATACAATTTCAGGCGCTACCGTCACTTCTAAAGCGATTATTGAAGCGGTCAACCAAGCATTAGCCCAAGTCAAATAAAGTTCCATATTCAATATGGATATTAAAATAAAAACAGCGGTCACACGCTGTTTTTTTAACGATTGAGCCTTATAATCGCAATGCTTTTAGACTTTTAGCATTCTTTTTGGACCCGCTCGATTCAGACCGTTGAAGTCTTTCCAGTTAATTTTTATGAGCTGGTTTCAATGGAACTCATTAGGCTTTTTAAGCCTGACCTATTCCCTTCCTGATTCAAGATAATCCAGACAATCATCAACGGTATCAAACAGCCGACTGGCTGCCGCTTTGGCCGCCTCCACCCCTGAACTCATCGCAAAGCCGTTCAGTCCTTCAATCATCGGCAGATCGTTGTAATCATCGCCGATCACATAGACTTCAACGGCGTTCAGCCAGGCTGCCGCCTGTTCCACACCGGTCTGTTTTGAAACACCGCGAGCGACGATATCCAGGGTTCCGCGATTGAGGTAGCTTTCCACAATATCGCCAAATTGTTCCTGAATCTCTGCCTGAATTTGCGCCATCCGATGCCGGTCCTCGATCCAGGCCGCCATCGAAATCAGCCGGCCCGCAGCTAAGACCTCCGCCTCGCTCTGCACCGTTTTGAAAAACAACTCGCGCCGCTGCAAGGAACGCGCACTTTGATGAATATGTTCATTGATATGATAACCGCTGGCCTCACCATTGCAGAAGGTAAACGATTCAAAATCAGACTGCTTCAAATATGCGATCAGCGCGCATCCCCGCTCAAAGGGAATCCACTTTGCTTCGATAATGTTCTTATCCCGATCCGCAATCATCGCTCCATTGGAACAGATAAAGACATCCGGATACACTTGGTTGCGGTGGGCTTCATCATAGATTAAATTAAGGGCCCGGCCTGTCACAATGCCGAAACAATGTCCATGCTTTTGAAACTGCGCGACGCGCGCGGCTGTTGCAGGATCGACCTGCGGCGCTAACCGCAGCGTTCCATCATAATCGGATGCCAAAAACTTCATTCCCTTTCCTCCCTTGTTTTCTAATTTCTGTTTCCATGAATCTTTCTTAAAAATATTTACTTCTTTTTTGGACTTAAGCGTGTTTCTCAATCCAATCCTCAAGCAAGGCAATCATGTTTGAGGTGTTGCTGACAAGAGGTTTGCAAACAAAGGTTTCAGCTTGCTTTAACACTTCATCCAGCCGGTCAAAATCATGCAGGGCTAAAAGATATCCCTGCTTCTCAAAGCTGGATACAATCTCCGTCTGATGATCATTGTGATGTTCATGGTACTGAGCCAGCCGCGGCGCCGCAATGATCGTCTTGCCCAGACGCAGGCCGGCCATGATTGTCCCGACTCCGCCATGGGTGATCAACAGATCGCATTGCGAAAGCAACTGGTCAAATTGTTCCATGGGAATCAAATCAAAAAGTTTCATTTTTTTTGAGGTGAAGGCTGTGCAGCCGGCCTGGACAATGACCTCATCGGTGATCGTGCCGTTTTCCAGCTGTTTTTCTATCGCTTCCAGCAAGCGCGGGAAGGCTTTGTCCTGTGTACCTAACGTTACTAAAATCATCAGAAGATCCAGCCTCCCATCACAGCATTCGGATACAATTCAAGCATCGATTCCCATTGAACAATAAACAGATCGGCAATCGGATAAACCAGCTTGCCGGCTTCAGTCTGGGTCGTGGAATTGGCAAAGGTTTCAATCCAGATCACTTTCTTTTTGAAGAAATGCGCGATAAAGCACATCGGAACCGCAGTGTGCGTCCCGGTTGTGATCACAACATCAGGCCGGATTTTAACAAACAGACAGAAGCTTTTGATAATATTCCACGCAAAAATGAATAGATAAGACAAAAGATGCTGCTTTGTCCCATAGGTCAGATAATGCATTTTTTTCCCATATTTCTCTTTTAAAGACGCGTTCGATTTCGTTTTTTCCGTAACCAACGAAGCGTCAAAACGTTGAAACAGCGGCTCAAGCTGCAGCAGCTCGGTTAAATGACCGCCGGTTGAAGAAATAAACATGACTCTTTTCATGGTATCACCTGCACAAATAAAATAAAGAGTGGAGTTCCACTCTTTATTTTACATTATTTTAAGCTGTTTTTCACTAATTCTGTAACTTCTTTAATATTGCTGCACTGCAATGCTTTTTCCGCCATGACTTCCATTTCCTGTTTGGATAAGGAACGGATCATCTTGCGGGTCCGCAGAATGCTGGAAGCCGACATGGAGAATTCATCCAGGCCCAGGCCTAACAGTACCGGTGCTGCCAGTTCATCGCCAGCCATTTCACCGCACATGCCAACCCATTTGCCTTCCTTATGTGCCCCGTCAATCGTCATCTTAACCAGACGCAGGATGGATGGATTCAATGGCTGATACAGATAGGAAACTTTTTCCGACATTCTGTCAGCCGCCATTGAATACTGGATTAAATCGTTGGTGCCGATAGAGAAGAAATCCGCTTCTTTCGCAAACTGATCTGCCAAAACGGCAGCGGCCGGAATTTCAACCATCATGCCCACTTCGATATGATCGGAAACGGCAACGCCTTCACTGATCAGCTTCGCCTTTTCTTCTTCAAACAGCGCTTTAGCCTGACGGAATTCATCCAGCGTGGCAATCATCGGGAACATGATGCACAGCTTGCCGTAAACGGAAGCCCGGATCAATGCGCGCAGCTGTGTTCTGAAGATATCCGTTCTGTCCAGACACAGACGAATTGCACGATATCCCAAGAACGGATTCATTTCTTCCGGGAATGTAAAGTACGGCAGTTTCTTATCGCCGCCGATATCCAAGGTCCGGACAACGACTTTCTTGCCGCCCATGCCTTCCAGAACTGTTTTATAGGCCTCAAACTGTTCGTCTTCACTTGGGAAGTCCAGTTCGCTGTCCATATATAAGAACTCCGTACGGTACAGACCTACGCCTTCACCGCCATTGTTCAGAACACCTTCAACATCCTTCGGCGTACCGATATTGCCCGCCAATTCAACTTCATGACCATCGGTTGTCACGCTCTTTGCATCTTTCAGGACCTTCAGCGCTTCTTTTTCCGCTTTAAATGCTTCGGCTTTTGCTTCGTATTCCTTTACCTGCTCCGGCGTTGGATTCAGGATAACCTGACCCTCAACGGCATCCAGAATCAAAAGATCGCCCTGATCAGCCTGTTCCATGATGCCGGCACAGCCGACCACCGCAGGGATTTCCAAGCTTCTTGCCATAATCGCGGAATGGGATGTCCGTCCGCCTGTCGCTGTGGCAAAGCCCAGCGTATACTGTTTATTCAGCTGCGCTGTATCTGATGGTGTTAAATCTTCCGCAACAATGACAACTTCCTCATTAATGGCTGTCAGATCTGGAATAACAGCACCGACGATGTTGCATTTCAGACGGAAAGTAACATCTTTGACATCAGCAGCTCTTTCTTTAAAATAATCATTATCCATCGACTCAAACATGGAAATCATCATGTTGGCAACTGTTTCTGTTGCAAACTCCGCGTTGCAGCTTTCATTCTTGATCATTTCTTCGATCTGTCCGGACAGTTCCGGATCGTTCGCCATCATCAGATGAGCGTCGAAAATCGCCAACTCTTCCTCTGAAAGTTTGCCTTCCGCTTTCGCTTTTACCGCTTCAATATCCGCCTGTGTCTTAACCAGTGCTGCCTGGAACTTGGCTACTTCTGCCGCACTGTCACATTCTTTCTTTTCGATATTCAAGACCGGCTGTTGGAGCTTGTACACTTTTGCGATAGCGATTCCTGACGATGCTGCGATACCTTTTAACATACTACTTCCTCCTAATTTGATATCTCTTGCGACAAATCCAGCACATCCTGAACGGTACTCAGTTTCAGCATGGCTTCATCCTCAAAGGTCAGGTTCATTTTTTCCTCGAAATTTAAGAGAATTTCCACCAGATCCACGGAATCAATGCCCAGCTCTCTGAGGTTCGTCCGGGGTGTAATTTCGACTTCGTCTTTGACTTTTTCAGCCAGCAAGGACCTCAATAACTCAAACGTTTCCATCTTTCCACCTCTACAAGAAATGATATCATTTTTTACACGTTCAGGCAATCAATAAATTCATGGATCGCCCGCTGGCGAAGCCGATAAAATGTGCTTTTTGTATAGTAATTATAGAACCATCCGTCAGCGCTTTCATCCAAAAATTCCCGGACGATGATTTCCCTGTACATCTCCGGCAAAGCCTCCAAGGCACTTTCGTACAGCGCAACCGTCAGCTCATCGCACTGCTGCTCCTCGCTCGCCTCCAACTTCCGCTCTTTCATTAAATGCCGATGTAGCTTCAGCCGCTGAGACGACTTGCGGTAGCATTGTGTAAGATACCGAATGATCCCCTCCTGTTCGCGGTTTTTCAGTAATTTGTTCATGATCTAGTCCTCCTCTCCTTTTTTTGCCTTCTATTATACTTATTGCGCAAATTCCCGAAATTCCCCGTTTTTTCTCGCTTATCGTAAATTTTTTTATTTCTTTCCCGCTTTTTAACTTCTTTTCCGCAAAAATCACTTAAAAATCAAGTTTTTACGCTTAGGTAAGCTTTGCAAATGGGTTTCATCGTGACAATTATTCCGGTTTCGATTACAATAATGACGGAGGTTTTCTATGAATAAAACAACAATACCCTTTCCTAAAATACTGATATCGCTCGTCATTTATTTCGTCCTGCCGCTGAGCGCAGTCTGGCTGAACCGTTTTGTCGATTCACTGACGATTACATACACTTTAATTTACAGTGCCACTGCGCTGATCCTGGTAAGCATCAACTGGAATGTATTCAGTCTGCATCTGCAGCGTTTTTCTCAAAACATTAAGGACTGTCTGTTATTTACGCTGATCTGCCTCATTGCCCTCCTCGTTCTGCAGCTGGGTTATCATTATATCCTGCAGCCCGGCGGCATGATCGTTGAACGTGAAATTCTGCTTCATTACACCTTTTTTATTCCGGCGATGGTGCTGGCCTATTCTCTCTGTTATGCCGTCAGCTTCACCCTGGCGTTTAAAATTTTTGTTGACCGGATTCACTTGCAGGTCAATGAGTCGATGACAATTTTGATATCCGGATTTCTGTTCGGATTTCTGTGTACCGTCGGCCTGCTTCCAAGCACCTTCGATCAGTTTCTGCGGCTGTTCGGATATTTCTTTTTGACTTCGACCTTAGCTTCCTATGCCTATAATCAAACCCATTCCATCATTCCGATGACCTTGGCTTATTCCCTTGTTTTATTGGGAAACATTCTGTTGATTTTGATCTAACCGAACAGTCTTTTCAAAGCAGCGGACTTTGCCGCTGTTTTTTTGTTGAACCTGTGCGGAAAGTGCGTGCAGAAGCCTCAATAGAAACTTGGTGAATTGTTAGGAATTCACCCTTTTCAAAGAAAATTTGCTATAATGAAAACAGCACTCCTTTGATGACTGGAGGGATTGAACATGACAGCATCCTCTTTCAGCAGCGTTCCCGATTCGGCATTCTCCATCTTTGATGCAGAAAGCGCAGATTTGATCACGTTTCTGCAGACAGACGATGGGAAAACAAAGATCGAAGCCCTCAATCGAATTCTGCAGCCGCTGAATCTCAATGAAATTACACTGTACCGCACGCTTTCTTCCGAATGGGAGAGCTGGTCATTGTCCGATACCAAGCTCATCGGTCCTTCATCGGATTCTTCGCAGAGGATCGATGAGATTCTGACAGCTTTGACAAAGGATGATTTTTACATCAGTCCGCACGAACTTTGGATTCGGATTGAGGCTCAGCCCTGGACCCTGCTTCATCTGGGCCATCGTCAAAAGGCTTGGCAGGAGAATGAATTGATGCTGATCCGCCAGCTGCAGCAGTTCACGGCCGCTCATCGCCGCTGTCTGAGCAGCCATCAAAACGAGATCCAGTTTTTCCATGAGATTATGGATCAGATTCCGACCCATCTCTGGATTTCCGACGCTCAGACTCATGAAATATTATTCATGAACCAGGCGATGAAAGATGACTTTCAGCTGGATGCACCGGAAGGACAGCCATGCTGGAAAGTTCTGCAGCGAGACCGGCAGGGGCCCTGCCGAATCTGTCCGCTGCCCGATCTGTTGACTAAGACTGAAAAGGGTCTGCCGCACAAGCATTGGGATCACAGAAACACGCTGAATCAGCGGATATACCGCAACCATGATTCGCTGATCCATTGGACGGATGGGCGGCTTGTTCATTTTCAGCATGCGATTGACGTTACCGAATCGCATCGCCTGCGTTTTGATGCGGATACGGATGAACTGACGGCAATTCCCAACCGGCGGGCGGGTCTGCGCCGGCTGGAAGAGCTGCTTGAACAGGTTGGACAGGGAAAGCTCGGCATAACGGCGGCAATGCTGGACATTGATCAGCTGAAAGTCGTCAATGATCAATTTGGTCATCAGGAGGGCGATCTCCTCATCTGCCGGATCAGTAAAACAGTTTCCCAGCAGCTTCAGCAGGAGGATCTGTTCTTCCGTTTAAGCGGCGATGAGTTTATCGTTGTTTTCGCAGAAAAACGATTTCAAGAAGCTGAGGCTGTCCTGAATCAGGCTCAGCGGCAGCTTCAGATATGGTCAAAGAACGAGCGCAAAGCCTATCGCTGTAATTTCTGCTACGGATTAATTTCACTGCCGGCAAACACGCAGCTTTCCAGCAGCACCCTGCTGTCGCAGATTGATGATGCGATGTATTCTCAAAAACGGCTGCTGCACATCCAGCTCAAGGATTCAGAAAAAGCGCAGATGCAGCTGAATGATTACCGCGGTGAAGTGGTATTCAGCTATGATTCAGCTTATCTGTACGACGTGCTGGTGGAAAGTACCGATGATTATATCTTCATCAACAACATGCGGGATGATGTTTTCCGCTATCCCCAGGCTATGGTGGAAGAATTCGGCCTGCCCGGTCAAATTGTCCGCAACGCGGCGGCGATCTGGGGAGAGAAAGTCCATCCGGATGATAAAGCGGCTTTCCTGGAAGCCAATCAAATCATTCTTGACGGCCGTGCGACTTCGCACAACGTTGAATATCGAGCGCTGAATCAGCGGGGAGAATGGGTATGGGTACGCTGCCGCGGCAAAGTGGTTTTTGCAAGCAACGGCAGTCCTGTGCTGTTTGCCGGATTCATTTCTAACTTAAGCCGTAAAAATAAAACCGACCGGATTACCGGGCTTTTCAATAAAATGGTATACAGCGAGGAAGCTCAGCGTTTGTTAAGCCATCGAGCGGATACGCCTTTGACGATCATGCAGCTGGGTCTGGATGACTTCAAACACATCAACGACTTCTATGACCGCAGCTTTGGCGATGAAATCCTGCGAATCAGCGCGCAGCGAATCATGAGTCTGCTTCCGGAAAACGCCGAGGTGTATCGGCTGGACGGCGATGAATTCGGCATTTTGATCAGCGGGGCTCAGCCCCAGGAACTCTTGGGAATTTACACCAAACTGCAGACCGCGTTTGATCAGCAGATGATCTATGAAGGCAGGCGCTATTATTGTACGTTGTCCTGCGGCTGCGCTACTTATCCACAGGACGCTGAAAACTTTCTGGAACTCGTCAAAGCTGCCGGCTACGCTTTAGAACAAGCCAAACTGAACGGGAAAAACCGAATTGAATTTTTCACCCGTCAAATTCTGGCCCGAAAAATCCGTTCTCTGGGTATTATTGAAAAAATGCGGGAATCCATCGTTCAGAATTATGCCGGCTTCTTCTTGATGTATCAGCCGCAGGTCAGCGTCACCACCGGACAATGGACGGGGTTGGAGGCTCTGGCACGATGGAATAAGGAGCCCTATGGTCTGGTTCCACCCAACGAATTCATTCCGCTGTTGGAAGAGAGCGGTATGATCAGTCAGGTTGGCCGCTGGATTTTCTTTCAGGCCTGCCAGAAATGTGCCGATTGGTCGGCCTTGGCGCCAACCCTGACGATGAGCATCAATCTTTCCTATATGCAGCTGATGGAACCTGGATTTATTGATTATATGCAGCAAACCCTCGCAAAGACGCAGGCAGATCCCCGCCGCATCATCGTGGAAATGACGGAATCTGTCATCGCCTCCCGAGCTCATTCGCTTGAGCATTTATTCCAACGGATTCATGATCTGGGTCTGCGGATTGCCATGGATGATTTTGGAACAGGTTATTCCAGCTTAGAAATGTTAAAGAAAATGCCGGCGGATATCGTAAAAATAGACCGGGCTTTCGTCCATGGCGTCAACGCCAGTAATTTTGATGAATCGTTCATTCAGTTTATCGTGGCCATCTGCCATAAAGTGAATATCGAAGTTTGTGCCGAAGGTGTGGAAACCGAGGCAGAGTTCCAGATCCTATACCCAATGAATGTCGACATGATTCAAGGGTATTATTTTGGAAAACCGATGGAGGAAGAAGCGATTGAGCGCCATCTGCGGACCATGAGGCAAAAAGCATCGGCGCAGGAATCGTCCGTTACGGAATAAGTTCAGTCTGATCAGACGATCGTGGCTGCCTTGAATCCTGGATTTGTCCAGCCTTGTGAAATGTCCATCCAAATGAAAACAGGGAAAACTCCCTGCTTTTTTTATCCCTCTTCGTTTTCTAACTTCGTTTTACAAACGTCCCTGGCGAAAATGCTCGATCATTTGATGACCAATGCTGAAAGGATCGGGATTCACTGAAATTTCATCCGGCGACATCCAGCGGGCAGCGGCAATTTCCTCCGCCTGAAGCGTAAACTGCGGACTTCCCTCCAATTCACCGACAAAGGCCATCATCTGAGTTGAGGAAAAGGCCCAGGGCTGCGATCCGTAATATCGCAGATGCTTCACCCGCAGACCGACTTCCTCTGCGATTTCCCGCGCAGCAGCTTGTTCCAATGTTTCACCGATTTCAACATATCCCGCTATCAAAGCCATTCTGCGCCCCGTTGAATGACCCTGAACAACGAGCAGCTTATTTTGATGTCTGTCGATCAGAGCCGTGATCACACAGGGCGCAATCTGCGGATATTCGATCCTTCCGCAATGCGGACAGACACGTGCCCGTTCACGCTTACTGTCCTGCAAAGGCTGACCGCAGACACCGCAAAAGCGATGGCTTTGACGCCAGCACTGCAGCTGAACGGCAGTGATGCCGGCCATGGCCAGATAATTGGGCTTCAGCTGACGAAACTGAGAGATGGGAAACCAATGCAAAAAAGGAAAATCAATCGGCTTTTCGTAGAGAAAATAGGCCTCCTCGTCAATTTTGAATAAAAAGATCAAAGTCTCTGTCTCAGCTGATGATAACATCAGCTCAGCAAGGCGGGGAAAATCAAGTCCGTCCCTTCCCGTCATCATCGCAGCCTGATCTTCTTTCAGCATGAAGATTCGATCATTGGACTGGGGAACATGCGGTTCAAATTGATTGTAAAAGTGATGCGGATTTATTTCTTCGATCATAATAGCCTCCTGAATACCATCAGGATTATATCACATTCTGTCAGAAAATGAGGTTACCACCAGAAGAAGACGCGCGGCTGACGCAGCTGCAGCGTTCCAGGACTTGTTAAGTGCAGCGACAAACGAAGCTGTTCTGCTTCCTTTGGAATATCCAAATACTGATATTTCCATTGCCACTGCGGGGCTGCCGTCAGCTGAATTTGTTCTTCTTTAACGCTTGTTCCATCCTGTTTTTGATAGCGCAGCGAAAGGCTCACCGTTTTCCTTTGGCTTGCCCGCAGCCAAGCGCAAAGATGCAGCTCTGTGCGGTCTTTCACCCAGATCGGCAAAGCGTAATTCAGCTGCGTGATTTGGCGGCTGGACGTCTGCGTCATGACACAAACATGGTGACCTTGTGAAGAAGAAGGCTGCCAGCGTACATTTCCCTCGGAAGTAAAATACAACAGGGAATTTTCTGGTCCTGGACGAAACTGGGCATTGTGCAAATGATTCATAATGTACTCCTCCTTTAGAAATCCATGATTTCCTAAACCATCGTATGCCCCTCTCGTCTGTCCCTCTGAGTGATATGCCGTTTATCCAAAAGAAAAAGACCGCCGGCTGCGATCTTTTTCCATTCTACGTTCTTAAAGATCAATGACTTTAAGGCTTAATGTAGGCAAACCCAGCCTGCTGCTTCTGCGCCAGCTCAACGACGCCGGCAGGGACAACTGTGGTTTTCTCAATCAGGGTCTCCGGTTCGATCGACTGGGCACGCAGCGCATTCCTGCAGGCCGCAAACACAACACCCTCGGCTTTCGCCTGAGCCATGATAACACTGAGCGAATCCGCCAGCGCTGAGGGCAGATAAGCACGGACTGCCGGACCATTAGCCAGCACTTCAATTTGATAAGTTTCTTTGTTTTGATGCAGCCAATCCAGCATATTGCGGACATTGCCCAACGCCATCGCCCAGTGCTCCATTTCATCAACGTGAAAAATTACGTTCATTTCTTCGCCTTCTTTCTGTGTCTTATTGTATCACAATTGGTATAAAACACAGTGAAGTTGCATCTTTCAGACCACTTTAAGCCTTGCAGTTTTTAATATGGGCTTTTAGTTTTTTCATTGCCCAATCATAATGACTGGATGTGCAGCTGATAAAATAAGAACCAAGTGTACTGCCTCCGATCCAGGAATAGCTGCCTTTGGCAAACAACTGTTCATTCGTTAACGTTTCAGCCAGAGCGACCACTTCTTTATGCGACTGATCCAGCTGCAGCTTAGCCTGTTTTAGCGTCGTCGCCTGATGCTTTTTCCAAAATCCGACATTCATCACCCCATAGGTCTTCCAATTATAGGGTTCCGGAATAAACGGCTTCGGATCACCGCTTTGATTGGCGGCATACCAGTTCAGCAGAAGCTGATGCCATTCGTAAAGATGGATAAGCACATCTTTTAAGTTCTGATCCCGTTTCCAATGCGCTTCTTTTTTCTTCTCATCCAGTTCAAAATGAAAAGGCGTATTCAGCTCCGTTTCCGTCATCGTGCTGATCAGGTTCAGCAGTTTATCATAATTGGTATTCGCGGCGGCAATCAGATCTTGTTTTGTTGTTGGTCGGCTCATATCATTTCCTCATGCGTTCTGCCTGCAGAACGTCTTTCTTTTTATAAGTCTATCATACAAGTTAATACTTGACATCTGCATGTCAGATTTAATTAAAAATTATAAACTAATACTTCCTGCTTTCCTAAGAAAAAAAGGAATCCGCATCCGGTCTCCTTCTTTCTGTTCTTTGAAGATCTGTTCCCCATTTACAGATCACTGCCGCGGCTGGCAATCACTTTTTGATACCAGTAAAAAGAATCTTTTCGATATCGTTTTTTTGAGCCATGACCCAGATCATCCTGATCGACATAAATAAAACCATAGCGTTTACTCATTTCAGCCGTTCCAGAGCTGACTAAATCAATCGGCCCCCACGGCAGATAAGCCAAGACCTTGACGCCATCCTGCAGCGCTTCTGCAACAGCCTGGATATGCTGACGCAGATAGTCAATCCGATAGTCGTCATGAACTGTCCCATCCGTAAAAATATCCTCATAACCGAATCCGTTTTCAGCAATCATGATGGGTTTCTGGTAACGATCCCAATACTGACTGATAGCGTTGTACATGCCCAAGGGATCAATCGTCCAACCCCACGCATTTGCTTTTAAATATGGATTTTCACTGATTGAGGCGGGATTCATCGTGTTCTTTTGGGAGTCCAGAGTCCGTGAATAGTAATATGAGAAAGCCAGAAAGTCCAATGTATTTTCTTTCAACAGAATCTTATCCGCTTCGGTAATTTCAACATGAATATCGTTTTCTTTGAAATATCTCAGCATGAAACCAGGATATTCCCCACGCAAAGGCACATCCGCATAAAAATATTGTATTCGATTTCGTTTCATCGTAAAGACGATATCTTCCGGCCGGCAGGTCATTGGATAATACGTACAATCTGCCAGCATAATTCCGATTTTAATCGCAGGGTTGATTTTTTTGGCATAAGCTTTAATCTGAGCGTCAATCAAAAATTGATGATGAATTGCAATGTACTGATCTTCCGTCAGATTCTTCGTTTGATCTCTTAAAATTCCTAAGGATTTAAAAGAACAGTATTGAATCAGATTGGTTTGATTAAAAGGTATCCAGTATTTAACCAAACTACCGTAACGATCCAGCAGCACGGTTGCATAGCGAACCATGAATTCGATCAGCTTGGGATTTTTAAAACCGCCGTATTCCGTCAGCAGAGGCAGCGGAATATCATAATGAAACATCGTCACAATCGGTTCCATTCCGGCTGCAATCACTTCCTGAATTACTTTGTCATAGAATTGCAGCCCTTTTTCATTGGGCTTAAGCTCATCCCCGCGAGGGAAAATCCGCGGCCAGGCGATCGAAAACCGAAAGCTGTTCATGCCCATCTCTTTTAATAAAGCAATATCTTCTTTATAGCGATGATAGAAATCATTGCCATATCGTTTCGGATAATACCCTTCCTGATCAGCAACCGCTGCGGCTAACGTCGCCAGAGTATGTTCATTCTCCACTAATTTTTTTCGATAATGCACCCGATCCAGTTTGGCATTGTATCGATGAATATCCGAAGTAGAAAGACCGCGGCCATCCACATCATAGGCTCCTTCCATCTGACACGCAGCTGTCGCCCCGCCCCAAAGGAAATCCTCCGGAAACTTAAATCTTTCTTTTTCCATTCTTTACCCTTCCCTTTTCACTTCGTTCTGATTCACAATCAATTCATATAACTCTATCAATCGTTTTATATTGTTGATTTCACACATCGTCGTCATTAAATGATCCTGAGCGTGGGTAAACAACAGGGAAGATTCATGGACAATGCCGCGTGCCTCTTCCTGGATCATCTGCGTCTGTGCCTGATGGGCTTTTAAGATTCCTTCGCGATCTGCTTGTTCCAGCTTGCGGTAAGCTTCCACAAATTTCTTTTCTTTAGCATATTGAAAAGCCTCATCTGCCATGGTTCTTGCGTTGCCGGAATGCAGAATAATCTGCATTGCCATCTGATTTAAGTCTATATCAGAAGATTCTAAACGTTCATCATCAGTATAAGTCATTTTGATATTCCTTTCTTTTTTTGAAGATGCCTTTAATCCAATTGATCCAACTGCAGTTCGTTTTGCTCCTCAGCAATTCTTTGTTTCTCATAAACCTTAAAGAACGGATACCAGGTTACCAGATAAAGGATAAACAAGACGACGTAAACAAGAACCGCACGCAAATCCTCCGTGATCATAACACTCGACAAAGGGGCAGGAATCTGTCCGACTTGAATCATTTTAGACGGTATATTCAGCAGACCACTGCGCATTGTAAACCAAACGACCAACGGGCCAGTAATCGAATTGATCCACATCGGCACCATCAGCAGTGGATTCATAACAATCGGCGCGCTGTACATAATAGGCTCATTAATATTGAATATCGAAGGTAAAATCGTCAACCTACCCACTGTCTTTAAGCTTTTTGATTTGGAGAAACACATCAGCAAATTCAAAGTCAAGGTCGCTCCCATTCCGCCCATCGTAATCAGACCGGCTGTGAATACCGCTTCATTGGTGGCGATGTTCATCGGTGCCAGACCCGCCTCCACCGCTGCGATATTAGCTGCAATGCCAGCCATAAAAATCGGGGTCTTTACACCGTTCCACAGCCAGTGAGAAATGCCCAGGGTGTAGAAAAATGTCATTAAGAAAATTAACAGAACAAACCCCGGCAAAGTCTGGCCAAAATTCTGAATAGGGGAAAACAGCAGGAGAACCAAAGCAAACAGGTCGATATTTAAATAAAAGGTCAGGAAGACAGTCAGTCCAATCGAGGTAATAATCGGGATAATATTCTGGACCCATCCGATCACAAAATCCGGCAGACTTGAATTACTTAATAAGTTGAGTTTACCTACCAGATGGAAAAGAATGGATACCATATAGCCTGCAGCAATGCCTACAATGATTCCGGTTGGGCCAAAGCGATTAAATTCAACGGTGAACATCCCATTGGCATCCAATACCGGTTTAATAAACATAATGAAAACTGAGATGGCGGTTAAACCGGCGTTGATCGTATATTGTGTATGACCTAATTTTTCCATCATTTGATTAGCGACCATAAAGGCTGTCAGTAACCCCAGCATGCCGAAAGAGAAGTTGATGATCCGAATAAAGTTGGGTAAAGCCGGAATATATGAACGCAGAACATTATACAGATGAATACAGGATCCCGTCAGAATAAAGGGGATAATCTTCTGCATTGAACTGGATAATGCAGCTACAACCGGTTTTTGCGAAAATTTATTCATTGTTGGTGTAAATGAATTTGTCAGCCAATTCATAAATCGTTTCATAAGTTATTCTTTCCTCCCTTACAGATCGGCTTGCGTTTGATGCTGGTATAATTCAACTGCCAGCTCGATGAGTTTTCCTCCATCCAAGCTGCCGTAGACTTTCTGGGGAATGACCCCAACCGCAACGTTATACGGCTTCGCTAATTCCGTGAATTTCGCTTTGAAATTTTCATAGTGCGGCGCCAATAACAGCACGTCAATTTTTGGTAGATACAGGACAGCTTCCGTTTCACTTTTAGCCTCAATTTTGATATCAAGACCTTTCTTCTTAGCCACTTTCCGTGCTCCCTGGGCTAAAAATCCGCTGGATAAACCGGCTCCGCAGCACAATAGAACTTGAATGGGTTTTGTGTTTTTTTCCATTGATATACTCCTTTCCTATCTCGCAAAATCATTATAATTTGTCTGTGAATTTGTCTCAACTTGACCTTTGCCCGCTGAAGTGCACAAGGATGACTCAAGTCAGAATACTTGCACGCTGCGGTGAAACCAGTTAGATTGAATAAGATTTTTATTTTCTATATAATAAGGCTAACGAACGGCGGTGAGACGATGGCGATGAATAAAAAAAAGACCCTGCTGCTTTATTTATGGGAGCGGAATTCCTTTTGTACAGCTTCAGAATTGGCGGATGTATTAGATGTTTCCATTCGCACTGTTAAAATGTACGTGAAAGAAATCAATACGCTCGCATATCATAAAGTGATACTTTCATCCAATAAAGGATATACCGCGTTAAAAATCAACGATCTTGGTTTTCTCGATGAACCGCAAACACTGGCATTCAGTTATTCAGAACGTTCCATCTATATCATAAAAAAAATTCTGATTGAACATAAGCCGCTCAACACCTTTGATCTTTGCGATGAATTGTTTATCAGCTATTCAACTTTAAAAAGTGATCTGGCGAAAATGAACACGCTTTATCAAATCTTTCATATCCATTTTTCTACGCAAAATGATATTATTCAAATTAAAGGATCCGAAAAAGATAAACGGGCTTTATTATCCAGTATTATTCGCCAGGAAACCAATAATCGGATTCTCGATCTTGCCGCATTGAAAAAATCCTTCAATCCTACAGAAATTGAAAAAATATCGCAGATTCTCAATGATTTTTTCAAGAAGGACACCTTCAATCTTAATAATTTTTCATATACCAATCTGCTTTTACATTTTGCGATTCTGATTGAGCGCGTAAAAACAGGTCATTATTTATCTGAGATCCATGAAATTATGATTAAGAATCCTGAAGAGCGGAACTTAGTCAATCAGCTTTCTGCCCGGATAGAGCATGATTTCAGCATTCAGTTGAACACTTACGAAAAAAATGAAATTTATATCTTCTTTAAAACAAATATCAATTATCTTATCGATTCCAACTATGCAAAGCTAAGAGAATTAATTGGTGAAGATTATCTCACTCAGATTGTTAAGATCCTTGAAGAAATATCGCAGCTTTATTCGATTGATCTGAATCATGAAAGTTTTATTATTCCCTTTGGTCTGCATATCAAATCGCTGATTACGCGGGCTTCCTTAGGCAAGTACAATCGCAATCCTCTATCGGAAAAAATAAAACAGGATTGTCCGATCATTTATGATATCGCTATTTTTATCGCTCTGCGTCTTTCGGAAATCTATCAAGTTGAAATCCCTGAAGATGAGATCGCCTTTATTTTTCTGCATGTCGGTACGGAAATTGACCGTCAGAATACCGAGAATGATAAACTCCATTGTATATTGCTTTGTTCAGATTACCTTGGTTTGGAAAAGAAAATTTATCATCAGCTCATGCAGGACTACGCCGATGAGATCCTCATTGAAACTATTGTTTCCAGTTATGAAGAATTAAAACAGCATCATTTTGATCTGTTAATCACGTTTCTTGAGGATGAACGAAATTATGAATATCCGTTCCTTTTACTGCTTCCTTTCCAGCTTGACAAACAGAAAAACGAAATTCGCGAAAAAATTTATGAAATCCAGCAGGCCAAAAAGAAAGCTCTGATCTTTAATCACTTTGATCATTACTTTCATTCAGATTTATTCTTGGTTATGGAGGATGTTAGTCAGGATTATGTAATATCGACGCTCTGTGATCAGATGGAACGACTGGGCTTCATCGCCGCTTCATTTAAGACCTTTGTCAACGAACGGGAAAGAGCATCATCCACAGCCTTTGGCTGTATTGCAATTCCGCATTCAGTCCATATGAATGCCTATCAAACTAAAATCGGTGTTGCCGTGAGCCGCAGCGGCATTGTTTGGGGAAATAACGTCGTCAATATTATTTTGTTGATTGCGATCAACAAATATGATAAACAAGTTCTTTTAACTATCAATGAGTTTATTTTATCCATGTTTGAGAATCAGGAGATCCTCACCTTGGCAAAAAACACTTCCACTTTAGCTGAATTTAAAGACATTATACTGACTAACCTTTAAAATACGCTGTACCCGACGTCAATCAATTCAAACAGAATACACCTGTCTTCGATTCCTCATCCAGCATGGCCTAACAAAAAATGTCCCGGATTCCAGCTTTTATACTTTAGCTGAAAAATACCAGGACATTTTTATATTGATCTTTATTTCTTAACCCTTCCAGTTTTTCGCAGCCAGTACAATCAGGTCTTTGGCCAGATCCAAACCGATGGAACTGTTGATCATCAGATCATAGGATTCACTGTCGCCCCATTTTTTATCCGTGTAATACTCATAATACGCCTTACGTTCTTTATCCGTCCGCAGGATCAAGGCCCGGATATCCCGTTCCTTGCGATTATAAAATGTTTTTACCCGCTGAATTCGATCCGGCAGCGGTGCGTTAATGAACACGCTGCAGATGTTTTGTCCATGCAGAACATAATCAGCACACCGCCCGACAATGACACAAGGCTGCACCGCCAGCTGCTGAATGATCTCGGATTGGGTCATAAATACCTGAACGTCAATCATCTGCGTCAAACTGAACAGCGGATTGCTCAGCACAGAACGCTTCATTTCCTCATTTTTGACAACCTCTTCAGAAAACCCCGTCTTCTCTGCGGTCATCGAAATCACTTCTTTGTCATAATACGGAATCTGCAGCGTTTCCGCTACTTGACGTGCAACATCACGCCCCGCTGAACCATATTGCCGACTCACTGTAATGATTGGTAATCCCATGTTTCTTCCCTCGCTTCTCCCTATCTTGATAATCTCATTGTAACAGGGCGGAAATGAATGTCAACTGAAAGAAAAGACCCGCTTTGCAGCAAGTCTTAATTGAGAATCTTTAAATGCACAGGGATTGGATCTAAACCGAATCCTGTGTTTTCGATTTGGCTTTCCCAGATGTGCGCCGCTTCGGCTTTTCATTTTTTTCCAATTCTGAACGGAAGTAATTCAAAATCTTTTCCAGACTTTCGATCATCACTTCTTCTTTTTCCAGATCCAGATCAGCAATGCAGCTGTCCACCATTTCTTCATGGAATTGATGATGAATCCGCAGCACTTCATTAGCCTTGCCGGACAGCAGAAGTCTGACTACCCGCTTGTCCTGCAAATCCTTGCATTTTATGATATACCCTTTACGGACCAGCGAATTCACAGCGACGCTCAAAGTCCCTGGGGTCACCATTTGCAGCCGGGCAACGTCACCTAATGTCTTGGTTTCACTTTTCTCAACATTTTCTAAAATATGAACTTCCGTCATTGAAAGCGTGACACCCTGATGTTTCATATACTGTTCTTCAATAAATAAAATATGGTTAAATACTTCAACCAGCAAACCATTGACTGTTTCGCGAACACGACTCATGATGCCACCCCCGTCGTGTCCATTGTAGCCTTTTCTTTCAGACTCTGTCAAGGTTTATCCGCGCTTTATTCCTGTTTGATCAATTGATTTCTAAGCTTTTGAATGATTCGTTTTTCTAACCTTGAGATATACGATTGGGATATGCCTAACTGATCCGCGATGTCCTTCTGCGTCAATTCTTCATGGTTAATGCCATACCGCATTTCCAGAATCATCCGCTCATTGTCTTTCAATTTGCTCATGGCTTTCAACAGCTGCCGTTTATCTTCTTCCGCATAAAAGCTTTCTGCGACGATATCGCCTTCTGTTCCAAGAATATCGGATAACAACAGTTCATTGCCGTCATAATCGACATTCAGCGGTTCATCAAATGAAATCTCTGTTTTCCGACGGCTTTTCTTGCGCAAAAACATCAGAATTTCATTTTCAATGCAGCGCGAAGCATACGTCACTAATTTTATATTCTTATCCCGTTTGAATGTGTTCACGGCTTTGATCAGACCGATCGTCCCAATGCTGATCAGATCCTCCATAAAAATCGGATTCGTTTCATAACGTTTGGCAATATAAACAACTAAGCGCAGATTATGCTCAATCAGTGTATCCCGGGCCTGCTGATCACCATTCTCCAAAGCAATCAGTGCCGCTTCCTCTTCATCGCGGGCAAGTGGATGCGGCAGGACGTCATTACCTTGAATAAAATAGACCAGACGGCTTCGCTTTCCGAACAGAAAAATCTTTAACTTCAATAACCAACGTTTCATTTCTATCCTTGACCTGTAAACAGCGTGACGTTAAGCAGAGCATCATAACCGCAGTCGTTCAGTGTTTCACTGAAGGCCAGCCAGACCGGCTGCGAACAACCACCCTGAATCTGCAGTGAAGCCGGAATGGCCACCACATCACGAACACCGGTAATGGTTTGAATAGGAAGTACACGAACCGGCTTCGTTGTCAGCTGACATTGGACTTCATGCGTGCAGAAAATAAGCGGCCGGCCTTCAATCACAGCACTGTTGCCGGAATCTAAGTAGCCGGATAAAGCTAGTTCACAATCCCCTGCCCGTAATGTGACCGGATATAAAAAAGCTGTTTCTGACAATCCTTGACCGATTTTCCGTTGAATCACAAAATCCCAAAGCAGTAAGACGCCGGCCGCCACCAGCCATTGCCAGCAAGAAGTGGGTAAAAATAGTTGAAAATGAACAAGGGATCCCTGCCATAATTTCATCAATCCAAATTCCAGCAGAAAACGCATACCCAAGGCAAAGACGGAGGCCTGTAAACCGAATGAAAAAACGGCTAAAACGCTGATCAATTCTATAATGGCACAAATCCAGATCGCTCCCTCAAACCAGCATATACAGGCCGTTAGGGGAGCCAGAGGACTCAGTATCAACAGCTTTTTTAACCGTACTGGCCGGCGGCAAAGCCAAGCTGAACTCAACCATACAGAACAGTTCAAAATCGTTCCCAATATTACGGTTACTTCCACATAACTGTTCACGCTTTTCTCCTTTCTCTACGTTCTATGATAGAAAAAGAGCTGAGCATTTTTTGTCGTTTTGCCCACCTGGTCTGTGAAAGTTCATTTCAGATAGTTCCGAATAATATATCAGAGATTTCTAGTGCGAACCTGAAGTGAACATAAAATCCCTGAGAGGTTCGCACCAGAAATATGTGAAAAATGAGGAAAGAGTTGCAAGTAGATTGGTTATTCGCTATTATAGAAGTAAGATAAGAATCACCTAAATATCTATTAGTTTCTTATTCGCTGTCGCATCGCTCACAGGCGGTGCGTGGATTGAAATATACATTAAATCAGTTGGTATTTTAATCATTTTTGTCGCATCGCTCACAGGCGGTGCGTGGATTGAAATATCCTCGGCAACAAACTCTTTGTCAAAAAATTTAGTCGCATCGCTCACAGGCGGTGCGTGGATTGAAATCGTAATTGATCACCTTAGGATCGACGGCAACGGTAGTCGCATCGCTCACAGGCGGTGCGTGGATTGAAATTGTCCTCTCGCTACACGGTCCTTGTTGTTATAGAGTCGCATCGCTCACAGGCGGTGCGTGGATTGAAATCTTTCTGATTCCTCCAAGTGTCCAATTGATCAGGGGTCGCATCGCTCACAGGCGGTGCGTGGATTGAAATTCATTAAAAACGTGACCTTCCTTTCACCATGCTGGTCGCATCGCTCACAGGCGGTGCGTGGATTGAAATGGCCTCCTTGTATAATAGAGGCATAGAAAAATGATGTCGCATCGCTCACAGGCGGTGCGTGGATTGAAATACTTTATGGTGGATAGATCATGAAAATGAAATCCAGTCGCATCGCTCACAGGCGGTGCGTGGATTGAAATCGTTGCTTACGTTGCTGAGCGATCTGCGTCATGACGTCGCATCGCTCACAGGCGGTGCGTGGATTGAAATGGAAACAGTATAGAAAACAACAAAAAGAATTAAGGTCGCATCGCTCACAGGCGGTGCGTGGATTGAAATCTGTACTGTCATACTACACCTCCAGTAGCTCTGGTCGCATCGCTCACAGGCGGTGCGTGGATTGAAATAACATTATGCCCTGCGTACTAAATCGAGTTCCAGTCGCATCGCTCACACTACAAGGATAAAATATACAGAAAAAGAGGACTGATCATCCTCTTTTTCTGTTTGTATTTCAACACGCTGATTAAATATTTAAAAATGATAAATCTAGCTTAGTTATATAAACCTCCGTAAATGACATAGGCAGCACAATTAGAATCACACCTCTTGAATCAAAATGAATCTGTATTATCTTTTAATAGAACTTCCTTTCCCCATTTCGTGTTTTGTAATGCTTTAAATATCAGCCAGCCTAACATACCTCCTGCCACATTCATAATCAAATCATCAATATCTGCAGAACGGCCAATGAAATACTGCAAAACTTCTATGAATAAAGAACTTCCTGCAAGGCTTATCAGGCAGATTCCTGCTTTGCGGCATTGAGGTAAACATACAGGAATTAAAAAGCCCAGAGGAACAAACATTGCAATATTCAATAATAATTGCTCGATCATTCGCGCAAATCCCATTTGATAGGTTTCCTGTATCCAAACAAACGGAATAAAATTAACAAGATGTACAGGTGGAAGAAACGCATAAGGTCCAAACATGATAAGGTCAAGACCCGCGGTTGCAAAAAATACCAAAAGTCCATAAGCGACTAGTCCCCAAACCATCAGTTTACGAATTTTTGTACGATCAGTACGCCTGCGATATCTGCGCGTGAAAAACCAGGCAGCTAAACAAGAGATCGGCACACCGATAATCGAAATTCCTATAACCATTCCCATATGCTTTATACCCTTTCAAATTAGAATCTTATTATACTCTCAAAACCAGACTTTAAAATGACTGCTATCCAAAGGATAAAGTGACAGTTCAGTCACACGAAAAAAAGAACGGCGTTAACCGTTCCTTGAAATTCAATTATTCGTCTTCCGTCTCCAAGAGGCCATAACCTCCGCTGTTACGTTTGTAGACGACCGCAATTCCGTCCGTTTCTTCATCCGTGTAGATAAAGAAGGAATGACCCAGCATTTCCATTCGCATAATTGCTTCTTCCAGATCCATACGCTGAGCTTTGACTGTTTTAGTTCTGACAGCGATATCTCCTTGATCCAACTTTACATTGTCCTGTTCAACAAAGCTGAGCGCCAGTTTTTCACGATGGCGGCGGGATAAGCGTGTTTTCTGGCGGCGAACCTGATCTTCTAACTTATCAATCGCCAGATCAATGGCCGCATATAAATCTTCATGTTCAACTTCTGTTCTCAAGATTCCTACTTTGGTAGGGATCGTGACTTCAATTTTCTGTGTGAGAGGATAAGTGCGTACAACAACACGGGCTCTTGTTTCCGGATCAATTAACAGATATTTGTCCAAGAAAGATAATTTCTTTTCAATTTTCTGTCTCATTCCTTCCGTGATGCTGACATTTTTTCCGACAATCTCAAATTTCATGGATAATTCCTCCTTTGATGTACTTTTAGTATAAGCTGTTCCAAAGAAAAAAATCAGTCTTTAAACGTCACTACTTTCGTGTTATACTGAAAGCGTAAGGGCTGATTTCTGTAAATCAGCCCCTTTTTCTTACATTTATGATTTTAAAACCTGGCGCAGAAGCTTTAAGACATTATCATAGCCAATCGCTTGGCACTCCATTTCTGAGAAGCCCTGCGTTTTTAGACCCTTGATCAGATTCTGCGCCTGAACGGCACTGGCAAGATCACTGCCCATGGATGTCGCATGATCTTCAAAGAAATCCATAAAATCAAATCCGACTGCAACATACTCCATTCCGACTAAATCCGCAATATGACGGCCATGGGCAGCCAGATGCAGCGCATCCTGATTTTCAGGCTTGGCATCAATGAAATTCTTCGCTGCATTCAAACCGATCACACCACCCTTGGCGGCAATCGCCATGATTTGCTGATCAGTCAGGTTGCGGTGTACTTCGCAGAGCACACGGGTATTGGAATGGGTGGCGATCAGAGGACCGCGCACAATCTCAACCATATCCCAGAACGTTTTTTCATTTGTATGTGATACATCTAGGATCATTCCCAATTCATCCATCTTTCGAACAGCTCTGCGGCCTTCTTCAGTTAATCCGCGTGTCACTGTCCCCTTTACGCCGGTGGCCAGCGCATTTTCGTCATTCCAGCACAAGGAAGCAATACGAACTCCCTGATCATACAGCCATTGAATTTTTTCTTCAGCCTGATCCCGAATTCCGCACATGCCTTCTACAGTCATCACAACATGCGGTTTTCCGGTTTCTTCCAAATCCGCTTTGGATTTTACCCACGTAACGGCATCCAGATTTTCTTCAATTTCCTGACGGGTGGCTAAGACCATTTTCTGCATTCGCTCCCAGTCTTCTGATCCTTCAAAATAACTGGCAATGCCTACACCAAGAACTTCACCCTGCAGTAACTTGGGCAGATGCTCCTCTTTCAATACGTGCATTTTTCCCTGCTCGTGCCTGCGCAGGATGTCCCAGCCGATATCGGCATGCAAATCAAAAATTCTCATTTTTTCCCCTTTCAAGCAGCGGATGCTGCTTCCTTTAACTGATGCTTGGCTTCCCATTCAATCAGTTTCTTTTTCAATCCTTCCATAACAATAAGCATGGAATAAGTATCCAGTCCACAGTATTGCAGCAAGTGATCACGAATAGCCTGATGGTCGGTTTCCGTGTTGTTCTGATCCAGATTGCGCCATTGAACCACGGCATCCATTCCCTGATGAATATCCAGCTTCTGATAGGTTAAATTCTCATCAAATAACGGCAGCAGGGTCTTTAACGAATAGTAGCCGCGCATCCGCGTATCGTAAAACAGGCCGGCCTGAAACGGAAAAGCTAAATCAACCATACGGGCATGGATTTTCATCAAGGGCTTTGCCCGATCCGGAAAACGAGCAGCCAGCTCCTGCAGCCGGATCTTCTCCGCTCCTTCGGCATTATAAGCGATCACGCTGCCTCTGGACGGCAGATCGTTTAACAATTTTTCAACAAAGTCTTTCCGACAGTCATGGACGCCGATAAATTCCCGATGAATCAAAGTCCCGTCCGCTTCTAAAATATGCAGAGAATACTGAAATGGCAACACCTGATAGCTGCGCATTCCTTCATAGGGCGGCACAGCATACGTTTCCCATTCAAAATCCAGGAAGCAGTACGGATATTCCAAAGTACCGTCAAACCAGGTTTTTAAACCAAAGTAATCAAGGTAACAACCGCCGTTTTGAGCAGCCTTGATCTGGGCGAACTGCTGGCGGGTGCCTTCTAAGCGATCATAATCCGCATCCTGCAGTTTTAATCGGCCTTCCGCCGCCATCTGATTTTTATATTGAGATGAAACCAGGGTCAGAATTGAATCCGCCTCCAGCTCTTTTTCCGCTGCGAAACAGCGCTCATAATAAACGCATTTGTTGCGTCGGGTACAGCGATTGGTTTTTACCGACTCCGGTTCTCCCTGATCCAACAGCTGATCCATTTGATCAAGAAGAAGCTGAACCTCGGTTTTTTGCTTTTCAATGGCGTCGGCAACTTTTCGAGCAGGGTTCCCTGAATCATTGTAAAAGCGATCAGAAATCAAAAAAAGCGCTTGCGGATCTAATTCTTTGCCTCGAATATAATCAGGATTGAGATGAATGATATAAAACTGAACGACAGAAATGCCCAACTTCTCCAACACCCAGTTGTTCAGCATATAGCTGAACGCTTCATCTTCTTTCGGCAGATGACCGCCGTAAAGAAAATAGACCTCCCACCCCGCGCTTCCGTGATGCAGAAATGGAATTTTAACGCGCAGCTGATTGTATTCAAAACGTGCTGAAACCAGCCACTCCTGCTGATTGAGAGCCGCCATCGCAAGTGAAGGATCATCACCGCGAATACCGCGAAAATGTTCGTTAATTTTTAATTTCTGGCAGGCTAAACCGGTCAGATCTTCATCCATTCTCACAAAAGGAGAAAAGGGCGGCGTCGGTTCTTTTTTTGACAGCCAGAAATATTTCGGACATCGTTTAAATTTTTTACAATCTGAAATATGAACCATGAATAATCACCTTTTTGATTATATCATTCCCCATCAGGCAATCCAAGAAAAGTTTTTGTCAGCAGTATCGCCAAACATGAAACGTCCAGAAGAAACATTCAGAATTCAGCCGCATTCACACTGACTTTTATGATTATTCCAGCTCATTCCTCAGCAGAATCAATCCATTGTCTGAAATAGTTTCGCAGTGCCGGATCACAGACATAGACAAAAGTACCCTTGATTGCCCGGGTTAACAAAACCTTATAAATATTGAGAATATAATGCTTCAGAATCTTTTCATCGTGAATCGAGGCTTTGCCAAATCGGTCAAAATAGTGCTCAGCGTGAACCACAATGCTCTGAGTTTGTTCATCATAGGCTAGTTCCGGGCCGACGATGACGCCGGCATAATTCAGATCATAGCCCTGTACCGTATGAATACATCCCACCTCGTTGACAGCATTCTCAGAATTTACCCAGTCTTCATTGACTGAATTCCAAATGAAGCGGCTGGATTCAATCTCAATATCATATAGCTGTTCACTTCGGATTTGATCCAAAGCTTTGTTTTGGGTTTTCCATTTCCAGGCATAACCGGCGACCAGCCGGCATAGTCCAACTTCCCTTTCCTTCTCCTGCAGCGTTCGGACTAAATCCTGAATCTGATCAAACAGGAGAAATTCGTAATTTTTAAACTTCTTTTTCTTTGGATTTCCATATTCGTACAGAATATTTTCAACATAAGCAATATAATCCTGGCCGGCCGCTACCCGCATCTGGGATGTTAAGAAATACTCTTCCGTGTTTTCTTTTTGAACTAATCGCTGAAATACTCCATTGTCTATATCCGAGGGTTTCACCGTCTGCGTATCATCATAAAACAAGATCTGATAATCACTGCAGCAGCGAATCCAATCCCATTCATTTCCATCCTTGAGACCTAACTGCGCATTAATCCGCTCAAATACCTTGTGATGTCCCGGCATCAGATTCTTCTTTTGCCGCAGCCGATGAGCTTCATCTACGATAAGCACGTCATAATGTTCTTTGATCACATCCGAGGGACCGATAACCATGGAAGACCGAAGTCCCTGAACCTGCTTAAACACTTTTTCCAAGGTTTTGCGCAGTGAAGTCATAGGAACAACCAAACCTATTTTTAAACTTTTAATATTTTTCAGATAATATAGGCTCTGAAATGAAAATTCATCTTCATCCGCTGTAAATTCATCCGCCGCCTCAGGTTGGGACGTCATCACATCTGTGATCAGTTTCATCAGATAAACGGCCAGCACAGTCTTTCCGGTTCCTGCTCCGCCATGAACCAGAAAAGCAGTTTCTTCATTGCGCTGAAGATGCTGCAAAAGTGAATCAAACAAACTCTCTGCCGTCTTGTACTGATCCTCTGTCAACGATTTGTAAGGGGAATATTTAAATAAATCACTGTTTTCAATCTGAACATGATTATGCTTTGCAATCCCCTGTTTTATCAGCAGCTGCCAGATTTCTCTGAAGGTTTTCTCATAGACCTCTTTTTCATAATAGTTATAATTGCGGATTCCATTATTTCCATTCTGCAGTCTGAACTGACCGTCGGCTGAAAGATACTTGATCAGCGAAGCTTCGATATCCGTTGTTGCCGACTTATTAAACCGCTTATCAGTAATGACCCTCAGCTGATCCAGGCGCCTCCGGTCAGCATGATGGTAATGCTGCTGAATGCGATGGGCAATGTTGATCGTTTCTCCAACATAGGCCTCTTTACGGCCTGTCAGAATATAAACTGAAGGGTACTGAATTGCCTGCGTAATTCCTCTTGCCTTATTTACTGCCTGATCATCAAATGGAATTGTTTTTATTCTGACCATTCAAAATTCCTCCTACAGCTGATCGTATTTTGTACTTTTTCCTCTGGCTTTCTCCACCGGGTATTTTTCACGGTTCTTTTCCAGCTTCTGCAAAATAATCGTTTCGGCATCCACGCCCAGCTTTGCGCTCATTAGCAGGCAATAGTTCATCACATCCGCCAGTTCCTCACAGACCTTTTGCTGATCAAACTCAGCATTCCATTGGAAACATTCCAGCAGTTCACCCGCTTCAATCGCAATTGACTTGGCCAGATTCTCCGGACTGTGAAATTGGTCCCAATCGCGTTCTTCATTAAATTTTATAATTTCTGCTAATGCTTTCTTCATACATCCACCTCATCCTTTCAAGTATATCACGGCTATCGTGAAAAGGGATATCCCTGATCCTTTTTCCCGGCAAAAAAGGCGCTTCTTCGCGCCTTTGTTCTTTCTTTGCTGGTTTAGGCTTCAATGCAGAACTTTCCGTCTTTGAAGAAAACAACTTCCGTTTTATCCGCATGAACGCCTGTGATCTGCATATCGTCGCTGCCGAACATGAAATCCACATGCACCATTGAGAAATTACAGCCTCTGGCTTTCATTTCTTCTTCACTCATGTCCTGTGAGCCTTCCATATTCATCGGATACGCCCGGCCCAAAGCGAGATGACAGCTGGCGTTTTCGTCAAATAAGGTATTATAGAACAAAATTCCGGATTGTGAAATAGGCGTATCCACATCAATCAGCGCGACTTCACCAAGATAGGCGCTGCCTTCATCAAATTCAATCAGACTGGCTAAAGCGGCTTCTTCTTCCTCAGCATGCCAGCGCACGGCTTTCCCCTGTTCAAATTCAATCCAAAAATTCTGAATCAGTTTACCCTGATAACTCAGCGGTTTGGTTGCCTGAACACGGCCCTGAACGCCCGTTCTTTTCGGCATAGTAAAATTTTCTTCAGTCGGCATATTGGGATTGAAGACAACACCATGCTGGGATTTTTCACAGCCGCCTTCCCAGATATGACCTTCCGCCAACTCCACAACCAGATCGGTTCCCTTTTGGTTTTTAAAATGCAGGGAAGCAAACTGCTGACGATTCAGCCAGTCATTGTGAGCGGACAGCTCCTGGTTGTGTTTTTCCCATAGAGCGATCGGATCCTGATCCTTTTGGATGCGCACGGAAGCCAGAATGGCGTTCCACAGTTTTTCCACGGCCGCTTCCGGCGTTTCGTCCGGAAAGACTTTCAGCGCCCATTCCGGATTCGGGATCGCGATGATCGACCACTGACCTTCATTAGCCATCGTGTAATTCTGAAACTTCTCCAGGGCTTTGCGTCGCGCCGCAACAACCTGCTGCACCTTTTGCTGATCGACGTCTTTCATTATTCCAGGAATGCTGGAGTCAATGTTCAAAATGCAGTAGCCGCGGTCAACAAATTCCTGTTCCCGTGCCACAAGCCAATCCGGCACACGCTGAAGCACCGCGGTATCCGCGTAATCATAATCGAGCTTTGTGAGCTGATCATCCTGCCACAGCACCACCACTTCGCCTGCACCTGCGCGATAGCCTTCTTCAACACACAGCCGGACAAACGGCGCTGAATCCACCTGCGCTTTAATCACCAGCAGCTGTCCTTTTTGGACATGAACGCCCAAGCGGACAGCCAGTTCAGCATACTGGCGCAGACATTTTTCTGAAATCAAGGTTATTCCTTCTTTCTGTTCTGTTAGTTTCCGTGAGAGATTGGCAACATTGCCGCACCGATAATTCCCGGTTCTTCCAGCTTGGCTGTTTCAAAGAGCGTATCCCGCATCGGGACATGCACAAGATTCTTGAAATTCGCAACAACTTTATCCATAAATACGTCTTTGGACTGCATCATGCCTCCGCCGATCACAAACATCCACGGATCTGCAATATGCGCGATGACTGAAAACATCACAGCCAAATCATAGGTCATATTATCCACAATCGACTGCGCCTGCGGATTGCCTTGTTTTGCTAGATCAAACACATCGCCGGCATGCCGGATCTGATCGCCGAAAAGCGCTTTGCCCTTACGGGTAATCGCCACACCGCTGGCTTCATTTTCCACAGCGCCGATATTCAAATGATTGACCTTTTCGCGGTTGCGGTCAATGATAATATTTGCGATTTCGCCCGCATGACCATGCTTGCCGCTGACAACCTTGCCGTCGACGATCAGGGCGCCGCCGATACCGGTAGAAATCGTGACATAATAGACGACCGGCAAGCCCTTTCCAGCCCCGACTAACGCTTCCGCTAGTCCGGCAACATTGGCATCGTTGTCAACATAAGCCGGCATATTGAAGTTCTGCGTCAATTCCGCCGCAATCGGATATTGTTCAAAACCCGGCAGGTTGGTTGCCATCAGCATTTTTCCGTTGATTGTATCCACCGGCCCCGGCACCCCGACGCCAATCCCCTCGCATTCAGTATACCCCGGAATTTCACGGATCATTTCCATCATGTTGTCCATGACTTTCCGCGGTCCCTCCTGGGCCAGCGACGGACGTTTGACTTCTGCCAAAACAATTCCATCACGCGTAACTTTGGCAACGCGGACATTCGTTCCCCCTAAATCAATTCCTAAATATGTTTTCATACTCTAGGTCCTCCTTAGATTTAATTATAGCGAAAGCTGCAAGGGGTTACAACTAAAGACCGCATCGAAAAGTCAGGTTTTTCAGTGCGGCGCTGGAAGTCCAATAAACAAACCAATTTTTCCATACATAATCAATCATTCATTCACTGCTCAGTTTTAATCCTTCATAACAGGATTTCAGACAGCCATCAGTTTAGTGTTGATCAAGCTTTGTTTGAACGAACTTATCAATGTAGTCAACCGTTTGCATTTTTTCATTCAAATCATCCACAATGTCCTGAATTTTCACATCTCCTTTACCATTTCTCCAATAAAAAAAGCTGTTTTTCTTTCAAACGGAAGCGACGTGATTTCCGCTGCTCCTAAATGAAAATACAGCTCTTTTTTTGATTTTTTCCGGATTGATTTCCAGTTTCTTTCGATCTGACTAGATCGTGAGTTTCTGTCTTTCAAAATTTTCAGAAATCCTGCAGCGCTGCCGATCATAACTTAAACTTTCTTTTTGTCCTCACTCACAGATTTCAATTCTGACCTGATCGGCATCTTGGTTTTAAAACTGGTTTCACTTATTCTCAAACCTGATATTGATTTAACCTTGTTTATAAACAGGCCGATTCTCAGCATGATTAATGTGTCGGCTCGGTTGCAATGAAAGCTGCAATGTCCTTGGTCACCTGCTCATCCACAATCGCCTTCTGCATATAGTAAGTATTCGGATTCGCATCAAAGTCACCCGGCATCATCAAATGAGATAACCCCGGATAGCTGTGGAAAGTCCAATTTGATCGTTCGCCATAAGCGGCCTTCCATGTTTCATATTCCTGCAGCGGAACCTGATAATCTTCTTCTCCCTGCAGTACCAGAACTGGTTTCGTTATCGCTTCTGCCGTTTTAACCGGATCATAAGCAAGCAGATCTTTCCAATAAGCCGGATAAGCTCCTGCAACTAATTCATCATCAGCTAACTGATCCAGCTGATTCAGCTTATCCAGCTCAGCCAACGCTGCATCAACCGCTGCTTTTTCCTGATCTGTATTCATAAACTGAGCTAAATGAGCATATTGAAATCGCATTAATGAGGCTAAATCCGTTACCGGTGCAGCCATCATAATATAACCGGCAGCCTGCGGTGTTTCCGCGGCGATACGGGGAATGCATAACCCACCTAAACTATGACCCAAGACATAGATTGCAGCGGAATCCACTTCTGGCTGCCCGGCCATGAATTCAACGATATCCACAGCATCGTGTACTGTTTCCTGATCCACCGTCAGCTGTATATCAGCGGCACAATCTGCGCCATAAACATAGGTACGCTTGTCATAACGAAGGGTTGCAATCCCCTGTTCAGCAAGCCGATAAGCGATATCCTTAAAAACAGTATTGCCGTAAATTGTTTCATTGCGGTCATTCGGCCCGGAACCGTGAACCAGAATGATGACCGGAACCGGCTGTTCCTTGTTGGGCAATGTCAGCGTCGCCGGCAGATCCTTTCCATCCCGCATCGTGATTGTCAATTCCTGTTCTCTCGCGCCTTCCGGCAATGTCAGGGCCGCAACATCGCTTGGTTCAACATATTCTGAGAAATTAACGCCTGCAATTTGATCCTGATCATTAAAGACAACATTAACACTTAAATTCTGATTTTCAAAAAGAACTGGTACCTGAACAATCTTGTAGGCACCCTGTTCGATCTCATTGGCTTTTTGAATTTCTTTCAGCGCCCCCAGCTGTTTCAATGAAGGTTCCAGAGAAGCCTGCAGCTGAGCCGCAGCTTTCTGCATTTGTTCATCGTAGGCAAAACCTTTTAACAGCTTTTCAAAATCGCCGGCTCCCAAGGTTTCTACATACGCTTTCGCAATTTCTTCGCGGCTGCCTGTCACTTTATCCGTAACCTCCGTTCCTGGTTCGTCGGTTTGTTTCGGCTCCGATGCTTTTTGACATCCGCCCAGAACAACTGCCATCAACATGAACCCGATCATTCCTTTTTTAACTGCTTTGTTCATTTTATTTTTCCTTTCTGATCTCCATCAATTAGATGTTTATCTAATTGAATTATAGAATTCTCTTCCATCTTTGTCAATTCTTATTTTTCTTCTTTTCTATCTCGTTTTCTTTGTCATTCTGGCTGACTTTTTAAGGTTTCCCGCCTGACGTATCTATTTTCAATCAATCCCTCATATCAATTCAATTCCCCAAAACAAAAAACTCCGTCTGTAAATCAGACAGAGTGGTGTTGTCTATAATTTCGTTTTGATATTTTCAGCTAAGCTGTCACTTCTTCAGCATCGCAGGCATCAACGCCGATTAAATCATGATGCCGAGCCTTCGTTACTTTAACCCAGGCAAAGGTCCCCGGCTGATAGCTGCGGGAGCTTTTAAACTTGATCAGTCCGTCAATTCCGTCAGGCGCACTGTGGATGCCGCGGCCATGGTAATAGCCCGTTAGTCCATCCTGGTTCTCAATCAGAACTTCCAGTGTCTTGCCAATCAAGGCTTCACCATTCTCCTGCGCAATCTGATTTTGGACTGTCATTAACCGTTCCAACCGTTCATCCATGATTTCCTGGGAAATCTGACCTTCCATGGTATATGCTGGAGTATCCTCCTCATTGGAGAAAGTGAAAGCCCCCAAACGATCCCAACGAACTTCCTGAATAAAATCAATCATTTTCTGGAAGTCTTCTTCTGTTTCCTGTGGGAAACCGACGATCATCGTTGTCCGCAGCACCGGCATTTCATAAGTTTCCCGAATCAGTTTCACTGTCCGCAAAATACCTTCCACGCTGCCGCGGCGATTCATCAGCTGCAGCATCTTATCGCTGCCGTGCTGAACTGGAATATCGAAATAAGGAATCACTTTTTTCAGCTCCTTAATGCCCGTAACAAATTCATCATCAATTTCATCCGGATACAAGTAAAGAACACGAATCCAATGCAGTCCTTCAATCGCATTCAGTTCCGTCAGCAGATCCCAAATCCGCCGCCGGCCATAACAATCCGTGCCGTAGCGGGAGGTGTCCTGAGCAATTACGACGAGTTCTTTTACCCCTTCTGCCGCCAGCTGTTTTGCTTCCGCAACCAGATCTTCAATCGGGAAAGAAACGTATCCGCCTCGAATTCCCGGAATAGCGCAATATGAGCAGCGATTATCACAGCCTTCGGCAATTTTCAGATAGGCTGTCCATGGCTTGGTCGAAACTAATCGAGTATTCTTGCCATACCCATCCAACACTTTTTCGCCTAAAACCTGCGTCAAAATCTGTCCCATCTTCGGATATTCACTGATCGTCAGGAAATAATCAACTTCCGGCATTTCCGCCTGCAGATCTGCTTTGTAGCGCTGTGCCAGACATCCGGCAACAATCAGCTTCCGGCAGTTTTCATTTTTATATTCCGCCATTTCCAGAATCGTGTTGATCGCTTCCTCCTTAGCGGGTTCAATAAAGCCGCAGGTATTCACGATAATCGCTTCCGCCTCATGAACATTATGAACAATTTCATGACCGGACTGCCGCAGCAGCCCCATCATGCGCTCGCTGTCAACCAAATTCTTGCAGCAGCCTAAAGATACAACTCCTATTTTCATATTCAATTCCTTTCTTTCTTTTTTATAATTTCTACATCGAGATCGCTGACATTCTGACTACTCCCATAGGCAAGCCTATGGGTTTTCTCCATTGAATTATAACATAAAAGCTTGAAATTGCCATTTCCAGATTGTACCCCACCCGCTGTTAAAGGTCTGTTTTCAACATTTCATGATCAAATGATAAAGTTCATTCTGCTGACTTGTCCAGGATAAACTATGCTACAATAAAGACAGAAATGGAGTGTGAATACCATGCAGATTCACCATAATAAACTGGTTCGCGACCGCATTCCGGACATCATTCGGACTGAGCACCGACATTGTCAAACCCGCACCTTAACTTCCTCAGCGTATTGCACAGCCCTCAAAGCCAAACTCGTTGAGGAAGCGATGGAAGTTCAGAATGCCGAAGACCGCAAGGCACTGACTGAGGAACTGGCCGATTTAAGCGAAGTCGTAGATGCGGTTATCCGGCATTTCGGCTTGAATGAAGTTGAGATCCAAACCGTCAAAAAACAAAAAGCGCATTCCCGCGGACGTTTTGAAGATCGAATATTCCTGGAATATGTTGAATCGGACGAAGGGGAATCAAACCAACTTTAGGTGAGGATGATTTCGCTGGTTAAATCCGTCATCCCCGCTTCAGAGCACAAAAAAACGGCCTTCATGCCGTTATTTTTAAATGGTCGGGATGACAGGATTTGAACCTGCGACCCCTTCGTCCCGAACGAAGTGCACTACCAAGCTGTGCTACATCCCGATACCTTTTATATTATAGTCCGATTTAAAATATTTGCAAGACTTTTTTCATCGCTGAGCTGATAAACACGAACAATTTTTTGCACAGAAATACAAGGTAGCGGTAAGTACGCAAAAAGTTTTACTTCTGTCTGTTTCCGAACTTCTGACCAGACCCACAATTTTCGTTATATCAGATCTTTTAATTCTAACTGCGATATTGGGACTGCCATCTGGCCGATTGTCGTCTTTTCAAAGACGCCATGGCAGTCGGCTCCGGACGTGATCATTAATCCTCTGTCTTGACAATACTTCAGACAGGTTTGTGTCACAAAATGATCATGGGAAGGATACCAGCACTCAATTCCATCTAATCCCGTCTCCATGATCGTTGGCAAAATTTCCAACAAAGCCGATGAAGGAATCACTTTTCCCGGATGCGCCAAAATTGCCTTCCCTTTAGCCGCGTGAATCTGCCGAACGACTTCACTAACCGAAGGAAAACCGGCGCAGCTGTAATCATGATGATATCGAACATAAACCGAGAATCCCTGCCTGTAGTTCGCAACGATTCCTTTGGCCGCGAAATAATGCAGAGCCTTCCAGCCGCCCCATTGTCGATCATAAGAAAATTGTTGGTATTCCTTCAAGCTTACCGATTCGCCTGCCTGTTCCATTTTTTCAATTAACAACGCATTGACACGTTCCAAACGACCGCAATTCGTTTCCACAAATTCATTGAACTGGCTGTTCTCTAAATCCATTCCGTACCCCAGAATATGAAAATTAATCCCCAGCTGCTGGGCGTCCAACTCCACGCCCGACAGACATTGAATCTTCCAGGCTTCGCATTTCCGCAGACATTCCCGGCTTCCTGAAAGCTGGTTATGATCCGTCACCGCAATCAGGCCGACCTGATTTAATTGTGCCTGATTCAGAATTTCATCAATGGTCATCGAACCATCTGAATACCAGGAATGAATATGTAAATCCACGTTCATTGCCAAGCCCCCTTTTTCTTGTTTGCTGCCTAAAAAACAAGACTGGAAAATCACCTTTACTTGTTCTTTCCATTATAAGCGATGTCCATCTGGATGAACAGCCGAAGAAAACAAAAAAACAGCCGAAGCTGTTTCAATGTTTTGAGCTGAGATGCTGAATTAAAGCATCCATTGCCATAACATAACCATAATCGCCAAAGCCGCACAGCTGTCCAAGACAAGCCGGCGCCGTTTTGGATTCATGCCGGAAACGCTCACGGGCATGAACATTGGAAAAATGGACTTCAACCGCAGGAATCGGCGCAATACTTTTGATTGCGTCATGGAGGGCATAGCTGGTATGCGTATAAGCTCCCGGATTGATAATCAGACCATCCATGTTCTCAAAGTAACACCGTTGAATGGCGTTGATCATCTCACCTTCGATATTGCTTTGAACGACTTCAATCTCGATTTCACGCCGCTTGGCTTCTGCTTGGATCATCGCTGTGATCTCCGCATAATTCCGTGCGCCGTAAACACCTTGTTCGCGGATTCCGGTCATATTGATATTCGGACCATTGACAACTAAAAATTTCATTTTCTTTTCCTCACTTGTCAAAACATTTTCGCCGCTGTGTCGATTGACGGAACAGCCGCTTCATCTCATCTGTCTCTTCATTTTCCAGAACGCTGCGGAAATGCGCCAGCTCGGCGGCAAATTCATCAATTTCTCGAACCAGATTCTGCTTGTTCATCAAAAACAACTCAGTCCATAACGATTCGTTAATCTTGGCAATCCGTGTCAAATCCCGGAAAGAATCACCGGTATAGTCAACCAGATGCGTGTTGTCACTGGTGTTCATTAGGGTCACAGCGATGACATGCGTCAGCTGACTGAGAAAACCGATCATCTTATCATGTTCCGCCGGACTGAGCACAGCGATATTCCGAAAATTCAGAGCTTCAGCCAATGACCTAACCCAGGCAATTCCAGCTTCGGTATTCGCCGCAGTGGGAGTAATAATGAAGTTCGCCGGTTCAAAAATGGAGCAGTCGGCATACTGAACCCCGCTGACCTCCCGGCCAGCCATCGGATGACTGGCAATAAATTCCACATCCGGACGCAGCTTTTGCTGAACCTGAGTGACAATTTGTTCCTTGACGCCGGTCACATCCGTGATGCGGGTGTTGGGGGCAAAGCTGTCCTGATGTTGATCAATCCATTCCAAAAGCGCCTGCGGATACAGGCCGAACACGATGCTGTCCGCCTGAGCTACGAGTTTTTCATCAAAACCCACAGCGCCCTCATCAATCCAGCCTTGTTCTAAGGCATAAGCAATGCTTTCAGGATTGATATCCAGGGCGCTGACGTGATAGCCTTTGCGCTTTAACCCCTGAGCGTAGCTGCCGCCCAAAAGGCCTAAACCGATGATCAGAAAATGCGATTCCTCCTGCATGTTGTTAATTCTCCTTTATTTCAATACCCAGAGACCGTAAATCCGCAAAAAATCCAGGATACGATTTGGCAATGGCCTGTGCGCCTTCAATTGTAATCGGCCCCTCTGCCATTGTCGCACCAATAGCCAGTGCCATAACAATGCGATGATCCTGATGGCCGCTGACAGTAACGCCGCCCTGCCAAGGTGTAGGTCCTTCGATCCAGACTTCACTTTCTGTGGAATGAATCTGGACGCCCACTTTACGGAGCTCGGTTTCCATCGCTTCTATTCTATCACTTTCTTTATAGCGCAGGCGAGCCGCATTGATCATTTTTGTTTCACCCTGGGCAAAACTGGCCAAAACCATCAAAATCGGCCCGAGATCCGGACAGTTCTGCATATCGATGACCGAACCTTTTAACGCCGCAGGACGGAAAATAATTTCTTTTTCATTCACTTCCACGTTACCGCCCATGGCCCGAACGATGTCCAGAATCTGCCGATCGCCCTGGCGGGAATCCGGCCGCAGACCTAGGCAGCGAATCTCATGATTAATGCACCCCAGCGCCGCGTAAAAGCCAAGCTGGGAATAATCCGATTCCACCGTTGTTTCACAGGCGCGATAACGCTGACCGCCGGGAATCCGCAGCGTCAGTTCATCTTCAAAATAAGCATGAACGCCAAAATCCTCAAGCATCTGCAGTGTCAGCTCCACATAAGAGCGTGACTCAAACGGCGGTTCGATATGTAGCCGGGAATCTTCGCTGCAGCAGACTAAGGCAAACAACAAGCCGGAAATAAACTGCGAACTGATGTCGCCGCGCAGCGTAAACTCTCCTGGTTTGAGTGCTCCTTCAATTTCGATTCGTTCTTCCGTATGCGAATAAACCAGTCCCTGAGCCTGAAACAATTGTTCATAGACGGTCTGGGGACGCTTGAGCAGGCGATTCTGACCGGTAAAGCGCACGCGCTGGCCAGTCAGCGAAAAGATCGGAATGAAGAAGCGCAGGGTTGAGCCGGATTCCTTACAGAAGATTTCATCGGTCTTTAATTGATGAAAATCGGGAATTCCCCAAACCCGCACATCGCTGCCATCCAGTTCAATTCGTGCGCCCAGTTTGCGCATACCGTCAATCGTCGTCAAAATGTCATCGGAATAATCGACATGATGGATCAAGCTTTCCCCCTGAGCCAAAGCCGCGCAGATGATCGCCCGATGCGCCATGGATTTGCTTGGAGGAATCGAAACGGTTGGCTGAGTACAAATACCCGGAGTCATCGTTGCCTGCATTACAGAGATCTCCCTACCACCTGAGCAATCGCGCGGCCTTTTTCAATCAGCGAGGCAAACTTCGCCGGTTTCAATGACTGAGCGCCGTCGCTCCACGCGCATTCCGGACAGGAATGGACTTCGATGATCAAACCATCCGCGCCCGCCGCGATCGCTGCCAGCGACATCGCTTCGACTAACTTCCAGTCCCCAGTCGCATGCGAAGGGTCAATGATGATCGGCAGATGTGTCCGTTCCTTGATGATCGGTACAACGCTCAGATCCA
>ERZ1108168.70-NODE-70-length-100907-cov-10.906417_pt1 | contig 100907 bp, 72 predicted proteins | sample MGYA00403704_ERZ1108168 | MGnify/ENA primary metagenome ERZ1108168 (study PRJEB35170, sample SAMEA104062421) | human gut metagenome | biome: human gut; feature: human-associated habitat; material: faeces | place: Denmark | collected 2012-06-12 ...
AATTCACCTTTTTATTTTCGCCTTTCAGAAGTGGAACTTAACTTTTCAATTGAGCTAAAAACTTGAATGCATTTGCAGACAAGTTTAATAGTTATTCAATTTCAATTCAGTCAGATCACGATAGACCTTTTTGTAGTCAGCTTCTAAATCATGTATCACAAATAACAATTCTTCAGGAACTTGTTTATGCCGATCCGTAAAATCATGACATGCTTTTAACCCCATATCCATAGCTTTAATCGATTGATTTAATATCTCTTCATCACTATCCGCCATGATCGTTTTAATCTTCTCAGCCATTTCTGAAAGGACAGCCATAATTCCCGTTGAATCCGCAGCGTTTTCTCCATAGGAATTAATTCTGCTTGTCAGTTCAATTTCATGTTTCTGGAATACATCAAGTGAATGTTTTAAAGTTTCTCTTAATTTTTCTGACTGTGCTTCAACTAAATACTCTTTAAAGGTTGCCGCTCCCATATGACATCCTCTTAGTAACTCGTTAAGATCTTTTACAATTTCGTTATCCATAGAATTCATCTTAATCACCTCTATGAATAGTATTACCCTTTTTGGGACAAATCTATTCTTCTGCGAATCAGCCACAGACAAATTGTTATAAGAGAAACAATCGTAGATCCCGTTTGTATTCCAGTCCCCGAGTAATTAATAACAAAGAGCCCTGATGTTACATCTTTGTTATTGATCTCAATCAACCCACTTTCTTTATTCTTACGAAGATTCAAAGCAATCTTATTATTATTCGTATCCAATGCAAATGCAGTATATCCTTTGTAATAAGTAATCGGAATTTGTAACCAAGTATTACTTTTTGCATTCTCTACTTTAAAGCTTGTTTTATATCCTTTCTTTTCAATATCACAGGAAATATTCTGATTGTTTTCGTTTACTACACACTGAGAGACCGTCCTGTAATCTGTTTGTGATACAGGCAGATAATCAGCCCCTGCGACTTCAGGGCGAACATAGAAAGAATTACCATAATAAGGGTCTAAAAGTGTGCCATCAATTAAGGATTCATATGACATATCTACATCCAGCAAAATTGGCCTATCTTGAACAGGCATAATTCGTATCACCCCAACAATTAATCCTCCAATTACCAAGACGAAAACTGCACGAGTGCTGTATTTATCGAAAAATTGAACCGTTGTAATTGCCGCCACAGGACACAGAAACAAACTGGCTATACTCATTAATCGCCAAGGAAATTGAATAATTCTCATCCAAGCTAAATATTCCCAGGGAAATAATCGACTGCAGAGAAAATAGGCTGAAAAGCCAAGTAAAGATAACCAAAATAGAAAATCACTCTGTGATGTTTTATTATTATGGAAAAGAAAAATTCCTAACAGAGGTAAAACAGGAATCAAGAATCCGAGATTTGTTGTCATTGCCTGACCCGGTCCATAGGCAATATTAGAAATGGCGAAATTCATGGACATTTCAGTATACTGCCATGCATTTAATGCCGTTGAAGCCAAATCAGAGCTGGCTGCGTAATAATGCAGATAAAATTCCTGGGAAAGTAATTGTTCCAACATTGGACCAAGGTAAAAAAAGCATAGTCCTGCAGCCCATAATGCCGCTTTTATGATCACATAAAACTGAGTCTTTTCCACACTCCATTTTTTAAAACGAAGGACAAGAAATGCAATTAAAATAATAACCATGAGATAAAAAGTAATATTGTGAGATAGAACTAAACCTGCATACCCCGCCATGAGCCACGGCCATTGATTTTCATTGTCCCAGAGTACTTCATAAATGCCAATTAAAGCAACTGGCATAAACACAAAAGCCAGAACTTCCCCCAAAGCCCCTCGTACATATACATCGGTCAATCGATATAATGAAAAGACATAGAGAAATGAGGCTAAGTAAGCAGCTTGCGGTTTTTGATTCAACCGCATCGTTAATTTGCCCATAAACCATGCAGAAAAGAAACTGCAGCCCAGCAGCAGTAATTGATAGCTACGAGCTAAACTCACCCCTGCATTATAAAGCAAAGCGGGAATAACTAAGAAGAAGTCACTGTAAAACAGAGGACTCGCATAACCAAAGTTATTATTCTTATAAGGATAAATTCTCGGCATATAAATTCCATCCTTAAAGCTTTGAGCCAAGCCCTCGATCCGACTCAGATGAAAACAAGTATCATGTTCCAAATTTACTCCACCTGTCAAATACGGAGCCAAGGAAAAAATAGCAATAATTAGACAGAACAAAAAAAACAAATACTTCTGTTTTTTCTGCATATTGTTCCCCCCCTATTTATCCAAAATACCAGCTTGGAAACCACCTCATGAAACCATCAATATAACTTTTGGTTGTACCAAATCCCGCTGTTGCAGGTAAGAATAAGACAAACAAGATGACACAAAGAACTGTAAACACAATGACTCGCTTCTGGTATCGCGGATCTATTTCAATCAATCGCTTAAGAGCGTAAACCAACGCTAAAATCAAAAACGGAACAGCTGGATAATAATGATAAATAAACACACATCGAGTAACCAACATCCATGGAATCAACTGCGCAAAATAACATACTACAATAATCCCGGCTGTTTTCGCTTTATTTTTGATAAAATCAAAAATACAAAACAAAACAGCGAGCAAGCCTGACCACCATATGAATGGATTTCCAAAAGCAGATATCGTATAAACTACCGAATCACTGACATGATGATAATACCAGATAGGACGTGCATCCACGATCCATTGCCACCATACGGATTGAAAAGGATGCGTAGCTTCCAAATTTGCATGATAATTGTACATCCCAACCGTCTGTTTTATAACTCCGCTCAAACTCCACCCTACATTCCGATTGATAATACAAGGGAAATACGAAAGAGCATAAATTGTTAGAGGAATAAGAACAAACCATAAACAGCACCAAAGCAGCGTTATTAAACAATACTTTGGAAAAACCTCCACGATGTGCTTCTCTTCAAAAGAAGGATCAGTTTGTTTTTTAGCTCTTCGATATTCAGAATATCGAGCAAATAAACTTGCAAAAAACAAAACAGCGAGTCCCAAACCAGCATAAGCTCCTGTCCACTTTACAGATACGCCAATCCCCATGCTGATTCCTGAAAGAGCCAACAGTCCTAACGTCTTTTTAAAATCATCCTTATAGAAATTCAACTGCATATAACGAACCATAAAATAAGTCATTAAGATAATAAAGAAAACAGAAAAGGGTTCTAATGTAGCGATCCTGGCCGTCGTTAAATGCATGAAATCGCATGTCAGGAAAATAGCACCTAATGCGGCATAGAAAGTTTTTTTAAATAATCTTCTGCTCAGATCATAAAGCAGCGGTATCATCGCGGCACTGAATAAAACCCCGCCAACTCGCCATGCGAAAGGATTGTTGCCCAACAGCCTAATAAATGAAGTAATGATTTGCGTCCCTAACAAAGGATGGACAAAGGCATACATAACTTGACCTTCGGCAATTTCCTGAGCATTGCGGACATGATAAATTTCATCAAAATAGGTTTCATTCAGATACAGCGGATCAATTGTCAGCTTAGCTTGTTCATCAATCACCAATTGAGGATCAAACTTTCCTGTTGGATCCTTAGAATAAACTCTTAGCGGCAGAAATTCATCAAAACCTGCGCGCTTGATGCCGATTTCATTGATAACATTGCGAAGTTCACCTGCCGTAATTCGAAGATAACGATAATTCCATTGTCCATCAATCACTTCCCATTGCAAATAACTGCTGTCTTCAATATGTGTTATCGGTTCCCATTGGGAAAGATCATTGGAACCCTCAATGACGATATTCTTAAGTCCCAACTGATATCCACTGTCCAAAGCGTTATTATCCCCTTCACCAGAAAGCAGATAAAGACGATCAAAGGCACTGCTGCCATCTTCAATTTCCAAGATAAACGATTCATTGGCATGAGTTGGCTGCCATCGCGTTTGCGGCATCGCTGTTGCTCCAAGCTGCCATAGGGCAATGACAAGAAACATAATTGTGATCGTCGCACTGATCAAGGTATCCATCAACGTCCATCGATTTTTATGGACGGTTTGCTGATCTGCTGATGTCTGAAATTTTCCTTTCTTCTTTAGATATTGATAGAGCAGATAGGAAAATACCAAAACACCAGACTCCAAGACAAGCAAGCTGATCAACTCTTGATTATTGAAAAGAGTTAAACTTATATCTTTAAACATAACAAAGACTCCTTTTAGTTTATAGTATATCAGATTCAGAGTTTGCTTTCTACTCACTACAAAGTTACATTTTTTTTACAAGTGCGTGTGAACTATAGAATTTTCCAGTTAAATTGTGTATTATTTTTTTAGTATTACTTTGGGGAATATCTAAACAGGGGAGAGAAAAATGAAGAAGAAATATTATCCTTATTTCATTTTCTTATTGATTGCAATTGGAATTGAAGTTTTCTTCTGCAATTGGCGATTTTGGGAATCGCTCTCATTTCCCCATGCCAAACCCGGCTATCAAGTTTCTATTGCTGGAAATCTCATGCCTGATGATCGCGTGTTTCCTGAGCAGGAATTGCAGATTATCCGATTTAAGAATTTAAATCAAAATCTTCAAAATATTAAAATCGAGCTTCTTTGCGAAGGAAACGGATGCGCCGCTTCACTTCCATTACAAATTAGTTTTAGTGATGACGGACGCTCACAAATGAGTTATAAAGGAGAGCATACTTATATTCAGAACCTGAAACAAACTCAGTACATACGAATTCATGCTTATGGCAACGTGAAAGACTTACATATAACCTTCACAAATCCTGAGGATGCACGCTATACTCTTCTCAGCACAGAGATGAACGCAATTCGGCCGCTTATATTTCAGCCTCTGCGTTTATTCATTCTGTTTATCTTTAGTGTGATCGTTTATGCGGCTTATCATCATTGTGATTTCTTTACTTCTGTTTATTCTAGCAGTTGCACAAAACGAAAAAGAATTGTGCTCTCAGCTGCATTGCTGCACATTTTATTGTTTGTCTCTGTATTGTTTTCCAATCCATTTTTTTGGCAGAAAACAGCTTATCCACATCCCCAAGAATATCATTACTTAGCTGAAGCTTTAGCTCAAGGTCAGGTTTCTTTATTAGTCGAGCCTTCAGAGGAATTAAAGCAGTTAACAAATCCCTATGACAACTCGCTGCGTTATCGCGAGAATGTGTATTATTTCTGGGATTTTGCTTATTATAACGAGAAATACTATGTCTATTTTGGAATTGCCCCAGCCTTGGCTTTCTACCTTCCCTACTATTTAATTACAGGATCTCACCTTCCAAATCCCGTCCCAATCTTAATCTGTGAGCTTTTCTTCATTCTTGGTGTTTTCCTGTTTATTGAAGAAATAGTTCAACGATATTATCGATTGAAAATACCTTTGGGAATTAGCCTCTTATTCAGCTCAGCAATCATTTTTGGCAGCGGCGCATTTTTTATTGCGAGACGTCCAGATATTTACTCAGTTCCAATAGTAATGGGATTAGCCTTAACTGTATGGGGTTGGTATTTATGGCTGCATTCAAGGCGAGCTGATCAAACCTTAGAGCGATCTTCTTTGATTTCCGGTTCATGCTGCATGGCTTTAGTTGCTGCCTGTCGTCCCCAATTAATTCTTGGCTCTTTTTTAGCTTTTTTCTTCTTTCTACCTGAATTAAAAAATTTATCTCAAAAAAAGAATCAAAAGTATCTGATCCTTGCTCTTGTTCCATTTATCATAGTAGCTGCAGGTCTTATGTATTATAATCAAATTCGCTTTGGTTCTCCATTCGATTTTGGCTCCAGCTATAACCTCACTACCAATGATATGACACGCCGTGGTTTTGTTATTGATCGGTTCTTCTCAGGGATACATACTTACTTATTCCAACTTCCTAATCTGCAGCCGGTCTTTCCATTTATTCGTTATGTCTCATTTGAAACTGATTACATTGGAGAAATTACACGTGAATATACTGCAGGTGGATTACTTGTTTGCAATCCAATCCTAATGGTTACTCTGCTAACACCTCTATTAATTAAAAAACACAAAAGTAAGATATTAATGTTTACTTTGCTTGCGTCATTGATCGGCTTATCAATTATGTTCATTGATATTCAGGGAGCAGGATTATTACAACGCTATTTTTCTGATTTTGCCTTCTTCCTGTTCATAAGTGCCCTCCTCATTACTTTTAGCTTAATCACTGATATTTATAGTCAAGAACTTCGCATTGCATTAATACATTTGATGATCTTCTTTCTTGTATTAGGTATCCTCTATAACTTATCACTCTACTTCCTTCAGGATGCCGATAATATAATGTTAACTAATCCTCAACTTTATAGTCAACTCTATGCTCTCTTCCATTAATGAAAGGAGAATCTTATGCAGCCTACATCCCTAAGCTTTATCGCTTTCTTTCTTATCAGTCTTTTAATCTACTACTGTATGCCTGGACGATGGCAGCGATATTGGCTGGCTATTGTAAACTTAGTCTATGTCAGCTCTTTCGGCAGTCTGAGCTTAATTTATCTGATATTATTAACTTTGTTTATTACCCTCTTTGGGTTAAGAATACAAAGAGAAAGAAAAAAGAGAAGGTCCTCAGCTTTATTTACAGCCATTTTCTTGCTTATATTGGGTTTAGCTATTTTCAAATATACACGATTATTCCTTCCTTTCCTTCATTTTTCTTGGCTTGCTCCGATTGGCATTTCATTTTATACATTTAAAGCTATCAGCTATTGTGTTGAAATCGCAAAGAATAAAATGGCTGCAGAAACAAGCTATTTAAATATTTGGCTCTATTGTTCCTTTTTTCCTGTATTTACTGCCGGTCCCATTAATCGACCTCAATCATTTTTTTCTCAATTAAAAAAACGTCGTCCGTGGAAACCACTGCGTATTGAACTGGGCATGATTCGAGCAGCATTTGGCTGTTTTGAAAAAATAGTAATTGCAGACAACCTATTAATTCTAATTGATTCGATCTACCTTCAATGGCAAGAGGCCTCAGGAGGTTTATTGTGGATCGCCATGATTCTTTATTCATTTCAAATTTACTTAGATTTTGATGCTTATTCCAATATTGCGATCGGCGTTTCCCGTTGCTTTGGTTTCAGAATAGAAGAAAACTTCCGCACACCTTATCTATCAGAAAGTATTTCTGAATTCTGGAGAAGATGGCATATTTCCTTAAGTTCCTGGTTTCGCGACTATGTTTATATTCCACTCGGTGGAAATCGCGCTGGTACTTCGAAGAAATTTAGAAACTTGATGATTGTGTTTTTAGTCAGCGGTCTGTGGCATGGGGCTTCTTGGAGTTTTGTTCTATGGGGTTTCTTGCATGGGGTTCTGCAAATCATTGAACAGCTTCTTCACTTATCTAAAAAAGCCGTAAATCCGATCATACAATGCTTCAAGAACCTGTTGAATTTCCTCTTAGTTACAATCACATGGGTATTCTTTAAAATACCAGATGCTCGCCAAGCTTTTTCAATCCTGGGAAAAGCACTATTTTTTCCTTCATTCAAGCTTAATTTAGATCAGCTACAAATTTCCTCTAACGAATTACTATTTGCCCTTGGCTTTATTGTTATCATCATGATTTTAGATCTATTGAGAAATAAACAAGACATGGTAAGATGGTTTAGAAATAGAAATATTATTTTCCGTTTTTCCCTTTATTTGATTTTATTCTCTGTTTTTCTAATCCTCGGCGTATATGGATCTGGCTATGATGCCAATCAGTTTATCTATATCCAGTTTTAATAAGGAAGTGAATTAATATGAAAAAAAGCATTCAACTATTTTTAAAGGGCATTCTCTTAATCATTATAGGTTGCCTCATTATCGTTTATTTTTCAAAAGTATTCCGTCCTAAGTATTTTGAAGCCCCTGATGATGTTACAAATAAGACGGAAGGTTTTTATGCTTTGGAAAAAAATTCTTTAGATGTACTTTTTCTTGGCTCAAGCCATGCTTACTATACGTTTAATCCGGCAATTCTCTGGAAACAGACAGGAGCTTACAGTTATGTTTTCGCGGGCGAATGCCAGCCTTTTTCACAGACTTATTATTATCTCAAGCAGGCCTTAAAAACACAGTCCCCACAAGTCATAGTGCTGGATGTATTTGGACTTCTAGACAGTTCAAAAGCTTGTCAAACAGACGGGATCTATAAAAAGAATTCTGAAGGTCTTAGAGATGAAATTTATCGAATCCAGTCACTAAAAGAGATTAATGACCCAGCTTTAAAATTAGATTATTTATTAGATCTACGCTTGTATCACTCACGTTGGAATGATCTAACCTTAGATGATTTTAAATTCCCATTTGAAAAGCATTTCAATCCTTATTTTGGCTGGACTATGGGCTATCCTGAATCAAACAAGAAGATTGAACGAGATACTTATCAGCAAACCGAAATCATAAAACCTGATGAAATAAATCTTTCATACTTAGATAAAATTATAGATCTCTGCAAAAAAAAGAATTTACCTCTTTTAATGGTTAAAACTCCGTTTTATGTAACTCAGCAAGAATATAATATTCTGCAGTATGTAAAAGAATATGTTCAAAGCAAAGACATTCAATTTATTGACTTCAATGATCTGTATGAAGAATTAAACTTTCACTTTGATCAAGATGGTGATATCTGGCATACCAACATTCGCGGATCAACTAAAGTTATGAATAAGCTCATTGATGTACTTAAACAAGATTATCATCTTGATACTAAGAACATAACAAAGATAGACGCTTATGATTCTGCATTAGATCAACTTTATAATGATACAATGGAAAAGTTATTACAGAGCATCGATGATATATATAACTATTTCGATTATATTCAAAAATCAAATTTCATTTTCGCAGTCAGTTATCAGGGAACTGAGGGATATTCTTCAATCAACGAATATGAAAATACGATGTTGAATGATGCTGGAATTCAATTTGATTTTATCAAGGATAAAAATAAAGACTTCATTATGGTAACGAAAAATGATCAAATCTTATTTTACGAAGAAGGAAAAGAATTAAACAAAGAATACGTAGAGAATTCTACACATATTACTTTTAACAGCAACAGCATTATTGTAAACAATAAGCAGGAAACAAGTAATGAATCTAGACTAAATATAGTCATCATCGACACACAAGGACGTGTTCTTGATTCGTTAAGCATTGATTATTCTACGGTATTTTGGTTAGAGAACAAATAATTTACTGAACATCGTTTAAGGCTTTTTTACTTTTCTATTCATATTTAACGATATTTGAATTATAATATATTTGCTAGTACTCTAATCATAGGAATAAATTTCAATTTAAGATTTTTTGATAAAGGTATGAAGAGATTTACAAATAAAGTATTAATCAAAAAGCTCAATTATTTATAACTCTTATCTGCTGAACAGAGTGAAATTTATTTTATTGACTTAAACATGAAATAGTTATAAATGGAGGAAATATGAAGATCGTTCAAATAAATTCTGTATATCAGTTTGGTAGCACTGGAAAAATTGTTTCTAATTTACATGACTATTGTTTGGCTCACGATATAGATTCATATGTATTTTATGCTAGGAAAAATCCCAAAGAAAAAAAGCAGAAAAAAAATGTATACTATTTTTCTGATCCTATCGGCTTAACGAATCATGTAATTCAAGGTGTATTGTTTGATAAGCATGGATTATATAGCAAAAAAAATACACAGTCGATGATTCAGAAACTCTGCGAAATTGATCCAGATATTATTCATTTACATAACATTCACGGCTTTTACTGTAACTATCCAATGTTATTCACTTTTTTAAAACAACGAGGTAAACCTGTTATTTGGACATTACACGATTGTTGGAGTTTCACCGGATATTGTGCATGTTATGACTATCATCATTGCTATAAGTGGAAAAGCGGCTGTAAATGTTGTCCTTATTTTGATAATTATCCATATCGTATACTAAGTAATAGTAAAAACAATTTTAAGCTAAAGCAAAAAACTTATGAATCACTTCCAATTACTTTAGTGGTTCCTTCTCAATGGCTTAAGGATGAGGTTTCTAAATCAATGTTATCAGAATACCCTTGCAAAATAATTAATAACTCGGTGGACCTTTCCCATTTTTATTATGAACCTAATTCTTTACGTCATAATTATCATCTAGAAAATCTTAAAGTTTATTTAGCTGTTTCTAGTTATTGGACAAAACAGAAAGGTTTTTTAGAATATCGTAAATTAGCTGAAATGTTAAATCCTAATGAGCGTTTAGTTATGATTGGCTTAAATGAAAAACAAAAAAGAAATTTACCTAATTCAATACTCGGCATTGGCAGGCTAAATCAAGATGAACTTAGAAAGTGGTACAGTATAGCGGATGTCTTTGTAAATTTAACTTTAGAAGATAATTATCCAACGGTTAATCTTGAAGCCAGAGCATGCGGAACACCAATACTTACGTATAACGTAGGAGGCTCTACAGAAATGGTTGTTAATTACGGTAAAATTATAGAACCATATAAAATCGATGAAGTATTAAAAACGCTTAGAGAAACTTCTTGGACACGAGCAAACAATAATATTGTAGATCAAAATATGACAAACGAATATTATAATCTTTATACTTCCTTAATATAGAAATATCTTTACAAATACTTTGCTGTAACAAAAGTGAAAGGATACATTCCATGAAAATTACAATAGCAGGAACAGGGTATGTTGGTTTATCTTTAGCAACATTATTAGCAGAGCGTCATGAAGTCATTGCATTAGATATTCAGAAAGAAAAAGTTGAGATGATTAACAAACGTATCTCACCTATAGTTGATAAAGAAATCCAATATTTTTTTGATAAGAAAACTTTGAATCTAGAAGCAACATTAGACAAAGAAAAAGCCTATAAACATTGTGAATTGGTTGTTGTTGCGACACCTACCAACTACGATGAAAAAAAGAATTATTTTGATACGTCTAGTGTCGAAGAATCAATCACAAAAATCTTGGAATATAATCCGTATTGCACAATTGTAATTAAATCAACTATTCCCGTAGGTTATACTGAAAATATTAAGAATAAATTAAATATTAAAAACATTTTCTTTTCACCAGAGTTCTTACGTGAAGGGAAAGCTCTTTATGATAATCTGTATCCATCCCGTATTGTCATTGGTACACATAGTAAAGAAGGGATAATTTTTGCTGATTTATTAAAAGAAGCTTCTTTAAAAAAAGATACCCCAATTCTGTTTACCAACAATACTGAAGCAGAAGCTATTAAACTATTTTCAAACACTTATTTAGCATTAAGAGTTTCCTATTTTAATGAATTGGATACTTATGCAGAACTAAAAGGATTAAAAACACAAGAGATTATTGATGGTGTGTGTCTTGATCCTAGGATTGGATCTCATTATAACAATCCTTCATTCGGCTATGGTGGGTATTGTCTTCCAAAAGATACAAAACAATTACTTGCAAACTATGATAATGTGCCCAATAATTTAATTAAAGCCATTGTTGATTCAAATCACACTAGAAAAGACCATATTGCTAGCCAGATCATTTGCAGAAATCCTAAAATAGTTGGTATCTATCGATTAACGATGAAGGCAGATTCAGATAACTTTAGAGCTAGTGCCATACAGGGTGTAATGAAACGTATCAAGGCAAAGGGAATAAAATGCATAATTTATGAGCCTACCTTAAAGGAAAATTATTTTTTCAATTCTTCTGTTGTTAATGATCTGAATATTTTTAAAGATTTATCAGACATTATAATAACAAATCGCTATCATAAAGATTTAGAAGATGTCTTAGATAAGGTCTATACACGAGATTTATTTAAAAGAGATTAAACTTTAATAAGATTCAAGATATTTTCTTTAATCTTATTTTTTTCACAGCCCACATAATTTTCACACTCTTTGCTCAAAATTCGATAACTTGGACTATTCTCACCACAAATTCCAAGAATTGGCTTCTGTAGCAATTGATACTCAATAATTTTTGATGGAAGATACGGCTGTATTTCTCCATTCTCTAAGAGAGTGTCAAATAACACGAGAATATCTGCTTCTTTCATTATTCTAATAGACTCAGAATATGAAACTTTGGAATGAACAATAAATACATCGCTTAGATTATAATCTTTAATTTTCTTTAAATCATATGGTTGTATTTCTGAATATTGATGAAAAACAATCTTTTTAGAAAGCAAAGGATCTGTTTCTATTAGCTCTTTCAAAGCTAATAGAAAATTATCAATTTTACGCAAGCCATATAATCTGCCTAAATGAACTGCTTGCTTTGGTAAGTTATGAACCTCTGGCGCATTCATCAGATCTTTATACATTTTCCACTCTGGAATATATGTTAATGGCTCAATCTTGGATTTACTACTATAAGCTTCCCCTTCTTTATATTGCTTTAAAGTAAACTTTTTTTGTTCTTCGCAAATAAAAACTAATTCATCTGCGTACATAATCGCCACTTCTTCAAATAAATTGTTCATATAAATAAAAGATCCAATTGTAAAAGCTATCCTATAGAATAAATTCCTATTTTTCAAATCCGGGTCTTTTTTATATGGACTATTCTTAATCGGATCACTAAAAGAAGCATGCCATTTAACATTTGGGTACTTCTTTTTAATTGCATATCCGCATAAATGTGTAATACCTGGCACCGATGAAGTGTATAATTCATCATAGTCATTTTCTTCAAACATCTTAACAGATTCTTTTATATATTTATTCATATAATAAAGGCTCTTTAAAAGTCTCAATGGATGCTGAATAGCAATACAATCATCATAATCACATAAGTAATTTATGTTAAATTTTCTTATATTAATATCTTTTTCTAATTCATCAGCAATACCTTTGTCTATTTTCCCCTTTAGTGCTAATACATCAAAATTATAATCAAGATTACGAAGTCTTTTATAAATGAGTAATGTAACCGTGTCATTATATGGAACAAAGCCACCCGGAATTACTAACATTTTCTTAGTCATGTCTCTGTACCAACAGCTCTTCAACTTTCTTTTTCAAAGAAGCAATTTCGTAATTTAGATTAATAATTTCTTCATTATGCTTAGATAACTTTAAATATATATAGAATGTTAAACAATATAATAAAAATATCATTATCAAAAATACAGTATTAACAGGTACTTGTACACTTAGAATATTCGATATTGAATAAATAATCTGAGGAAAAATAGAAATCATTATCATCCCTATCCCCCATAATATCCAAATCATAGAATAATGAATATTCATCTTATTTTTAATAACACATCTTAGTACGAATATTACTGAGACAAATGATGCTAAAAAGAGTCCAATCTGTAATTTTAATCCCATCTTTCTTTCTCCTTACCATTGAACAAATATTATTGATAATAGTACACCTATCATAAACTTAACCGTTTTAAAAGGATTTTTAAAATAGCTCTCTCCACCTTCTCGATCCTTCATTTCAACATGTATTTCTTTCACCTTATAACCATGGTGAATCGTATAGCATAAAGTGTCTGGCTCAGCATAAAAATTCATATTTTGAGAAAAATCTTTCAATACATTTTTCCCTAATGCACGCATACCACTTGTTGGATCTGTTACCTTAACACCAGTTTTCAACTTAATAAAAAAACAGATAATTCTACTACCTAACATTCGAGAAGAGATTGGCTTTTTCTTATTCACAAAGCGTGATCCTACAACATAATCATATCCATTCGCGATTTCACAAATTAAACTCTGCACATATTTCGGTTGATGCTGACCATCACCATCTACACAGATAGCACATTCATATCCGTTATCATATGCATACTTAAAGCCAATACGAGTAACACCCGCAATTCCGACATTAATTGGTAGATCTAAATAATTATATTTATTCTTTCGAATTATACTTTCTGTATTATCAGTAGATTTATCATTAATGATTAAATAATCATAGCCGAAACAGCTGATATCTTCTATCAGCTTCTCTATATTTTCTTGTTCGTTATAAGTTGGAATAATAATTAAAGTTTTCATAATTAAATTATAAAACATATTCACAAAAAATAATAGATGTAATTATCTATTTAAGCTTCATTTTTATTACATCATCAATTGAATTCCTTGCAATACTTGAATATAAGAAATCATTTTTGCAAGATGATAAACTATTATTTTTCAATTTCTTATAATTATCTTCTTGGATAATGTAATCTAAAACTTCTTTTATTCTTGCTTCGCTTCCGTCTTCTAAAAACACACAATTTCCTCCAATATCAACATGATCAGTTTTAGGAAGCTTTCGAAAAACACATGGAATACCTGCGGCCACCATTTGCTCCCATATCACTGAGTGCCTCCCAGGGAAAAAGCCAAAATCAGAAGCGCAAATATAATTATATATATCTTTTTGATCCAACCATCCAACGTATCTTACTCTATCTGTTAATTGAATATTAAATGCATAATTCAATTCCTTTGCTACCGCTCCGAAAACAAGAAGTTTAACATTCTTCTTTGGTAATTCATTTACCAATTTCATAAGCAATATAGTTTCGGTCTTATGTGCGTCAATTTTTCCTCCTGTAATAATTACAAAATCAGACTTCACTAAATTTAATTTTCTTCTAGTATCTTCACGTTTTCTTTGGGCAATATCAAGAAGTTCATCATCTGCACCCATAACTAATAATTTTACTTTGTTTTTAGAAATTCCGTACATTTTAACTATAAATTCACACCGAAGCGGCAAAACACCATAGAATATTTTAGAATATTTATTAATTTGCAAAGCACAAAATTTCCACAGTGTCTTATGAACAAAAAAAGAAAATTTCGTTTTAGCACTATTTGTCATATCAGCATGACCATCAACACAGCAATTAACCTCAGGATGCTTTTTTAGATATCTGCATACATATAATATATCTATAAACTGTGAACCATGAATAAAAATGAAATCTGGTTTTTCAGATTGCAGAACTTTATATAGTCCCTTATAGTGTCGTAATAGCTTTGTTCCCTTTTTTCCAAATCCATGTTCTAATCGTACTACTTTTACTCCATTATCAAATTTTATTTCTGCAGGAACTTCCAAATAATCTTCACTATTCTTATCATTTATAAATCGAGATGCAATTAATGTAACTTCATTTCCATTTTTATATTGATACTTGCTAATCAAATTATCTTGATAACCCCAAGCATAATTATAAGAACCAGCCAAACAAACATTAACAATTTTCATAATTTAACCTCGTTAAAGCAAACCAATTTATTAGTATAGCAATAAATTTTTCCTTCATCTAATTTTAAAATTTTAAATACATCCTAGCTATTTATAATTTTCAACTTTTGCGCCATACCATCCTATTTACAACACTTGTATATGATTGAATAATCTTCACAATTTTTAAAGATACATTTGTATCCATGTAGTCTGGTACCTCTGCACCATATAATTTATTATCATTTAAACAAGTTGCTAAATAAGTTGCTTGTAATAAAGAGACTGTATCTATTCCCGCTAGAATAAAACTCCCCTTTTCTAGGGCCTCCGGTCTTTCAGTACTTGTTCTTATACAAACTGCCGGAAATGACATATTAACAGAGGTAAAGAAAGATGATTCTTCAGGTAAAGTACCGCTATCAGATATAACACAATAAGCATTAATTTGAAGATTATTGTAGTCATGAAATCCTAATGGTTCGTGGAGTATTACTTTTTCGTTTAATTTAAAATTAGATGATAACAGTTTTTGCTTACTTCTTGGATGACAAGAATAGAGAATGGGCATATCATAAGTCGACGCCAAGGTATTAATAGCTTGAAATAATGAGAAAAAGTTCTCATCAGTATCTATATTTTCTTCTCTATGCGCACTAAGCAAAACGTATCCTTTCTTATTTAAATGCAATCTTTCTAAGATATTAGAAGATAGTATCGCAGATAGATTGTTATATAAAACCTCTGCCATTGGAGAACCTGTAACATAAACTCTTTCTTTAGGAAGACCACATTCATGAAGATATTTTCGTGCTGGCTCACTATAAGCTAGATTCACATCACTTATAATATCAACTATCCTACGATTTGTTTCCTCAGGTAAACATTCATCCTTACAGCGATTACCTGCCTCCATATGAAAAATTGGAATATGGAGTCTCTTTGCAGAGATTGCTGATAAACAAGAATTTGTGTCCCCTAGAATTAACAAGGCATCAGGTTTAATTCTGTTCATTAACTTATAGGAAGAAGCAATGATGTTCCCTATTGTAGAACCAAGATCATTGCCTACACATTCTAAAAACACATCAGGATCTTTAAGGCCTAGTTCTTTAAAAAAGATACCGTTTAAAGTGTAATCATAATTTTGACCTGTATGCGCTAATATTGTATCAAAATGTTCTCTACATTTCTTAATAACCGCACTTAACCTTATAATTTCTGGTCTTGTACCAACTATAATTAATAATTTTAATTTACCATTATTAACAAAATTACTTTTTTTCATATTTTTATTCTTCCTTCTTTCTAGTCATTATAGCATCATTTGAAACTATTTAGTAAAGTATTTCTAACATAAGTTCTAACGCTCTTATTTTGTATGACAATAATTCCATCAATCAGTAATACTGCTATAACTACAATTAAAAACTTATAAACGAATAACAGTAATGAAGTTACGTTAGGAACTATTATATTTACAAATTGTTTTATAAAAATCATCTCAAGTATAATTAAACTCAGATAAACTGAATATTTTAATAACACTCTAATTCTATATTCTTTAAATATATCGCTAAGCACATAATAAAATTTACCAAACCATTTTATAAACAACGCAATAATTGTTGCGATATATGCACCTATCAGGCCGAAATATTTAATAAGAATAATCGTCAAAATAAAATTAGTCAATGCAGAAATGATTAAAGGCCATTTTTCTTTAAAAATATAACCATTAATTATAAAAACACTATTTATCGGTTCAAATATATTTTCTAGCATGCGTATAACTAATAAAGCTATTAAAATTGTGCCACTTATAACATATTCATGGCCTAACCATAAAGAAATAAAATCGTCCATTAAAACAAAAAATCCAACTATCATCAAAGAAACAATAACAAAATTAAAAGATGCAACAATGCTAAATACATCATAGAAACCCTCCATAGACTTCTGTTTCAAATTATAATCTGACATTATTCCTCTTAAAGAAACCATAACTGTAGTAATAAATTGTGAACCTGTCATTAATAATGCATTATAATTTGTAACATACGCTACTGAGTCTGTTGATAACATAGCAGATATAATTATATTATCCATTGAAAGGAAAACTAGTGAATAAATTGTTGCATATATATATTTTTTACATTGATTCAACACACCACTTTCTTTTACAAATTTAAATGATATTAATTTTATTCTTCCAACTTCATAATGTTTATTAATCCAAATAACTTCCAACAAGTAGGCCAATGATGGTATTAATAATTGAGAAAACATATACAGATATATGTTTCTAAATACAACAATCGCAATCATTCTAAAAACAAAACTTATTGAATCCATTATTAAAAGTGAAATATTCTCTATATATTTTTCCTGGCTGGCATTTAATATCGAAATTTTGTTTAATGTCCAGTATTTTATTATAATATGCAGTACATTTGAATAATATATCTCATAAACTAAAATTGCATCATGATAAGATATGTTAAAAATTTTATAAATAAAAGGCGAAAAAAGAAGTGAAACAACAACTATAATGACTATTAAATAAAAATAGATTGTCTTAAAAATTTCTAATTGTTTCCTAATTTCTTCATTATTTTTTAAAGCAATAGGCTTATATAAATTATAAATTAGTATAGTACCAAAACCAAGCTCAAGTAACATTAAGGAGTGAAAAAAAGAACTAAATAAATCTACGATACCATAAACAGATATAGAGAACTCACTCAAAAAATAACTTTTCGAAACAAGCGAGTATATTAAATTTAACACTTGCATTAGTACTATAACAAAAATGTTAATCATTGTATTTTTAGTTCTGCTAGATTTCATTCTTTCATTCCTTTCATTAAAACTAAACAGGGTTATGATCCAAATTTATTTTTATCTAATTCATTATTAAAACAATTTATTTAAATAGGTTATTAAGTCTAGAAATATAACGTCATGAAAAACCAATTATTTATAAGATAGAAACTTTTTATGCATTATTAATAACACTAATAAATAATTGCCAGCCTATACTTCTAAATAATATGTATCTGGAAAATCCTTATTGAATACTTCATTTGCCCACATTAATGTAACCAAATCTTCATTATCCGAAAGATTTGTAATAGAATGGGTGTATCCTGGTATCATATGCACACATTCCAATCTGTCAGATGATACCTCGAAACTATACACTTCATTATTATATATATTTCTTTGCTCTATTCTAGCCTTTCCTGATACAACGCAGAAGAATTCCCATTTCGTATGATGATAATGATTGCCTTTTGTAACTCCAGGTTTAGAAATGTTAATTGAAAATTGCCCATGGTTTAACGTTTTAAAAACTTCAGTAAAAGATCCTCTATCATCTATATTCATATTTAAAGCAAATGACGCTTTTTCATATGGCAAATAAGATAGATAAGTTGAATATAACCTTTTAGAAAATGTATTATTTCCTAACTCAGGAATGTTTAACGTATTAGGCTGATCTCTATAATTACATAAAAGATCTCTTATTTCCTTTAATGTTACTTTATAAGAAATTGGTACATATCCATAATTATCTTTTATATGTTCCTTGTTTTCTAAAACATTCAGCAACTCTTCAACTAAATCATCAATATACACAAGTTCTAAAATACGGTTTTCATCATCAACTTCAATAGGTAAATCGTGAGCTATATTGTTACACCAAGTTGCAATAACAGAATTGTAGTTAGGCCTGCACCACTTACCAAATAAATTAGGAAATCGATATACTAATACTTTACAATTGGTTTCCTTGGCGTAATCGAACAGCAACTTTTCTCCTTTTAACTTGCTTAAGCCATATTCGCTGTTTTTATATCTGCCTTCTAACGATGCTTGTATAGAAGATGCCAAAAGAACTGGTGAAGTATTATGATAATTTTTTAGAGTGTTTAACAATGTTTTTGTAAAATCAACATTTCCTTGCATAAATTCTTCTTTTTTGATTGGCCTATTAACACCAGCCAAATGAAATATAAAATCAGCATTTTTACAATATTCTTCTAACAAAACATTTTCAGTATTTCTATTATATTCGAATATCTCTTCAATATTTATATTTTTTCTAGTGATGTCCTTACCGTCTTTGATTTCATTTAGTCGGACTTTGAGATTTTTACCTACAAATCCATTGGAACCAGTTATAAGAATTTTCATACTACTTAAATAACTCCAACTTTAAAAGCAGTTGTTTCATCTCTTCCATATCTAAACGTTCTGTATTATGTGAATTATATTCTTCAGCCTGCTCAAATAGAGTTGATCCTTCAGTAACATACTTATCATAGTTCAAATCTCTATTATCTGCAGGAATTCTGAAATAATTCCCCATATCTACCGCTTTAACCATATCTTCTTTTGTAACCAATACTTCATAGAGTTTCTCTCCATGACGAGTGCCTATATATGAGATATTAGGTATTACATGTTTCAAACAGCAAATTGCTTGAGCTAACATATCAATTGTTGCTGCTGGAGCCTTTTGAACAAATAAATCTCCCTGTTCACCGTGTTCAAATGCATAAAGCACTAGATCTACAGCATCTTCTAATGTCATCATAAATCGTGTCATATCAGGATTCGTAATTGTAATTGGCACATTGTTTTCAATTTGCTCACAAAACAACGGAATGACACTCCCTCTAGATGCCATGACATTACCGTACCGTGTTAAGCAAAGAACAGTCTCCCCTTCAGATAACTGTCTAGACCGTGCAACAACATTTTTTTCCATTAGTGCTTTCGTCATTCCCATAGAATTAATTGGATAGGCTGCTTTATCTGTTGATAAAAAAATTGCCTTTCTAACTCCATTCTTTACACAAGCTGTAATGACATTATCAGATCCTAAAATATTTGTTTTCACAGCTTCTATTGGATAAAACTCACAGGAAGGGACTTGCTTTAACGCTGCAGCATGAAAAACATAATCTACACCTTTGAATGCATAGTCAATTGAATTAAAATCTCTTACATCACCTATGTAAAATTTTAATTTGTTGGCATGCTCAGGATACTTCTGCAGATACTCATGTCGCATATCATCCTGTTTCTTTTCATCTCGTGAAAGAATTCTGATTTCTCTTATTCCGCTAATCAAAAATCTTTTCGTGACTGCATTTCCAAAAGAGCCAGTACCACCCGTAATTAATAAAACTTTGTTTTCAAACATTTTGACACCTCTTCCATTAATTTTTCAAGATAAATTATAGCACTTAAAATTCAAAATTCGTTTTTTTTATTTTTGCTCATGAATCTATAGAGAATAATTTATTTATTCTTATTAAACCTATTATTTTTTCAATTTTATTTATATTTATTTAGACTACTAGCTTTGATAATTTCAGGATAATTTTTATAGCAATAACTCATATCGACTCTTCCACTGATTCCATTCACATAACCACTATTGGTATATTGCCACATTTCATAATGTCCCTGATACCCTACATACCCACGCCAATCCGCAATCCAAACATCATAATCTTTAATCTGATTTGAATTCATCCACAGTGCATTGTTTGCAAAATTGGTATAGGTATAGATTCCAGCATAATATCCATGCATTGTTAACATTCCTAAAGCATATTCCAAAAGATACGTATTCCAACTTGGCTCAAATTTAAAGAATGAAGAATCCTCCATATCGACATAAACAGGATAATCAAGAACAATGCCATAATTATATTCTAAATCCTTCAAAGCTTCAAACAAAAGTGATAATTCCGCAATAATATTGTCAGTACTTTTAGAATACGTGTAATAATAAGCACCAACTTTGATTCCAGCATTTCTGGCATTGATGACATTTGTTTTAAAGTAAGGATCAATATAAACACCATTGGTGTTTTCAGACATAGCTCGAATAATTGCATAATCTACTCCGGATGCCTTTACTGCTCCCCAGTTAATATAACCTTGATACTTGGAAACATCAATTCCCCACTTACGATAAGTTACGTAAACCCTGCATGTAACCTCATAACCTGTAATAGTGGTTACACGAATTGTCGTTTGTCCTTCACCAACTCCAGTTACAGTACCATTAGAACTGACTTTCGCAATTGATTCATTATCACTAGTCCAAGTGATACCTCTTAATCGGCTATCTGTATTTGAAGGAATAAAGGAAACAGAAAGCTTTGATGTTTTTCCGACAAGTACATTAACTTCTGATAGATTCAGCTTAATCGCCTGAGGTTCAACGATATTCGCCGCATAAACTGTCAGACTTATACTCCCTAGCTTCTGCCCCTCTCCCTTCGCATAGACGATGATCGTTCCCGCGCCTTTCAGCGTCACTTCTCCTGTTTCTGTTACTGTCGCTAAGCTCGCGTTGTTTGTGTACCAGACTACTTCTGCTTCCTCTTCTTCTTCCCAAGCCTTTAACTTCAATGTCTCTCCAACCTTATAATAAACTCTGTCCACTCCGCTGATTCTCAAGCTTTCCTTCGCTGTATAGCTTCCCGCATTCGTATTCGCTGCCAGCTTCACTGTGATCTGGAATGTCGAATAATTCTTCGTGTTCTCCGCCATGTCTTCATACACAACTTTAAACTTCAGCGTCTGACTGCTTCCTGCTTTGAATCCACTTCCATCTTTCAGCTTTAGCTCCACTCCATAGCTTCCGTCTTCTTTCTTCACCAACTCATATCCAAACGAAGCTTCCTGCAGCGCTGTTCCCATCAGTTCCAAGCTCTCGATCTTCGCTTCCTGTACGCTTGTCAATCGGAAGCCGATTTCCTGCCGGCTGCTTTCTCCTGTAACATTACTATACATCGTGATCGTGCTTGTATTCAGTTTGATTCCCGGATAGCTCTGTCCGGTTTTAATCTTTACCGTACTGTAGAACTCTTCTCCCGTCCGCACACCCGTTGCCTTAAAGCTTAGTTCATATGTCTTATCGCTTTCCAGCTTCACTCCTGCTTTTGCCCGGACTTCAATCTTTCCAGCTTCATTCAACTTCGCTTCAAAGCGTTTCGCTTCTTCTCCAATCAGTTCTATCCTTCCCACGCTGTCCGCCTGGTTTGTGATGCTCGGTGTCACTGTGACAAAACTGCTTTCTCGGGTCAACAGGTTGATCGTTCCCGTTGCGCTCAGCTTCAGCGTCACTGCGCTTCCATTAACTTTAATCGTAACTGTAATCTTCGGCAGTTCTTTCCCATTCTCATCTTTTGGGATAAAGCTGTAACTATAATTTTCCGCCTTCACCGTACTGTCCAGCAGTCTGGCCTGAATCCTTCCGTTTTCATAGATTACTTCAATCCGATCTGTATTCTCATTCTTTACTGAGGGTACCAGCGTTTCTCTTGTCAAAGATAACCCCACATTCGCCAGATTCATGACCACTTCGCTTTCATCTGTCAGCTTTAAATAAGAATTGTATAAATTCAGCGTTGTTTTCTTCGCACTCGCTTTCGCTGCCGCCGTACTGGTATTTACACTGAAACTATACTTCAAGGCGCTTGTCCAATTCTCGCCTTGAAGCACAATATTCATCTTTCCGGATTTTCCCGTCAGCTTCAGCCAAATCTTTCCGTCTTCTGTTCGCAGCGCTTCTGACGCATTCCCACTCACATTTTCCTGTCTGATCGTTAACCCGGTTAAATCGATCGGTTTCTTCGTCTTTGTATCCAATATCTGGACTGCGATTTCCTTCTCTCCTTGGTTTGGATTCACCGTCACTGACGTTTTATCCAAACTGTAGCTTGGCTTCGTCGTTATGGTTGGGATCGTGATCTTGACTCGTACAGGTTCTTTATACTCCCGATACTGGATCACCAGTGTTCCGCTCAAGTTCAGCTTTCCATTCGCTTCTTTCTCCAGTCCATGAATCTGAATCCTTCCCTTCGTATCGATCTCAAAGTTTCTTTCAAACGCTTCTGTCCCTTCCAGTTTCATGGATTCCACGGTGTTTCCTTTGTGATCCAGCGTCGCTGTGATTTCTCCCTGACTGTAAAACAGATTCAGCTTCTCATTCAGCTTCACTCCCGGACTCACTGTACTCTTCGCTACTTTGATCGTTATCGCATACTCATAGCTTCCATACTTCGTTTCGATTCTCAGTACGCTCTTATAGCTTCCGTTTTTCACGTTTTCATCCAACAACTGAATCTCACCATTTTTCTCTGCTTTAAACCGCGTTGAAAGTACACCGTTCTCCAACAGCTCTGCGCCTGTAATCTCATTATCATAGGTTGGATACAGCTGGATCGTTTCCCCGCGGGTCTTCGCCGGATTCAAGGTCACCGTATTCGTACTGATCCGCGGTTCATAGTCTTTAATCTGCACTGTAAAGCTTTCCTGCTTCTTATACAGATCATTCGCCGCCGCACTGATGGTGACCGTGCCTGCCTGCTTTAAGGTCAGGATTACTTTCCCATTTTTCACGGCGATCGCTGCGACATTACTGTCTGTCGTACTCCAGTTCAGTTTTGTCGCCGTAGGATTCCCCAGACTGTCCTTTGCTTCCCCATTCAGCTCAATTTCGATTCCGTTTTTGATATTCCGTACATCCCGGGCATCCAGGCTCAGGCTTGTCAGACTTCCCGCGTCATTCATTGTACTGGTTACTAACGGATGCGTAGTCTTCATCGTTATCCGAATCGTTCCAACTTGACGCGCAATCACCTTCACACTCATTGTGACTTTTCGCTTCGCCGGATCATCTTTCACTGTCGCTGTAATCGTTGCGCTGCCGATTCCGACGGCTTTCAGCTTCCCATTTTCATCGATCTGTGCCACTTTCGTATTACTGCTTGTCAGTGTCACTCGATCATTGACTTCTTCCTGCCCTATCGATCCGATGACTTTGATCTGTCGCTCTTCACCTAGCTCAAGACCCTGAGAAGGATAGTCATCCATGCTAATACTTAACTTAGACTGGGCATCGATACTGTAAACCGTAATCGTCAAAGCTGAGCTTATACCGTTCATTGTTGCCGTCAGTTTTGCCGTTCCCGGCTTCTTTCCAGTCACTGTTAGAGTTTCTTCATCCAACGTTAAAACTTCAGAATTGCTGATAATCCAGAGTATAGGATCTTCAACATTCCGTTCTACATGAAGTACCTGCGGTGTATTAATCAATGCTTTTCCATTATCTACTGTGATTTTTAACGAACTTTTTATTACTTTAACCGTAAATGTTTGGGACAAATCTGGATATTTAGCCGTAATTTTTACTGTCCCTGCCGCTTTAAAGGTTAATTGTCCATTTTTATCAATTGCCGCAATATTGGAGTTGCTGCTGCTCCACTTAATTTCTCCATTTCCAGTTCCTGTTTCCAGCTGCAATTTTTGCCCCGTATAATAGGTATTTTCACCATTCTCCGCAAAGATTCCAGCTTTGTCAATACGGATTTCTCCCTTCCACACTGCAAAGCCATAGGCTGAAATTACAACTTGATAAATCCCTTTTTTCAGATTCTGTTTCAATAGTTCTGAATAAGCCACTAGGACATTTCCCACTTTAGCATCCTGTGTAAAATGATATTCAATTCCCAGTTCAGAAATTAACGTTATTTCTGTTTTATGCGTTCCATATTCTTCATTAGCTGTTGATAAAATCAAATTTCCTGTTTCTTCTTGCTGGATAAGCTGCAAATCCTCAGGTACATTCTGCGCACCTAATTTCAACTCTAATTCCGTTTCAAGCAGTTGATAATAAGGGGAATAAAGCGTCAGATGATAGTTTCCTGCTGTAACGCCGAGCTTTAATAGTTGATCAAAGTTCAGAACAAGTTCTCCCTGATCATTAAAATCAAGCCATTCATCCACTACAAATCTGCCTGATTCATTTTCTAACACTACATTTTCTGCACCATCGGTCAACAGATTTTCTTTCCAGAACTGATCCTGAGTCGCAATCACAATGTCCCCAGATTCATTCTGCCAGACACTTAAATCCTGTGGTTGATCAATTTCTCCAAGTACTCGCAAGATTTTTGTGACTTTAATACCGTCAATTTCTGCAGAAAGCAAAGTATAACCTGATTTTAATGCATGGAGAATCACTTTTTCTGAATTCCCCTCAACAGTAAGTACGGTCTCATTCAAAGAAGACCAAGCTATCTCTCGTTCACCCCAATTTACTGGACTTATGGTTAAAGAAACCGCTTGTGATGAACCTACTTCCATTTCCAGATTTATATCATTCAGCATCAAATCCGTAATTGGCTGATAAACGGTAACCTCTATGAGCTTTTCAAGCTGTGGATTTTCTTTAGAAATCACATGGATTTTCGTCGTTCCGGTGTTGATTCCTGTTACTGTCCCATATTCATCTACAGCAGCAACATTTTCATTTTCAGAGAAATAAGACAATCTCTGATCAGACGCCTTTTCTGGAATCAAGGTAACAGGCAAAGTTTGACTGCCGCTTTTCTTGATTGAGATATCCATGGTCTCAATCCCTGTCAAAGGCACATAATAGACAGACTCTTTCATTAAACGAACAGCCTGATTAAATTCTTCCGCTTCCTGAACTTCATCATCCCAATAACGAATATTCCCGTCTGGATCCGCAATCACTAACAAAGGATAAGTAATCGGACCTGTTTCAAGCAGTCCCATATATTGCTGGAGTAGCTTGCTGCTCTTGGAGATCGCTGTGTAATTTTCCAATCCTTTACTTTTTAAGAAGCTATTAACAACCTGATCCGTGTATTCGTTAACTTCAAACAGAAGAGTCTCAACATAGGGATAATCTATAACACCGCTTTGTTTTAATTCTTCTAAGGTAAACTGACAGTTGCCGCAATCTTTGCTGAAGAATAAATAAATGCGGGATTTTCTTTCTAACTGCTGATAACGAATCGCTTCCCCGGTTGTCGATGTCAGCGTTCCGAAATCAAGATCATGTAGATAAATCGGTGTCTCCTCAACTTCTTCACCATAAGAAATTGGACTCATCGGAAACTGCGCGTAAAATTCTTCGGTCTTATATTTTTCTTTGCGATAATGATCAGAAAATGCGTTATCTGATTTTAAATAATAATGATAATTTCCTTCGCTTCCCGCATCCCACGTTGAATCCAGGTTATACCATTGGCCATCAATCTTAACAATATTCCAAGCATGATTTCCGCCTGTGATAATCCGGGTCTTCAAACCAGCCGCTGAAAGCATCCGATACATTAAAAGCGCATAACCCTGGCAAACCGCGCTGTGATTAATCAGCGCATTATAAGCATCATATTTTGAATACGTATAATCATAAGCAACATTGGTTGTTACATAGTCATAAATCACGTTGAATTTATCAATGTCCCGTTCCATTTTATCTACTTGGTATTTTGCAAACAACAGCTGAGCAATCGTAACTCCAGTTTGTTTTTCCTGCAGCTGATCTGTCATATACTCTACGGTATAAGTTAACGTATAATGATTGTTCATGATCCGGCCGCCACCGCTCCAACCGCGATAATTTAACTGCAGATAATCGCCAGCTTCTGGATTAACGTTATTATCGTAGGCCATTGCCTGTTCCATTAAAGTCATGATCACCGTATCGGGATCAGGATAAGCACCAAAAGGGAAAGTGATTGAAATCGAATTTTCCCGATTAATCAATGCATTGCTTACGGCACTAACAGCGCTCTGAAAATCTGAAGCTTCATTTTCACTTGCAAACAGTGCTATTTCACTACGCTGATGCAAAGCATCAAAGTCGACTTCAATATCAGGATATTCTGGATTCGCAAAGTCAATGACCGTTAACTCTTTGCTTTCCGGTGCATCACTTGCCGTTGGCGTCAAAAATGAATTCGTCGGCGCTTGGCTTTCAGAAGGTTCTTCATTTGGAATTGTTTCCCCAACTTCAGGTGCAGGACTTTCTGCTGGAAATAAAGTAGGTTCCGGCACATACGTCGATTCAGGTTCCTGTGTCACTTCTGGTGTAATTTCAGGCTGTTCTGTTTCACCTTCACTGTCTGGGGTTGTTTCAACAACACTAACGTCCGGACTACCCCCAATCGGATCCCCATTTTCTTCAGCTCTGATAAGTGTCCAGTTATTCGTGATCATACAAATAGATAACAAAAAAGCAGTTAATTTTCTCATATTTTAATCCCCCGCATTTTATACTTTATCTATAGTTTATCACGTTTAGCTTAAGAAGTAAGATCGACATTCACAAGATAACACAAAATTTATTTTATTTTGTGAAGATCATGGATAAACTCCAGTCAATTGTCAAGTTTATACCAGATTTTTCCTTCATGTTAATATCTGTAATTTCTTAATTTTATCGTTGTCACTTCTTACAATTTTCAGTCATTCAGAATTTTCCACCCCGTTTTTTTTCATTTTGTTGTATCATAGTACTATTCTTCAAGGAGGAATCTCATGAAAAAACAGTTAATATCTATGCTAGCCTTAATGTGTGTCATGACCGCCTGCACGCAGGCTGAAAATAAAACAACACCTGAACCCAGCACCAATCCCGTGATCAGTGTTGTCGATCTGCCGGAAACTCAGGCGCCAATTGCCCAGCCGGAATTTGAAACTACCTGGGCTTTGACTTCAACCGACGGCTATGGGGTACTCGAAAGTACGTTTTCAAAAATCAAAATTATTATGAATTCACCAGGCACTGAAATATTCGGTGTTCAAACATATCACGAAGGATTACCTTTAATCCACGGAGTTACCTATCACCTCAGCTTTGATCTCAGTTCAACAATTGAGCGTCCGGTTGAAGTGTTTATCATGAACGTGGACAACAGTGCAATTGAATTCAATCAAATGTTGTCTGCCAGTGAAAACAGTACACATTATGAATTTGACATTCAAATCCAAGGCAATACATCCTGGAATGGCCGCCTGGCTTTCAATACAGGCGCACCAACAGCTGAAACAACCTACGACTACCATGAAGTCACCATTTCCAATTTAATCTTCCAGGAGGCTTCTAACGGTCCAACAGAGCCCAATATCAAAATTAATCAAACAGGTTACCTGCCGAACAGCCAAAAAAAGGTGGTCTTCCCGTTTGATCAGGGAGATTGCTTCCAGGTTATTGATGTTAATACCAACACCGTTGTCTATACCGCACCGATCTTACGCAAGCTCTATAATGAAAGCACCAAGGAAACAACCTTCTACGGCGACTTCAGCGATTTTACGACACCCGGCCGTTACCGCCTGCAGTCTCAGCTCAATGGAACTTCCTTTGAATTTGAAATTCAGGAAAATCTGTATCATAGCTTGCTGGATCAGACCGTGAAAATGCTCTCTTTGCAGCGATGTGGGGCGGAATTGACAGAAGACTGGGCAGGCGCCTTCGCCCATGCCCAATGCCATACGCAGACGGCAACTCTCTACGGTACTGATCAAGAACTCGACGTCAGTGGGGGCTGGCATGATGCCGGCGACTATGGGCGCTATGTTCCAACCGGTGCCAAAGCTGTCATTGATCTGATGCTCGCTTATCAAATCAATCCTGATTTATTTACTGATACCATCGGCATTCCAGAAAGCGGCAACGGCATCGCAGATATTCTGGATGAGGCTCGTGTCGAATTGGAATGGCTGCTTAAAATGCAGAATGGCTGGGGCGGCGTTTATGACAAGGTCGTCACTGCCCAGTTCCCCGATTTCATCAAACCCGATCAGGACACGGCCCCCCTTTATGTCATGCAGGAAATGACCACATCCGCCGGGGATTTCGTCGGAGCTATGGCTTTAGCCTATTCAGTATTCAAAGATGTGGATGCGGATTTTGCACAGAGTTGTCTGGATGCAGCCAAGCTTTCCTGGGATTATTTGCAATCAGCCACACTTTCCGTCTACACCAACCCTGAAGGCTTCTCTGCCGGGCAATACAGTGACGACAACGATACGGATGAGCGTTACCTTGCCTCTGCTGCCTTGTATGCTGCGACTGGCGAACAAAAATATCTTGATTCTGTAAAATCAATCTTCCAGGCCAGTGCCGATCAGCTGACTGGCGTTCAATGGAAGACCATGGGCTCTTACGGCACCTATCTGATGCTGAAGCTGTCGGATGTTCAGAATACAGATGCTGCATTTTATCAGCAGCTGCTTTCCAAACTGATTTCAGACGCAGAACATGTTCTCAACGCAACTTCCAATGATGGCTACTTTGTTTCGTTATACTCCGCCTATGCCTGGGGCAGCAATGCGGATATCGCCAATAACGGCATGCTCTTAGCGCTGGCCAACGATATCCGAGCAAATATCAATTACGCCAACAGTTCAGCCGATCACCTGCATTATTTATTAGGCCGCAACAGTCTGAATATTTCCTTCGTCACCAATACCGGAACACTTTCCCCACAGCATCTGCATCATCGTCCAGCCTCAGCAGCGAAGGCACTGCTTCCTGGTGCTTTGGTGGGCGGGCCAGATTCTGCGTTAGAGGATCCAATTACGCAGTCTATGTTCAATGGCGAAACAGCACCGGCAAAATGTTATGTCGATGATGCCGAAAGCTATTCGACCAATGAAGTTGCGATTTACTGGAATTCACCGCTTGTTGCCTTGATCAGTGCAGTTGAGAAAGCCAACTGATTTCAGTCCTGAATAACCATGAAAAAAGATCAGAGTTCCCATCACTTTAAGGGAATCTGATCTTTTTCACTCTTGGATGTCAGCGTTTAGGCAGAAATCAAATTATTTGCAATGCTTCGCTGACGGCAGGCTTTCCTCTTGATTGATTTGAAAGTAAGGTGAATCTGATTTTGTAATTGCTATGATTCCATCCACAGCTTCATACAAAACCATCATCTCGCTCAGCATTTTCTGCTGATTGAGATTGAGACCTTGCTGAGGCTCTTCGATGATTAACTTCGCCCCAGTTTCAAACACGGTCATATAATATAACAAAGTAACCAACCAGGCAGTACCTTCTAATGAAGTTTCGTTTAACAGTACCCGCTGATCGCCATTGACCAGCCAGTCTTCACCATTATTCCAAACTAAATAGCCGCCTAAGATCGCTTTTGCCCGAGCCAAGGATGCCCGATATACATAAGGATTGGACAGACCGCATTCTGCCATCCGCTTCTCCGCAATACCGGCAAATCCTCTTTTTAATAATGGCCTCAGTTTTTCCTGAATCGCTTTTAAAGCACTGTCTTCGCTTAAACGATCTTCCAGGACAACGAAGGTCTCACGTCTTTCGCCTTGCATTTCTTCATTGTTAAATTCAACCACAATATTCCCTCTCTTTCACTCAAAAACGTGAACTTCCTCATCTTACCGCACTCTTGAATTAAAGACAAGAGGAGAATTCAGAGTTCAGAAAAAAATAGATCAAAGAATGGAAAAAATGTTGAACTTACCCGTTATTCAGGAATTCTTTTGCCTCTTTTTCGCTTCTTTTTACAAAAATAAAGACCCGAATTTCTTCGAGCCTTCATCCTTAATCAAAATGGAAATCAACCGCGCAGAACAGCCTGGCAGTCTTTTTCCAGACGAGCTAAGACTGTCTGATGAACTTCCTGAATTTCCTGATCCGTCAAAGTATGGTCTTCAGACTGATAGACAATGGACAGCGCGATCGATTTTTTCCCACTTTCCACATGTTCCCCCTGATAGACATCGAAGACTTCAACCTGTTTCACCATCCGCTTACCCGCCGCTTTAATCGTTTTCATCAGCTGCTCAGCTTTGATGTTTTCCTCTACCACCAGGGCAATATCCCGATGGACGGCCGGAAATCGATTAATCGCTGAGAACTTCACCTTGCTGGCTTTACTATCCAGCAGTAAATCCAGCTTAAATTCGCCATAAACGGCTTTGCCAATTCCCAGCTCTTTCGCCAGCACTGGATGAATCTCACCCAATATACCCAAGCACTGGTTGCCCAGCATAACACAGGCGCTGCGGTATGGATGGAAATGCTCCGGATCTATGTTGTTCTCCTGAAAGCTGATGCGTTCTGCCGCAAAGCCCAATTTGCGCAGAGTTTCCGTAAGCACACCTTTCGCCGTGAAGAAATCACTGCGGATATCAATTCGGTTCAATTTGGAATTCTGCAGAGAATCAGACAGAACCATCGCAAAGCGTTCCTGATGCTGATCAACGGCATAGACACTGGAAATTTCAAACAAATTGACATGTTCATTTTTGTGATTTTGATTGTAAGCCAGACACTCCAGCAGACTCATCATCAGCGACGTCCGGACATATTTGCGCTCTTCACTCATTGGGGCAGCCAAGGCAACGGCCTCGCCCAGCGGCATCAGCGCGTTATCAATAAATTTCTGGGATACCAAAGTATAAGTGACGACTTCAGACAGACCCAAACCGGTCAGCGATGTGCGAAGACTGCGGCGCATTTGCTGACGATCCGTCAGCTCACCGACTGTGGCTTCCATGGTTGGCAGCGTTGTCTTCAGATCTTCATAGCCCAAAAGCCGGATAATTTCCTCATCGATATCCTCGCGAATATTCAAATCTGTTCGATAAGAAGGAATGGTGCAGGTGAAGCTGTCACCCTCGACAATCGGATTGAGATCCAAATCCTTCAAGACGCCGACGACCTGATCCATTGTGAATGCCGTGCCTAGCAGCGTGTTGCAGTGGGTCAACGTTTCCGTCACAGTTTTCATGGAGTCCTCAATCGTACCGACCATGACATTTTCCTCAAAGCCTTCCGCTTCTGCCAGTTCCTTTAATAACTGAACGGAGCGATCCACAGCCTTGATCGGCGCCATCGGTTCAATACCTTTGGTGAAGTGCATGGCTGCTTCTGTGCTCAGCCCCAACCGCCGGGCTGTATTCCGGATCGAAACCGCGTTGAAGACCGCGGCTTCAATAAAGATACTCGTCGTAGACTCGTCGATCTTGCTTTCCTCGCCGCCCATAATTCCGGCAATGCCTGTTGGCTGTCCGCCCGTCGTGATCAACAGATCGCCTTTTTTGATTTCGTAGTCCTGACCATCCAGTGCCTGCATCGTCATTTCCACATCATCAACAACGGTAATTTCATGATGCGGCAGCTTGCTCAGATCATAGTAATGCAGCGGCTGACCAGTTTCCACCATGACAAAGTTGGAAATATCAACCACATTATTAATCGATTTAATTCCATAAGCGTGCAGATAGTTTGCCAGCCATTTTGGCGATGGCCCAACCTTAACATGATTGACAACCTTGCCGACAAAAACTGGGCATTTCTCAGTCTTACTTGCAATTTTGAAGCTGCCGGCCGTTCCGATCTTGCTTGCCGCTTCGCAAGAAGGCCAGGTCACCTTACGGTGCAGCACCGCACCGACTTCCTTGGCCAGATTCCACATCGCGTTGCAATCCGCACGATTCGGCGTTAAACCGATATCAAGGATCGTATCATCCAGCCCCAGATATTCCAGAACACGCGTTTCCCCAACCGGGGCTTCCTCATCCAACACATAAATACCGCTCAGCTGTTCTTCAGTCTGGGCTTTTTTATCCACACCCAGCTCTGAAAGACTGCAGATCATTCCATTGGATTCGACGCCGCGTACCTTGGCTGGCTTAATCTGAAACCCACCTGCCAACACAGCACCGACTTTAGAAACGATGACTTTTTGACCGGCCTTGACATTCGGAGCACCGCAGACAATGTTCAACACTTCATCACCAACATCAACAGTTGTTACATGCAGATGATCACTGTCTGGATGATTCTCACAGGTTAAAACCTTGCCGATGACCAAATTTGTGCCCTCGGCCATCTTTTCAATGCCTTCTACCTCAAGTCCGGCAATCGTTAATTTTTCAGCTAAGACCTCCGGTGTGACGCCATCTAAATTGACGTACTCCTTCAGCCAATTCATACTCATTCTCATTTTCTTTTTTCCTCCTTTAACGATTAATCAAAACGATCGAACATTTTGAGGAATCGGGTATCGTTGATGTAGAAATTACGAATATCGTCCACACCGTATTTCAGCATGGCTACCCGTTCAATCCCCACGCCGAAAGCAAAGCCGGAGCATTGGGTAGAATCAAAGCCAGCCATTTCCAGAACGTTAGGATGCACCATTCCCGCGCCCAGCACTTCAATCCAGCCGGTGCCCTTGCAGACAGGACAACCCTTGCCGCCGCAGATATGGCAGCTGACATCCACTTCTACGCTCGGCTCGGTGAACTGGAAATAAGAAGGGCGGAAACGGATCTGGCGGCCTTTGCCAAACATCCGGTCAGCCAGAAACTGCAGCGTTCCCTTCAAGTCTGTCAGCGTGATATTCTTATCAACAACTAATCCTTCGGCCTGCATGAACTGATGAGAATGGGTCGCATCATCATCGTCACGACGGTAAACTTTGCCAGGACAGATGACCTTAATTGGCAGCTGACCCTGCGCCTTTTCCAATTCACGCATCTGAATTGCCGTCGTATGCGTGCGCAGTAATTCCTTCGGATTGATGTAGAATGTATCCTGCATATCGCGAGCCGGATGATCCGCTGGAATATTGGCGCGTTCAAAGTTATAGAAATCCAGCTCCACTTCTGGCCCTTCAGCAACCGTATAGCCCATTCCGATGAACAGATCTTCAATTTCCTGACTGATGAGCGTCAGCGGATGCAGCGTACCCGTGCGAAAGGACACACCTGGCAGCGTGATATCAATTTTTTCTTCCTGCAGCTTTTGATTCATTGCGATTTTTTCCAGGACTGCCATTTTTTCTTCAATCGCAGCTGCGACTGCTTTCTTGCATTCGTTGACTTCCTGGCCAAAGGTTGGTTTTTCTTCTGGCGAAAGATCCTTCATCATCGTCATCAATGACTGAATTGGTCCTTTCTTTCCTAAGGTTGTAATCCGGATCTGCTGCAGCTGCTGCAGATCCTGGCAGGCTTGAATGTCTTCCAGCGCCTGAGCCTGGACTTGCTGAACTTTTTCCATAAACTGTTCTCCTTCATCATTCAACAAAAAAACGTCGTCCCTAATTCAGGAACGACGGCTCGCGGTACCATCCTGATTTATCTTCTTGTCTTCATAAAGACACTCTAAAGATACACCTTAATTTTCCCGTAACGTGAGGAAAGACGGGGATCATTACTCCCACTATAAAGGTGAATTCGCAGAAACCTGCCGGGCAGAATGGCTCTCAGCGGGTCACCATCCCTCTCTTTTCCCAGGTTCTTCTGTTACTAGTCCTTTAGTTAAACCGCTTTCTAGTTGTTATTATAGCCAGATGAAAATTTTTTTGCAAGCTTTGATTCAAAATGTTCCTTTTTTTCATGCGAACCTTCAAAAAAGTGGACGTACGCGCAGAATATCCTCCTGCTCCTGTAACTCTGCTGCAATCCTTTCCACCTCAGCAGTATCCACATCCAACAACGTATAGGCATAATCACCTTGAGAACGATTCACCAGATTCTCGATATTGATGCCCTCTTTGGAAAACATCCCTGAAATATACGCCAACATGTTGGGAACATTGCGGTGAAAGCAACAAATTCGTGCCTGACCACTGCGTTCCATAACGACATCCGGCAGATTGACAGAATGACGGATATTTCCATTTTCCAAATAATCGATCAGCTCTTGGACCGCCATCACTGCGCAATTTTCTTCCGCTTCTTCCGTTGAAGCCCCCAGATGTGGAATGATGGTCACCCCTGATTGACCGGCCAGCTGCGGACTTGGGAAGTCTGTAATATATCTCCGCAGCTGTTTTTCTGCCAAAGCGGTTACAACTGCGGATTCCTCAACCAATCCACCTCTTGCGAAATTCAACAACACAGCCTTGTTCTTCATCAAAGCCAATGCTTCAGCATTGATCAAATTCTGCGTCTTCGCATTCAGCGGTACATGCAAAGTGACAAAGTCTGCCTTTTTCAATACTGATTCCAATTTCTCTTCATGCTGGACTTCACGCGACAGTTTCCAAGCGGCGTCCACAGAAATATAAGGATCATAGCCGATGACCCGCATCTCCAAAGCCACTGCCAGATTGGCGATTTGAATGCCGATTGCGCCTAAACCAATAACGCCCAGTGTCTTCCCTTTCAACTCGGTTCCGACAAATCGACTTTTTTCTTTCTCTGTCCGCTGAGTGATCTGCGGATCTATGCCAAGCGAAGCAATCCAATTGACCGCAGGAATCACCGGTCGACACGACAATACCAACGCACCCAATACAAGTTCTTTAACCGCATTCGCATTAGCACCTGGGGTATTGAAAACAACAATCCCCGCTTCACTGCATCGGGAAATCGGGATGTTATTCGTCCCCGCACCCGCTCGCGCGATCGCTTTTAAATTAGCAGGAAAAACCAATTCTTTTAAATCAGCGCTGCGGACTAAAATCGCATCGGCATCCGCAGTTTGATCTGTCAGCTGATAACGATCCGATGGAAGCTGAGCTAACCCAGACTCCGCAATTTTATTCAAACATTGAATATTTAACATATCGCCTGAGCCTCCTCAAACCGTTTCATGACTTCAACAAGTTTTTCAACACCCTCTATCGGCATGCCATTATAAATTGAAGCGCGCATTCCCCCGACGGAACGATGACCTTTCAGATTCACTAACCCTTCAGCTTGGGCATAGGCGATAAACTTGGCATCCAGCTGCGGATCTTCCGTCATAAACGGTACGTTCATCATCGAACGATCTTCTTTTTTGACTTCATTCTTAAACGAGGCTGAACTATCAAGATAATCATAAAGCAGCGCGGCCTTGCGTTGATTATAGCTCTGCAGCGCTTTAAGATCCTGAAATTCCGTTTCAATCCATTCCAGCACCAGACCTAACATATAGATCGCAAACGTCGGCGGGGTATTGAACATCGAAGCCTGTTTTGCCTGAACGGCATAACTCATCATTGAAGGCAGCTCCGGCCGTTCTTCGATTAAATCATCACGCACAATCACCACGGTCAATCCAGCAATCCCCATATTTTTCTGCGCTCCCGCAAAAATCAAACCATAGCGGGAGACGTCCATGGGCTCGCTTAAAATACAGCTGGAACAATCCGCAACTAACGGAACATGACCACATTCCGGTAAAGTTTTATACTTGGTTCCAATGATCGTGTTGTTTTCACAGAGATAGACATAATCTAAATCCTGCGGTACTATCACGTTTTTAGGAATTGAATGAAAATGATCGACTTCGCCGCTGGCCAGCACAACACATTCGCCGAACTTGCGGCATTCCTCAATCGCTTTTTTCGTCCATGTTCCAGTGTGAATTATTCCTGCTTTCCCTTTAGGTTTCAGTAAATTCATCGGCACCATCGAAAATTGAAGCGAAGCCCCGCCCTGCAGAAACAGAACTCGATAATTTTGCGGAATCTGCAGCAATGAGCGCAGCCGCCGCTCAGTTTCGCGGACGATTTCCAAAAAGGTGGAGGATCGATGACTCATCTCCATAACAGACTGTCCGGAAGTTCCATACTCCAATAATTGAGCTGCCGCTTTCTGAACGACCGTCAAAGGCAGCTGGCTTGGACCAGCGCTGAAATTAAGTACTCTTGTCATAACTCCATCCTCTTTTCTAATACTTCTCATTCTAGCACTACTGGTTTATGCTCGCAATGCAATTTTCAGTATTATTTCAGTTTTTGTTTCATTATTTCATGTAACAAACATAAAATAAAACTATTGGAGTGTTTTATATCTCCACACAAAAAGAGCCGATTGCACAAAGCACCAAGAATCGGCAGAAGCAGCTTGCTATTCCACAGATTGTGGACAATACGATTCAGATAAAAATTTCGTTTAATCAGAGGTTTCACCTTGAACTTGCGATATTTGCGTCGTAAGTTCGAGGTGAAGAGAGTTTGATTCAATTCCGTAAAGGAAGAAAGCGATGTGAAAATTCTTATTGCATGGCTTCTACCATCAATGGGTCTGTTTTCCTCTGGTAAGCGGGTATCGGAAATATAGTCATCGCCGCAATGAATATAGTTCAGTTCTTACATCGTATGTACCTCCAGTAAAGTTCCAACACTTCAGATAGAGATAAGAAAAAGGCGATACCTAGTTGCTAAAACCAAACATCGCCAATTTTCTTGTTGCACTCTTTTACTGCCGTTACCCTATGCCAGTATTTTTCTCATACTGTCTTATTGGAAGCTATCCTACGCAAACGCTTTTATTCTAAATCCCATTGTAAATAATCTTCCAATAGTTTTTCTTGATATCCGCACCGCAGCGATTCCATCATGCGATCTCGGATTTGCGCAAGTCCTTCATGTGTACAGCTTTCCAAAATCCGCCGCCGGCGCTCATCAAAGTGTTTCTCACTGATCGCTTTGTCATAATCCTGTACGGTGTAATGCCAGAGCTTAAGCCCAGGCACCTGATCGAGCATTCGCTGAGCCATCTGTAACCCTTCCGGATCAAAATCACCGCAGTACCAGATCTGGACGGTCCGCCTATCCAAGCGTTGAAGCAGCTGCCAAACACACTGCGCCGGCTGCCCTTCACTGCACAATAGACTGACCGCATGACTTGAATCCCCCTTCAACACACTGGCCAGATGTTCAAACACAGAAGGATTCTCAAGGATGACCAGACGTGCTTCGCTGCGAATTTGTTTCACTTCCAAGATATTGATCAGTGTAGCACTGAAAGGTTCACCCTGTTTCACAAACCCTGCCCAGCCTGGATGTTCCGTGCCCTCCGATAATATGCCGGTTAAACCATACGTCAGACAACGATTGGAAACCTGATCGCGCAAGAGTCCGCCCTGTTCCAGAATCCAGCTATCCGCTTTGGATACATCCCGATTTCCTTCCTGCAGCAGCTGCCAGCGCAGCGCCTGAACCAAAAGGCGCTTCACCCGTCCTTGATCCAACGCATGGGGATCCTGCAGTACCCGTCCGGCAAAAACAGAGGTCAATTCAACTTGATGTCGGCGCATGGGCAAGGCATTAAATGCCTCTGCAAATTTGCATAACGTTTCCGTTGTTTCATTGCAGCAAGATGTATACAATGCGCCTTGTTCCTGTTTCAGCCAGCGCAGCCAAAGCCCCGCCGGACTTTCTCCTTCACTTTCCAAAATCTCTTGAAAGCGCGCCTGATTTTGATGAAGCTGCAGCTGACGCAGCATTTTTCGGCTTTCGATCTTCTGCCCGAAGACCAAGCTCAAAGTCTGTCCCAGATCACAATCCTCAAAGCGCGTTTTGGATAAAGCCTTTCGCCATTGCCCAGCAGTGACGGTGATCGTGGATTGTCCCCAATACGAACCGCCCAACAGTTCAGCCATCGCTTCCTGCAGTGCGGGACTGCAGTCTTCCAACACAATTTTTCCACGCCAGACACCCGCCTGTTCAAAACGGTGTTTCAATGCCTGCAAAAATGGCTCCAAGGCAGGTTTACTTCGCAGATAATCCGCAAATCCCTGTTCCGCACTCATTCACTCACCCAGTTTCGTACGCTTCCGTTCCATTGATAGTTCATCACTGTGACATAATGAGCGCCATCCGGCCGGTACAGCTCAGCAATCCTTAAATTTTTCACGGATGGATAATCGCCCCACAGAACTTGCGAATTCATGACGTAGTCAAAACGGAAGTTTTCAATTAAGCCAAACAGACCGTCGATGTTATTTTCATCCACACCCGCAAACGCCTCATCCAAGGCAATGATCTGCGGTGCATCCGAGCGCGCCATCGAATACTTAGCCGAGACTGCTGAGAATAACGGCACATACATCGCAATCGCCTTTTCGCCGCCGCTGAAGGAGTAAAACGCGGCATTGGTCAGCTCTTTCTTCTTTTCATCACCTTTTTGATAGAGGATCGCAAACTCAAACCAGCGCCGATAATCCATAATCTCCTGCATGATCTGATGGAAGCTCTGTTGATTCTCCGCCTTTTCCGCTTCTTTGCGGGCGGCGGCTAAGCGGGCGCGGAAATGACTGGACAACCGCTCAAAATCCTGCGGCTTTAAAATCTGCGCATCGGTTTCCAATAATGCAATCAATTCCCGACTGTCGAGTTCCTGCTCAGTTTCTGCTTTCCGGCCTTTCCACTGCAGTGACAGCCGCAAGGCAGAGCTGGTATTCATCGCACTCATCGCGGTGTTCATCCGCTGCACCCACTCTCGGCTCGTCCGAATATGCCGGCGGATGTTCTTTGCAATCGTATTGATCATAATCTCTTCAAACAGCTGCCGCTCCTGATCCTGAATCAGCTGTTCAATCTCCGCGATCGCCGCGGCGATATGTTCCACTAGCTCCACAAAACCCGCGCGTCGCCCCTGAATGCGAGCCAACAGTTCCAACCGACCAGAAATATCCGGCAGTTCTTCTTCCTGCAGTACTGAACGGTAGCTTGGTGAATAATCCTGCAGAATAATTCGGTGATTGAGAAATTGGGTCTGTAAGTCCAGCTGCAGATCATCCATCCGCCGGCCAAAGCCTTCTGTTTTCTCCAGCTGTCTCAGCATGGTTTTCCACGGTGTCTGCGGATCAAGCTCCCGACTGAGATACCCGCTGGTCAATTCACGCACGACAACCTGATCATATTGTCGGCAGCGCTCCTGCTGCACGCTCAGCTCGCTTTCCAATTCCACTAGACCTGCGGTTTTGTTTTGGATATCCTTCTGCATTGAACCGAGATCATGGCTTAGTGCGGTGATGATCTCCGGCAGCTGTTCCAATTGATTTAAAATCAGAGTTAACCGCTCGCGCAGCTGATCGGCATGACTTTCCTGCAGCTGTTTTTCAATTTGTTCCAATAGTTGTTGGCGGGCATGGATTTGCGAGCGAAGCTGATCGCAGTCGGCCTGCATTTCATCGAGGTCCCACTGCAGTTCTTCCTGCTGCCGTTGGGCGTCACGCTGTTGTTCTGAAGTCGTTTCCAGCTGATGCTGGATCAGCTGCAGCTGATGCAGCTGCTTCTGATATTCCTCATAACCTTCTTTTTTATTCAGGAAAACATGCTCATCCGCCGCAATTGCCAGTTGTTCTGCGACCTGGCGGATCCGCTGATCGATTTCGCCGATCTGCATGCGAATCTGATCCCAGCGCTGCTGTGCCCGAACAATCCGTTCCTGCTGCTGCATCATTGCCTGTTCTGCTTCCTGCACCTGATGCAGGGCTTCACTCAGGTCATCTTCCTTCGGAATCCGCTGCAATTCCACTTCCAGATCCGCCAGATTCTGCAGGGCTTTTTCGACTTCCTGCTGGTCTTCAAGCAACCATGCTTCAATCTCATCCAGGACTTGCTGGCAGCGCTGGATCTGCTGTTGACGATAGGCTTCGCGGGCAGCCTGGCCAATCAAAACCTGCGGCTGCCGCTGGCTGCTGATTCCTAAAATCGAACCCCATTGATACCCCGTCGGCGTCAAGTTCAAGGTTGCCAGGGAACATTCAAAATGCGCTTCCAACTGCTCGATTCCCCCGCTTTCCAGAATCGACGCGTCCAGTTTCAGCGCAGGCAGATCCGCAACCGCAGCCTGACTGATTAAAAGCTTGTCCGCCTGTCCCAGTTCCGCTTCAAGGCACCGCTCACGATCCGCTTCGCTGATCAAAATACAATCCAGAATTCCTGACCGACGCAGACTTTCCTCAATCCGCTGACGGTCTTCTTCACGGCAATCAGATTGGAATTCCAGTTTTTCATAGAGCGGACAAAATGGGATATTCCGGGCCTTGAGCGCTTGGTGATGTTGATCTGTCGCTTCATCCCAAGTCCAAACCGGCTCGCTCTGTGTCTGCCATTGCTTCAATTCCGCTGCCTGCTGGCGTTTTTGTTCTAAATGTTCGCTTTGCTGCGCAGTCCACTGACTCAGCTGTCCCTGCAGAACATTCCACTGGCGGTGATAATGATCGGTCAGCATTTGGGTAATTTTATAGTATTGGCGTTCTTGATCATAAGCTAAAAGCCGCTGCACAATCTGTGCAAACTCACTTTCGGTTAATTTCAGCCATGTGTTTTCCTCGCTGAAATGATAGAACCGGCTCTTCATTTCCTCAACAATTCCAGTGTACTGCTCCTCAGCCTCATCTGCCGCTTTCTGCAGTCCCGCTTGTTCATCCTGCAGCCGCAGAATCTCATCCTGCTGCTGTTGTGCCAGCTGGACTTTCTGACGGCGCTCATCCACCGTCGCCAAACCTTCCTTTAATAGCCGCAGACGCTGGTCAATTAAGCTTTCCGTCGCGTTTAAATTCAGCGGTGCCGCCGGTTCTTCCTTCAGCTGCTGCACTATCAACAGATGATCTTCAAATTGCAGATTTTCCTGAATACCTTCCATTTCCGCCAGCGTTTGCTGCTGCTTGCGCAAGCCTTGATCATAACGATCAGAAAACTGCTTGACGTCAGTTTTGACTTCCTGCAGACGATTCTGTTTCCGTGAAAGCGCCTCTTGTTTATGTTGGCTGTCTTTCTGCAGCTGGTTTAAGTGTTCGCGATGATTCTGCTGCTGTTCGATTAACCGAACCCATTGCGAGTCTTGAATTTGATTTTTTTCTTCACTCAGACTGCGCTGCAGAGCCTGATTTTCCTGCATCTGACGTGTTTTTTCTTGCACAGCTTCCTGCAGCTGACGCCGATCCGCCTCTTCCTGAGCTAGCTGCTGCTTCAAGTCCTGCAGCCGCTGCTGCTGCGTCAAGGCCTTGCGCAGCTTATCGGCCAGCACCGCCCGATTGTATTGCTGATAGACCTGATTCACCTGGGCGGCCGAGCGCTGAGCTTTGATCAGACCGTCCAATTCATCCTTCTGCCGGTCCATGCTCGCAATCGCCTCGCTCATTGGCCGCAGTTCTTCCTCACTCAACGGCTGCAGCGAATTCTGCAGCAGCTCATTTAATAACGTCGGCTTCAGAGAATTGCTGAGCTTGGGTGAACGCAGCTGAACCAATAACGAAATTAACTCTCCATATTGTTCTAAATTTTCGAATCCATACAGCTCCTGATTCACCCGTTGCATGTACTCCGAACGTGAATTCATCACGCATTTTGCGCCAAGCAGATTTTTCAATTCCTGCGCAGTCAGCGCGAGGTGATTGCGAATCAAACTTAAGTCCTGATTGATCCGACGGTTGTCGTCGATGACAAAATACCAGGCGTCGGTTTTCTTGTTCAGCCGGGCGTGCAGCCCCATTCCGATCGTCTTGTAGATCGCTTCATTTTCACGTTGAAATTCCATCCACAGATAGCCGATCCGATCCGTTCGGGCACTGTCTTCCTCCAACAGATAATTTTCAATTTTACGGGAGCGCGTCCCAAAAGCATCTAAGCGCTCACTGTTTTTATTCCCGTCTAAAAGCAATGGAATAAAACTTTGCATCGTTACTGACTTTCCACTTCCATTACTGCCCCGCAGCAGCAAATGTCCATGATCAAATTCAAATTCCTGGTTTTCATAATACCAGAAATCAATTAATCCCATCCGTGATGGATGCCATCGTTCAGTCAACATCTTATTCCCCCTTTGCCGCGGTATAATCTCCCGCCAGTTTGCCAAATATCGGCATCAAGTGGATTTGATCATCGTGTCTTTCAATAAACCCGAGATTCTCCATTTCCGTCAGCGTCTGCTTCACAGCGATTTCCGCGCCCTCACCTTGAAGATACTTCGGCAAGTAATCCTGGCGCTGACTCACAATCTTTTTAAGCAGCCGAATCAAGGAATCTTCCGGTAAGTGGATCTCCTCCATTCCCTGCAGTTCATATTGAGCCTGATGTTTTTTAATCCGCTGCTGAATCGCTTGAGCGAAAATCAGGATCAGATCCTGTACCGCCTTGTTGCCGGGAAACACCCGACCGGCAGAACAGGCTTCATCCAGCACAAGATACGCGCTGGAACGATGCAGATGCAGATCACAGTCAAACAAGGCCTGAAAGTCCCGTTCAACCTGACTGCGCTGGTTGCGCAGATAAGTGAAATCCTCATCCTGCGCCGTTTGCCGATACACCCCTGGGCTCAATAACAAGCGCCGATAAACACGCTGCCGCCGCACGATCCCACGATCCTGATCGATATCGATCCAATCACTTTCAATGAAATCTTCCGGGCTGGTATATTCCATTAAATCCCGCGCAAAGTTACGCAGGAAGAAGCGCGATATTCCGGTGTTCTCAAACAGGACTTCAGCCTGTTCATCACGCAGAAACAACTCATCGCTGCCATCAATTTTCTTCATTATCCCCTGCTCTTCACAAAAACGAAGTACCCGCACCAGCTGCCGGCGCCGGGCATATTGCGTCCAGTCCAGGTTTTCTTCGATTCCCTGGCTCTGCAGATATTCCGTCAATATCGTAAAATCAAATTGTTCTTCTTTTTCGCGGGTTTCCAAAAACATCAGCACCTGACACAACATCGCATAATCACCAGGCTCTTCAAACGTATTGATCCCCATCCACGGTTCTGGCTGTCCGGGAATTTTATCGAGTTTAACTAAGGCCGGTGTGATCAGAACCGTATAGCCAAACTTTTCCATCAAGATGCGGCGATAACGACCGATCTCATCTTTTATCTGATAATACAAATCAGGCTGATTCGCCCGCAGAACCCATCGCTGGCTCAACAGAATTTCCACCGCATTCATCAATAGTCCCCCTCCATTTCCAAAACGAAATTCGGCATCACAAAGCAACCGTCCTCACAACGTAAAACACAGGTTTGATCAGCCTTATCCAGATTCACATGGAAGTAAACGCCTTCCTCTGTCCGGGCCCGCTTTGAGGTGCTGGCGAGCGCACGGCTCAGCCAGTTCAGCAGGATTTTGCGTACCGCCGGAGAAAGGATGGGCAATGTGGCAAAGTCGATCTTTCGCTGATGGATAAGGCTGCGCAGACTCTCGCGTTTCTTGCGTTGCTGCTCTTCCACCGCCAACCGCTGCATCTGCCGCTCCAGACGATAATCCGGATGCGGCAGGCGGCTCGCCTTTTGACGCATTTTGCGGCTGCGGCTGTCCAGATCGTAATAAGCCGCCGCTTCCTCATAGACGCCGCTGTCGATCGATTCGGTCACCCGGTCAGGCAGTCCCTTAAGATGCAGCATCATTTCCGGTCCAAAGACCATAGCGCTTAAATTGTGTGCTTCGCTCAGTGTTTGACATTGCTGAAAGACCTGCGCCAAATGTCGGTAATCCTCCATGCGGCTGGCACCTTGCAGGTAGCGTTCACTGATCTGCTGGGCATAGCGGGTCATCCGGCGAATGATTTCATTGGTCGAATCATACAGATGACTGATTTCACTTTCCCCATTTTCCGCTACAAACCAGAGCTTTAGACTCAGCCAGCGCCCATGACAGGTTTCAATCAGCTGCTGGGCAGTTTGTTTTTTCTCAATTCGCGGAATCGAAAGCTCATAGCGCGCGACTTTCTCAAACAAGCTGTCCAATGTCGCCTGCGGTAAATCCCGGATGTATTCTTCCAGCACCATCGCATGTTCCTGCAGCGCTTTGACAAACGTTCGCAGATACATTAACAGCTGATCCTTGAATACCAGAAATTGTTCCGTTTTCATCATTTCCTCAGCATGCGCACTGTTGAGCGTTCGGATGTAATCCTGATAGTTGCGGTTAAGCCGAATAAAATCATTGTTCAGTGCCGACCAGGCTTCAGCCGCTTCCTCATCCGTTTTCTCAAGCAAAGATGGCAGCGATAAGATCTGTCTGCGAATCCGTTCGATCAGACTCGGCTGCAGCGAAGCCCCTTCGACCTCAAGATTTTCAAGCCGCAATGTCAGCCGTTCAATTTCCACGCTGTACTCGCTCATCTGATAGCGAAATTTTTTGTTTTTGAATTCTTTATAAGTCGTGGCTTTGCCGCTGTCCTGCATCGCCGTCAGATTTCCCCAATCCAGCAAAGCCTGTAAATCCAACTGACATTGATTCAATGTATAGTCTGGAAACAAGCCCGTCTGCATCATCATCGCAAACACATCTTCTTTATTTAACCAATAATGGATTTTTTCATATTCTTCATAGAAATAACGAAGGATAACGCGGTATCGATCGGCATTGATTGCCGTCAGATAACTCGTCTCCATGATTTTCTTCGTCAGTGCTTCATTGATTTGCATGTTATCCCTCATTTCCACTTTATTTTACACCCTTTGACCTTGTTCCCCAATCTGGAATTCACAACGGCTTGTCGATTTCACATTGATACTTCTAATCTCACAACCTTTGATTTCTTTCGAGATTGTATTGTAAAGCTCGTTTTCTTTCCTTGAATAAGCTTAGTTTAACAGCTAAAGTGTACAAAAAACCTGACAGCTCTATGTTTTTACTGCTTTTTCGTGAAATTCAAAGGCAAAATTACAAAAAAAGAATCCGCTTTTCGCCTTTATCGATCAAAGGGAAAAACCGATTCCTTTTGTTTTAAAACAGATTAATGCTGCGACAGCCGATGAACCAGCTTCGTGATTTCCACAACGATCACCGGAACAAAAGCCAATCCGACCGCAATCATCAGATGACTTGGATCCAAAGCTGCCATTGAGAAGGCCTTGGCCAAAAACGGAACATACATCACCAACAGCTGCAGTATAACACCGACCGCAAAGGCTCCCCACAAATATTTGTTGGAGAAGATCTGACGCGAGAAGATACTGTGTTCACTTTTGACATTGAAGGCATGGAACAGCTGCGACAGCGCCAAAGTCACAAACGCCATTGTCATGCCGATCTCATGCGCATCCCGATTACCTAAAACATACGAAATTAACGTTAGCAGGCCGATCATGATGCCCTGCCATGCGATCGTAAAGCCTAATCCGTGGGCAAAGAAGCTTTCATCCTTCCTGCGCGGCTTACGGTTCATGATGTCCGGCTCCGGTTCCTCCATGCCGATCGCAAAGGCCGGCAAGGAATCGGTGATCAGGTTGATCCACAACAGATGCACTGGCATTAACGGGACGCCAAGATTCCAGCCAGGAATCAACGACAGGCAGGAAGCACCGAATATTGTCAGCACTTCGCCGATGTTGCTGGAAAGCAAGAACTGAACGTCCTTGCGGATGTTGTCATAAATTCCGCGTCCCTGCCGCACCGCATGGATGATCGTCGCAAAGTTATCGTCGGTCAGCACCATATCCGCAGCCCCCTTGGCAACGTCCGTGCCGGTAATCCCCATCGCACAGCCGATATCCGCAGCTTTAAGCGCTGGGGAATCATTGACGCCGTCACCTGTCATCGCTACAACATGGCCTTGATCCTGCCAGGCTTTAACGATCCGCACCTTATGCTCCGGTGCTACCCGGGCATAGACAGAAATGTTTTCGATCTGCGCTTCTAATTCAGCGTCGCTCATCGCACTCAATTCCGGACCAGAAATAGCTTTTTGTCCTTCTTCGAGAATTCCTAAATTCTTGGCAATCGCCATGGCTGTAACCACATGGTCACCAGTGATCATAATCGTTCGAATACCACCCTGCTTGGCCTGCGCGATCGCATCCCGCACCTCATCCCGCGGCGGATCGATCATCCCGCATAAGCCGACAAAGGTCAGATGATTTTCCACTTCTTCACTATCCAAGGTTTCCGGAATCGCATCCCAATGACGAACCGCTACTGCCAAAACGCGCAGCGCTTCCTTCGCCATCGTTTCATTGGCTTTGATCGACGCTTCTTTAAGTGCAAAATCCTCACACCGGCCCAATACGATATCCGGTGCCCCTTTGGTCATCGCCAGATATCCGTCTTGCGTCTGATAGAATACCGTCATCATTTTCCGCGTGGAATCAAACGCCAGCTCCTCGCTGCGGACATAGGTTTTTGCCAGCTCGGCTTTGGTTTCACCCATTTTATAGCTGGCTTCGACCAAAGCGGTTTCGGTCGGATCGCCGATCATTTTCAGCTTTCCGCCTTCTGGAATGACTTCGCCATCTGAACATAATGTAAACCAGCGCATCAGCTCTTTGACCTCATTGTCCGCCGCTTCCGCTTTGAAATCCTGAATTCCAGTCTGCGGAAGATAGGTCTTAACGACCGTCATCTTGTTTTGCGTCAATGTACCGGTTTTATCGGAACAGACAATGCTGGCCGAACCCAAGGTCTCCACGGCCGGCAGCTTTCTGACGATCGCATTGCATTTGACCATCTTATTGACACCCAAGGCTAAAACGATCGTTACGACAGTAGCCAAGCCTTCCGGAATGGCCGCCACCGCTAAAGCCACAGCGGTTTTGAAGGCTTCCAGAATCCCCATCCCGCTGAACATTTCCATCGCAAACACAATCACGCAGATAATCAGGCAAAGCATGCCGATCGTTTTGGAAATCTGCGCTAATTTATTCTGCAGCGGTGTTGTTTCCTTGCCTCCGCTCATCAACATGCCGGCGATCTTGCCGACTTCATTTTCCATCCCCGTTGCCGTCACGATCATCGTGCCGCGTCCATAGGTGACCACCGTGCTGGAAAAAGCCATGTTTTTGCGATCTCCTAACGGCAGATCTTCACTTTCCATCGCTGCACTGGTCTTATTGACTGGAACCGATTCACCCGTCAAAGCGGATTCATCAATCTGCAGATTAAACGACTCAACAATCCGGCCATCACTAGGAATGAAATCCCCAGCTTCCAGCAGCACAATATCGCCCACCGTCAATTCTCGGGACGGAATCACTTTGCGCTGCCCTTCTCGGATCACCTTGGCCTGCGGCGCACTCATCTTTTTTAACGCTTCTAATGATTTTTCTGCGTTGTTTTCCTGCACGACGCCCAAGATCGCGTTGAACAGGACGACGATCACAATGATCAGACTGTCGATCCATTCGCCAGGATCCACGACAATCGAGATCAGCGCTGCCAGGATCAAAACAACAATTAACGGATCGGTAAACTGCAGTAAAAAGCGCTTCAGCAGCGAATCCTTTTGAACTTCCTGCAGTTCGTTATAACCATAGCGCTCAATACGCTGCTGAACTTGCGGCTCGGACAGACCCGCGGACAGATCACTGCCCAATTCCTCGATCACTTCCGACGCGGTTTGATTGATTTTCATACCCATTTCCTCCTTCGCTGCCTTCATTAAAAAAAGGCAAGCCTACCTTCATAACCTGAAGATAACGGTCTTGCCCATCATTTCTGATCGCTGCATCCGGATCTGACAGAAGCAGATCGTGATGACGAATACAGCACGCATCGCTGCGCAGCTACTCCCCACTATTCCAATGGCAAGCGTAATATATCATTCAGTTGAAGAACTGTCAAGATTCCCTCACTCAGTTTTAGACATTTAACCACAAGTGTAGCCCGGGGATTTTAATGTCTCTCTTCTATTGTAACCCAAAATGACCAATTCATCATCAATTATAGTGTTTCTTTACCGGAACTCTTCTGGACAGGATATGTTCTTCTGCGTTACAATAAAAGAACAAAAGGACAAGGAGGAGCAAGTCATGGAAAGAATATATGCCGTTGTTGAAGGTCAGGTTCAAGGCGTCGGCTTTCGCTGGTTTGTTCAATCTCTGGCCAATTCTCTGCACCTTACCGGCTGGATCAGAAATATGGAAAATGGCATGGTGGAAATGGAGCTGCAGGGTGAAACTGCCAGTTTGCACCAATTGATCAGCCGCATCCGCACCGGTGATCGTTTCATTCAGGTAGAAAACATCAGCTGCAAAACGATTGCGGTTGATCCTCGAGAAAAGCGATTCACAGTGCGGTATTAATCATTATGAACGAGAAAGACGGAAGCCGTTTGCTAAACCGTTTTTTCTTTTTGTTTGACGTTATCAAAGCTTGCTTCTATCGACTGGTTTCACTTGGTTTCAGCCTGAACCATCGTTTTCATCAAACCTAAAAATGAATCATACTGTCCTTCTTCAGCCAAGATCACTTCCTCATCTGACCAATGATACAGTTTAAGCAGTCTACGCTGAACTCGCACACTAGCGAGCTGGAGCTCCTTTAACTTAACAGACTGTTGAAGCTTTAATTTTTCAGCAATTTTAGCATTAACAACCACCAAAATTTGCTCAGGAATTTCTTGTTTAAATTGCTTTTCTACATCCACAAATGCACGAAGTTGTTCGGCTTTTAAAAGGTTCTTAACGATCTTGTCCTCATAAGCTTTTTTACTGCTGCTAACAAACGCTTCGGTTAACGCTTCACCTGAGATCAGACATTGACTTTTGATCCTCTGTTTAAAATCTTCGATATCTACGCGATCTTTCGCATCCGTGACAAAGCGATCCTCTGCAATCGTAAAAACCCATTGTTCTTGTTTTATAATGGAACTAAGCTGCAGATAACTCGCCAAAGAATGAAGTTGACAAAATCCATATTGAAACAGCCCTTCGATTCCAAAATCAAAATCACCGCAAGTAACCAATGTCCAATCCGCCCGCTTGCTTTTCATGCGTTTATGAATCTCCGCAATGACTTTTTTTTGATCCTTAATCAGCAAGGCATTGGAGTAATACTGAACATTCATGCCATTTTTTCTCATCTGATCCGCAGCGATTGCAGCTGTCAATTCATTATTAAAGACGGCAATCTTGGATCCACGATAGCTGCAAATCCAGTTAATCCAACTTGTTAAGCCCTGAAAATGCAGAATTTCTCCCTTCTCCAAGTTTAGTTTTACGTTAGGAAAAAAGGCGGTGAAATCTTTATGTTCGCAGGGAAACAATGCACTTGGCTTTAGCCATTTAGTATTTTGAAAAACGGGTGCTTCCCAAAAATGAAAGGGTATCTCGGAAGTCAGCCAGAGCCAACAATTCCAATCCTGAGCTAACTCGTTCACCCAGCGCCAGGCTAGAGGCAGCTGCTTCGCATGTAAACCAAAATACCCTTTTTCCCAAATTATCGCACTACTTGGAAGCTGATGTAATTTGTACAATTCATTTGGATGATTGCTGGCTAGTGTTTCAAAGAAAAGCGCTTCCGACATAACTAAAATTGGTACACGCCACGAAATTGAAGTTATATTTTTTGAATCCTTATCTGAAGCTAACTTGAACTCCGTTGGCAAATAAATTCCGTTGACAATTTCATCTGGATTTTCTTTATCCAAGATCAGCATTTGCTGGATGAGATTGAGTACAGAATTAATCAGACTACTATAAGGCAACAAGATTATAATATGCCTCAGCTTTTGTTTTTCAGCCACCCGTAGAGCGGATGAAAGTAAACCATAAAACCTTTCCATCCCCGGCGGTGTTTCACAATAAACCAACGGTGAAGAAATTTCAGCCTGGCAACAGTTCTGATAGAAAACTGATTCGTCGCTAACCCTTTCACTTAGCTGTTGAAGTCGTAGGTTCCACCGCGGATCCGGCGAATTCACTGGTTTATTACCACTTGAATCCGCGTAATCCGCAGCCGCTAAACAACTTAATAAAATTCGATAAGTTAAGGCCGATAGATGGGTTGTTTGGGTAGGAGCAGGTAATGGTTCAAGCAGTGCTTCATGAATTGCTACATACTGCTCGCAATGAGCTTCACTATCCTTCATGGCTGCTTGAAAGCGAAAAGGATATTTTGCAGCCTTTTCCGCAAGCATATTGGGAAGTCCTGGACGATGATGAGCATAGACCAGTGTAGCTTCAGAATTTTCTTTCTGATCTCCTAACAGCAGTTTGACAGCCGCATCGCGGTGTTCAATCGGCAAAGCTTCAAGATGCCCCTCCATTTTGTGCAGTTCTTCCTGATTGGATTGATTCAGCTTTCCTAAATCATGAGCTAAGGCTGCACGTTTTAGAATGTGGTAATAATCTTGGTACCGTTGTTCTGATAATGCTTGTTTCATTCTATCCAAGTTCATTAAAACATGCTGCGTTACGCCTTGAATATGCTTAGTATAGGGCTGAGCCGGGCGACCGTTTTTGGGACTGTGAGCCAGATAAATCACAGACAATCCATCAAATCCCGCACCGGGGCAGCCTTTCCCACCAACAATTGATTGAGCTCAGCGACACTAGCCGCTAAAGCTTCACTGTCATAATCATGCCAGGAAAGAGCGATTTCTGAAGTTGTATTTTTCTTATGTGGAGTAAGCATCTCAATAATTTTGAAATCATTAAACGTGCCGCGCGGACGCTGATGCTCCACATAGAAAGCATGCCGAAGATCAACCTGACTGCGGATATAGGAAGCTGTTTCTTTATAAACATGCGGAATTAAGCGCAGCAGCAATTCAATGTCTTTCGCCGTACAATGAGTTTTTTGAGCTGCCGTAGCATTGATAAAAAATGGCATCGCATACAATCCGTAAGAAACAATCCGATAAGCCAACGGAGCCATTCCTTTACTTTTATCATCTTCGACCGGCATCACCTTCGTGGTCGTCATTCGCTCAACGCGAATCGGATCCAAGGAAACACCCAAGCCAAATTGAACAACACCGGTAGCAATGAATGTTTTACTCTCTTTCTTTTCACCTTCTAAGAAAGTGGTACCAAAGACGCGAACATCCCAATATTTTGCTAAAAGCTGATCTGATGTTAGTTTGCGCACCTCTTCCCGTTGAGTTCGCTTACTTTCCAATATCTCATAACCTTCCTGATCTAGTCCCAATTCTTCAGCCACTTCTTTCCACAGCCAGGATTCCTTATCATCCACTAAGTCTCTTAATTTCCGTTTGAAAGAAACGGGTGAGATTTCCCCACGCTTATCTTGTCGAATACGTGGATCACTATCGCGATCCGGATCTCCATTAGGATTAGAATTGGTAACATCAATCAGCAGCAGTCCAGTTCCTCGGTTGATCATTTCATTCATGCTTTGTTTCCTCCTTATTATTTGTATTTGCCTGCGGGCGAGTATTCTCAATCCGCGCATAATAGCCGATCATCAGCTGTGCTTTTTGAGCAGGATCCAAGGTTTCAGAAATCTCTTTAAGTGCGATTTGACTGTTAACATCCTCTAATCGACTGAGAATCCATTTTACCCACTTTTCACGTTCACCTTGATAAGTGTAAGCCCAAGCCCAATAAATCCTCAGCCGTTCAGCTAAGCGCTGATAACCGTCAAGCGGATTGTCCGCCATCACAAATAACAGATCATTGCCGATCAGCTGTGCCGGATAAGATTTATTTTGTTCTTTATTTCGTACGATAAAGCAGTATTCTTTGTGCAGCATATCACTGAGTTTCAGCATCTGCCCTAGTTGAAAAGGAACATCTTTCATATAATTCTCCTTCTTGATTTCTAATAACGCTAAAAGTATGCCAAACAAACCCAACCATCGCGCTGCAGTCTCAGCTTGATTTCGAGATGTTTTATCCACAGCTATCTGATCATTAACCATCCGCTCTCCAAATACAACTGACAGAAATGGCATGCTTTTGGCTAAAGCGATCTCTAATAGATGAAAGATCAAATCCGCTTGATCTGCGGCCTGGGGATTTTGCGGCATATAAAGTTCATAAATTTCATTCATTGTTACAACACTGGTACTTGAACTCGTTAATCCCAGACTACTGTAATTCATCTTAAACAACTGACAGATTTCCGCAGGTTCTACACATTTCACTTCCAAATACTGAATTTTTCGCCTTTTTATCATGGGAAGATCCAACACTGGAGCATTTTTGGAAGCATCCAGCCATCGCAACAAATTTGAGCAAAATAGTTCAGTCTGCCAAACTTGTTCATATACAACCTGCTTTCTTCCGAGATCCAGCTCGCCTAATAGCATTAAATGAATTTGTGAATCTTTATTTTTATCACGGATCAATTTTAATTCCTGCAGAACCTGCGCACAAAGTGCTTCATAAGCTCCAGCACTTTCAGCCTGAAAGTCTTCACTTATCTCATACTCTGACAGATCTCCTAAAATCTGAGCTAAACAAGCATCATTCTGCGGATCTTGTGCAACATAGGCTAATAACAAAGCCGGTTTGTTTCGATGGGCATCGGTCATTCTTCGCCAGGTTTTATTCTCTCTTTCAGCGGCCGTCAAAAACGCCAGTGCATTGTTCATTTTATCGACTTCTTCCCGCCCTGCCTGAAATGCTTGTGAGCCTGAAAGCTGATAACGCTCTAGACACGTTGTTGTTTCTTTTTTTGAATAGAGATATGTCTGCCCCAGAACAGGCAGCACTGGATTCGGATATTTTCTGCCAATTCCTTTCACCAGCTGTGTCTCAAAGGGAGAAACCACAGTATCTGTTTGCTCTTGCTTTTCTTGAAGCAGATCAATTAAACTTCGCCGGGTCACATCTGAACCCACTAAATTAGCATAGAGATGAGCTTCCCTAACTTCAAAATAAGTCATGACTTTGCATATATAGGGTTTCTTCTCGCGCTGCTTTTCATTCGGATTGAGCTGTCCGACAAACAGTTCCTTGAACAAATCAACCAAGGCCTCATCATCGCATCGCTCCAGCTGTTCTTTGATTAAATCTAAAAACTGTTGCCCAAATCCAACGGCCTTATCAGCATGCGGAAAAACATTCAGCAATTGACGCAGTGCGGCCAGTTGAGGTTGTGTACTGCTTTTGACTTCAGCTAGCTGCTCTTGCGTCCAAGTCCCAATTTGAAACGGACAATTCGCATTCTTGTCCAGTTTTAAATCCAAAGCGCTCAGCGTCTTAATCTTTTCCAATAGCTTCGATTTTTTCCACTTATTCCGATCAAAATAATCACATATTTCCAATGGCAATAACGGCGTATGTACACAAATTGCAGGAAAACTGTTGTGGTTCCCTTTGCTGTGTTTCCATAACCTTCCCATTTCTTCTTTTTCTAAGTACCGTACCCCAACGGGAACCCCATGCTGATCGATCTCAATCAACAATCCTATCTGTTTGCCAACGCTGCTGATATCTGGATGCACAGTTGGCTGCAGTAATCCCTGATGTTCAAGCGCCTGACTCAAGGCATAGAGTTCATTCAGCATAAAGAAGGACACCTTTCTTAATTTGGACCGACGAAACAAAAATTGGAGCTACCTGTCCCTCAGTAGGTCGGGTATACATTTTTAACAACATGGAAGGGATCGTTAAATTGATTGATCTATCAACTTGGGTAGAGGAACGCAGAGGACCAAAATAAGTTGGCGTAAACTCTTTCCAGCCTAAAAATGGGGTTGTATAAAATTGTCCTGACGTTAAGCGACGCAGAAATACTTCCTGAAGCTGATGTTGAGCATTAATCTCATGAGTAGTTGGGTAATAAGCCAGGATTTCCCCATAGACCTTATAACAAACATTTTCTAAAACCGTCGCAAAGAATTGAAAGTTACTGGTTCCACTTTTACGCAAGGGTCCACCATAATTGGTAGTGTATCGAGAATAAACAACAGGTAGACACAATTCTACTTTTCGCGGCACAAAATAAGCCTGTTTTGACATAACCACGGACTCAAAAATACTCTTTAGTGCAGATTGGGTAGGAGCGGGATAAGAAATCGGTGCCGAACCCGTATCAGGACGTGAAAACATCGCGACAGGGCCAGCAATTTCAAAGGCCACAGGATAACTTTTTTCAATCATTAAATACTCCTTTCTTTATTATATTATCAGAGTTAAATTTTCAGGTTACAGCCTGCTGTTAACTCAATTTTAAACCGGACACAAGGGAAAGTAAATTCTTATTAAGTTTATCTTTCGCAACAAGTAAAAATTATTTTAAGCTTTAAAGGTCACATCTAGAATCTGTTGTTCATTGATCAGCAAGTCTGTTTCAACCTTTGCAGCTTAACCATGATGAACTTCGATCTCAAATACAAGATAAACATAGAAAGAATATACAACAAAAATTCACGGTATCGCCACCGACACCGTGAATTTTAGACTCAATTTTTGATTACAGATTTGGCTGATGGTTGTCCATCGCATACATCAGACTTGTATAATTCTCATACAGAAAACGATACAATTCAAAGTTCTGTTCCGATAAAGCTACAGCATTGTTGGTCGCAATGCTGTACTGTTCTGACATTGCATTCCATGTCTGCCGCCCGACAACACCATCGGCAGTCAATCCTACTCGTCTTTGGAAAGCGATGACCGCCGCTTCGGTACCGGAACCAAAAATACCGTCAACACTCAGCTGGTTCGTTACGCCCCAGCCCTGATTGATAATGTTCAGCGACCATTGAATGATGCTGACATTTTCACCTCGGCTGCCCAAACGCAGTGCCGTCCCCGGATAAGGAGGGATCATCTGAGCACTCGGCGGCTGAATCGCCTGGGTTTCACGATAAGCCCGGACTAAAATATCCCAGGTCTGACGCCCGACAATGCCATCCGCGCTGATTCCCGCCAAGCGTTGAAAAGCCACAACCGCGGCTTTGGTCGTTGCCCCGAAGCTGCTGTCAATCTTCACTGTGGGTACCCTTGAGGTAAACAAGGCAATCTTCTGCAGATAAAACTGGATTTCCTGCACATAGACATTGCGGTCGCCCTGGCGGATAGCCCGGCCTGGATAAACGCCCGGCAGCCGTTCCTCGACTCCTTCGGAGGTCAGCTCCGCTAATTTTTTAACAGCCACGTAAATATAGGAAATCTTATACCAGGTCGCCTTGCCGACTATGCCGTCCGCGGTCAGTGAAAACTGGCGCTGGAAGGCTTTAACCGCATTTTCTGTGCCGCTGCCGAATATACCGTCAACCGGATAGGTCGGCGTAATATTCGGATAATTCACTGCAATGCGGTTGAGCTGATTCTGGATGATCGCTACGCTGTCGCTGCGGACTCCACGCTGAAGATTCAGTCCCGGGAAAGATCCGCTGACCCCTTCGATGCGATTGGTGTCGATCAATTCGATATCCTGACCATAATAGTTCTGCAGAATTTCAAAGGCATTGTAGCCCTTATTCGCCAGGTCCACCGTTCCCCATTGCTTCAAACCTTTGCACCAAACCTGCCGTCCGTCACAATACTCCGCATAATACGGATTCACGGTGTTGACCTTACGGATATATTCGTTGAAAATATCATCGACGACCTTGCTGATACTTGTAAAAATATCCCGGCCGTAAACAAAATACTGATCAAACGCCGTGCTGTTGGTGATATCAAACGAATAACCCCGGCTGCGGTACCATTCCGTATACACCCGGTTTAAGCACAAAGAAATTTGGCAATAGATATTGGCACGCAGACTTTGTTCAGGCCAGGTTGGATAAATTTCGCTGGACGCTACATTTTTAATGTAGTCCTTGAAGGTTACGGTTACATTCTGCGCGCTGGCTGTCGGCCGGCCTAAATGAACCGTCACATATTTGGGAATGATTGGATAATCCAATACATAAGGAGCGATGGATTCCTCCGCATCCCCCGCACTGACGCTGTCGCTGAAACCGCAGCATCCCCCGCGCGAACAACCGCAGGAACGAGCCATGGCCCGGGTTAACGCATGCTCCGGAATTTCAAGATACTCCTCAAACTGCGCAGCCAGTTCCTCATCTGTGCTTAACAGATCAACTTGAAGCAGCGCTTCCTCCTGAGCGAAAATCTGAACGTTGCGAAACGTTCGAGTCGCAAAGCCGGCTTTGGCCACCGTTACATGAACCTTGGCATACGGGATATCCTGATTGTTTGGATTCAAGCTCAATTCCCGATCCGGCGCTTCAATCCGGATCACGGGACTTTTACCATTCGCTCCGCTGCTTAGATGCAGATCAACGGACTGATCATCATTCGTTACGATAATCTCAGCCCCTTCAATCGGCAACGCCTGCTGAGCGACAGTTACTTCAACAATTAAAGTACCATACTGCATCGCTGTCACCTCCATTGCTACAATATGCAAACAACCGTTTTTCAACTGGGCGGGCACGCTTAAAATAGCCTCTTTTCCAAGGTTTTCTGATGTAAGCGCATACGCAAAAACTTTTTTTAGATGTAACCGTTTACTTGTGAAAATGTTGTCATTACCCTATTGTCAGACAAAATTCAGCATGCTATAATCACATCCGTAAGTGAGTGAAAGATTTCACAATAGGAGGAAATTCAGATGGAAGAAAAACTTAGCCCCGCTCAGGAAGAAGTCAATCTGTTAGTTGAAAACGGCTTGAAGGCCCTGGATGATTTTTTGAAACTGGATCAGGACCAGGTTGATTACATTGTCGCTAAATGTTCTGTCGCGGCTTTGGATAAACATGGCGAACTAGCCAAGCTGGCGATCGAAGAAACCAAGCGCGGCGTCTTTGAAGACAAAGCCACTAAGAATCTGTTTGCCTGCGAATATGTCGTGAACCACATGCGGCATCTGAAATCCGTCGGCGTGATCAAGGAAGATGAAGTTCAAGGTCTGACCTATGTGGCCGAACCGGTCGGCGTTGTCGCCGGCGTTACCCCGGTTACCAACCCAACCTCAACCGCGATTTTCAAAAGCTTAATCTGCCTGAAAACCCGCAACCCGATCATCTTCGGCTTTCATCCCAATGCCCAGCAATGCTCCATCGCTGCCGCCAAAGTTGTCTATGAAGCGGCCGTCAAAGCCGGAGCTCCGAAAAACTGCATTCAGTGGATCGAACATCCAAGCATGGAAGCTACTTCCGCGCTGATGAATCATCCGGGTGTCGCAACCATCTTAGCAACCGGCGGCAACGCGATGGTCAAAGCGGCTTACAGCTGCGGCAAGCCGGCCTTAGGTGTCGGCGCCGGCAACGTTCCGGCCTATATTGAAACAACTGCCGATATCAAGCAGGCGGTGAATGACATCGCCTTATCAAAAGCCTTCGACAACGGCATGATCTGCGCATCGGAACAGGCGGTCATCGTTGACAAGGAAATCTATGACGATGTCAGAGATCAATTCAAAAATTACAACGTCCACTATGCCACTAAGAAAGAAAAAGAAATGCTCGAACAATACATGTTCGGCGTCAAAGCCTTCTCCAAAAATGTCGGTGCGGCCAAGCTGAATCCGGATATTGTCGGCAAGTCGGCGGCCTGGATTGCCCAGCAGGCAGGCTTCACGGTCAATCCGCGCACCAGCATCATCATTGCAGAATGCAAGGAAGTCGGACCGAACGAACCGCTGACACGGGAAAAATTATCTCCGGTTCTGGCGATGCTGAAAGCGGAATCGGTTGATGACGGCTTCGATAAAGCGGAAGCGATGGTCATGTTCAACGGCATCGGTCACAGCGCCGCGATCCATACCGCCAACGCTGATCTGGCGAAACGGTTTGGCGAACGGATCAAAGCCTGCCGGATTATCTGGAACTCGCCGAGTACCTTCGGGGGGATCGGCAATGTCTACAATGCTTTCATTCCTTCCCTGACATTAGGCTGCGGTTCGTATGGCCATAACTCCGTTTCGGATAACGTAAGCGCGATCAACCTGCTGAATATCAAGAAGATCGGCAAGAGGAGAAACAATATGCAATGGTTTAAAGTTCCGTCCAAGATCTACTTTGAGAGAGATTCCATCGAATATCTGCACAGCATGCGAGATGTTGAGCGGGTCTTCATCGTCACTGACCGTTCGATGGTTGATCTGGGCTATGTCACCCGCGTGACCGATCAGCTGGAACAGCGCCGCAACAAAGTTCAGGTTCAGCTGTTCTGCGACGTAGAACCGGATCCTTCCATTCAGACCGTTAAGAAAGGCTTGGGCTTGATGCAGGCATTCCGGCCGGATACGATCATTGCGATTGGCGGCGGTTCTTCCATGGACGCTGCGAAAGGCATGTGGTTATTCTATGAACAGCCGGACGTGAACTTCGATGATCTGAAACAGAAATTTATGGATATCCGCAAGCGGGCCTTCCGTTATCCGGAACTGGGCAAAAAATCCAAGCTCGTCTGCATTCCGACCACCTCAGGTACAGGCTCCGAAGTAACGCCGTTCGCCGTCATTACCGATAAAGAAGAAAACAAAAAGTATCCGCTGACCGATTACTCGCTGACACCGACGGTAGCGATCGTGGATCCAGCTTTGACGATGAGCCTGCCGGCTTCGATCACCGCTGATACCGGCATGGACGTTTTGACACACGCCACAGAAGCCTTCGTTTCTACATTAGCTTCCGACTTCACCGACGGCTTAGCCTTGCAGGCGGTGAAAATGGTCTTTGAATATCTGCCACGGGCTGTCGCTAACGGCAAGAACGATCCGGAAGCCCGTGAGAAAATGCACAACGCTGCCACGTTGGCGGGCATGGCCTTTGCCAACGCGTTCTTAGGCATGAATCATTCCCTGGCCCACAAGATCGGCGCCGAATTCCATGTGCCGCACGGCCGCACCAATGCGATCTTACTGCCATACGTCATTCGCTATAACGGCACCAAACCGGAAAAACCGGGTGTCTGGCCGAAGTACAACTATTACAAAGCCGATGAAAAATATGCTGAACTTGCACGTTTGATCGGCTTGAAATTCAACACCGTAGAAGAAGGCGTAGTCGCTTATGCCAAAGCTTGTGCTGAGCTGGGTGCTGACTGCGGCATTAAGATGAGCTTCAAGGAACAGGGCTTAGACAGCAAGACTTGGATGGCAGCCCGCGAAAAAATCGCTTATCTGGCTTATGAAGATCAGTGCTCCCCAGCCAATCCGCGTGTACCGATGGTTCAGGATATGGTTGAAATCCTGACAGCTGCTTACGAAGGCGACACCGGCTACTACACAAAATAAGTCTGAACTTTGTTTCAGAATGGATTAAATCTTTATTTCTGTCCTGGCTCAACAAGGAAGCTTGGGACATTCCGCAGCCTTTCCTTATCCCGATTCAGCGCCGCTTCGCTGGGTCGGGATTTTTTTAAAAGCCTTAATTTTTACACTCAGGAATAAGATCATTCCGTCCTTCTCAGTGTCAGCATGAACTGTAAACCTCATCTTGCCTTTTAATCTGAACTTTCACGTGGAGAACTAAAAAAGACAAGGTTTCCCCTGTCGGTTCTTATTCAGCTAAGGGTATAGTTAAAGACATTATAAAAAGAAACAGTAAGATTATGCAGTCCTCTGCGCATGATTTCGCTGTTTCTCTTTTTTATTGATTATGATTCACCCAAATTCGAGTATTGACCTTTCCACAGTATGATGCTTTTTCGTTCTATTTCTTTTCCTCAATTTTTCTGATGACTGTCCTCAGTTGTTTCAACGGTACGGCCGGGCTGTATAAATATCCCTGATAGTGCGTGCATCCCAGGTCTTTTAACAAATCCCGCGCTGCCTCATTTTCGACATATTCTGCAATCACAGTAAAATTCATCGACTGTGCCAGATACAGAATAGATTGAATGATTTGCCGGCCGCTGGCATTTTCCTGAGCATTTTTTACCAAACTGCCGTCCAGCTTCACAATGTCAAACTGGCTGCTCTGCAAATATTTCAGCGAGGTGCTGCCCATAGAAAAATCGTCTACCGCCAGCGCATAGCCTAAATCTTTAAACTCTTTCAATCGCTGCCGCATCGCTTCATTCAGAAGCAGCGTATTTTGTTCTGTAACCTCGATACAATACCGTCCCTGCGCAACCGGATGCGCACGCAGAAAATCCGCAAACGCCTCAGACTTTAACGTATCGACGGTAACGTTCATCGAGATCATCGCTTCAATTCCGCTGAAATCCGCCTGCAGCACCTGCTCAAAGACAGCCAGCTCCAAAGTTTGCAGCTGATCGGTTTCCTTCGCCAGATCAATGATCAGCGGCGGCGGGACTTTGCCATAGCGCGGATGCGTATACCGCAGCAGTGCTTCAACGCCAAAGCAGCGATTTTGCCCGTCAAACTGCGGCTGATATCCCATTTCAATCGGTTTCTGAAGCAGATCATTTTTAATCTCTGCCGCCAAGAGCTTTGCGAAATTTCCCAAGCGGCCATGCGCTCCGATCAAATTCAGCGGTTTTCCTTGTTCAATCTGTTCATCCAGCAATTCCGCAAGCTCACTCATCTGATGCTGCGACTGCCGAATCAGGATCTTATCATAAAGCAGAACAAACGGCGCATAGATTCCCACGCCGATCCCGATATTGACAATCTGCAGTAGCGCTCCGGTCCACGAACCGGTTGCCAGATAGCCGCTGATCAGCGCCGGCGTCGTCCATTCCACACTCTTCACGCACAGGGGCACCCAACCCAAGCCCATTGCCAGAGAAGAGGTAAATAAACAAACTAACGGCGTCAGTAAAAAGGGGATCACAAACACCGGATTGAATACCACCGGCAAGCCGAAAATCATCAACTCATTAATATTGAACAACATCGGGATCACCGCGGTTTTCGCCAGCGTCCGATTAACACGCTGACGGCTGAACAGCATCAAGGCGATTAACAGACAGATCAGCGTTCCGCAGCCGCCGATAAATACAAAGTTATCGAGAAACGTCTTGGTGAAGATTTCCGTCGGCGCCAAGCCTGCCGCTGAAGCGGCAGCATTGATCTGCATGCCTTCCTGAAACAAAGTCCGCGATACATTCTCCAGAACATTGGATCCATGAATTCCCAACAGCCACAGCCCAGAGGAAAGAAAAACAAACAGCGCCGAACTGGCAAATCCCCGTCCCATATGCCGAAACAGGGTATTGGACAAAAGCACAAACACATCCTGAAAGCTTTCGATATGGAAGATCAGCCGGATTCCCTCATTGAACACTGCCGCTGTCAACAGCACCACCAACAGGGGCACGATCGCACTCAGCGCCTGATTGAAATTGTAGTCTGCCCCCGGCGTGAAAAACTGTTCGTCCTTCATTTTGCGCCGCAGCCAACAATAGGTAAAACTTGTAAATAAGGCTGCGCAGACCGCGGTGAAGGTACCGACGGCCCCGGCCGAATCCAGCTTCAGGCCGCCGTTGAGAATAATAAACACCATGATCGCAGCCGGGGGAACGATCCAGTCTCCGGCCAGCGGCTGATCCTGCGTCTGCAGCGCACCCCAGGCCAGACAGCCGGTCAATAGTAAAGACAGGATACCGAACGTACATTGATAAAGCAGCTCTGCCAATTCCTGAATTCCCGCCAGCATCGGGAAATAACCGGCAAACGTTTTGATTAACAACGAAAAAGAGCCGATCATTAAAATCGGAATTGCAATCGTTAATCCCGTTCTGACCGCACGAATCAGCCGATATGATTCCAGCTTGACCAGGCTGGCACTGAGCTTTTCTATCCGCATGCTTTTCTCCCTAATTTTCTTCTATTATACCGCATTTCGCTGGAAAAAGCGGGGTTATTTGTCCGAATTACGAACGAGGCAAGGAAACAGAAGGCGCCTGTCCCCAACGATCATCCATAAACTGACGGATCAGACTGTACGCATCCTGCCGGCAGCTCTCATTTTCCAGCAATTCATGACCGCAAGCCTCAAAACAGACAAGCTGTTTGCGCTCACTCTGAATCTGATGGTAGGCGTATTGCGAAGAAGACAGGGGCACGAATTCATCCTGCAGGCCCTGCAGAATCAACGTCGGACAGCTCACCTTCCTGACGGCCGGCTTCAATTTTTTCACCAGCTCAAAAAACTGCGGAAAATACTCATATTCCAACAGCCGCTCCTCCATATAGGCTTTAAACTGTGATTCGCTTTGCTTGAGGATCGCAGCGTATTTGGGAATCAGCCGGCTGACTGTTTCTAAGCTCATATACTCAAATGCCGGTGCGACTAAAATCAGCTTGTCCACCGCCAGAAAAGAAGCCAGAAATGCCGCAATGACGCCGCCCATGGAAAATCCTAACAAGGTTACTTCATAGCCTTTTTCCAGATAGGCAGTAACCTCCTGATTGGCCCGGGCCACCCAGACAAGCCATTCCTTTTCATTTTTATCTTCATCATACAGATCAAAACAGCGATATTCCAATCTCGGATCCGCCTCACACATCTCTTTCAGATAATGAAAATCTTCCTGTTTGCGCCGTCCAAAGCCATGAATGGCAATCAGAACCCGCTTCTTGCGCCGCGAAGCAAACAGGCCATGACGGATCAAGCTTCCCTCCGGTACCGATACAGACAAATTCCTGCCGCAACCGCGACGTTCAGCGATTCAAAGCTGAACATTTCAATCAAGGCCCGCTGATCACAGATTTCCAGCGTTTCCGGACGGATGCCCTGTCCCTCATTGCCCAACACAATCGCCACCTTTTCAACCACGGACAGCTGAGCCAGCGGCTGAGCCTTATGCAAAGCCGTTCCGATCACCATGACGCCGGCTTCCTTCAAAGCGCCCAGAGCTTCAAGCAGCTCCGTTCTTTGGATTGCGATATGAAACAGCGCTCCCTGGGTCGAGCGAACGCATTTTTCATTGTAAACATCAGCACAGTCAGGGGAAAGCAAGACTTGATCAAATCCGAACGCGACCGCCGTGCGGATAATCGTGCCCACGTTGCCGGGATCCTGCACGCCATCCAGAACCACTGTCCGCAATCCGCTTTGAGCGGGTACTGACTTCTGCGAACAGACGGCAATCAGCCACGCCCCGGAAACATTCGTGCTGAGCTTGCGCATTACGATCTCACTGCACACGATGGCTTCACATTGACTGGCAAACGGATTGATCCGTCCGGCTTCCATCAACAGATGCTCAACTACGCCGGCCTGCAAGGCCTCGCCGATCAAATGTTCACCCTCAATCAGAAACTGACCACTCTGATCCCGATATTTTTTCTGCTGGAGCTTTGCCCAGTTTTTTATTCTTTCATTGGTTGGGGAATTGATTTCCATAAAATCGTCCTCCTGTTTTCTACCCTTATGATAATCAATCAGCGCGGAAAAAACCAGAATCTTTTCGATTCCGGCTCCGTTTTTTTATCCTGCTTCCGCTTAATGGGCCTTTGTTGGATAAGCACAGTTGTAAGTTTTGCCCGGTTCCAGCTGAATGCCGCGCGCCTCAAACAGTTCGCTGACCGTAACCAGCTGATACCCCTGTTCGCTCAGCCACTCGATGACCCGAACACTGGCCTGGGCCGTCGGTTCATACATGTCATGCATCAGGATGATATCCCCATCCTGAACCTCGCGCATCACCTCATCCACGGATTTATCCGCGTTTTGATGGGCCCAGTCGCGCGTATCAATGGACCATAGAATCAAAGGATACGGCGAAGTCTTCTTCAAGGTATCGTTATAAGCGCCATAAGTGGGCCGAACTAATAGTTCCTGATGATCCAGCGAACCTGCTTCCTGAATAGCCTCCCAGGTTGCCGCCAGCTGATCCAGTATGCCCTGACTGCTTTGCTTCGTCAGATCCACATGACCGAAAGTATGATTGCCGACTTCACTTCCCTCATCGAGCATCCGCTTGACAATGTCCTGATGATTCGCCACCCGGCTTCCCAGAACGAAGAACGTAGCCGCCCCGTTGTGTTCTTTCAGCGCATCCAGAATGACTGGAGTTACCTGACGATTCGGTCCGTCGTCATAAGTCATCGCGACCATCGGGCGGGCTGGATCGATAATCCGGCCATGCGTCTGCAGGCCCAGCAGATTGCGGGTGTCCTCGGCAACATAACCGATGACTTTGTTCAGCGGGATCACGGCGATCAATTCTTCCTTCTGCGCCTTTAAGGTCTGCGGGGGCAGAACAACGCGCAGCTCATCCTCGCCTAAATACAGTTCAGCCTTGTTGTTGATCAAGACATTTTCATCCATTTCATAGTCCTGATTTTCCTGACCTGGTGCCAGAGTGGTCAGAAAACTGCGGGTTAAAAACGCCAGATGCTTCATTCCTTCCGCTGAGAACAGGTCGCTGAATCGAATCAGGCGGTCCTGCTGCAAGTCAAACGTCCAGGCCCGCACTTCTTTCATATTCACTGCACCGGTCCGCTCAAAGCTGATCTGAACGGATCCGTAGCGTTCATTCAGTTCATAGGATTCATAATCCGCATACAGCGTACATAATCCTTCCACCCCCTGATTTTCCTGTTCAAATTTTTCAATCGCTTCCGCGATGGCGGATTCGATATTGGCATCCACTTCCGCACTGCCCAAATGGGGGTAATAAATGGCAATGGCCTGGTGGCCTGAAACCTTGATCTTCTGCTTCATCTTCCCTATTCGATGATTCTCTTCGATGGTCTGACGCATCGCCTCCGGCAGATGTTTTCTCTGACTTTCCCGCTGCCAGGACAGACCGATCACAACACAGATCGCTGCGAAAAGAAACAGGTAAATCCCTAATCGTAATTTCGTTTTTGTTTTCACGCTTCTCACCTTCGTTATCACTGTATGCCCTCTGCCTAAGAAAAAGACGCGGCATCGACTGGCTTAAGCCGAAAGCCGTTAGTCTTGGCAAAAACTCACGCCCTTTCAAACCAGACAGGATCGATGCGAGTATAAATCTCACGTCGGTACAGAATCAGTGAGAATTCAGTTTTAGATGATGAAAAATAGTAAGTGTACAGCACAAGCAAGGATGATCATTGCGCAGAGCTTAAAAAATCAAGTCCTTTTGAGCAAGAGAAAAAAGGATGAACGAAAGAATCAAAACATTGGGAATATAGGCTTCTTCGACATCCTTTTTTCCGCTAGGTTCTTCTCTGTTGTGCGGCAAAGCTGGCTTATCCCCTGATTGGGCAGCTGAACTTATCCAAGACGAATGGGAAACTGAACTTCTGTCAGCCACTCCTCTTCGGATTCTTTATTCCAGATTCCATCAATATAGCTTTCACGGGGTTCGCCAATGATTTCCGCATGATTGTCTTCAATCCACTGCATCAAAGCGGCATACACCTCGCCAAAGCGGTCATAGCTGCCCTGAAGCAGAGCGCAGGCCGCGGTGACCTTGGGCTCTTTGCGGAATTCGACGTCATCAAAGTTTGGTTTTAAAGTTTCGACAGCCTGGCAGATTTCGACATGGATATCCTTTTCCCGATATTCGCCATCCAGTTCCTTAACAAAGCAATATTCCGGCTGGGTGCATTTCAGATCCGGATACTGTTGTCCAACCTTAGCTCCGGTCGCGGGAATTTCACGAAGCAGATCCCGATAGTGCGGCAAAGCTGCCTTGCGGGCCATGACAATACAGGCCGGCAGTTCTTTAACAATAACATTGATTTTCATAATTCTCTCCTTTGTGTCTGTCGTAAGGACACGCTCAATGCGGCGAAGCTGATACTGCATCATGTCAAGATCCGTGCTGATCTGTTGCCGGCGCTGATCCAGCACCGCACTTTCACTCGCTTCACCGCGCAGAATTTTGCCGATCATTTCCACACTGATGCCCAACTGACGCCATTGCTGAATCTGATACAGGGCAATCAGCTGATCTGTAGCATACCAGCGGTATCCGTTATCCGCATCAATCTGCTTCGGCCGCAGCAGTCCGATCGAATCATAATACCGCAACGTTTTGACCGTTGTTTTACCCATCTTTGAAAAATCTCCAATTTTCAGCATTGTATTTCCTCCTCCGCATTGGAATCATAGGTCCTCCCTTAACGGGAGAGTCAAGGCTTTTTTTTGATCTTTTAATCTTATCACGAAATTCCGGTTTTAGTTTTATATTCGAGCATCACGGTTGACAGAATGAACTGTAACTGTTATGATTACAGTATCAAAAGAACATTTGTTCTTGCGGAGGGAATTATGTTTTCATTCTTATCTTATCTTAAAAACCGAACCCGGAAAAAGCCGGTCAGCCGCTTAACCCCGGCAGAGGCTAAGCAGAAAATGGAAAGTGAACAGGTGATCGTGATCGATGTCCGCCGGCCTGATGAATTCGCACAGGGACACATTCCCAATGCGATCAATCTGCCCAATGAAACGATTGCTCACATGGCTTTATCCAAGCTGAAGGAGGAAGACGCTGTCTTGTTGGTGTACTGCCGCTCCGGTCATCGCAGCGCTCAGGCAGCCAATAAACTAGTTCAGCTTGGCTATAAGCATGTTTACGATTTCGGTGGTCTGCTTCAGTGGCCCTACGAAATCACCAAGGAGGAAGAGAAATGACCAGCGATCTGACCGTTGCGATCCATGCCGCCGTGTATCTGGCGCATAAAAATGCTCCCCAGTCCAGTGATGAGCTGGCTGCCAATATCTGCACACATCCGGTACGCGTCCGAAAATTGATGGCTGCGCTGTGCCGGGCCGGAATCGCCGTATCCCAGGAAGGCAGCGAAGGCGGCTACCGGCTCAACCATGACCCACATCAAATTACGCTGCGGCAAATCACCGAAGCTCTCAACGTTGCCTTGGTTGAAAGCAAATGGCAGAGCGGAGATCCGGAAATGACCTGTCTGGTCGCTTCCGGCATGGCCAAGGAAATGGATAAAATCTATCATCAGTTAAATGAACAATGTCTGGAAAGCTTAAATCGGCTGACGCTTTGGGATCTGCTTCAAAATCTCTTCGCTTCGCAGCCGCACAATATCATCATGAAGAAAAAGGAGGAACAATCTCACGAGAACATTCGATAATCTGATCATCGGCTTCGGCAAAGGCGGAAAAACACTGGCAGCCCAGCTGGCCAAGCAAGGACAAAGCACGCTTATGGCTGAGAAATCCCCAAGGATGTACGGCGGCACCTGCATCAACGTTGCGTGTCTGCCAACCAAATCGCTGGAAAACAGCGCCCGGCAGTCTGTAATTCAGGGCGGTGACGAACAGGCCCGGCAGCTTCATTTTTACCAGGCGATTGAGGAAAAGCGCCGTTTAACTTCAATGTTAAGAAAAAAGAATTATGATAAGCTGACCTCTGTTGGTGTTGAAGTCATCGATGGTGAAGCTTCTTTTATGGATGATCATCATGTCCGCATTAACACAGGGGATAAAGAAGAAATCATCGAAGCCCAGCGGATCTTCATTAATACCGGAGCGAAACCCTTTGTCCCTGACATTGCAGGATTAAAGGAAAGCCGCCGTGTTTATCTCAGCGAAAGCCTCATGGAGCTGGAAACGCTGCCGAAGCGGCTGGTGATCTTAGGTGGCGGCTATATCGGTCTGGAATTTGCGTCGATGTTTGCCAACTTTGGTTCTCAGGTTACCCTGCTGCAGCCCGGTGAGCGCTTTCTGCCGCGGGAAGATGCTGAAATCGCCGCTGCTGTGGAGGCCAGCTTAAACCGCCGCGGCGTGCGTTTGATGCGCAATACTGCGCTGACGGAAGTCCGCGATGAAGCGGAAGAAACGGTTCTCCATTTAATGGAAAAAGAAACCGCCAGCGAGTTACGCTGTGACGCGCTGTTAGTAGCGACCGGCCGCCGGCCGCAGTTAGACGCGCTGCATCCGGAAGCCGCCGGGATCACCTTAACCGCACGCGGTGCCATCGCCGTGGATGAGCATTTAAAGACCTCCGTCGATCATATCTGGGCGATGGGCGATGTAACCGGTGGTCTGCAGTTCACCTATATCTCGCTGGATGATTCACGGATTGTCCATGACGCTTTAACCGGTGGACCACGTACAACGGCCAATCGGGGCGCCGTGCCGTACAGTGTGTTTATGGATCCGCCGTTCTCCCGCGTTGGAATGAGTGAAGAAGAGGCCCGCAAAGCCGGCTATGAAATCAAAATTGCCAAAATTCCAGCCGCCGCAATCCCGAAAGCTCAGGTTCTGCGCAAGACTGAAGGCCTGCTGAAAGCCATCATTGATGCGAAAACCGATCAGATCCTCGGCGCTCATCTCTTCTGTGAAGAATCCCATGAAATGATCAATCTGGTTAAGCTGGTTATGGATGCCCAGCTGCCGTATACCGTTCTGCGGGATGGCATTTATACCCATCCGACAATGAGCGAAAGCTTCAACGATCTGTTCGCAGCGGTCAATCCTGCTTAATTTCTTCTGTTTTCCCTGATCCTATAAAAACGTCGGCTCTGTGAAGAACCGACGCTTTTTACTCTTGTTTTTACTGGTGGCTGCAGATTCCGCGCTTTCCCTGAATTAAGAAAACACGCGTAAATCCGCTTCCGTTATTTTTCACTGATTTTCGCCAGCAGCTGCTTAGCCGCAATTTCCAAGGCATTGCCGCCTTTTTCCGGTAAGCCCAGACCGGTATAGATTTCACCGAGGAAAATGTGCTGCTCGAGAAGCGCTGCGAACATCTGATCAATGATCTTCAGACATTCCGGCTGCTTCTGCATCGGACCGAACGGATTGGCAAAGAACGTTGTTGACAGTCCTTTTTCCTGAGTGGTACCCAAAGCAAACCGTTTGCCTTCGATAAAGGTGCGGACTGCTTCTTCCTTGCTGTCAAACGCCCGCAGACCACGCTGATCGGTATAATTGTTGGCATACAGAAACAGATCGACTTTCTGATCCGTAATGATCGTATCATACGGCGCCGCTGGGATGACCACGCGGGCATTGGCACTTTCCGGATTAAAGAAGATCGACCGATCCATATCCCGGTAAGCACTGCCCTTGTCCAGATCATCGAGGCGGACAAACGCGCCGATTTCCGTTCCCTGCGCGCGGATCTGTCCCTGGGCATCCAAGTGCAGCGAACCCATGTCGTCAAACACAATTTCCCGGCTGACAATCACATCTTCGCTCAAATTCGTCAGCGCCTCAATCGTTTCTGATTTGCCGGCTCCGGAATCCCCAATCATGATCACGCCTTTCTTCGTTCCATCCTGAAGCGTCAGGTTGATCATTGCCCCGTGCAGCGGCAGCCAGCCCTTTTCAATCATGGCCAGATTATGCAGTGTCAGAATCATCTTTTTCAAATAACCGAAGTATTCAATGACATCGGCATAAGAGACCTTGCCCACCCACATCGCGTTGGCCTGATCATGATAAAAGACCGTATCATTTTGACCGTCAGGATTGCCGAACAATAAAAGCAGATCGGGCTTGGCGCCGATGCAGTCCTCATCCGAAGCCAATTCAAACAGATTCGCCAGCGCCACAGCCCCGGCAGTAAAATCACGATGAAAATACGTATAGCATAACAGCGCTCCCACTTTCAGCGGAAAGCACATCCATTCTTCCTCACCCTTGACCCACTGCGCCATCGGATTGACGTCCACCTCCGTGAACATGCCTAAGCGCTTGTTGCTGCGGGGATGGATGATCAGCGGCGTGCGCATCATGATGGTATGCACAAACGGAATATCGCCTAATTCGCGATATCCTTCCGGCATCGGCCACGGATAGTCCCGCAGCAGCAGACTGGCATTGGTGCCGGCCTGAAGCTGACGGTAAACACGGTTGCGGGAACCCTGTGTTTTCTGCTGAACCGTGCGGTAAAAATCCAGGATCATCTGATGGAATTGGGCATCGGCTTCCATAAAATTAGCCAGCTGCAGTCCTTCCTCATTGCGTGTATAAATAATCGAATACCGCTGCATATTCCGCCAGAAATGATAACAATCTTCAATCACTGCCAACATTTTCTGGCGTTCACGGAAATACGGATGGGCGATCTCTTCGACCTCCAGCACCTGCATCACCTTTAATAAACGGATTAAATCTTTTTTTACTTCTTCGATGGGAAGTCCGCGCCGCAGCCAATCGAACAGCTGCGGATCTGTATGGGAACAATAATTCAGATACAAATCAAGAAATAAGGAAAAGCTTTCGCTTGACAACAGCTCCTCCGCCGTCGTGTAGTACGCCTTGGTGTAATTAATCAACGCCATATTGCGTTTGAGATAAATCGCTTCTTTCATGCCGGGCCTCCTTCAACACCAGTCCATTATATCACTTTCAAAAAGAAATGAAAGATTTTCTTTCGATCTTTCATTTCTTTCATTGTTTTTGTTCTGTTTTCTTGTTTGATTGGGAGCTTGTTTATTTTTAAAGAATAAGACTGGTTTTTTTATTTAGCTTCAAGCAGCGAATCGAATCCTGACCGTTGACTTCTCCGCGATGTTCTGAGTCTAGGTCAATCCGGATGCATAGCCGCTTCACTTTAGTCTATGCACAAGCCCTGTTCCCTGCGCGGCTTTTTTTATGATGATCGGCAGGAAAAGTTCCGCCTGAATTACCGGCGCTGCCGAACAACCTCAAAACTGATCGCCGCGACAGCACTGGTGCCGTTGAGTGCACTGCGGACCGGCCGGGCATAAGGAATCACGATATTCTGATCGCTTTGTTCGAGAATATCGCGGCTCAGCCCGCGCAGCTCCCCGCCGATAGCCAGAACCAAGGGCTGGTTAAAATCCGCGTCGTAATAATCGATTGCCTCACTACGCTGGGCGCAGTACAGCACGCAGCCAGCCTGACGGCATTGCCGGACAGCTTCGCCGATGTCCTCACACAGACACCAGGGCAGCTGTTCACTCGCTCCCGCACTGGATTTCACAATCGTTGCCTGCGCGTTCTGCCAATCCCGGCTGCCCATTAAAACTCCGCTGCAGCCGGCGGCATACAACGTCCGAAAAGCGTAACCGAGATTAAACGGATCTTCGATCCCTTCCAAGACTGCGACAAACGGCTTGGGATCCTTCAGACAGTCTTCCACCATTTGATATTGCCGTTCCCCTGCCAGCGCTAAAATTCCGCCATGCGTCCGTCCGGATGCCTGCTGGTCAATCGCTTCACGCTCCCAGCGTTCAACCGGAATTTCGCGTTGGGCAGCCTGGCGCAGAATAAAAGCGGTGTCTTTATCTTTTTTCCGCTGATCAACGATGAGCTTAGCCACCGTCCGGCGGCCTGAGAGCATCACGGCTTTTACGCTCAGCGCCCCTTCAAACCAGATCATAACTTACGCTCCTTTCGCCGAATCAGATCATAAGGATGGAAGACTGCCGGCGCATTGATCCAGCAGCGCTGCAGCGGTTTATTGGCCACGGCAACGAGTTCTCCTTCCTCATCCTCCATGGTTTCTAAAACAAATGGCGTATTCTTTAAATGCGGCCCAAATGCTTCCAGCATTTCACCAATTTCAAAATGATTGCGCACCTCGATCAGCGCCTGTCCGCGCGCTGGGTCGTAATCCAGAACCTGCGCCAGAAAATCGTGCGTCACCCGCGATGGGGCATTGTCATACAAATGGTCCTGCGGGCCGGGAATTCCAGCCAGAAAACCCGTGCAGGCAGGCCGATTCTCCGCCCGCATCAATTCCTGCTGCGCGGCCTGCACTGCTGCGCTTGGTTCTTCATCCGGATGCGCTCTCAGCCAATCGATCAGCTGTCGATAGGCCCGCACGACAACGGCAATATAATAGGCGGATTTCATGCGGCCTTCAATTTTTAGGCTGGCGACACCAGCCTCCATCATATCCTTAACATATTCGGCAGCCATCAGATCTTTGGAGCCCATTGAAAACAACAGATCATCCGCGCTCAGTTTCGTCGAATCCTGATAGAGATGATAGCGCCACCGGCACGATTGCGCGCATCCGCCGCGGTTGGCATCGCGCAGGGTCATCGCGTTGCTCAGCGTACAGCGTCCAGAATAGTTCACACACATGCCGCCATGGATAAACGTTTCAATCGGTGCTTCACTGTGCGCACAGAGGGAACGAATCTGTTCCATTGTGCATTCTCGGGCCAGCACAACCCGATCCGCGCCCAGGTTTCGGTAAAACTGAACTGCCAGAGAATTGGTACTGGACATCTGCGTGCTGAGATGAACTTCCAGCTTCGGCGCCACGGTTTTCACACGCTTAACGATCGATGGCGAAGCGACGATCACGGCATGCACACCGATGCTTTCCAGCTGCCGCAGATAATCGTTAAGACCATCAAAATCTTCTTCATGCGGAATAATATTGACGGTCACATGGACATGGGCGCCATACTCACGAGCAAATTGAACGCCCTCCGCAATATCCGCAATTTCAAAATTGCTGGCACGGGACCGCAGCGAAAAACGCTTACCGCCTAAATAGACCGCGTCTGCGCCATACCGAACCGCCGTTTTTAAACGCGCCAAGTCTCCAGCCGGCGCCAACAGTTCAATCGCTCTATTCATGCGGCATCCTCCTTGGTTAAATTGGTCTTCATGGCATAATAACCTGATCCGTAATTCATTTGGGGCCAACGTTCTGTCAGCTGCGCCTGCATTTCCATCGGATCGGCCCCTTCAAGAACAGCGGCATATGCCTGACGAGCTTCAATCAGCTGCTGATCACAGGAAAACAGACTGTCCAGCGCAAAATTGCCGATGCCGCTGGCTGCCAGCTGCCGGATCTGAGCGAAGGAACACAGCGTACTTTCCATATAAACAGCTGCCCCGGCCGCCTCTTCCAGAATCGGCATTTTGCCGCTGCGGGTGGCCTCAATCAGATAGAGTCCGCGCTGATGCGGCAGATCTTCAACGGTTTTATGAATCATCTGTAAATAGTTGGACACTAACGGACGGCGGGAATACGCCATAACCTGCCGGCCATGAATCTGCAGCTCCAGTCTGGAACCTTCCACTTTCTCAGCGATCTGCAGTATTTCTTCCAGCGTAATCTCAGCCGCCAGCGCAACGCGGCCCACCCCCATGTCCAGCATCAGCTGAATATCCTGAGAATTGGTCGTCAGTGTATCCGGAGCATAGATCAGCCGATCCTGGATACCCAAGACTTTCGCCAGCATGAATACTGCCGGATCCATATAGACAATGCCATCCGGATTCCAACTTTGAATTTGCTTCAGCTTGGCTTCCATTTCCGGCAGCTCTTCTTCCATCCACAATCGATTGAAAACAATTTCCCACCGCAGCCCCAGGTTTTGGCAGGCAGCGGCAATCACCGCAGCTTCTTCCCTTGAAAAAAGCCGGGCTGTACGGACTGAATAGCCTTCAACCCCGATTCGGATCGTTGTTATTCCACTTTTTTTCAATGCTGGCAGCGACGCTGTCTGCTGCAGTGCCGCAATCCAATTGATTTGTTTCATTCGCATCCCCCTCTTCCATTGTTATTCGTTGGGCAGCTTGCGCTTTAATTATACGGTCGGAGGCTGAAAAGTCAATCGTTCCGCAGATTTCTGCATAGCTCTATGATGATTTAACGATTGACTGCCGTACATTCTTTTGATAGAATATCAAAGATTGATAAGGGAGTAGTCACCGCAGATCCATTCTGCGTTGCTAAGTCAACAGAATGACGGAGCTTTCCGTCTGGCTTAGAGGTAATTGACAAGACTTGTCTGGCGCTTACGGGAAAGTGCAGACAGGTCTTCTTTTTTTATCATCATCGTTAATTTGAAGAAGAGGAGTTTGCACAATGAGTATTGAAGTTGCACTTATACTGTTTCTTGCCGGAGTCTTTCTGGTTGTCAAAGGCGGCGATCTGTTTGTCGATGCCGCCAGCTGGATCGCAAAAGCTTCCGGTATCCCATCCTTTATCGTCGGCGCCACGATTGTCAGCCTGGCAACCACATTGCCGGAAATGATTGTGTCCGTTATCGCGGCGCTGCAGGGGAAAACGGAAATGGCCATTGGCAATGCCGTCGGTTCCGTCATTGCGAATACCGGTTTAATCTTAGCTGTTGCCATGGTTTTCATGACCATTGCCATTCAGCGCAAAGACTACATCAAGCATTGCGTCTTGTTGATTACCGCGGCCGCTGTTCTATTTCTGTTCAGTTTATCCGGCGCCCTGAGTTTCATCGGCAGTCTGATTCTGATCGGCATCTTTTTGATTTCAATGGTTTTGAATGTCCGCAACGCAATGCAGCAGCAGGAGGATACGGAAAGAATTCAAACAACGCGCAAAGAAATCATCCGACGCATTGTCATGTTTTTATTTGGTGCTTTAGGTATCGTTGCCGGATCCCAGCTGTTAGTCAACAGCGGCAGTGCGCTGGCGGCCTTCTTCGGGGTTCCGGAACGCATCGTCGCTGTCACCATGATTGCGATCGGCACTTCGCTGCCGGAACTGGTCACGACAGTGACCGCCATCATCAAAAAAGAATCCAGTCTGTCCATCGGCAATCTAATCGGCGCCAATATTCTTGATTTAACCTTAATTCTGCCGATTTGTTCCTTTGTATCCGGACAGGCGCTGCCGGTTTCCGCACAAAGTCTGGCGCTGGATATGCCAGCCTGTCTGTTGATTACCATCGTCGCGCTATTGCCGTTGTTAATGAAAGAAAAAGGTTCTAAAATCCAGGGCTTAAGCTTGATCTTGAGCTACTCTCTCTATCTGTTCTTTGTTTTATAAGTTTTATTTGACATTCTGCTTATTTCGGGGTATATTCATCACAAACAGAGTAGGTTCCTGCGCGTTAAGTGCTTTCTGAACGGGGAGTTGTCAGAAGGACGAAAAGGTTTCTTGCGGTGCAGGTTCCGCATCCCGCTGACCCGAAAAATGAAGGCATGGCCTTCTCTTTTACCTGTCAGAGGGAAAAGAGGAGGTTTTTTTATGGCTCAGTTTTCCAAAGCTCTCTTTTCTCATCCGTTTTCCCGTGCTTACTGGAAAGAAGCGTCGGCAGAAACCCGGCGCGTCCGAATTCTGGCTGTCGCCGCTCTGTGCATGGGATTAAAAATGGCCATCGCTTCGTTTCGGATTCCGGTAGCTGACAATCTCTATATTTATTTCACCTATCTGATCACGGCAGTACAATGTGCCGTAGCCGGTCCGGTGGTCGGCGTCCTGTGCGGCGGCATCGGCGATCTGATCGAATTTGCAATTCATCCTACCGGTCCCTTTTTCCCCGGCTACACTTTATCCAGCATGGCCGGCGCATTGATCTTCGCTTTATTTTTATACCGTACCAAAATTACAGTTTGGCGTCTGGCGCTCAGCCGGCTGCTGATCAACTTGTTTGTCAATGTCGGTTTGGGTTCCCTGTGGAGTTATATGTTGTACTCGAAAGGTTATTTGTATTACTTCGCCAAAAGCATCGTAAAAAATACGATTATGCTGCCAATTGAAGTCATCCTGCTTGTGCTGTTTTTCCGCATGTTGATTCCTTACTTAGAAGGAAAGAACTGGATTGCACCCCAAGGTGAGAAAAAACTGCCATGGTGGTAAACACACGCCTGACACTTCCTATCTAAAACACTCCTTTAGCGAGTGTTTTTAATTTCGCTTCGCTTTTTTGTTTCTGGACCCATCACGATGTAAGTGGATACCCTCCTTATTTTTCAAGCCGTTTTATTCAAGGGATATCTCATCAATGATCCTCGTAAAAACGGTGCGCAAAATTCTGCGCACCGATCCGTGATATCCTCCTAGTCCTACGTTGCTGGCTGACGTATCAGAAGGCATCCTTAACAATTTCTTTATTCTTCACTCTGATGGGCAAGAATCCATGTCAGCCAATTGGTAAATTCTACTGCCAGATGTTTTTGATGTGCCTTGACGAGAAACTTAGGACACAAGCCAGGAAATTCCACACATAAAAGACATTCCAGCCCCTCCGTGGTATCCCGAAACTGATGGCGTACACCGCCGATTTCCGTTTGATCATTCAGTCTGGCTATCCCTGCCGATTGAAATGGGTAACGAGGATCACGAGGTTCCATCAAGCCGGCTTCATCCCCAAACGTGATAAAGAACTGAGTAGGCAGCGGTGCATTTCCCGTTGTTTCAACGACTTCCAATGTCCCGTGATTTGGTCTTAGAACGTAATGTTCAGGATAGACGGATAAATTAACTCGGCGATAATTCTGATCAGGCTCAATCATCAACGCCTCTAATCTTTTGCTGAAACGTTCGGCACTGATTCCCTGAGCTGTAATTCGCGTTTTAGCCATTCGCCGCCGCTTTCCTGAAAGTCCGCTGATCAGTTTCATGCCTAAACGGCTTAACCCTAGCTTTCTTTTCAGCAAAGCAAGCATATCCTCGGTACTCATCTGGATTTTTCGTGTCGTTAATTGTTGTGCGATTTCCTCCGCGGATCCCTTGGAATCCAATTTTAAGCGCAATGTTCGGCAAGCCTTTTTAACCCGCTTTGCTTTCCATTTTTCCAGTTCCTCCGGCAAAAAAGGGCTTCCTTCAATCTCAACTTTTATCGTCTGATTTTCCATAACAATTTTCCTCCTAAGCTTTAATCTATATCTTCAATGAAACAAATGACAGAGCACGGCTTCACAGCTTAATTTGGGATATAATCTGAAGTCATGCCTACAAATGAATAATCAAGAAGCTCAAGTCCATAACGGTCACAGAATTCAGAAATGATCTCTTCAAAATTTCCTTCGTAATCCTCTGCCTCAGGCGGATAATCATCTTCTGCCTGTACATACCCTTCAAAATCATCTGCTACACCTATTTTTATTTTTTGAGTATAGATTGTCAAAATACTCTCTGCGGTTATCCATGGATTCTCGTCCAGCTCCGCCTGGATTTCCGCTCTGATTTTTCGCTTATCGTCAACTCGAATATCGATCGTAGTGCGGATCTCTGCATCAACATGTACGCAGTAAGAATACCAGCTGCGTTCCAGTTCCAGATTAAAATGCCATGATTTCTCACAGAATTCATCCAAACCCGCATCCTTTTTACAGTTCCATCGCTTCCGATTTTCCTCACTCAGAAAGGCTGCATAAATTGCGGAAATCTCCTCTGCAATCCGTTCAGTGAAACCGCATTCTTCCTGAATCAAAACCGTTATCGCAGTTTTATTATACTCAAGAAGTTCTGCTTTTTCCATAATCTTCGCTAATAATGTAATGAGGATCATCCGCGCTGTTTTCGGCTCAATCCAATCTGTTTTAAGCATTTCTTGATAAACGGAATAGGCATCTCTGTTGAAATACAGAAGTCCTTTCTGATCTGCAATGACTTGCAAAAACTCGGCAATTCTCTCTTTGTTCTTCATCGTATTTTCTCCTTTTTCCATGTTACTGCTTGATTCTCAGTTCATTAATAAGACAAATTCCACGCCTGTCTTTAATTCGGATCCATGCTTGTGATGCCTTGAGTATAACAAAAGTGGTGTACAAAAATATGCACACCACGGCTTATAATTCACAGAATTATTTTTTGAATTCGCTTCCGTTAAACCAATCTGCTGCAAGTCTCCTTTTTTTGGAGTTTATACTTTCTCCGATTGTAATATACAGATCAAAAACAGACCAATTTGATAAATACAGTATCCCAGTCCGGTTCCCAAGCCATTCATCAAGACATCATCAATATCCACAACGCGGCCGCCATGCATAAACTGCAGAATCTCGATAAAGATCGAACAGAGTATTCCTGCGGCTATTATCCGCTTTCCATTTCTAAAAACGGGAAAAGCCAGCGGCATTAAAAATCCGGAAGGCGCAAACATCCAAAGATTGATTAACAGGCCTTTCATCACCAGCCGAACATAAAACAGAACAGCTCGGCCTGATTGAAAAATTTGAAACGGCTCTGCAATCCATAGAAAAGGAATTCCATTCACAATTCGCACCGCAATCGCATAGTTTAGGTTAAACAAAGTGATCCATGAAATGATGATTAACCAGATTCCCAACAACAAAATTGCCGCTTTTCTGATTTGACGATCCATAATACGCCTCCGATCCTTTACTTTTTTAGACTCGCAAGTGTAAACAAAAAGACAGCGCGTCATGATTCACTCCCGAAGCCACTGTCCATTCTTTTGCCCTTTTTCCTGATTGCCAGGAGGTTTATAACCCGCCTAACTGATCCACCGCGCCGCCATCGGTGACAATCTTTCCATACTGATCATATACACCCCAGACATCTTTTAGTTCTCTTTCTTCAATTTCATCAAAGAACTTCAGTTTGAAATTGTGATACCCCTTCGTGTACTGCGTATACACCAGATCCGCACGCGGAGCACTGAGCTGAATGTGACTTTGACCTTCAAAGGTGGTCTTGGTTATCGTTACTCCCGCCAACAATCCTATTCGTTTATAGGTTCCATCCTGAGCGGAGATCAAATTGCCTAATGAATAAATACACAGCGTATCGTCGATCCACTCAATCGGCTGAACGACATGCGGATGACTGCCGATGATGATATCCACACCGACATCCGCCAACAGCTGTGCAAGACGGCGCTGTTCTGATGTAGGTTCATGCGTATATTCCTCGCCCCAGTGCATCGCGACCATCAGGACATCCACTTCCCCACGGGCCTTGGCGATATCTTCCAGCAGCATCTCATCCGTATAGACGTTCACCAGATATTCTTTGCCTTTCGGCACGGCGATACCGTTGGTGCCATAGGTATAGGACAGCAGGGTATAGCTGATGCCGTTGATCTGACGAATACGCAGTTCTTCCCGATCATCAAAGGAACTGTAGGAACCGGCTGTCAGGGCATTTTGGTTTGACCAATAATCCAGAGAATTCAGAATTGCCTGTTCCCCCCGATCCAAGGTATGATTATTCGCCAGTGATACCAGATTGAACCCCAGGTTCATCATCGTATCTCCAAATTCCTGCGGGGAATTGAAGCAGGGATACGTGGATAAACCCAATTCCGTTCCGCCTAAAATTGTTTCCTGATTATAATACTTTAAATCATAATGATCCAGCACACGATTCAGCGTACTCATCATTTCAGTAAAATCATAGCCACCCTCAGCCGTCTTGGCATCGGTATAAACCGCACCGTGCAGCAAAGCGTCCCCAGCCATCAATAATTCCGCTTTTTCCACCATCGGCGTCGGCTGCGGAGTACTTGTTGTCTGCGGCGTAGCCGCAATTTGAACTTCGCCGTCTTTTGGTTTCTGCAGCGTAATTACGGCCAGCACCATCAATAAAGCCCCCAGCAAGATCAACAGGGCGATCACCGTGCGCATCAGATTTTTCATCGTTTGTTTCTGATTCATAACTTTTCTCCCATTCGCTGGTCTTATTATACCTTTTTTTCCGGTTCCGCTCCCGTTTTTCACGGACAATTAAGATTTTTGTAAGGTTTTAACGCTTTAATTGCACGACATGAATCGGACAGACTTCCTGACAGCAGTAACAGCGAATACAGCGGCGGCGATCAATAACCGCTTTCTGATTGACCAACGTAATCGCGTGAACCGGACAGTCCCGAAGGCATTCTCCACACCCCACACATCGCTTTAGATCCGGTTTGGGATAAGGGGCAAAAACATGGCGCAGTGCCTCAACAGGGGAAGGTATCAACTGAATCAGACCTTTAACCGTTTCCGGCAGTCTGAAATCATGACGCGATAAAGCTTCCCAGGATTCTTCCAGCGCGCACAGTTCCACATTTTGCGGATCCACGAGCCCCAACACACAGGCCGCATGATGAATCGGCATCTGATTCGGATCCAGACCAAACAACTTCAGCGCTCCATAATCGAGCGCAAAGGGATCCTGGGCTGCCAGTAAGCGTTGGCCGTCATATCGATCTCCGCCGCTGGGGCCGTTGCCCTGCATCCCTTCAATCGCATCCATAATGCACAACTGCGGCTTGACCATTGCCGCCAGCTGGCAGAGGAAGCGGCAGAAATGCGCACGCTTAGGAAACCGGGCATGCATTTCAGCTTTTACCAGGCCGGGAATGACCCCGAACATGTTCTTCACTGCACCGCTGGTCAGCGTATAACTGTGACTTTTAAACTTGCAGCAGTCAATGATCAGATCGGCATCCGCGACGCATTTTAAAATCGGCACGGCTTCACTCCCCATTTTCAGTTCACTTTCAACGTTGTCCAGCGATTCATTGAGCTGACAGTTCTCCTGTTCAGCCAACGCCTTCAGTCCGGTCTTCTGATAAACCAAACGCAGGGAATCCAGTGTGAACCGGCCAGCCGGACTGTCCGCCAGCATCACCTGTGCGCCGTGCCGTTGCACATAACGAACTAACGCCCGCAGAACTTCGGGATGGGTCGTAGTGAATTCTTCCGGATTTTTAGCGGACAATAGATTCGGCTTGATCAGTACCTTCATGCCCGGCTTGATCAAAGCCGCGGCATCGATCGCCTCCATCAGTCGACTGAGCTGGCGTTCGACCTGATTTTCATCATAGCTCGCGCAGCGCACAGCTGCAACTTTTTCCTTTGCCTTCATCGCTTCCTCCTCAAGAAGAAAAGGGCTTAGAAGCCCTTGCTTTGATACGCAATTTCTCCGTCGACCAGCGTCATCACAACCCCAGCTGCCGGATCGAGCGTCGGCATTCCGTTAAACAAAGCGATATCCGCGTCTTTGCCGATTTCCAGCGAGCCAATTCGCTGATCACAGCCGATCGTCTTGGCCGGATTGATCGTCAGCATCGCAATCGCCCGTTCAACATCAGCGCCATACCGGACAACTTCGCCTGCCTGTTCCACAATCAGCCAAGGATGGTATACCGGACCGTCAGTCATGATGGAGCACAGCACCCCGCGCTTGTCCATTTCCACAACGCTGTCAATATCGATCTTAATCGATTCGCCGAAGCCTTTAGCCACGGCAATCGGACCAAAGATCACCGGACAGCCGCTTTCGACAATCGGTTCCATATAATCAGAAGCACCCCAGGCATGATCAAGGGTGAATTCGAAATCGAATTCCTTCGCCAGTTCAATAACGGTGATCATGTCAAACTGCGTACAATGCATCTTCACCGGCATTTCATGCCGCAGAACTTTGGCCCCATTCTCCATCGCCGGATCCCATTTCGGCATCTTTGCCGGATCGGATTTGGCTTCTTCTTGTTTTTTCATGTATTCCTGAACATCACGGAAATACTGCCGCAGGATGCTGGCCACGCCCATCCGCGTCATCGGCATCTGATTGCGTTTGCCGTAAACACCCTTCGGATTGCCGCCCATCGCTGCTTTTAAAGCCACATGGCGGTTGATGCACATGGAATCAATCGTTCCCTGCCCAGCGCTTTTCACCGCACAGACAACACCGCCGATGACATTACCGCTGCCTGGGGCAATCGCGCTGCAGGTTACTCCCGCCGCCAGCGCCTCTTTAAACGACGGCGACCTCGGATCCAGTCCGTCAATCACTTCCACTTCCGCCGTCACATTCTTGACCATCTCATTGACGTCCTGGGCGCCCGTAGCAATCTCAAAACCGCCGATATGGCTGTGTGCATCAACAATTCCCGGAATTGCCGTCAGTCCTTTAGCATCAATCACTTCTGCCTCCGAAGCCTCCAGGTTTTCGCCAATTGCGGCAATCTTCCCATTTTCCATCAGGATGTCGGCTTTTTCCAACGTTCCAAGCGCTCCCATTGTTATGATTTTTGCGCCTTTGATCAATCGTTTCATGCCGCTTTTTCCCCCTTTACAATTTCCCCGGAAATCATAACTGTTTCCGGCAAGGCCCGGAAGGTTTCCAACGGATTTCCCGACCAGATTACGACGTCGGCATCTTTGCCTTCGGTCAGGGAACCAATCCGATCAGCCACGCCTAACAACTGAGCCGGAACACTTGTCAGCATTTTCAGTACATCTTCACTGGTGATTTCAGCCCCCAGCCGCCGGGCCTGCGCCAGCAAACCATGCGCATTCCACATCAGAATTTCCCGGCCGGGTGAAACCGCATCGCCAAACGCACTCAACGCCACCGGTTTGCCAGCTTTGATCAAATCAAACAGCGCCTTGTAATCAACGGCGGCATTGTATCGGTTAAAGCCATCGGTCAGATCCCCCAGGATCAGGCCGCACGCTTTCTCCATCAGACTTTCATCGAGCTGATACATATTCGCCAAGATCAGCTGAACCGGTTCTTTTTCAAACAACGACAGCACGGCATCGGCTTCCGCTTTGGTATTGCAGTTCAGAATCAACGGCAGCCTGCCTTCCAAAACCGGCCGGAAAGCTTGAACCTTCAGATCTTTCTGATCTTCCGCTTTGTCCGAACGGCATTTTGCGATCAGTTCGCGCAAGGCTGAGAAAATTCCCATTTTGGTCATCGGCGCAATATTGCGCGGGCCATAGGTTTGTTTAACCTTTTCATCCACGGAGCCTTTTAATGCTGCCGGGGCTTTGACGCACATCGCTTCAGCCGTTTTGCCATAAGCCTTGAACACGGCCGTACTGCCGCCGAGAATGTTGTTGCTGCTCGGCGCGACGCCGGCAGCCGTAATTCCATAACCCCAAAGCTCCTGATACATCATACTTTCCGGATCAAACGCATAATAAACGTCCAGCTGCGGCGTCAGCGGATCGCTTGTTTCATCATTATCCCGCGCCTGTCCGCGGCCGGCAGCCGTTCCCCAGCCGCTCAACGGATCGATCCAGCCCGGCATGACACATTTTCCTTCGGCTTCTATCACCTGCGCCTGCGCCACTTCCAAAAGCTGCCCGATGCGAACAATTTTTCCGTTATCGATCAAAATATCCGTTTTCGCCAATACTTGGCCCAAACCATCATGTACGTTTCCGTTTCGTATTAAGATCAAATCAATACCCCCATTCTTTTTCTGTCTGCTTCCATTATAATGATTTCCGAGGCACATTCCTAGTCTGCAGCGAAATTTTTAACAAAAAAGAAGATCTTCATCTCAGTTAGAAATGAAGATCTTCCTGTTTAACTTTAACGCATTGCACTCCGTTTTTGAAAGAAAACACCATAGGTCATTCCTGATACGATAGCGATATAACTGACGACCAGCTGCATTCCCACACTTTGAATCATATAGCTTAAATTGGTGGAAAAATACGGATCGATCAGGGCCTCATTGATCTGAGTAGCGGCTTTCATCGCCGCGTCGATCTGCGGAGCATAGACAAACACATTCAGTGCCGTGACGGCGAAGCTGCCTAATAAAACTAAAAGGAAGGTTTTCAGCACAATATGCAGAATCAGCTTTTTCGACTGAAAGAACAGCCGCACTCCGTTATTGAATGCCGGCAGGGCTTTCTGCCCTTGATCAATCATCGCAAACAACGTCAGATGATTGATGCAGTTAAGAAAGATAATGCTTAAAGTCAACACGGCCGGCAGCACAAGAATCACAGCCTGAATCCGTGACAACAGCTGTACGGCAAACACACCGGCAATCAAAATTCCAAGATACAAAGCAAACAAAGGCAATAAGCGTTTGAAAAACTTCCCAAAGTACCCGAAATCCCGATAGGAATAGGCGGTCTGATTCAGCGCCTTCCACATCACGACATCCAACCCAAATAAGAAAATTAGGTTCAGAATTAACGTCGCGCTGAATGGAATCAGGTTGTTCTGAAACTGCTGCGCCACCAGTGAAATCAACGAACAGCCTAACGCCACGATGAAGCAATACTTCATCAACGGTATTCGATGCTGCTGAATCAATTCACGCGACGATACTAAAATTCCATTCATCTCCGTCGACTTCATGCCGTAATCGCAAGAAATTCCTTTTCCTGCAAGGCAACGACGCCTTCTTTCAAAAGACGAATCTTCCGGCTATTGGCGTTGACGACCAGAATCGGACAGACCATAGAAACGTTATTTCTTAGGAAAAATTCCAGATCCACGTCCACTAGCAGATCACCCTGAGCCACCCGCTGATTCTGCTCGGCATGAACCGTAAATCCCTCGCCTTTATAGTTTACGGTATCCAATCCCAGATGAATCAGATATTCATTGCGGTCATCGGCCTTGATCCCGATGGCATGACCCGTCGGAAAGACGGCCACGATCGTTCCGGATACCGGCGACAGCACTTTTCCATTCTGCATTTCAATCGCAAAGCCATCCCCCATCGATTTGCTTGCGAAAACTGGATCAGGTACGGCCTCCAGATTCATCAGCTTGCCTTCAAAAGGCGCTGCAAAATCCACCGGTTTGGGTCTGAACAGATGCTTAAACATCAACATCACTCCTCTAATATATATTTTTTGCCCATGCAGTAAGTGGCTTGAATTTCAAAGTTCGGATTCACGACCAGAATATCCGCATCTTTGCCAGCCTCCAGACTGCCCTTGCGGTCATCAACGCCGATATAGCGTGCCGGATTCTCCGCTGTGATCTTCATAATTTCATGCACTGACGGATGAACATTGGCAATTAGGTTCCGAATCGATTTGATATAGCTGAGTTCCAAACTGCGCACAGCTTTGTAATCATGCAAGTCAATATGTTCTTCACTTCCGTCGTCATTGCGCAAAATCAATTCATCGCCATTGGGAATAAATGTCTGCTTTCGGATATAATGATACTTTTCTTTTTTCGTTAGCGCAATCCCTCCGCAGTCGGTAGTCATAATGATTTTATCTTTGCTTTTTAACCGCCATGTCAGCGCAAAGACCTCAGGACGTACCGTCATGCCTGTTTGTTTGGCAAACTCGCAGTTCAGATCATCGAAATACAAGGCCGCCCCGGCAACTCCCGGTTCCCGATGATGCAGGCCGCGCATTCCGCTGAACATGTGCGTAACGCCGCCTAAACCGTATTCTTTTAAATCGCGGATACAGTCAAAGGTAGCGGCGCTGTGACCGATATTCATCTGAATCTGATTTTCATGACAGAACTGGATTAACGCTTTTGCCCCCGGCAACTCCGGCGCCAATGTCATCAGCCGGATGACATGCGGATGGGACTGAGCAGCCAAAAACTGATGCATGATCGCCATATCCGGATCGATGCAGCAATCCTCACGCTGCATTCCTTTGAATTCCTTATTGATAAACGGTCCTTCCAGATGGACACCCAGCAACGTAGCCCCATCTTCTTTTTGATGCTCAACTACCCAACTGGCATTCTTAACGCCGTCAATCAGATCGGCAATCGGCTCGGCCCCTGAGGTGGCCAAGAAGCTGGTCACCCCTTCGTAAGGCAGATTCTTCTTCATTTCTTGAATGGAATGGACCGACTTATCGTTATTGAAGCTTCCGGTTCCCCAGCCATGAATGTGCTGATCAATAAAACCGGGCAGAATCAGATTTTCACCCCAATCCTCAACAGGTGCACCCTCAGGAACTTCACTGCAGAAACCTTTGATTTTCTCACCCTGAATTTCCAAATACCCGCTGCGGCAGATCTGATTCGGAAAATAGATTTTTGTTGATTTTAAATACATGGTTCATCCCTCTTTTCCAGTGTCCAGTAAGCTTGATTAACCGCCATCAAATCATCCAAAACCGCCTTCGCCTTATCAAAATCGTTGACTGTTCGATTCAGCGCCAGCGCCTGAAGCGCTTTGGTGTAATCTTTTTCCATCCAAGCCTCGCAGGTCAACTCTTCATAGGCATATTGATTTTCCATCAACCCCTTATAAAACGGCTTTATCTTTCCATATGGAATGCCTCGAACACCTTCTTTCCCCAGCGTCCCCGCAACTTCCACCACAGCTTCTGCCGGGAAATTATCAATCAAACCTGTATTGCGAGTCATCACGATAAATTCTGCATTCAGATCATAAGCGATGGATTCTGCGACTTCCACCATCATTGAACCAAAGACCGGCGAACTTAACACCTGGATATTTCCCAATTCAGTTTTCCCTTTTGCCTGGGCACAGACATCCCACACTTCTTTTTCACGCGTCAGAACAGTTTCGTCGGCGCGGGTGAAATGAGGATCACTTTCCTTCACGATCTCATCGGCATAAAAGTAATACTGCAGATAAGTCGTCGGAATGTATTCTGATATACAGTTCATCATTTTATTGACGCGCAAATAGGTATCCAGCCAGGATTGTGTCCGCTGCTCAGCGTTGTATGGTTTAAAATCATGATTTTTCAGATAATCCCGAAGAGCGCCAAAATAATCATGTCCATCTGTATCATAGAGTTCCGTGAACCATCCGAAATGATTCAAGCCAAAATATCGGGCGCGCAGCTTCTTGACATTGACGTTCAGGATTTTTGCGAAACTGACCATCATTGAATAGGGCTGATCACACATATTGATCAGACGATGATCGTCGGGATAAAGACGATCCAGAGCCAGACCCACAATCGCCGCCGGATTGGTATAATTGAGAATCCAGGTATCTTTGGAGTATTTACGGACACAATCTACCATTTCTTTCATCCCGCCGATCGATCGCATTCCATATGCAAATCCGCCCGGACCGCAGGTTTCCTGACCGACAAGTCCATGCTTCAGCGGAATTTTTTCATCATAGGAGCGCATTTTGTTCTGCCCTACCCGCATCTGACAAAAAACGAAATCGCAGGCACAGTAGGCTTCATCCATATCATCCGTGACTACCACCTCGGTTTCCGGACTGAAGGTGTGCAGCAGCAGCCGGCAATAATCTTCAATCTTGGCAAAACGCTTCATATCCTTATCAAAGAATATCACTTTTTTGACCGGGAATCGTTCTTTCATCTGCATTAACGTACCGATCAGCGCCGGTGTCCGGCAGCTGCCGGCACCGGAGATCGTGATCGTCTGCGGCGCTCTCATCATGAATGCCGCCCCAATTCATCATCCACAGCATTGCGGACAAATTCGACTAACGGTCCAAAAACAATGTGGATATGTTTGGTTGTCGGGAAGAAAATTCCGGCGCAGCCTGATTTTTTCAACAGATCTTTATCGATCTTTTTGTTATCAGTGATATCAATGCGTAAACGGGTAATGCAGTTGTCTACCGTACCGATGTTGGAAGGACCTCCTAAAGCCTCAACCACAATTTTAGCAATTTCATCATAGCGCTTTTCTCGAATCAGGACATTGTCTGCCGACGGTTCATCTTCACGTCCCGGTGTTTTTACGTCAAACTTGACAATCCACCATTTAAACAGGAAATAGTAGATTACGAAGCTGATCACGCCGACAATGACAATGTTGATCCAGTGTGAATTCTTATACATCACCCCAAAAATAATGAAGTCAAACACTGTCCCTCGGATATAACCAACCGCCGTCCCCATGAAGTACAAAGCCAGCGAACCCAGAGTTCCGATTAATGCGTACAGCACATAGAGCGCAGGGGCGATGAACAGGAAGGTAAATTCCAACGGCTCGGTCACATTGCCTAACGCCGCTGTGAGCACGGAAGTCAGGATCAGCGATTTGGCAATCGCTTTGTTTTCCGGATAAGCGGTTTTATACATCGCCAATCCGATAGCCGGGAAAACAAACATTGTACGAACCATCTGATTCTGAGCTCCGAAACGGGTCAATTCCGGCATCAGTGCCCAGTACTCGCTGTCAGGACCGAGATTAAACAAGATCTCATTCATGGCATCCAGATAACCGATGTACGTCTGACCGTTAATCACATACGTTCCACCCGCCTCCGTAAAGCGCAGCATCGCATTCCAGACATGATGCAATCCGAATGGAATCATCATGCGGTTGACAAAACCAGATAAGACCGGACCGAGAATCTTATGCAATAACAAGCCCGACAAGCTGCTGCAGAAAGCGATGAAGTACTGCCAGAAAAACGGCAGAATCAAACCGATCACCACCGTGACGCCCATCGAGATCAACGGTACTGATTTCTTGCCTGAGAAGAAAGCGAAGGCAATCGGCAGTTCCAAATTATAGAACTTATCAGAAGCCCAAGCTGCAACCAGACCGGCAATAATGCCCCCCAGTACGTTGACATTCAGCGTCTGCATACCCAGAACCATGGCCTGACCGCCTACGGCAATGTTGCCCTCCGTGATCAGCTGACCGGTTGCCGATAACCAAATCTTCATCGTGATCAGCAGAATCAGATAGGCCATGACCGAAGAGAAGACCGCGATTCCCTTATCGCGCCTGGCCATGCCGTAGGCAACTCCCATTGCAAACATGATTGGGATATTGCCAAAGATCAAATCGGAAATCTGACGGATGCTGGTAAAGATCAGCTTGACGGTTGGATTGCCCAAAAAGGGCAGCAGATCAATCATGTACGACTGGGTAAAAGCGCCGGACAGGCCCAGCAGCAATCCGACAGGCGCCATAACACCAATTGGCAGCAGCAATGATCGACCGAAGCGTTGAATCTGCTCACTATACTTTTTCATAGCAGTTCCTCCTGCCTAATAAATTACAGAAATCTGAAAGCGATTTCAATCAATCTTCCGGTTATTTCCGACAGTCTTTTTTACTCTGGTCATCAAAAGTGACCAGCGTCACGAATCAAGCAAAAAGCTTAGAATTCTGACTAAAACAGCTAAATTAAAACACGGAAAATCTCCGTGCTTTGTTCATAACTCGTTCAGTTAGAAATCTAAAATCCCGGCTTATTCTGTTTCAGCAATTCGACCTGAACATAATGCACTAACAAATCTGTCACAGCGAACATACCGATCCGTGTGATAATATCATCCACTTTGGTATCCATGGAACTGGCAGAACAATACAAAGCTAAATCGCTGTATTGAACTAACGGACTGTTGGAAAAGGCCGTTAATGTAATCAGTGAATTCCCATACGCTTTAACAATCTTAGCTGTTTCTACGATGATCGGCGTTTTTCCTGACAAAGAAATCGCAATCAGGACTTCCTCATGCGTCATCTGTCGGGCAATGATATTCAGCAAATTATAATCCGGGATGTTAATACATTTAACATTCAGCGTTAAAAGCAGATGTTCCAGATAATACCCTACCGGTTTGCTTGTGCCGCGGGATATGATATAGACACATTGTGAATTAACGATCGATCTGGCAGCTTTCTGAAGGATTTCCGGTCGGTTCAGCTGAATGGTTTTACTTACGTTACCCGTAATCTCCGCTTCCACGGTTTCCGCTGAAGCCGGCATTGGTGCTACTTTCGCTCGATTTTTCAAGAAAAAGCGCAGATCATTGTATCCCTCAAAACCAAGCTTCTGCGACATATTGATCACGACGGTCTTGGACACTCCACATTGATCTGCCAGCTTCTGACAAGTCATTTTTTGAATCGTTTCCTGATGATCCAAAATGTAATGTAGCAAGCTTCGTTCGCTCCCTGTTAACAGATCATAATTATTAAGCCAAAAATCCATGCAGATTCCCCCTTAACATTGGAATGGAATCATTATACCATGAGATAATCTTCGATAAATAGTCGGAAATGATTACAACTCCAATTTATATTAGGTTTTCTCACAAACTAAACTGTTGATTTTTTCTCCTTCCGTCTTTTTTCAATCATTCCTGCGCAGCGTGTGATAAAATAGACGATAGATGGGAGAGAAAGCATGAAAAAAGTACAGATTCAAGATTTTATGGATTATCGCTATCTGGGCAGCCTGCAGGTCAGCCCGGATCAGCAGCACGCAGTATTTACCGTTATCACCGCAGATCGGGAAGAGGACAAATATCCCGGCAACTTGTGGCTTCTGGATCTGCAAACAAAACGGACCCGTCAGCTGACGTCCGGCAACGAAGAAAAAAAAGCGATTTGGTGGGACAACGATACGCTTATTTTCACCGGCTGCCGTGATCCGAAATTAAAGGAGAAAACCGCGGAAGGCGAAAGCATGACGGTTTTTTACAAGCTGAACATTCATGGCGGCGAAGCTACAGAATGGTTCCGGTTGGCCATGCCGGTCGGCAGTTTCCAGAAGGTCAATGACAATCAGCTGATTCTGTCTGTTGCTTATCGGGCGGACGGAATGAATGATTTTGAATGCAAGAACGATGATGAAAAAAAGAAATGGAAGGAAGAACGCGATTCTCACAAAGACTATGAATGGTTTGATGAAATCCCATTCTGGGCAAATGGACAGGGCATCACCAATATGAAGCGGTCGCGCCTGTATTTGTTGGATCTGGACAGTCAGAAGACCACCCCGATCTCCGAGCCGTCAGCCAACGCCTCCATTTCGCACATTCAGGACAACAAGCTACTTTATATCAGCAATCCGATGAATTCAGTCCGTGAGATTCCAAGCTCGCTGCACCAGTTTGACTGCACGACAAAACAAGATCTGACACTGATTCCGGACCATGAGGTCAATGTCAGCTGGGCCTTCTATATCAAGCATAAGATCATTGCCGCAATCTCCGATTTCAAGGAATACGGCTACCATCAGCATGCCACTTTGTTTGTTGTGGAAGAAGATCGGCAGCGCACCCGGCTGGTTCATTATGACAATTCCTACGGAGCTTCACTGGGTTCCGACTGTATCCAGCAGTTTGGCACCGCGGTAAAAGCCTATCATGATAAAATCTATTTCAGCTGTACGGATGAAAACGACGGCTGCATGAAATGCTTTGATGAAAACGGTCAGCTGCAGCGGTTGTCCGGCTATCACGGTGGGATTGAAGACTTTGAAGTCACCGATGAAGGCATCATTTTCATTGGTCTGCGTGATCAGAAGCTGCAGGAAATCTATTTCCTTAAAGATGAATCAGAGACGCAGCTGACCCATTTCAACAGTGATTATCATGCCAACACTGCCGTCTCCCCGATTGAAAAAATTGAATTCTACAATGACGGCATCCGGCATGAGGGCTTTGTGATTAAACCGGCAGACTTCGATGTGAATAAGAAATATCCGGGGATTCTGGAAATTCACGGTGGGCCGAAAGGCACCTTCGGTCCTGTAATCAATCATGAAATGCAGGTCTTTGCGGCTAACGGTTACTTTGTCTTCTACTGCAACCCCCGCGGCTCCGATTCCCGCGGCAATGCCTTTGCGGATATCCGCGGCCGTTTCGGCAAAGAGGATTACAGTGATCTGATGACCTTTACGGACGCGGTATTGGCAAAATATCCGCAGCTGGATGGGGAACGCTTAGGGGTTACCGGAAGCAGCTACGGCGGTTACATGAGCAACTGGATCATTACCCAAACCGACCGGTTTAAGGCGGCAATCCCGGAAGCTTCGATCTCCAACTATGTCACCAAATTCTTATGTACGGATATCGGCTTCACTTACAACATGGACAACCAAGCTGCAACGCCATGGTCGGATGTCGGCTTAGTTTGGGAACAATCCCCACTGAAATATGCGGATCGAGTGAAGACACCGACAATGTTCATTCATTCCGATCAGGATTACCGCTGCTGGATCGCCGAACCGATTCAAATGTTCTATGCCCTGAAACTGCATGGTGTGGAAACCCGCTTCCTGTTGTTCCATGGCGAACATCATGGACTGCCGATCTTTGGCAAGCCAACCCATCGCATTCAGCGTTTAACAGCGATTGTGGAATGGTTCGACAAACATTGTAAATAAATTGGGAAAGGGGCTGTTCGAAAAAAGCCCCTTTTATCATTTCACCGCAATTGTCGGTTTCTTTTTCACTTCCATTCACGTTATAATACATCTATAAGGAGAGTGAACATGATGAAACAATCCCCGATGGAAACGGTCTATCAATCGATGATGATCGGTCTGATGTCTGTGGTCGCGGCTTCAGCTGTCGTTTTTCCAACTATTTTTCTGGTTCAGTTTCATAAGTACCGCAAAGAAAGTGCTCAAAAGAAAATCAAGTTGTCCATCCAGACTGAAAATGAATCCGAATGATCGGATTCATTTTTTAGTCTTTATCTTGAGAAACAGTCTGCGCTTCAAATTCAGCCCGCGTTAACGAATAACACAAGCAGTCCTTCACTTCGCCGTTAAACAGTCGAAATTTCTGCCGCATTGTCCCTTCATACTGAAAACCGTTCTTTTCAATGACGCGCCGGGAGCCAGGATTATCCGTAAAATGATCCATGGCAATCAGTTCCGTTCCGGGATCCGCAAAGAGATATTGAATCATCCTGTTTACAGCTTCACTCATATAACCATGATTCCAATATTCCTCATTCAGCGCGCAGCCGATGGATTTTGCAGCTAAATTTCTTCGTGATGAATCCACACCGGCGCTGATCATTCCAATGACTTTGTCATTTTGCCTTAAAACGACAGCAAACACATCAGGCGCCGTGATCATCCGGCTCAAAATCAATCGGCTTTCCTCACGGCTTTGATGCGGCCGCCAACCTGCCCTCGGTCCGACATGCGGGTTCTTTGCCAGCGTGTACATATCCTCCAAATCGGTCATTTGCCAGGGACGAAGAATTAATCTTGGTGTTTCTAGGAGCATACGATCCCTTCTTTCAAAAGAAAGCCGTCAAATCGACGGCTTAACTTAACAATAACTTATTTGTAATTCGCGTAAGCAAATTCATTCGCTGCTGCAAGATCAGGAACATCTCGCGGCGTACCGTCTAAATTCGCAGCGACCGGCAGACAGTCCCCGTTTTCAAACAGGAAGACCATCGGCATATCTTCGCTCATTATCCGCTGAACTTCACTGTAGGCCTTTGCCCGCTCAGCATCATCTGCAGTTTCAACACCTGCCTGCAGTGCGGCATCCATCTCCGGGTTGTTATACAGGCCAACATTTGTGCCGCCATTTGACGCGACACGTCCAGATATACCTGAGACATCCGGTCCCTGATAGCCGGCCAGCATCGTCATATCAAAGTTGGAATTAGTAACAACTTTGTCCTGCCAAGCTGCCATTTCCATGATATTCAAGGTCACGTTGATGCCGATCTCTTTCAGATTTTCTTTGACAATCTGGGCAATATCCTTAAAGTTTCCGCTTTCGAAGATATCCATTGTCATATCAAAATAGAATCCATCATCCCGTAATGTATACCCAGCATCTTCAATTAAAGCTTTAGCGGCTTCCACATCACGCGCCGGCATTGTATACTGCTTATCCAGATACTTGCCTTCCCATAATGGGGAAATGAAGTATTCTGCTAACGCGCCTGTATCATTGGCTATACGGTTGTAAATACCCTGACGGTCAACACCCATGGCGACAGCCTGACGCAGCCGAACATCTTTAAAGATACTCGTTTCCATATTGAAGGTAATATAAGTTCTGTTAATCGACAAATAGTGGAAATGCTTATAATTCGGATCGTTATCCAGCTCATGTTTATTCGCTGTTGGAACGGTCATCCCTAAATAGTCAACTTCACCATTCAGAAAAGACTGATAAGCTGTCGTAGAGTCTGGAATAATCTGGAATACTAATCTTTCAATTGTTGCCTTATCTCCAAAATAATCTTCATTTTTTACTAAGGTTGTACCTACACTTGCTTCATATTTTTGAAATTTATACGGACCGGTTCCAATTGGATTCCAAGCTGCTGGATTGGATACAAAATCACTGTACTGCGGATCATTCCAGATATGTTCCGGCATGATAAACGTTGCGTACCAGCCAAGTTTAGGTACAATTCCAACATCTCGCTTACTTAAGTTTAAGACAACCGTATTGTCATCAGGACATTCAATTGTAGCTACTGCCTCTAAGGAATCTGATTTCGTCCAAGAATTAGCAATCATTGTTTCGAAAGTCCACTTAACGTCAGCTGAAGTAAATGGTTCACCATCATGCCACTTCACGCCTTCATGTAAATGAAAGGTTAATGTCAACCCATCTTCAGAGAACTCCCAGCTTTCAGCCAAATCTGGTAAGATCTGATCATCAGCATTTAACTTAACAAGCCGATTATATATATTTTGATTTATAGCATAAGCTCGATCATCTGATTTCATATCTGGATTAAAACTCTGCGGTTCCCCCTGAACTGCATAAATCAGGACGTCCTGAGCTGGTGTATCTCCTGAATCAGGATTGCCACCAGTGTTGTCTGGTTTTTCATTTGTGCCACATCCTGCCAATGCCAAACAAGCAATCAGCAAAGCTGTCAGCAATTTAGGTAATTTCTTCATATCCTTTCCCTCCTTGCTTCTTCTCTCATACTCGTTAGAAGAATATATCTAGAGTTTATAGCATTTTGAAAAAATGTCAATATCATTTTGCTTGCTCATTTCATAAAAATGAATATTTTTTCAGATAAAATATATTATTTTCATTTTTTACATTCGACAGCAGAAGTATCTTAATTATTAAGCAATTAAAAGAAGTGTGAATAAAGAAAAACCTAAGAGAAAAAAGAATACAATAAAAACAAGGGATGAAGAAGAGTCAAAAAAGTTACGCGGTGCAAGGAACAGGTGGAGGATCAGCAGAATTCCAAATGATTTGAACGTCTTGAAAAGAAATACCCTGGCTTTTTAAGAATTTTGGTAAGTTCATTTCTGGAATAAGTGTTGTAGATCGAGAAAAGGAGCATTCTAGCAATCGCAATGACGGCTTTCTTGTGATCTCTGCGCTTCTTGATTCTCCGATATTTGATTTCAAAATATCCAGTAGTATTTTTGACAGCGGCAAGAGAACATTGAACAAGCAAAGGTTTTAAATATTGTGCAGTTTAAGTAATCCGAGTCGATTATTTCTTCCCCGCACTTTAATTAGAAGCCGAAGCAAAACCCGCCTAAGAACATTACTTTCTGGAATCATTCCACATTGACATATCCACCCCAATTTCTGATATAATGAGAATAACAGACAACATGGAAATTCCAGGAATATCTGTAATGTGAAGGAACTAGTCAAAGTAAACGGATGAGTGCAAGAGCAATTCGGATATGCAAGTCTTGATGTAATTGGCCAGTTCTTTTTTGTGGGAAAAAATTAATTTGATTTTAAACAGTGAGTAAGGTTCTAAACGAGCGTCCTTAACCGCGGTAAGGATCTTTATCTTTCTTCTTATAACTTTTGTGAAGTAAAGAAGAATATCCACTTCAACAATTGAGAGGTGATCCTCGTTAGAAAGAAGAGAAGACATCACCTTATGAGCAGATTTGCCACGAATATCCGTAAAGACAGCTCCGATTCCGTGATTGGAAACCGTTAAGCAGTTTTGACAGCGATTGGATTCAGAAGAATTCATATCAACAAGTTTCCCATAATAACGAACAATTTCTCGCAAAGCACGGATAGCCTTAGGTAAATTAAAAGAACCTTTGACAAGATCACACTTATAAAGATCGGCAATCTATTGAAAGTCACGTTTATCCGTTTTCTTACCTTTTATGGCTTTGGTATATTTCAGGTGAGCTAGACGACTAGAGAAAAGATGATCTTCTAAAACATTCCAGATAGGAATCCATACTTACCAGTAGATTCCATACAAACATCCGAACAGTGATATGATTTGAGCCAGGTGACAATATCCTCTAGATTCGAGTTAAAAGTACCAAAGGATCTTTGATAATAGGTCGTAATTAAAGAGCTAGGATCCTTAATCGCGATTGTAGCCAGAACGATCTCTTTATGGACATCTATTCCACAGCAATGAAACGGGCGACACGAATACCAGACATTGAAATCGCTTCTTTCTAAAAAAGGAAGTTAGCATTTGAATATCGTCTGTGAAAACAATTCGTTGATCAACAATGATAAGTGTCCGGATTCAAGATCCACTCGTTTGTGCTTAAACAGATGACGGCGACTTATCTTTATACGACTTTAAAGACTCCGCTCACCTCCACGTTCTCTAAACAAAGGCATTCTTCAATGTTAGAGTAACAGCAAAAACAAGTAAAAATCAAATTTATTAATAACACATATGTGTCTGTGCGACTTACGCGCGGGGAAATGAAGAAAATTATGAAAAATAGTACGCACTATTTATAACTGCATACTATTTTCTTAATCAACAATCATATTTTGGACTAACAAGGCTGATATTCTGAAAATTCATGACCATTTCTTTCGAATGTACCGATATCGGTTAAATTAATACATTCTACTTTAGGCGACTTATATTCCATATCTTTCTCCTTTCTACAATAATCGTAATCAACGAATAACAAAATAAATATAAAAATTTACTTGTTATCACTGTATAAAATTATACTATCACCACTTCACGCTTTTTGCAATCACCATATAAATTTTCTTTTATATTTTCGAAACCTACTTGCATAACGGCTAATTTCCCCTTTGAAAGTTTTTTAATTTCCTATTAAACGCCTATTTTAATATATTTTAGATTCCTCGTTTTAATTAATTTTTATCTGTTTTTGATTATAATAAACACTTTCTTTGTCTACCCATCAATGTTTTAAGTTTTATTCCATTATCTTTGTCACTTATATACAATTAAGCAAATCTACCTAACTCTTTTAATGCTAACACATTTGTTTCTCGCTATTTTCCAACAAAACATTAATCCCATTTTCAAGACTCATTCTTTACGTTCTTATTTCTTTTTCCAACATTATTATGGAAAGAATTATTTTTTTCCTCTCAACACTACTTATATTAAAATCAGAAAAAAGAAAAAACATAATCTCTACAGATAGATTCTTACCATTTTTCTATCTATATCATTACAGTCTTTCCTTTTATTACATCTAATTAAACCTTTGAAAATGAGCAGTAATAAATTACAATAAATTCTTAATGACAAGGCATATCCATGGAATATTCATCTTGACGTGAATTACTTAAACCGTTAAATGAAGTTAAATCAATACAGCAAATAATAGGTGAACTATAAAACATGTAACTTTACCTCCTTTCTATTAGAATGCTAAAATAATACTTGATTTAGCTTATCTTTATTATAAGAATATCAAAAATTTTTATGTTTTTCAATAGAAATACATAGAAATTTAAAATCTTAGTAGGTAAACATTTCACACAAAGTTTTACTACTATCAATCCAAGTTCTCTTCGCAACTTATTTTATTACTTGACATTTTCATATTAACAATATCACAGAACAGTTTTACTGGTTCGACACAAGTGGTATTATTAAAAAGTCGGCTTCTTCCTGTACAATTCATACACAAATTGAAATCTTCACAATTTTTACATTCACCGTTAAATTCAAGATCTAGATAGTGTTCAAATCTATTCCATGCAGTTTTAAAATCAACTCTGTTTAAATCAAATCCCCAATCATATAAGGTATTACACATAAGCAGTTTATTATCAGCGGTTAAAGTTGCATTTATTCTACCTGCGCCGCATTTTATAAGTTTATCCTTAGTGAGAGGATAAACAAACTTATGCCATTCATCACCAGCACTATCGTATTTTCTATTCATTAATTTATCTAATAAATACATTTGGTGTATACTAATCTGGTGACTAAGACTTTCAGACCCTTGACTATCTACTATTACATAGTCGTAAAGAAATTCAACACCCATATCAGAAGCTAATTTAGCTATATTTTTAACACTTGAAAAATTTTCTTTCATTACAAACATTTTGATTACAACTTCAATATTCAGATAACAGAGTATCCTTAGATTTTCAACGACTTTCATATATGATTTATTTTTAGTTACTTTATAATATATCTCTTCAGAATCCCCATACATTGTTATTTCAATTCTCTTGGGTGGATATTTTTTAAATGAATTCAATATTTTCGGACTAAGTAATGAACAATTTGTAAAAATAGTCACAACACAGCCTTTACCAATACAATACTCATAAATCTCTATGAAGTCAGGATGCATTAAACATTCGCCGCCTGTTAAGGTCAAAAATAGACAACCACATTCTACGACCTGATCAACAAATTTAAAAACTTCTTCTTTTTCCAAAAAGATATCCTTCTTATTTGTTATATAGCAATGCAAACATCGAAAATTACAGTTTTTAGTTAATTCGATGGTACAAGCAATAGGTTGTCGATTTACAAAAGCATCTTTGAATAATTCGATCATCAATTCACTCATTTTTTATTCTCGATACGTTCTTCAGTACTATATTCTAAGATTACTTCATTGAGTTTTAATTGCTCCAAAAAATTTAACAAGTCCTTTGTTATCAGATTTTTGTCAACATTGTATTCTTTCGCAAGTAAGTCAATTATTGAAATAATAGATTCTTCATTTTCTATTAAGTTCCAAAAATTTATTGCGATTCCTTCTAAAACAGTAACTTTTTTCATATTAGGAACACCATTTTTAATTGGTGTAATTAATATTTTATTACCGATTTTACGCAGATTATAATTATTAAATTTTATCATCTTATATCTCCTTTTAACAACAGAACAATCCGGTTCATTTAAAAATTGTGAAGTTTTAAGCAAATAAACTATTTAACTATTTCTCTAAATAAACAGTTTCATTCCACTTAAACATAATCAAAACAATTAGAAAACTCGCAAGTCCTTCATATTGCATCATGGCACTTATCAAGACTTTGTTCTTCATTTCGATTATTTTCTATAAAGAATAAACAGGCAGTTATTTCTTGTTACCACTAAAAAACTCTGATTTTAAGTTCATTTATATTTTCAAAGAACAAAACATACCAGTTATCTATCTCTTCAAGTTTCCCTAATAATCTTATTTGTTAAAAGAATAACACTTATAAATATATATTGCAAGTAAAAAAAGCAATCATTTTTCGCACAATTATAAATAATTCTTTATTATATTCATTAAAAAGTTTATATGCTTTAATATTAATCGACTTTCATTAACTTCATAAATACATCACCCATTTTTTTATTGTTTAAAATTAATAAAAAAGGAAGAATAGCTAAAATGCACATAATTGCACCTAAGATACCTATATCAAAATACTCTGATAAAGCCCCTAAAACTAAAGATGAAATTGTTGTACCTGCCATTGTAGCAGAAATCATAAAACTGCTTATAGATGCACGCTTATTCTCCGGTATAATTAGCAAGAAAAAAGCATTGTACACAAGATCCGCACACATATTTAAAAATTCAGCTAGGCCAAACATAATACATATGAAAAAGAAATTATTACCTAAATATCCCAGTGCTAATACTAAATACGATAACATGAATCCATATGTAAAAACTTGATACTGTTTTTTTGCTGTTATTTCTAGTAACCCCATAATAGCAAGAGCGATCATAGAAGAAAATGATTCAAAAGATGTTAGAAAACCATAATTAACGATATCAATATTCCTATTTAAACAAAAAGCTAACTTTAAAGGTATTAAACCACTTACACATAAATTTTTAAAAAAACATATTATGAATAATGTCTTAATTTCTTTATTATAGAATATGTATTTTATATTTTCTTTTAAATCTCCTAGCAATAAATTAATTGATATTTCTTTAATTTTCTTTTGATTTTCAGTACTTTTTATAAATAACTCACTGAAAGCTGAAAAAATAAAAGTAATCCCATTTGCTATTATGACCAGAGGAACACCAAATCTCATTATAATAAATCCACTGACTGCTTCGAAAAACATACCTACTAAAGTATTTGAGCCAGAATGTATCGATCTGATTTTCACTAATTTTTTAGGTGGTACTATAAAACTTATTAATGTAATAATTGCTGGCTTAAACATTGTTTTGCAGATTGATGCACTAATTCCAACAATCATTATCATTATGGTATTTAGCTTATTGAACATAGCAATAAAGCCTAAACATAATATTAAAATTCCTTGAATTAAATCACAATATATTAATATTTTCTTTTTTTCCAGTCTATCAATCAATACACTAATAAAAGGACTAAATATTAAAGAAGTAAAAGTAGTTACACTATATAAAATTCCCATTAATGCTGTTGATCCTGTTTCTTTATATACCCAATAACTAATACAAAAGTTATAAAGGACATTCCCAATACAAGAAACGATAGATCCTTGCCATATTAAGAAAAAATCTTTCTTCCATCTATTATCCATAAATTAGCACCTTACTTTCCATGGATATATTATTTAAACTAATTTTCAAAATATTCTAATCTATTTTCATATTAATTTTTTACTTATTATGCAAAGCAGCTTTAGTCCAAATCTATATTATGATAACTTTGACTATAGAACATAATCTTAATACTTACTCTTTTATTAATTATAGTTTACAATGCACTTCAAATTGAAAAAGAAATAACTCCTTATGATGTTCCCTTAAAAACATCTAATCAAAGATCATCAGATACTATTACTTTATTAATTAAATTTGTTATATTTGCTTTCTTAATTATATCAAACAAACAAACGAAATAATAACAGATTTCTGTTATAAAAACTTGAACTCAACTTAAAAAGAGAAAATTTTATATTTAATCTTCCATTATTAGGTCTTTAAGTCTATCCTCTAATAGAAAAAAGAGCTACTAATAGTCACTCTTTTCTCCAGACTGAATTTTCTCTTTACCAATTTAGTTAAATCTTACTGGCAAGGTCGATCCATTGAATGTTCATACATTCTACGAGTAGTTAAATCCTCTAAATTGGTTAAATCTAAACATAGAATTACTGGAGTATAGTACATAATTAATTCCTCCTTTTTTTTCATTATATCATTAACCGCCAGAAAATCAATAGTATTTGAATTTTAATTAATTGTTCTGGGTTACTATTCACCGAGGAGCGAGGAAAAAGAAAACCGGATCAGCTTAAAACTGCCGGTTGATTCTGAGGCCATCCTGAATCTAGGATATTCTCAAGGGCCTCTAAGGTATTCAGCTT